>Ga0302308_10002688_pt1 | contig 14335 bp, 14 predicted proteins | sample III_Palsa_E3_3_FD_200531 | JGI IMG/M metagenome (GOLD analysis project Ga0302308, IMG submission 200531) | Peat permafrost microbial communities from Stordalen Mire near Abisko, Sweden - III_Palsa_E3_3 | ecosystem: Environmental > Terrestrial > Soil > Palsa > Peat permafrost | place: Sweden... | reverse complement strand
CGCCAGTGCCACGGCCCCGCGGGGATTTCTTTCCTCCGCCAACCATCTATCCTTGAGCTTTGATCATCAGACCATCAGTTCAGTCAGGTTTCTATGAAAGCAGTCATTCTCGCAGGTGGTCTGGGCACAAGAATTAGCGAAGAAACCATTGTTCGTCCCAAACCAATGATTGAAATTGGCGGCAAACCCGTTCTTTGGCACATCCTGAAAATTTATTCACATCACGGCATCAACGACTTCATCATTTGCCTTGGATACAAGGGCTACATGGTGAAAGAATATTTTGCAAACTATTTCCTGCACACTTCCGATGTAAGTTTTGATTTGGCCAACAACCGGATGGAAGTTCATCATCAGCACGCCGAACCATGGCGGGTAACTTTGGTGGATACCGGTGACCAAACGCAAACCGGTGGTCGACTAAAGCGCGTACAGAATTATCTGGATGATCACACGTTTTGTTTTACGTATGGCGACGGACTGGCCGACGTAGATATCCAGGCGCAACTGGCATTTCATAGGGCCAACACTAGTCTGGCTACAATGTGTGCCGTTCAACCGCCAGGACGTTTCGGAGCGATAGACATTAAGGACAGTCGTATAATCCGTTTTGAGGAAAAGCCTTCAGGGGATGGCTCATGGATTAATGGTGGATTCTTCGTTCTGGAGCCGGGCGTTCTCGAATATATCCAGGAAGATGACAGTGTATGGGAGCGCGAACCACTTGAGGCACTTGCGCGTAATGGTCAGATCGCAGCCTATACTCACAACGGTTTTTGGCAGCCCATGGACACACTGCGCGACAAGATAAAACTGGAAGAGCTGTGGCAAAGCGGCAACGCCCCATGGAAAGTCTGGCCTTGAACGACCTGTTTGGCGGAGCATACGCAGATCGAAATGTGCTTGTTACTGGTCACACTGGATTCAAGGGCTCGTGGCTGTGCCTTTGGCTTGTCAGCCTTGGTGCCCGCGTTACGGGTTTGGCCCTTCCGCCGGAGACGAGCCCGTCGCACTGGGCGCTACTCGAACTAGATAATGTTACCGACTTGCGTGTTGATCTGCGCGACCACGACGCCGTGCGGCAGGCGCTGGAAAAGGTCAACCCGGAAATCGTCTTTCATCTGGCAGCGCAACCGCTGGTCAGACGTAGCTACCGCGAGCCTATAGCTACCTTCGACACCAATGTGCTGGGACTGGTCAATCTACTGGAGGCAGTACGCGCCACACAGTCGGTGCAGGTACTGATCAACGCCACGACAGACAAGGTCTATCTGGACCAGTTCATCGACACCGGATATCGGGAAGAACATCCGCTCGGAGGACACGACCCCTACAGCACCTCCAAGGCCTGCGCTGAACTTGTAACGGAATGCTATCGCAAGAGTTTTTTTGGCGAATCGGGCCCGCTGGTAGCGACCGCTCGTGCAGGCAATGTTATCGGCGGTGGCGACTGGTCGGAAGATCGACTGGTACCGGATCTGGTGCGTGCCGCTTCTGCGGGCGACATCTTGCAAATTCGTAACCCGGACGCGGTGCGCCCCTGGCAGCACGTGCTGGAGCCACTGTCAGGCTATCTGCGACTGGGACAAAGCCTGCTATCCGACAATATCGCCGAAGGTCCGTGGAATTTTGGCCCCACGGCCGAGGCTACTCTGCCAGTACACGCACTCGTGTCCCAACTGCAAAAGCGTTGGCCCGGACTACGCAGCGAAATTCACCCTGGCCCGCATCCCCATGAAGCAAAAGCCTTGCGCCTTGATTGCTCCAAGGCGTCCCTGCTTCTCGGCTGGCGCGGTGTGTGGAATGCGGAGGAGACACTTCAACATACGGCGTCGTGGTATCGCGCCTATTACGAAGATGGACGGCTAAACAGCAATCAGGATCTCGATGATTACGTGGCCGGCGCTCAGGCTGCCGGAATGAGCTGGGCGGCATGAAGATCCACTCCACCCCAATCGCTGACTTGATGTTAATCGAGACTGCGCCGGTCCGCGACGAACGGGGCCAGTTCGTCCGTGTATTCTGCCAAACCGAGTGCGCCGAAGTGCGGCCCCAGTTGCACTGGGCACAGATCAATATTTCCGAGACAACGTACAAGGGCAGCGTCCGCGGCATGCATTTCCAATACCCACCAGCGACCGAAGCCAAGCTCATCCGCTGTCTGCGCGGCCGGGTTTTCGACGTCGCTGTCGATCTGCGTGCCGGCTCTCCGACCTTTCTGCAGTGGCACGGCGTCGAGTTGAGTGCAGATGAACCGCTGCAATTCTTGATCCCGGAGGGTTTTGCCCACGGCTTTCAGACGCTGACCGACAATGCACAATTGCTGTATCTGCATACCTGCGAGTGGAACCGTCAGCACGAAGGAGCGCTTCGTCATGACGATCCGGCGCTGTCCATCGCATGGCCGTTGCCGGTAACGAAGTTATCGGAAAAAGATCGCCACACACCACTGATTGATGGCACATTTGCCGGCGTCCAAGTGAATGAGGTGGCATCATGAAGTGCCGGTTCTGCAGTACGCCGTTGCATGACGTCTTCCTTGACCTCGGCAGTGCGCCGCCTTCGAATGCATTTCTGACTGCAGATACATTGAATGCACCGGAAACCTGGTTTCCACTGAAGTTGTTTACCTGCGAAAAATGCCATCTGGTGCAGGTCGACGAGGTGCAATCGCATGCCGCCTTGTTTGCTTCCGACTACGTCTACTACTCCTCCTTCTCACGTTCCTGGCTTGCCCACGCGGAGCGCTATGTAGGCGACGCCGTGGCCAAACTTGGACTGGGCGACGGGTATCTCCTGCAATATGTCGCTGCCCGCGGCATTCCCTGTATCGGCATCGAACCCACCGGCGGAACAGCCAGCGTCGCGCGCCAGAAAGGCATCGAGACGCTGGAGCGCTTTTTTGGCCTTGAATTTGCCAATGAATTTGCGCGCGAACGGGGTATGGCCGATCTGATCGTGGCAAACAATGTATTGGCGCATGTTCCCGACATCAACGATTTTGTCGCGGGACTGGCCTTTGCTCTTGCAAAGGAAGGCACGATCACGGTCGAGTTTCCACACCTGATGGAACTGGTTGCACATCGTCAGTTCGATACGGTTTATCACGAACATTTTTCGTATTTCTCGCTGCACACCGTACAAGCCATTTTCGCCGTGCACGGCTTGCGGCTATGGGATGTCGAGCAGCTGTCCACACACGGTGGGTCGCTGCGAATCTGGGCTGCGCACGAGCACAGCGAGCATATGCAGACACCAGCAGTCACGGCATTGCTGGAAACTGAAACTCTTGCGGGCATGGGAAACTCAGTCTATTACCAGGGATTCCAGTCACAAGCCGATGAGGTCAAGAACGACTGCCTGGCATTCCTTCTGGAACAACACCGCGCCAAATGCAAAGTGGTCGGCTATGGTGCCGCCGCCAAGGGCAACACGCTGCTGAACTACGCAGGGGTAAGATCCGACCTGCTTCCTTACGTGGTTGACGCATCCCCATACAAGCAGGGACGTTGGCTACCCGGATCGAAAATCCCCGTCGTCGACGAATCACAACTAAAGCAGGACCGACCCGATTTCGTGCTGATATTGCCGTGGAACCTGCACGAGGAAATCGTTCTGCAGCTCGACTACATTCGCGAATGGGGTGGCCGATTTGTGCTGGCTATTCCGCAACTGGCCATCCTATGAGTCGTAACGACACCAAGCCACGCATCCACTACACCAAACCTTCCATTACGGAGTTGGAGGTTGGTTACGCCACGGATGCTGCCGCCAACGGTTGGGGTGAGCATTGCTACGAATACATCTATCGCTTTGAATCGCTCTTCCGTGAGCACCTTGGCGTCAAGCATGCGATTGCTACTTCCAGCGCCACTGGCGCGCTGCACCTGGGAATGGCAGGGCTGGGAATTGGTGCGGGTGACGAGGTGATCCTGGGAGACATCAATTGGATTGCGTCAGCCGCACCTATTGTTCATCTGGGCGCCACACCCGTGCTGGTCGACATACTTCCAGACACGTGGTGCCTCGATCCCGCAGCCGTCGAAGCAGCGATTACGTCTCGAACAAAAGCCATTCTCGCAGTGCACCTTTACGGTAACCTCTGCGACCTTGCCGCATTGCAGGACATTGCCAAGCGGCATGGCATACCGGTCATCGAAGATGCTGCCGAAGCCATCGGATCGGTCTTGCACGGCAAATGCGCCGGCTCAATGGGCGCATTCGGAGCATTCTCTTTCCATGGCACTAAAACGGTTACTACGAGCGAGGGCGGTATCTTCGTTACCAACGATGACGAGCTCTACGCTCGTGTTCTAACCCTATCCAACCACGGACGTGCGCTAGGGGAAACGCGCCAGTTCTGGCCAGAGACCGTGGGCTTCAAATACAAGATGTCAAACCTGCAGGCCGCAATTGGCTGCGCGCAGATGGAACGCGTTGAGGAGCTGATCGGCAAAAAGCGAAAGGTATTCGAGTGCTACCACGATGCACTATCTAACCTGCCAGTTCGCATGAACCCGGAACCTTTCGGTACGCGCAACGGTTTCTGGATGCCCACTATCGTCGTTGAGCCCAACATTGAGTTTGATCGCGAAAAACTGCTGGAAAACTTCAAGACAGAAAACATTGATGGGCGAGTGTTCTTCTGGCCCCTGTCCATGCTGCCGACATTTCAGGATTGTCCACAGAACCGCGTTAGTTATGAGATCTACGGTCGCGCGATCAATCTACCGAGTTACCACGATATCACCGCCGAAGATCAGGCACGCGTTATCGAATGTGTAACGCGCTTTCTGGATGCATGAAGCATGAAAGATGTAATCTTTTGGGGTGCCACAAGCCAAGCACAAGTCTTGCGGGAAGCTTTCGCAGAGTCCGAATTCCGCTTGGTCGCCCTGTTCGACAATCGCCCGCTGCAATCACCGTTTGCTGATATCCCGATTTACCTGGGGCCGGAAGGACTATCTTCCTGGCTCGCTGAGGCATCTTCACCAGACCGCATACATGCCTGCGTGGCCGTTGGAGGCAGTCGCGGTATCGAGCGCCTTATGCTCCAGCAATGGCTGCAGAAACAGGGAATAAAACCCATAACAATAATCCACCGAAAAGCCTTTGTTGCCGACAATGTAACTATTGGCCATGGCTCGCAAATACTGGCCATGTCGGCTCTGTGCAGCGGCGCAAAACTGGGGGATGCCGTTATTGTCAATACTTCTGCATCGGTCGATCATGGATGCATTGTTGAAAGCGGAGTACATATCGCCCCAGGAGCACGAATCGCTGGCGATGTGCATATTGAAGAGCATGCCTTCATTGGCACCGGCGCCGTGATATTGCCTCGAATCAGGGTAGGCCGCGGAGCTATTGTCGGAGCAGGTGCGGTGGTCATACGCGATGTTGCTGCTGGACAGACCGTTGTCGGCAACCCCGCAAAACCGTTAAACCGCTAACCCGCTAACCCCAGAAACTAGAAGCCCAAATACGAGAACGGGAAAAACATGGATCCGATTACACAGTTCGAGCAAGAGCGTGAGGCCAATATCTCTGGCCTTGGAAAAGATCGAGATCTCAAGACGCTTTCGCTCAACTGGCTCCAGCACTCACTTCAGCATAAATATTCTTACAACTACTCATCGCTTGGTCGTCCGATCATCCAATATCCACAGGATATGGTGGCCATTCAGGAGCTAGTTTGGGATATCAAGCCTGATCTGATCATCGAAGCTGGCATTGCCCACGGTGGTTCTTTGATCCAGAGTGCATCCATGTTGGCACTGCTCGACTACTGCGAAGCGGCCAATAGTGGAACGTCGCTTGCCCCCAGGGCCAGCCATCGCCGCGTATTGGGCATCGATATCGACATTCGAAAGCATAACCGTCACGCGATCGAGGCGCATCCGATGTCGCATCTGATCGACATGATCGAAGCGTCTTCCATTGCGCCGGAAACGATAGCCAAGGTTCATCAAATCGCCGCGGGGTATGAGCGTATCCTGGTTATCCTTGATTCCAACCATACGCACGACCATGTACTCGCCGAACTTGAAGCCTACGCGCCACTTACATCCCTCGGCAGCTATTGCGTCGTGTTTGATACCGTAGTGGAAGATGTTGAGGGCACCCTGTATCCAGACAGGCCCTGGGGAAAGGGCAACAATCCGAAGACAGCCGTCCGCGAATACATGCGTTGCCTAAAAGAGAGAGAAATCACAGCGGCCGATGGCGGATCTTTGGAATTCGAAATCGATACAAGTATTGAAAACAAATTGTTGATAACCGTCGCTCCCGACGGCTATCTGCGACGCATATAGTTCGCCGTTGATGGCCATGCTGCGTACAAACATTCTGGCCAATTACGCCGGCCAGATCTGGATGGCGCTGATGGCAGTGGTATTTGTGCCGATCTATATCCGCAAGCTTGGAATGGAAGCTTTCGGTCTGGTTGGCCTTATGCTGAGCATCCAGGCGCTCTCCATGTTGCTCGACCTGGGAATGGGCGGCGTCCTGAACAGGGAACTGGCCCGACGAGTCCATCAGGTTCATACCATCGGCAGCATCGGAAATTTGGTGCGCACCTTTGAATGGCTGGTATGGCCCATTGCCTTGTTGGTTGCTACCGTAATCTGGTTGGCCAGCGGCCCTCTGGCGAATCATTGGCTACATCCAGAGCACCTGACACGATTGGAGACTTCGCATGCCGTTGCTATCATGGGGATAGCGATTGCACTGCAGTGGCCCAGTAGCTTCTACGCCAACGGTCTTTCCGGGCTTGAACAACAACCCACATTGAATGTTATCAATGCCGGCTTTGCCACCCTGCGTGGCGCTGGAGTGCTGGCCATCCTGTATGGGGTTTCATCCACGATCACGGCATTCATGTGGTGGTATGCAGCGGTAGGGGCGTGCCAATCGTTGGTGTCTGCCGCCGTTTTGTGGGACTTACTACCATCCGACGCGAAACTTCGCGTGCGATTTCGCATGCAGGAAATTCACGCCGCTGGCCGATTCGCCGGTGGCCTGTTGGCGATTATGGCCTTGTCGGTAACTGTAAGCCAACTCGATCGCATCGTGCTATCAACCATGCGCCCACTGGTGGAACTAGGGTATTTCAGCCTTGCCATGAGCGTTGCCGCAGGAATGGGCCGTATGATCCAACCCATGTTCAATGCTCTGTACCCGCGATACAGCAAACTGGTTTCGACAGGGCAGGAGGAGGCACTGACTCGCCTTTATCACGTCAGCAATCAATGCTTGGCCGTGGTGGCAGCAGCCATTGCCGCCGTACTGATCGTTTTCTCCCGCGACGTCATTTATCTATGGACCGGTGATGTCACCATCGCGGCAAGACTAGCCCTACCTCTTGCCATTCTCGTGGCCGGCACCGCACTGAATGGCTTGATGAATTTGCCATATGCGCTACAACTGGCTCATGGCTGGACGCGGTTGACCGTTGCAGCAAATCTGGTCGCACTAAGCCTTGGCCTGCCATTTTGCATCTGGTCTATCGGGCACTACGGCATCCTCGGTGCAGCGTACCTCTGGTTTGGCATAAATCTTGGATTTGTGACTGTGACCATACCTCTCATGCACCGTCGCCTGATGCGCGGAGAAATGGGCAGATGGTTTTTACAGGATATGCTGCCGCCATTTGCAGCAGCAGCAGCGGCAGCAACGTTGGGCCGCTGGCTGGCTCCAGCCATGACGCGAAACATTGGGGGCATGCTGCAACTGGCTGTAGTTAGCGCTATCACCCTTGCCGCCGCCGCACTGGCATCGCCGGCAACGCGATCATTTTTTATGACTCGACTGGCAAACAACCATCCGTCAAGACCGTAAAGGCATGTGAAATAGCAAAGCGTCGCTAAACTTATCGGCATGGAATTGACGAGAAACCAGATGACCACCGCACCCAAGATAAACGTAATTATTCCCACGCGCGAACGCTGCGATGTACTCGAAAAATCTTTACGAACAGTTACGGCCCAGAATTATGACAACCTTGAGATCATCGTTAGCGATAATTTTAGCTCCGACGATACCGCCGATGTAGTGAGAAGAGCCAACGATCGCCGCATTCGATATATAAATACCGGCAAGCGTTTGAGCATGTCGCATAACTGGGAGTTTGCGCTCTCGCACGTCGAAGATGGCTGGGTAACTTTTATCGGTGACGACGACGGTCTTCTGCCCTCATCCCTGAGCGGCCTGGCGGATATTATCAGCGGCACTGACGTGGATGCCGTCAGATCATCCTGCTGCACATACGTATGGCCACATGTTTCAGGACATGAAAACGGAGAACTGATTGTCCCGATGGAATCGGGCATTGAGATGCGCGATTCGTCGCGTTGGCAGAGAAAAGTACTGCGAGGCGTCGAAAAATATACGCAGCTGCCAATGATCTACAACGGCGGCTTCATTCGACTTTCCGTCTTGAATCAAATAAGAGAAAAGACGGGCACATACTTCGGCTCATGCATACCTGATGTGTATTCCGCTATGGCGATATCCAGCGTCATTGACCGGTATGTATATTCACATGCCCCCCTCGCAATAAGCGGCACGTCAAAACACAGTACCGGCCACTCTGTTTACTCTGTTAGCAGTGGTCGCAATCCATCTCCTGGATTGAAATTTTATTCAGAAGGCAACATTGCTTTCCATGCGGACCTGCCCTTGTACTCAGACGGGAGTCAACCCGTTTCGCTGCAAGCACTCGTCTACGAGTCGTATCTGCAATCGTCAATATTGCGACCGATGGCAAGCAATACAGACCACGCGCAACAGCTTGCGATCATATTAGCCATGTCCGGCGCTCATCGCGAATCAATCGAGGAATGGGGCGGAATGTTTGCGCAGATGCATGGCTTAGACTTTGACGCCGTGAAACGATCAGCTTCCTTGAAACGTATTTTTTTACCATCGCTCGCGGCAGCTAAAAAGCTCGGCAATGCGGTAAATTCCATCATCACCGACAAGTTGCCGATCAAAGATATCTTTGAGGCAAGTATCGCTTCCTCGGTGATTCGATCATCGAAGGGAAGAAGGGACACTATGCGTTATCTGGCCACACGACTGATTCGCCATGGTGGATGACTCAAAAGCATGGACGCTTCAGAACACGCCGATAGACATCGAGATAAGCCGCCACCGCCGTTTCCTCCCCAAAGCACTCGATGGCCCGTTGACGCCCAGCAGCGCCCAGTTTTTCTCTTAAACCAGGATTTTCGGCAAGCTGTCGGGCATAGGCGACGAGCTGCGACACATCATCTATGGGTGCAAGCAGTGCTGTTGATCCGTGAATGCATACCTCGGACGTGCCTGAGCTGCTGAACCCAAGCACGGGCAACCCGCTGGCCATGGCTTCGAGTGCCACATAGCCAAAAGGCTCATAACGTGAGGGCACCAGCGCGATGTCAACTGAATCGTATACGACGGGCATCTGTTCTGGTCTCGTGCGGCTCATGAGCTTCATATTTGAGGGTAGATGGCGAGACTCGAACGCCTTACGCAATCCTCCCAGACAATGAAGTTCAAAAGCGGGCCCTAGCAAATCGGCAATCATTGGCAACATATCAACGCCCTTCCGGCGCGAAGGATTGCCCACGAAGAGAAGTTTGAGCGGATATGCCTTTCGGCCCTCATCAGGGGAATCCACGACAACAGTTTCTGGCGGTTTGAAGCGATCCGAATCAACCCAGTTATGAATAACCGTAACGGGCTGGGTTAGCACAGCACGCATTGCGACTGCGCAGAACTCGCTGACAGCAACCACTGCATCTGCATCTGCGTAGGAATGTCTGGCCCACCGTTCGGCAAAAAGTCGGTGATAAAGTGCCTGCGGCAAGCTGCGGTAAGGCGCAAAGTCAGGATGAGCGACGTATTGGTGCTCAGTCACTATCAACGGTATGCCTTGACGCTTGAACGCAAATCCTTGCCAGCTACCTGCATGCACCAGATCAATTTCTGATGGTGCTTGAACGCTTCTCAACAGCCATGGTACCAACTCATAACGATGATCGAACCATTGCAACAAGGGGGTATGCCCGGCCCTGCACAGAGCTTCGGCGAGACGCGATGTAAAAACATCTGCACCGCTTCCAGCACGGATCGCAGGCAACCAGATACGTAAGCCCCCTGCTTTCTCAGATTCGGTGACCATTACCAAAAGCGATAGATCAAGGTAGGAATGATCCGACGTACAGGCATCAGCGCACCGTCCGGGATGCGTCGCAAGATGCGCGCAGTTAGTGACTGCGGACGTTCGATCTCCAGAGTCGCGCGCAATGCATCAATGCAAAGATTGGTATATCTAAAACGGGCATTCTTCAAAAGCCGCTGCAACTGGCCCTGTTGCAACGGCTCACAATCGTAAACCGCACCCTTACGCATGAGTCGGAGATATGGCGTGCGCCACGCGCGCGGCCACCAGCTCAGGAACGCCAGTTGGAAGTGCGGCTCAATGAGCATCCAGCGGTTGGGTACGGCGAGATAACCGACCCCATCTGGGTGAAGAACGCGACGAAGTTCAGCGAGATGCGCAGACTGTGACTGCTCGTCACCGACATGCTCGATGACATGATTGGTCAGTACTACGTCAAAGGCATCGTCGGCAAATGGCAAATGCGTGCCAGTGACTTGATGGTATCGATATCCTTCAGTGACCAGGCGATTGTCGCAAACATCCACCGCATCCACCTCACAACGCAAACGTGCATGCGTACCGAAGTAATGTGCGATACCGCCCGAGCCTGTACCCACTTCAAGCATGCGCAATGGCTCTGAGCGGTTGCCGAGATCCAGCAGTCGCTCAATCTTCAAACCCTTGAGGCGACGCGACGGCAGATCCAGCACCGCGTGGGGCTGACGCGCCGAGCGCACATCAGACATGCTGCATTCAACGTTTCCTCCCTGATTCGATGTGACGTCAGTCATGCCGCATACCCAGCAGAGCACGCAAGCGATCGTCAAAAATCGACCACGACTTGCCCGCGGCAAATATGCGACACGCCGCATCAACCGTATTACCCCGCGCCTGCGTCAGTTGGTTGATCACTGCCTGCCTCAGATCAACATAGTTACCCGGCTGCACTAAGGTACCGGTGCGCCCGTCTTGCACGGCATCAGGCACTCCACCAACTGCAAATGCGACGGTGGGCAGGCCGTGTGCCGCAGATTCCAATGCCACCATGCCAAAGCCTTCCACATCGCCCGGCAGCTCAAGCACGGGGAAAATATGCAGATCGGCCGCCTGGTAGGCCGCACCAAGTATGGCCTCATCGCAGCGGCCAAGGAACCGAAGCGACTGCTCGACGCCCGCGGTACGGGCCGCCTCGGTGATGCGTTCACGCTCCGAACCAGACCGCGCGTGCAAGGCATCAGTAGCCTCGCCACCAATAATCACCAGCAATGTGTCTGGATAACTCGCAAGAATGGCCGGCAATGCTTTAGCCACGAACTCGACCAACCCCTTACGCTGAGTCAACCGCCCCACGGAGAGCAGCATCCTGCGCTGGCCGATATCGTATCGATCTCGGAAACCGAGAGCTGCCTCAACGTCCAATGTCGGCACATCCGTGCCCGGATGCAGTACATGCAATTTTGCCGATAGCACACCACGGCTTTGAGCCAACTGCGCAGTGTTGGCGCTATTCACTAAGACAATGTCGCAATGCCGGATGAAGGGCAGCCACAACCACTGGTAAATAACGCTAGGTGCCACGACGTCAAGCCCGTGCAGATAAACAGCAACTCTACCTCCGGAGCATCGCGCCACCAGCCAGGAAATCGGCGCCATCAGGCCACTGCCGGCCAGGACCCACTCCGGTTTGCGCAGCCAGACCAAGCGCATCGCGCGCCAAAGCGTGGCGACCAAGAAGATGGACAGTGGCCTCACCATGCCCTGGCCCACTTCGGTTGACGACGGTGCGTACCCGGAACATCCCGCAGGACCACACAAAGCCGTGCACCAATTAAGCTGCAATGCGGTGAGTAGGTGCTGATTGACCTTTTCCATGCCGCCCAGCAAGGGTGGAAAATTACGCGTCACCAGCAAAGCCAGTGGGCGTACATCGCTACCTTCACGCATCTCGGCGATACGTCAACGCAGTGATCTGCTCCGATACAAGCCCGATCAGGAACACAATCACAGAGGCACTCCACATCAGTGTGCTCATATTGGTAAGCCTTCCTCCATGGATGAAGGTCCACGCGTAATTAAGACATCCCAACAAGAAAAACAGCGTACTGGCCGGCACGAACAGCTTCAATGGCGAGTAAAGCGTCGCGATCTTGAAAATGATCAGTAGAAAGCGTATTCCATCACGCAATGGCTTGATGTGGCTTTTGCCGATGCGTTGAGCCGCCTTGATCGGCACATAGGCAACCGGATAAGCGCTGCGGAAAAACGCCATGGTGCTGGTGGTTGGATAACTGAAACCGTTGGGCAGCAGGTGTAGGAACTCTCGAAACTTGGTTGAACGTACGGCGCGAAAACCGGAGGTGAGGTCGAGCACCGGATGGCCGGTCATACGCGTGGCCAGCCAGTTATATAAGGTGTTGGCCAGACCGCGGCCGACGCCGGCTTGGCTACTCCATTCGCGTGCGCCAACGATCATGTCGTAGCCCTGGTCGAGCTTGGCAAGCAAGCGCGCTATATCGGCCGGATCGTGCTGACCATCGCCGTCCATGAACACGAGGATGTCGCCGGTCGCGGCGCGCGCGCCGCGCTTGATTGCTGCGCCATTGCCCATTGAATATGGAGAAGACAGGCAATCGACGCTAGTGCTCTTGCAGACACTGCGCGTCTCATCGGTGGAACCGTCGTCGACCACGATGATTTCTGCGTCGGGATGCGCAGTGCGCAGACGCGGCAGCAGCGCGGCCAGTGCGGGCGCCTCGTTCTTGGCGGGCAGGATGATGCTCAGACGATTCAACAGATGGCTCCCCTCGGATGAACGGGAATCATAGCGTGAAGGCTGGGTGGTCGCTTGATGGGGCATCGGAGTTTGCGGACTTCGAAAGTTTCGGAATGCAGCGAGCCTCGTGCCCATTTGTGAAGCTCCAGGGCTGCTGGCTTCGTCGCGGGTACTGTTTGCCAGCTCCAGCGTCTGGATTGAATTGGGACTCTATGGAGAGTAAACCCGGGCAACACGGGTGCTTGCGGGTCCTGGTGGCGACGAAAATGGTGAACCGTGCGCGCGTTGCGAGACTTGGTCGCGGTGGCCAAAAGCATCGCGCACAGGGTGCGCTCCTACGTGACAAGGGATCTAGTGCGTCACATCACCGTGGCGGCTCCGACTTGCAAGCAAAGGATGACCTGAAGCCCGAACTGCGGTAGATTCAACCACATACAGGTAGGGGGCCAGAAACCATGTCATCACAATTACAGCCGTCATTAGTGGGCCTGTCAGGCATGGCCCGCCGACTGGTTTCCGAAGGCATGTTGCCCGAAGCCGATGTGCGCAAGGCGATGGCAGATAGCGTCCAGAACAAGGTTACCCTCGCCTCCTGGTTGCTCGACCACAACCTCGTCGAGAGCATTCAGCTGACGCAGATTGCTTCGGCCGAATTCGGCATGCCGATGATGGATGTGGCGTCGCTCAATGCTGCCAATATGCCGCTCGATCTGATCAGTGAGGCTTTGATCAGCAAGCATCAGGCACTGCCGTTGTTTCGCCGTGGCAAACGTCTGTTTGTCGGCATTGCCGATCCTATGCAGTCGCATGCGCTGGATGAGATCAAATTCCACTCCAACTGCATGGTCGAGCCGATTCTGGTCGAGCGCGGTTCGCTGTTAAGAGTAATTGAAAGCCTGCTGAACAATATGCGGGACACCATGCCCGATTTGGGCGGCGGCGATTTGGAAGGCCTGGATCTCGAAGGCGGCGATGACGAGGCAGAACAAACGGGCATCGATGCGAATGCCAATGACGATGCGCCGGTCGTCAAATTCATCAACAAAATTCTAGTGGACGCCATCCGTCGCGGCGCCTCGGATATCCACTTCGAGCCGTTTGAGACGCAGTATCGGGTTCGTCTGCGCATGGACGGCATGCTGAAGGCGGTAGCCAGCCCGCCGATGAAGATGGCCAACCGTATCTCATCGCGCCTGAAAGTCATGGCGCAACTCGACATCGCCGAAAAGCGCACGCCGCAGGACGGCCGCATCAAGCTCAACCTTTCCAAGACCCGCGCCATCGACTTTCGTGTCAGCACCTTGCCGACACTGTTCGGCGAAAAGATCGTGCTGCGTATCCTGGATGGTTCGTCGGCCAAGATTGGCATCGAGAAACTCGGCTACGAGCCGGATCAGCAACAGCTGTATATCGACGCC
>Ga0302308_10002685_pt1 | contig 14347 bp, 14 predicted proteins | sample III_Palsa_E3_3_FD_200531 | JGI IMG/M metagenome (GOLD analysis project Ga0302308, IMG submission 200531) | Peat permafrost microbial communities from Stordalen Mire near Abisko, Sweden - III_Palsa_E3_3 | ecosystem: Environmental > Terrestrial > Soil > Palsa > Peat permafrost | place: Sweden... | reverse complement strand
CCGATCAGTTTCGCAGTCGAATTCCCCGTCGCCGTCCAGTTGCTGGACGGGTCTAGCTCAATCGTTGCTTTCTCGATCGTGCCACGCAATTTCGTGTTGACGAACCGCAGGCGCATTACTCGCTCGGGATCCTGATGCAGGATGTTGCCCGCGAGGTTCATGTTTTTTAGCGCGACGTTGATGCCCGGTGTCGGTGCGCCGTTCACCTGCGTGCGGTTCGGGTCGTCGCTTACGATCGATTGGATCAGCGTGCCGTCGGCGGGATGAAATTTTGCTCCGTCGATGCTGATCTGGGCGTTGGAGCTGCGGACCAGAATGACCGCTTTGCCGGTGTTGAAGACGCCACCGTTGATGTTGAGCACACCGGACTCGGATGTTCTGCCCATCACGCTGTGGATCATCACGGAATTGGCGCCGGATATCACGTGCACGTCGTTGAGGGTGATCCGGCCCACGCCCGCGATAATGCCGGTGTAGGTCTTGGTGATGATGTTCGAGGCGTTGATTACGTCGACACAGGAATTGTCGGCGTAGATGCCGTAGCCGGGGCCAGTGACACGAATCGTGGAATCGTCGGCTTCCAGATAAACGTAGCCGTTGGCGTTGTCGGTCGAGAGGCCCGCCCAGCCGCTTGAGATGATCGTGGTGTTGTAGAAATAGCTGCGCGAGTTATCCATGGTGAGCGCGGCGCGAACGGTGCCGCCGATGTGCAGACCCGGTGGGGGCGAGATCATGCCTGGGCCGCCGCGGAATCGATAGCCGGGGGGAAGCGCGCCGCCATTGGCACGCAAGACGGAATCATAGACCTTGAGGATGCTGTGGCCGGATACCGCTATGGCGCTTCGGATCAGGCCGGTGGTGGTGATATCGACGTGGTGCAGGATCAGCGTGGCGCCGCCCTCGGCCATGGCGCCGGCGCCCAGGCCGACGAAATCGTTGCTGCCGTCGCCGATGAGCGTGATGTGCGCGTTCGAGACGGTGAAGACTGAATTCTGTCCGCGTACCAGCACGCCGTTGAAATCTCTCCGCCGGACGAAAATGGTGAAGCCGGAGGCGGACGTGTTGGTGATTTCGCCACGCGACACTGCCGAGGTGGCAGATCTTGCCGGGAGGTACCGCCCGCCGGCGACATAGATCGCGGCCGCATAGTTGGTGGTGGCGGTGGTGGCGCCGGTCGGAGGTGGACCGCCCGGTCCGCCAGGTGGGGGTCCCGGTGCGGGGATGGCGGGGGGCGGAGCAACGGCGACAGGGGGACCAGGTGAGGTGGCGGGCACGGTGGCGCACCCGGCCAGCGCGAGCAAGGTTGCGGTGCTCAGCGCGACGATGTGCCAGCCGGCGCAGTTGTTCAGGACCATTTTTCTCTCCCTCGAAACACCGTTATTATGCGAATCATTTCGGCGCGCGGGTAAGTCTATGTGCGAAAGGGCCGGAACTCAATCGTGGCTGTCCGCAGTGAGGGCGCTTTAGCGCCTGCGCGGAAGACATTAAGTGAGATCAATAGGTTGAAGCGAACGAAGAAGCATCTTTTTTGAAAAAAAGAAACAAAAAACTTTTGTTCTGATGGAGGGCGCCGGCCAGGCATCGGCGTTTCCTCATTGACAAAATTTTTTGCGGCTTTTTGTTCACAAAAAGGAGACTCTTCTATATCTCCGCAAATCATACCCTATGATAATATCTCGGGTATTCGACGGTCGCAAAAGCAACGGAGGAAATCTTGGTCGTAAGTCTTAGACGTGGAACGGTCCTGGCCTTGTTGGCTGCCGCGATGCCTGCCTTTGCGCAAAGCGGCGGGCCGCCACCCAATCGGCCGCCGATGCAAAATGCTGCCATGGGCAACGGCGACATCGGCAGTGAATTGAAAAACTTGACTGCGGCGCTCAGTCTTGACGACGCACAGCAAGCCCAGGCTCGCCAAATTCTCACGGAACGCCAGGCGCAGGTGCTTGCGGTTCGGGCGGAATTCCCGGCACCTCGTCCCGGTGCCTCACCGCCGCCGGGCGGACCGGTGAAAATGCGCTCGGTGATGCAAGTCGCGCACGCCAGGATGCTCGCCATCCTGAATCCGGAGCAGCAGGCGAAATATAACCAGTTGGATACTGCGGGAAACGGGCTGCCCCCTAATTGACAAAGTTTTTTGCTTCTTTTTGTTCACAAAAAGAGGATTCTTCCTGAGCTTATCTACTACTCCTGGCGAATACCATGCGCCGAAGCTCGTTGGTTGGCGGATGCCCCGAGAAGAAAGCAACCGAAGAGGGCGCTCCCCAGGGTGAGTAGCCCGATGTCCAGGCGCAATCCCCTTGCGACGGCTGCTGCCTCGCGGGCGGCGCGCGCGCGGGTGGCGGCTCGAGCGGCGGCGATACGGTCGGCGGGCGGCAGGCCGGGCCGCGCCAAATTCCCGGTGTTGTCGCCGAGGTCGTCTTTCATGGCGGCGAGATCGGCGGGGGTTCGCGCGGCGGCGGCGCGATCGAGCACCTGTTCGGCCGCTTCGCCGCGCTCGTAAGGTATCTGGCTCGCATAGGTACCGAAGATGCCGGCCAGGCCCACTACGGCGAAAGCGACGACCATGAATCCATACCAGGCGCTGTCCAGCTTGGGCGAGGGCATTTCGAACTTCCTTGTTGGCGGGGCAGCCGTGCCCGGTTGCAAGGAGTTCGTCAATCTTTTGGTGCGATGGTTCCGCCCAGCAAGGCTATGGCAAAGGATGTGGAAACGCGTGCTCGACTTGGGGGGATTGAAGCGCTGGTTCGGTGACTTGCGGTTCTTGGAACCGGACGGGGCTGCCGACAAGCGTCCGTCAACGCCCCGACCGATCCCGGTGTTGTCGCGCGAGGAACCCGGTGCTGAGGGGATTCCCGATGCGACCTGGCATCCGGCGCGACTTGCGCTGGTGGAGCGACTGTGGGGCGATGGGTTTATCGCGCCGGGTGGGGCTGCCGACGTGCTGCAACTGGTGAATCCTATGGGGCTTACCGGCGCGGATACGCTGCTGTTGTTGGGAGCGGGGCCGTTCGGCGCGGCGCGCGCGATCGCGGGAGGCTTCCATTGTTGGGTGGAGGGCTACGAACGTGATGCCACGCTGCTTGCAGTGGCACAAAGCCGCGCGGAACAGGCGGGTTTGAAGAAGCGCGCGCCTACCCAGTTGCTGAACTCCGCCTCGAAATTCCGCGCCAAATCGGCGAGCCACGCGGTGTCTTTGCAATCGATCGGGGACGCGGACGCGGTTGGCCCGGTGCTCGCCGGGGTGGCGGGCGCGATGCGGCCGGGCGGGCAACTCGGGATGGTCGAGCTGGTGGTCGATGGTGACCTTGAGGATGCAATCGGCAAACGTTGGCTGGAGTTGGAACAGCGCAGCGCGCCGCCGCCGGCGCAGGCCTCGATCGGCGGCGAATTGCGGCACCTGTCGTTTGATGTCAGGATCGTGGATGATATTTCCAGCCGCCATGTGCAGTCGGTGCTGACGGGGTGGATGGGATTCCTACAAGGCGTAAAGGCCGAGCGGCCCAGCCGGGCACAGGCCCAACTTATGGTTGCCGAGGCTGAGTCGTGGCTGCTCCGACTGAAATTGATCGACGCCAAAAGACTGCGCGTGATGCGCTGGCAGGCGATCCGGGGCTGAAGAGGCTAGGGTAGGGGTCGGAGGCTGATGACGGATGCCCAAAAAAACCGTTTGGCAGGAAAGCGCTCTCGCTGTAGGTTGCAGCGCGCGTGGCTGAACGGAGTGGATTCCCTCCGTCTTGGCTTCCCGGGTTGGGGAGCGCGCGGCAGCGATAGCTCGGTGATTGGCAGACGGCGGATTAGAATCCGCACCCACCGATGAGGGAGCTGCTCCGGTCCCATTGCGGCTTGTAGTCCGCACCGGGCCGGGAAGAAATCGTGATTTTCATTAACGGACGAGTGCGATAGACGGATGAATATGAAACGCATGCGCGGGCGCAGCCATCGTAGTGGCGGCAATACCAACGGCGGCACTAGCGGCGCTACCAGTCCGCGGCACCTCAACGGGAATATCCCGCTCAATCGAAACCACGTCTTCGACAGTAGCGGACCCGACGTTAGGGTGCGCGGCACTGCACAACAGCTCTATGAGAAATACCAGCAGCTTGGGCGTGATAGTACCAGCATCGGCGACCGCGTGGCGGCCGAAGGCTTCTATCAGCACGCCGAACATTATTTCCGCATTCTGAGCGTGATGAATCAGGCGTCGCCTCAGGCGTCCGCGCAGAATTCGCAGGGGCTAGCCGGCCAGAATCAGGGCGGAGCCAATCAAGGCGGCCAGTACCAGCGTCGCCATGAGCAGGGCGGCAACGAAACCGGGCCGAGCGGGGATGGCGATAGCTACGAGGAGCCCGGTAGCGAGCGCCCGGCCGCGCCGGCGGGCCTGGGCGATCAGCCCAGCTTCGAATTGCGGGAAATCCCGATCACGGCGGAGCCCCCGGTAGACGCTTAACGGCGAGCCTGGCACGAGGACATCCGGAAGATAGCAAGTGAAATCAATTATTTAGGTGCAGGCAAGAATCTTCTTTTTGTGAACAAAAAGAAGCAAAAAAACTTTGTCAATTAGGGGGTGCATCGATCGTTTGGCGGTGTGCTCCATAGTCAAAAGTTTTTTGCTTCTTTTTTTCAAAAAAGATGCTTCCTCACTTCTTTCACTGCACCTGCGAGATGTACTTGCCAGCGTCCTAGTTGCTGCTAGGATCGCGGACATGGAGCCTCGGCCACGCCACGCCTGGGGTTCTTTTCTATCGTGCGCGCCGAAAAACAAAAGGGAATCAGGCCGTGGCCAATGAGAAGTCGCAAAACGTTCAGGACGTTTTCCTGAACCATGTGCGCAAAGCTAAGACCCCCGTGACGGTTTTCCTCGTCAACGGGGTGAAGCTGCAGGGCATTATCACCTGGTTTGACAATTTTTCGGTCCTGCTACGTCGGGACGGTCATACCCAACTGGTCTATAAACACGCGATCAGTACCGTGATGCCTGGTGCGCCAATCTTGCTGTTCGATGCGGCCAAACCCGAGGGCGCCGCCGCGACCGGACGGGAGCTGGGAACTGCCGGACCCGAGTGATACCGCCAAGGGACCGACCAGAGCGGCGGTAATTCTGCCGTGGGATCGGTCTGACCGCGATCACAATGGACGGGCCGCCGAGGCCCGGTTGGCCGAAGCTGTGGGTTTGGCGGCGTCGATCGGACTGGTGATCGTGCACCAGGCGGTGCTGCCGTTGCGCCCACGGCCTGCGACATTGCTCGGCGAGGGGCAGGTGGCGGCACAGAAGGACCTGATGTGCGACGCCGAGGTCGAACTTGTGGTGATCGATGCGGCGCTTTCTCCGGTCCAGCAGCGCAATCTCGAACGCGCGTGGAATGCCAAGGTAATCGATCGCACCGGACTGATCCTGGATATTTTCGGCGCTCGCGCTCGCACCCGTGAGGGCGCGCTGCAGGTGGAACTCGCGCATCTTGAGTATCAGCGGAGCCGGTTGGTGAGGTCCTGGACCCACTTGGAGCGCCAGCGCGGTGGGTTCGGATTCCTGGGGGGACCTGGTGAAACCCAGATCGAGGCCGATCGGCGGTTGATTTCGGACCGGATCGTGCGGTTGAAGCGCGATTTGGAACAAGTGCGGCGGACCCGCGGGTTGCATCGCGAGGCGAGAAAGCGGGTACCGTTTCCGGTGGTGGCGTTGGTGGGTTATACCAATGCCGGAAAATCGACGCTGTTCAATGCGTTGACGGGTTCGGAAGTGGTGGCGCGGGATCAGTTGTTCGCGACCCTCGATCCTACCATGCGCGGACTTTTGCTGCCTTCCGGGCGCAAGGCGATCCTGTCCGATACGGTGGGGTTCATTTCGGAATTGCCCACTGAACTGGTTGCCGCGTTTCGCGCCACGCTGGAGGAAGTCGCCGAGGCGGATGTGATCCTGCATGTGCGCGACGTTGCCCATCCTGACAGCCAGGCCCAGCGCGCCGATGTGCTGGAGGTTTTGAACGGTATGGTGCACGACGGCACGCTTGACGAAGCTTGGCAGGATCGTACGATCGAGGTGCTCAACAAGTCGGATTTGCTCACCGAGGGGGATCTGGCTGGGGCGCGGAACGGGGGGGTGTTGGTTTCGGCGCTTACCGGGGCGGGCCTGGAAGAGTTGAAACAAATCATCGATCAGGCGATCGGCGCGGGGATGGAGCGGGTGGAGTACCGGCTCGATCCGTCCGATGGCGCCGCACTGGCTTGGCTGTATCAGCATGGCGAGGTGGTGGCGCGTCAGGATCGCGAGGATGCGACGTGCATCGATGTCCGGCTGCGTCCCGCCGACCGCGCGCGCTTCGAGCACCGGTAGTGAGCGATATTATCGACATCTCCGAGCTGGACGATCTGGTCAGGCGTACCGCCGCGGCTGAGATCATGCCGCGCTTCAGGCGCTTGCGGCCGGGCTCGGTGCGCACGAAAACCTCGCCGCTCGATCTGGTTACCGACGCCGACCTTGCGGCCGAGGCGATGATCACCGCCGAGCTTCGCGCCCGCTATCCGAACGCGCTGATCGTGGGCGAAGAGGCCGCGTCGGATGATCCCCGTCTGCTCGATGGGCTCGATGAAGCCGGGCTGACGTTCGTGATCGATCCGGTGGACGGGACCGCAAATTTCGCGGCTGGGCTGAGCATGTTCGGCGTGATCTTGGCGGTCTTGCGATACGGCGAAGTAGTGGCCGGAATTGTCTATGATCCGGTGGCCGGAGACAGCGCGCTCGCGGTGCGGGGCGAGGGAGCCTGGCTGGAAGATGCGGCCGGAAACCGCACGCCGATGCACGTGGCAACTCGCGCGCCGCTTAAGGCGATGGTGGGGAGTCTGTCCTGGCGGTTTTTCCCAAAACCGCAACGTCCTGGAATTCTTGCGGCGGCCGCGCAGTTTGGCGGAAACTTCGATTTTCGCTGCGCCGCCCAGCATTATCGGATGATCGCCGGCGGGCACTGCCACTTCATGCTGTATCACCGGCTGCTGCCGTGGGATCACGCCGCGGGGTGGCTGCTGCACCGCGAAGCCGGTGGCCATGGCGCGATGCTGGATGGGCGCGATTACCGGCCGAGTATTTTCAAGGGCGGGTATTTGTGTGCACCTGATCCGGAATGCTGGCAGGAACTCGCGGGTATTTTGTGGGCGCCGGAAGAGTAGACGGCCCTCTCGGATGCTTGACAGTCATTCATGATTGGCTACTGTTCGGCCAAGGTTTGGATACAAAAGATCGGCACAAGCCGGTGACGTGAAATCACAGGTCTAATTGACAAAGTTTTTTTGCTTCTTTTTGTTCACAAAAAGAAGGCCTTCTTCTTTGAGAAAAGGAGGCAAAAACTTCTGTCAGTTAGGCTTTTGGTCAGAGGGATGGCAATGAAACGACTTCCGATAATCGCGACAGCGGTGCTGATGGCGTGGGCCGGCGGTGCGCGTGCCGCCGATAATAGCGCTGCCGGGCCGAACTGGGGCACCACGATCGAACATTGGCCCGATCTGCAAGGCGGCACCTGGATCGCGCCCAATGCCGACGGCGCGCCGCACGGCGAGGATTTGTCCCTTACGCCAGCGGCTCGAAAGGAAATGCAAGCTGCGATGAAGCAATTCGCCGCCGGCCAGTTGGCCGGGCCGTGCGATCCGCGCGGCCTGCCGCGTCACCTCGGCAACGAGTTCTTCTATACCAAAGGCATGATCCTGATCCTGGGCACTCCCGACTATTACATGGTCGTGCGCAAGGTCTACATGGATGGGCGCCCGCACAACGATGACGACGCACCCAGCTTCTTTGGCCAATCGATCGGTCATTGGGAGGGCAAGACGCTGGTGATCGATACCAATAATATCGAGGCGGACGAAGATCTTACCGATGGGCTGAAAAGCCAGGGCCAAACCCACTTGGTCGAACGCTATACGCTGACCGGCCCGGGGGTGATGCAACTCGATCTTACGGTTGAAAATCCCGCGGTGCTGGCGAAGCCGTACCACACCGTGCGCACTTATCATCTGGAGAGGGGTGTGGATTTTCCCGAAGCGTACTGCACCAACAATCGCAACCTGACAGGCGAAACGGATCTCACCCCCCCGCCATGAAAAAATTTCTTCTTGCCGCGACGATGTCGGGCGCCGGAGCCGCACTCGGGCATCATTCCACCGCGGTTGATAATATGGACAAAACCGTGACCATCGATGGCACCGTGCGCGTATTTCAGTGGAGCAACCCGCACGTCTGGCTTTGGGTCAACGTGCCGGAGCACAACGGCGCCCAAGCTCAGGTTTGGGGGGTCGAGAGCGCTGCTCCGGTTCAACTCAGCCGGAAGGGGATCAAATGGAATAGTTTCAAGGCCGGCGACGTGGTGGAGGTGACCATCCACAGGGCGAAGTTCGCGGATGGCCACGTGATATCGGCGGGTGACCCGGCCGCTCAGGCTGTGCCGCCGGGGGTAGCGACGCCATAAGGGAAGGGAGAAGCATCTTTTTTGAAAAAAAGAAGCAAAAAACTTTTGCTAGAATGGGTCCGAGCGCACAATCCATAGGCTGGTGCGCCGAATTGCCTTATTGACAAAGTTTTTTTGCTTCTTTTTGTTCGCAAAAAGAAGATTCTTCCTGTCCTGTTGATTTCACTTCTGGACTGACACCAAGGAGTATCAAGATGGCGCGCATAATCGGCGGTATTGCCACGTCCCACACTCCCACGATCGGCTTCGCGCACGATCGCAAACTGCAGGACGATCCAGCCTGGGCGCCGATCTTCAAGGGTTACGCGCCGGTGAAGTCGTGGTTGGTAGAAAAGCAGCCCGATGTGCTGTTCGTGGTCTACAACGATCACGTCACTTCGTTCTTTTTTGACCAATGTCCCGCTTTTGCACTCGGCATCGATACGCACTACGGCGTTGCCGATGAGGGTGGCGGCCCGCGCAAAATCCATAGCATCGACGGCCATTCGAAGCTTGCGTGTCACATCGGTTATTGCCTGGCCGCGGAAGAATTCGACATGAGCTTCTTCCAGGGGAAGAATCTCGATCACGGCTGCTTTTCGCCGCTTTCGATGCTGGCGGAACATGAGCATGGCTGGCCTTGGCCGATCGTGCCGCTGCAAGTGGGTGTGTTGCAGTTTCCGCTGCCTACGGCGCGGCGATGCTTGAAGCTCGGCCAAGCGCTGCGACGCGCGATTGAGAGTTATCCCGAGGATCTGAAAGTGGTGGTGGTGGGCACCGGCGGATTATCGCACCAGGTCCATGGCGAGCGCTCAGGTTTCAACAATGTGAGTTGGGACGAGCAATTTTTGGATCTAGTCGAGTCCGATCCGGAACAGTTGGCCGAAATGACCCACGCCGATTACGCCCGCCTGGGCGGGGTGGAGGGCGCCGAAATTATCATGTGGCTGGTGATGCGCGGCGCGCTGACGGCCAAGGTAAAGCGCGTCCATCGGGCGTATTATTTGCCGTCGATGACCGGTATCGCGAGCTTGATCCTGGAAAACGAAACTTCGCGCGCGGACGCGGATTTGCTGAGTTCATACCGTGCCAAAGTCGCACACCAGCTAGACGGCGCGGATAAGATCGAAGGCGCGCATCCCTTTACGCTGGAAGCCAGTGTGAAGACCTACCGGCTTAATAAGTTCCTGCATGATATGGTGATCCCAGAGCACCGCACTGCATTCCGCGCTGATCCCGAAGCATTGTTCGAGAAATGCGGGCTGTCGGCGGAAGAACGCCGGATGATACGCGAATTCGATTGGATCGGTATGGTACGTTACGGCGCAATCTTTTTTGGTTTGGAAAAACTTGGCGCCGTGACGGGATATTCCAACCCGGAAATGTATGCCTCGATGGCGGGGATGGCGTTCGAGGATTTCCAGAAGACTCGCAATGTGTCGATCAAGTATTCGGTTGCGGGAGTAGCAAAGAAGTAAGGAAGAATCTTTTTTTGTGAACAGAAAGAAGCAAAAAAACTTTGTCAATTAGGGACTTTGGCGCGCCACTCTCCGAGTGGTGCGCTCCGACCTAATTGAACAAAAGTTTTTTGCTTCTTTTTTTCAAAAAAGATGCTTCTTCCTTCGCCTTAAGCTGTGGATTTTACTTAATATCTTTCCGGTTCTCAGAGTTGGCCCTTCACGGCATCGGCGCCAGCTTGGGCGCATTTCTCGTCCTGCTGGCTCGATGCTCCGCTGCCGGCGATGGCGCCGAGCAACTCGCCGCTTGCCGAGAACAATGGAATGGCGCCTGCCATCGTTGCCATTTTCGGAGTTACCCCGGCGTCGGTGGCTTGCACCTGGCCTGAGGGTTTCTTGAAGGCGACGGCGGTCAGATCCTTACGAACGGCGGTGTAGATATGGCCGCCCGAAGCCTTGTCCTGCGCCAAGCCGACGCGCGGTTGGCCGGTCGAATCCACCACCGCAACGCCAATGTTGTAGCCTTGGGCCTTGCAGTAGGAGAGCGCTTTCTCGGCCGCCTCAATCGCGACTGCGAGCGTGGGAGAGGGGGCGTTGCTGCCGGGTTCCTGCGGCGGACGACCGCCCGCGCCGCCGGGAGGCCCGCCCGGCGGTCCACCAGGGCGCCCGCCCGGTGGCGGACCCATGCGCATGCCGGTGCCCATGTTGTCGCCGGGCAGGGCGACTGAGGCTGCGCTCACCGAGGGCGCCGCTCCGCCTGCCGGAGGTCCGCCCGGCCCGGGCGCCTGTGCCAAAACCGGCGTCGCTGCGATCGCAAAGCAGCAGCCTATAGCCAGAAGCGAAATTGACTTGTTCATGTGACCCTTCCTGGGATTCCCGTTGGAGCCTTTACCGCCGGCTCCCGTGTATACATTAAAGTCTAGATCGAATTCACTGAAGCAGGACAGCGCTTTCATCGGGCAGACAAGATTTGTTACAATCATGGGATGTGGTACGACGGGAGCTCCGCTCCAAAAGTGACAGAGTTTTTTGCTTCTTTTTTTCAAAAAGAAGTTTCTAACTTGTCTTTTCTATTCGCCCGTAACTTCGTTCTTCCGACGTTCGAGTTCGTCACTGTACCGCCGCAGTGCGTAATGTTCGGTGAGCAGGCCTATTACTTTCCGGGAGGTGCTAGTCTCGACCACCGCCAGGGCGTCGGCCTCGGCGGTCGCGAACATGGCGATGGCGTCTTTCACGTTCATTTCCGGCAGCAGTGTGTAATCACGGTAGCGGATCAGGCTGGTGAGTTCCTGGTTTTCGGCCGCATGGGCTTCGGGCACCAGCGCGATGCCTGCATAGGCGCCGGTTTGATCCACCATCACTACTCTTTGGGTGGCACCTAGCGGCACTTTGCGCCTGAATTCGTCGAGTGTCATGGTGACCGGGCAGGTCCGGACATCGGAGCGCATCATCTGGCTCACGGTAAGATCATTGACCCAGCCGACGTCCACGGCGCTTCTGATGGCTTCGCCGCGCAGATGGAACCTCCAAGTGGCGAACGAGTAGCCGAAGGTGCGCCGCACGGTGAGGGAGGACAGCACCACGGCCGCCAGCACGGCGACGGTGATTGGCAACGAGCCGGTGCTTTCGAGTGCGAGAAACACCATCGTGAGGGGGCCGCCGACGACGGCGACGGCGAACGAGGCCATTCCGACTACGGCGCAAATATCAAGCGGCAGCGCCGGGCCGTGGGCTATGTGGTGGAGTGCATCGGAATAGAATTGACCCACCAGTGTGCCTAGCAGGAGCGAGGCGAAGAATAGGCCGCCGCGAAATCCGGTGCCGAGCGAGATCGCCGAGGCCAGGGCCTTGAGCAGGAATAGCAGGGCGATCGCGCTTATGGTGGTTTGGTGGGTCAGTTGGAATTCCAGCGCGCCGTGGCCGGCGGAAAGTACCCGCGGGGTGATCAGGCCCAATCCGCCGACGATCAGGCCACCGATCGCGGTGCGCAGCCAGGTGGGCAGGCGGGTCTGCCGCACGATAACTTCGGTGAAGGTGACGCCGCGCATCACCGCGATCCCGAGGAGGGCACAGACCAGGCCAAGTGTCAGGATCGGTATGTAGTCGATCGCCTGGATGTGGCCGGTGATCTGGATCTGGGTGCTCATGCTGCCACCTTCGAGCAGATGGATGATCCCGACCGACGCCGCGGCGGCGAGCAGCACGGGTGCCAGGTTGGACAGCGAATAGGTGCCGATCACCAACTCGAAGGCGTAAAACGCGCCGGTGAGGGGCGCGTTGAAGGCGGCGGCGATGGCGGCGCCCGCACCGGCCCCGACCAGAATACGCATGTCGTTGCGGCGCAACCGGAATGCGACGCCGATTTTGGATCCTACGACACCGCCGATCTGCGCGTAGGCCGCCTCCAACCCGACCGAAGCGCCCGCTCCGTTGGAGATCATGGTCTGGATCGCTACCAGCAGGCTGTCACGCAGCGACATGCGGCCGCCGTGTAAGGCGTTCGACTCGATCGGATCGACCGGCTGGCGCGGCCAGACCCGCGCCAGCGTCCAGGCGATCAGACCCATCAACAGCCCTCCCAGGGCAGGTATGAGCAACACCCGCCAACGCTCGATGTCGATTGCACCAGACAGGCGTTCGCCTGGTTTCAGTGCGAAGAGTATGGTGTGCGCCCGCAGCGTGATCTGGTTCATCGCCACGGCGCAGAGGCCGGCCAAAGCGCCGACCGCCGAGGCAACCGCAGCGAGCCAGATTTCGTCGGTGCGGACCCGGGCCCGCAACACTTGCGGCGCGCGGAGTACGGTTTCGCCCCAACGAGTGAGGCGCGCGATAAGCGGGAGGATCAGATTTTCCATTGGAGCGCGCTAGCTCGCCACAGATACCAGGACGCGAAGGAACGCCAAGGCGCCCAGGCCTCACCCAGCGCCGCCAGCGCCGCCGGCTTGGGTTGGGCCGCCAGGCCGGCGGCTTTGCGATAGCCCTCGCGCACGCCGAAATCGTCGACCGGCAGTACGTCGGGGCGGCCGAGACCGAAGATCAGTAGCATTTCGACACTCCAGCGGCCGATCCCGCGGATTTTGATCAGGCTCGCGATCAATTCTTCGTTGGTCATCTTTTCTGCCCGTTCGAGGCTAGGTACTTCCCCTGCGGCGTGGCGCGTGCATAAATCGAGGATCGCGGCGATTTTGCTGGCGGATAGTCCCGCGGCGCGCAGGAGAGTGGGATCGGAGGCGAGGATATTCGCGGAGGCGGGAAAGGGCGAGCCGGGGAAAAGTGCGATGAAACGCCCCAGGATCGCCTCGGCGGCTTTGCCGTGCAATTGTTGGTGCGCGATGGCGCGCAGCAGCGCTTCGAATGGCTCTCGGCCGTGCGGGGCGGGCATACGGCAGGGGCCGACTTGCTCGATTACTCTGACGAAGAACGGATCGGCATCGCGTAGTGCCGCTTCGGCGCGTTTTGCTTCTGGATGGATCGGAGGATCGATGCTCATCGTTGGCTTTCAGGCAGGGACGGATCATGGCGCGCGAATCGCCGGAACATCACGCTAGGGTTCTAGGGCTGCTGCTGGTGCTGTTGCTAGTGGGGGTGGCCCTGCTGGTGATCCGTAGCCTGCATAACTCCAGCACGCTGGAGGATTGCGAGATGCAGGGTCGCTCCAATTGCACGCCGGCGATCTCGACGGGACAGTGAGAGGAGGAAGGCTTCTTTTTTGAAAAAAAGAAGCAAAAAACTTTTGTTCGTTTGAGACACAGCGCGCCGGCCGAGGCCGGTGCACTCCAATTGGCAAAGTTCTTTTGCTTCTTTTTGTTCACAAAAAGAAGACTTCTTCCTGCGTCCTACAATAACCCCGCGGCCAGGTTGACGGCGAACGCCAGCAGCACGGTGTTGAACGTAAACCCCAGAAATCCGTGCAGCGTGGCCATGCGGCGAAACTTGCGCGAGGTGATCTCGACGTCGGAAACCTGGAAGGTCATACCCAGGACTAGCGAGAAATATAGAAAATCCCAGTAGTCCGGCGTCTGGCCGCCAGGGAAGTCGAGCCCACCCGTTATCTGCTGTGCGCCGTCACGCTCGTAATATTCGTGGGCATAGCGAAACGCGAAACAAACGTGGGTGACCAGCCAGGAGAGTAATAGCGTCACCACGACGAGCGCGACGCGGTACTGTTCAAAATGCCCGGAGGCAGTTTTCGCTTCGGGAAATTCCTGCACGATTGCGACGAAGCTCAAGGAAACGCCGACCAGGGTGACCGCGAAAATGGTCCATTCGCCCTCGCGCTGGGCCTCGGCGTCTGCCTCCATTCGGTCGAGCCGCTCGTAGGCGAACGCGAACGCACTGAGTAACAGCAAACACGCAGCGCCGGTGTCCCACGCCAGGATGCCGCGCAGTGACAAAGGCCAGCGGCCGGGCAGCAATGCGAATATAATCACGCCGCCAAGAAGCCCGAGAATGGTGCGG
>Ga0302308_10002679_pt1 | contig 14363 bp, 9 predicted proteins | sample III_Palsa_E3_3_FD_200531 | JGI IMG/M metagenome (GOLD analysis project Ga0302308, IMG submission 200531) | Peat permafrost microbial communities from Stordalen Mire near Abisko, Sweden - III_Palsa_E3_3 | ecosystem: Environmental > Terrestrial > Soil > Palsa > Peat permafrost | place: Sweden... | reverse complement strand
AGGACATCGTGTGCTTCACGGGGTCGGCGGCGACGGCCGCGAAGCTGCGGACGCATCCGCGCGTCGTGCGCCACTCGGTGCCCTTCGTCGCCGAAACCGACTCGCTCAACTCGAGCATCCTCGCGCCCGATGCGGCGCCCGGCAGCGCCGAATTCGATCTGTTCATTCGCGAGGTGGTGCGCGAGATCACCGTGAAAGCCGGCCAAAAATGCACCGCGATCCGCAAGGCGCTGGTGCCCGCGGGATTCGTCGATGCAGCGGCTGATGCGCTCAAGGGCGCGCTCGATAAGATCGTGCTCGGCGACCCGCGTGCCGCAGGCGTGCTCATGGGGCCCTTGGTGAGCCTCGCGCAGCGCGCCGACGTGCTTGCACGCGTCGCGGAACTCAGGCGCGAGAGCGACGTCATCGTGGGCCGCACGGCGGGTTTCGAGGTGCGGGGTGCGGATCCGGACCGCGGTGCCTTCGTCGCGCCCTGGCTTCTTTTGTCTCGCGACCCGCATGCGGCACGGGCGCTGCACGAAATCGAGGCCTTCGGCCCCGTGGCGACGATCGTTCCTTATCGCGACGAGATTGATGCCGTTGCGCTCGCGCGCCGCGGCGGCGGAAGCCTCGCGGCCTCGATTTTCTCGGCGGACGAAGCACTCGCGAGCCGGCTCGTGCTCGGACTCGCCCCGTATCACGGGAGGATCCTCGTGGTGAATGCTGCTTGCGCGAAGGAATCGACCGGACACGGCTCGCCGCTTGCGCCGCTGGTGCATGGCGGCCCCGGTCGGGCGGGCGGAGGAGAGGAGCTCGGCGGCATTCGCGGCGTGCTGCACTACATGCAGCGCACGGCCGTGCAAGGCACGCCGGATGTGATCACCGCGCTCGGCGGACGCTGGGTTCGCGGCAGCCGGCAGCGCGATCCCGGACGGCATCCCTTCCGGATCGCCTTCAACGATCTCGTGCTCGGCGACACTTTCCGCTCGGCAGAGCGTGCGGTGACGATCGAGGACATCGAAGCCTTCGCGGACTTAAGCGGGGACAATTTCTACGCGCACATGAGCGAGCGCGAGGCCGCCCGCAACCCGCTGTTCGGCGGACGTGTGGCTCACGGGTACTTCCTGATCTCGGCGGCCGCCGGACTCTTCGTGGATCCGGAGTACGGTCCGGTGCTCGGCAACTACGGGCTCAACGAGCTGCGCTTCGTGAAGCCGGTGAAACCCGGCGAGCGGATCAAGGTGCGCCTCACCTGCGCACAGAAGAGCCTGCGCGCCGACAAGGGATGGGGCGAGGTCGCGTGGGACACCGAGATCACGAATCAGAGCGGCGACACCGTCGCTTCTTACGATGTGCTCACCATGGTCAGCACTCGAGAGGTTCCCGACCGTGCGGCGTGAAGCTTGATGCGGGTCGAGTTCGAGGAGGCACTCGAAGTCGAGCCGCACCTGCGCATGGACCGCGCCGCACTCGAATCGCTGCAGCTCGAGCGCTTGCGCTGGTCGATCCAGCATGCGTACCAGCACAACGCATGCTACCGGCGCAAGTTCGACCAGCAGCACCTAAGTCCGGCGGACTTGCGCTCCCTCGCCGACCTCGCTCGGTTCCCCTTCACGACGAAGCGCGATCTACGCGATGCCTATCCGTTCGGTTTCTTCGCAGTGCCGTTGCACGAGGTGGTGCGCGTACACGCATCGTCGGGCACCACCGGCAAGCCGACGGTGGTGGGATATACCGCCAAGGACATCGCCACCTGGAGCGGGCTGGTCGCGCGTTCGATCCGGGCGGCCGGCGGACGGCGCGGGATGAAGGTGCATATCGCGTACGGCTACGGACTTTTCACCGGGGGACTCGGCGCGCATTATGGTGCGGAGGCGGCGGGCTGCACGGTGATCCCGATGTCCGGCGGACAGACTGCGCGGCAGGTCGAGCTCATCATGGATTTCGCACCCGACCTCATCATGATCACGCCGAGTTACATGCTGGCTCTCTTGGATGAGTTCCGGCGGCAGGGAATCGATCCACGCTCGAGCTCACTGCGCATCGGGTTGTTCGGAGCGGAGCCGTGGGGCGAGGGCGTGCGACGGGAAATCGAGTCAGCCTTCGATCTGGCCGCGTATGACATCTATGGGCTCTCCGAGGTGATGGGCCCCGGCGTCGCACAGGAGCTTGCGGGCACCCGGGAAGGCCCCACCGTATGGGAGGACCATTTCCTGCCGGAGATCGTGGATCCCGAAAGCGGCGAGCCCGTAGCCGAAGGAGAGCCGGGCGAGCTCGTGCTCACCTCGCTCACTAAGGAGGCGATGCCGGTCATTCGCTATCGCACGCGCGATCTCACGAGCCTTCTGCCCGGCCGGCTCACTGCGATGCGCTGCCTCAAGCGGATCAAGGGCCGCGCGGACGACATGTTGATCGTTCGAGGCGTGAACGTATTTCCCTCCCAGGTCGAGGAACTCATCGCCGCCTGCGCCGATCTCGCTCCGCATTTCCATATCGAGATCTCCCGGCCGCAGCGCCTCGACGAGATGCGCGTGCACGTGGAAGCGCGCGGCGAGATCTCCGCCCTCGACTGCAGCGCCACCGAGCGCATGCTCGGTGAACGATTCAAGGCGATGGTGGGCATCGCCGCGCATTTCCAGGTCAGGGCGAGCGGCTCACTGACGCGATCCTCGGGAAAAGCTTCGCACGTTACCGACCGACGACCGCGGACGTAAGCGCCGCCCGACATCCAACGATTAGGAGCCCGGACCCGAACCCTGATTCTCGGCTGCCGCGGGACGCGCTTGCGCGGGTTCGGCGGGAGCCGCCTGACGAGCGGCGGAGCGGTCGGTTTCCGGCGGAGCGGCGGGCAGTTGCAGCGCGACGAGCCTCGTCGGATTGATGACCTGCGGGTCGTCGCGCAGTTTCAAATACAGCGTGCCGCTGCTCGGATGCGGCACGGGCAGCGAGGATCCGAGAAATCCCTCCGGCACGCTCACCGGCTTGCTGAAGTCCGCAACCCCGGCGACGGAGTCGATCAAGTACAGATCCGAGCCCGAAAGCTTGCACGCGACCTCTGGCGTGGCGGGGCACTCGAGCGCCTTGAGCGTGGGCAGGCGAACGAGCGTCGCGAGCGGCTGCCAGTCGCTCGCGGCGCCCTTGGCGCTCACGCGATATTTGAGCGGCCCATAAGAAGAGGCGCCGAACGCCTTCAGCGGGGTGAGAGTCGCCACCGCCACGCGCGAATTCTCGAGCGCAAGCGTGCCGTTGGCGAGGCTCAAGGATGCGACCATGCTTTCATCCGCGGTCGCCACATCGACGGTCTCGTCGCGCGCGAAGGTCGCAGGCGCCTGGGCGCGAATGGAGAAAACCAGCGTGGCGTCGAGCGGCAGCTCACCCGAATCGGCGAGCTGGATGTTGCTGTCGCTGCCGAGGGCCGAGGGCTGCACGCTTTTACCGATGAGCACCGCCTTGGGACGGGCCGCCTCTACGATCGCGCTCACCGGCAGAACGCGTCCATCCTTCAGCGTGAGCATGGCAGAGGCCGGGCTCAGGGGCTTGAGCTCGCTCGCGGCTGCGGCATCTTGCGCCACCATGGGGAGCTCGTCATTCCCCTGCCGGGTCGAGAGCTCTCCGGGCGTGAATACGACGCTCTTGATCGAGAGGCTCGCGACCTCATCGAGCCGGCTGCCCTTGAGCATGCCTTGCGCATCGCCGGCATGAATCTCGAAGCCGTCGAATCGGCCGGCTTCGGCGAATCCGCGCACGCCGATCGGCTGAGGTTGCGCGAGGCCGTATTCGCCGACCAGGAGCGTCATCGGACCGGGCTGCGTATCCTGCAGCGGCAGCTTGACCTCCACTTCGTCGGTCTTGAGTTTTTTCCATTCGGTCTTGATTTCCTTGCCGGCCGGGTCTCTCAGCATGATGCTGTCCACGCAGCTCGCGCTGTCTGCGCGCAAATGCACGGTGTCCTGACGCCCGACGATGAGCGCCGACTCGTCTCCGGCAGCGAGCTGCCAGGAGACTGCATGGGCGTTGCGCAGCACGAACGTAGGGCCGCGGTAAACCTCGAATCCCCAGTAGCCGTGCAAAGTCGCCTGGACCGCGTCACCGAGGCTCACGCCGCGCAGGTCGGACGTATCGATCACGAATCCGCCCTGCGAGGCATCGGCGATCGCCGGCAAGTCCAGCGACTTGCCGGCTCCCGCCAAGCTCAACAACATGTCGTGCGCATACGCCGTCGAGAACACGAGCGGTGCGCCTTCGACCGGCAGCACGAGTGTGGTCTTGCGCGCACAATAGATCTCTTTGGGATCGACTGCGTGCAACGGCGGCAGCTGAGCCGGCTCGATCGCGGGTAAGGCGGCGACCAGAACCGACTTCGGATTGTGGAACGACGGCGCCGCGTTCAGCGTCAACTGCAGATCGTTGCCCTTCAGCGTAGCGAGCGCGGGAATGTACTGATACTGAGCGGTGCGAAACGAGTCGAGGATTTTCGCAATGTCCAACACCGAGGCGATATAGGGGCTGTAATAACCGTAGCCCAGCTGCGGGGTGAAGCTTGCCTGCATCGCCAGATCGCCTTCGGGGCCCGAGGTCAACGCCTCGACGATGGAGGTGCTGTGGCCATCATTCAAGATCATCGACTCCTGGCCCGCCATCAAACAGGGAGCTTGCAGCGCGGGAATGCGATCCAGGCATTTATCGTCCACTTTAATGGCGAGGCTCCGCGCGAGGAGCGGCGCCGTTTGTGCGAGGTTCTGCGGATCGGCATCGTTCAGCGCGCGAACGGACTCGAGGTAGCGGTCGAGGCGCGAGCGGTCGAGCTCCGCTTGATTGAGGTCCTGGGAGGTGCGCACGAAAGCGCCGGGCCGGCCTCTCACGGCACTCACCAGCGTTTTGTAGTCGCCGCCCGACTCGGGCGCGAGGAATACGACCATCTGCTGTGCGTCCGTGGGCACCGTCGCGGTTAATCCGTCGGCGGCGCATTTAGGCGTCCAGGTTTTGCAGTTGGCGAACCAACTCTCCGGCGGCGGGTTGGTGGATCCGCTCAGGAACGCGGTGACCAGCAGGTAGTGCGCGGACTGCGATGCGGGGAAGTTCGCGCGGATCCAGATCCGATCGCCCGCGGCGAGATTCGGCACCTGCGAGGCGGGCAGCGTCGTGCCGGCGCGAGTGACCGTGGCTTCGAGCACGGGTCCGGCCAGGTCGAATGCAGCTCCGCCGGCGAAGCAGGTATCGGCGAGCGCGCCCATCCAAAATACGAGTGCGGCGCAGCGTGAAAGGGTACGACTCGAAAGCATCATCAATGACCATCCCTCAGGGCGAACGCTGATCGCAGATTAGAGCCCAGATTCTCCGATCGGTTCACGGCGAAGCAGCTACGAAGCGGGTGTGTCTCGTATTAACGAAACTTAAGCAGCGGCTGCAATCAGCGCCTCGGCGCGCCGCGCGAGCTCAGGTGACAGCGCATGTCCGCTGGCCGCAACATTCTCATCGATCTGCTCGGGCCGGCTGGCACCGATAATGGCGGCCGCCACGTTTGATTGCCGCAACACCCAGGCTAGCGCGAACTGCGCGAGGGTGAGCCCGGCTTCCGCGGCCAGGGGCTTCAAATCCTGGATGGCCTGCAGCATTTTGGGCTTGAACCACTCCGTGTTGATGAAGCCTTTCAGCGACAGATCCGCGGCCCGACAGCTCGCGGGAAGCGGCGCGCCGGGAACGTACTTGCCGGTCAAGAAGCCCTGCGCCAAGGGCGACCAGACGATTTGCGAGATGCCGGATCGCGCGCAAAGCGGCAGGAGCTGCCGTTCCGGATCTCGATGCAATAGCGAATATTGAGGTTGGCTCGAGACGAACTTCTCGACGCCCGGAATGGCGAGCGCCGCCTCGATGCGGTTGACGGGCCACTCCGAGAATCCGATGTAGCGTGCCTTGCCCGCCTGCACCACCTGCGTGAGCGCGCGCATGGTTTCCTCGAGCGGCGTGCGCTCGTCGTAGCGGTGGCATTGATACAGATCGACGTAGGAGACTTGCAGGCGCTCGAGCGAGGCGTCTATTTGCTTGTGGACTTGCGCGCAGGAGAGGCCGCGATCGATGTCGCTCATCGGAAAGAAAAGCTTGGTCGCGAGCACGTACCGGTCCCGCGGCACGCCGTGCAGTGCTTCGCCCATGACTTTCTCGGCCTTGCCGAGACCATACACGTTGGCGGTGTCGAACAACGTGATGCCGCGGTCGAGAGCCCTGTGCACGCATGCGATCGCGTTCTTGCGGCTCGCTCCGCTCGAGAACGTCAACCAGGAGCCGAAAGCGATTTCGGACACTACGAGGTCGCTGGCGCCCAGCTTGCGATAGTTCATCGGCACGCTCCAGAAATGAGCAGATTACCGTAGGATAGTCCTAAGGCGGCGGGGTTGCTCGATGAAGACGATGCTCATTGTGTATCACTCGATGACGGGGGGTACGAAGCAGATGGCCGAAGCTGCCGCCGCCGGTGCGCGCACCGAGCGCGAACTTGCGGTCGCTTGCCTGCGGGCCGCCGACGCCGGCCCGGCGGACGTGTTGGCGGCCGACGGCTATCTCTTCGCGACGCCCGAGAATCTGGCGGCCATGTCCGGGCTTATGAAGGATTTTTTCGACAGGACATACTACGCGGCGCTCGATCGGTTGAACGGCCGGCCGTACGCGACGCTCGTGTGCGCGGGGAGCGACGGCCGGCAAGCGGCCGGCCAGATCGAGCGTATTGCCCTGGGCTGGCGCCTGCGGGCGGTCGCGGAGCCGCTGATCATTTGCACGCACGCCCAAGCGCCCGAGGCGATTCTTCGGCCGAAACAGATCGCCCGCGAGGATCTCGAGCGCTGCGAGGAAGTCGGCGCAACCCTGGCCGCGGGGATCGCGATGGGGATTTTTTGAGCCGCGCGGGCGGTCGCGCAGCTGAATCAGGCGATCGAGGCTCCGCCGTCGACGGCGATGTACTGACCGGTGACATGACGCGAGGCGGCCGAGGCCAGATAGACGGCGGCACCCATGAGATCGGTATCGTCACCGAGCCGTCCGAGAGGGGTCTGCGCGAGCACCGAATCGCCGATGTTCTGCAGCAAGCCTCTCGACATTTTCGAAGGGAAGAAGCCAGGGCAGATCGCATTCACGCGGATGCCTAGCGGCCCCCACTCGGTCGCCAGGGCGCGCGTGAGCTGTAGGGCGGCCCCCTTGGAAGCGTAATAGCTCACCGCCTTCATGCGCACATCGGTGCGCAGGGCGGCAATGGATGCAACGACGATGATGTTGCCCGATCGCTGTGGAATGAAGCAGCGGTTCGCCACCAGCTGGCTCAGCTGGAAGACACTGCCGACATTCAGCCGCATCACTTTTTCCCAGGCGGCGAGCGCGAGTTCCTCGGCGGGACCGCCCCAGCTTGCGCCTGCGTTGTTCACCAGAATGTCGATCTTCCCGAAACGCTCGAGTACCCGATCGACCAAAATCGGGATCTCATCGACTTTGGAAAGATCGCAGGGAACCGCGAACGCCTCGATGCCCGTACCGCCGAGCGTTGCCGACGCACGTTCGAGCTCCTCCTGCGAGCGCGCGCAGAGCGCGATTTTCGCGCCCATTTCCCCGAGCGCCGTAGCGATCTGCAGGCCGAGCCCGCGCGATGCTCCGGTCACCAGAGCCACTCGACCATCAAGCTCGAACAATTCCCGGACTCCCACAGTGCACCTCGATGGCTGGAGCGGTCATTGATCCGCCCATCGCTATAGTAGAATAAACGCCATTGCCGACGGAGCCCGACGCTCGGATTTTTGCATGACCGGAGGAAGTATGTTCGAGCGCATATTGACGGCGCCTTGAGTCCGCACGCTCTGTCCCTGAACGCCCTCGATGGGCTCCCCGAGGTCACCCACGGCATGGCGCTCGCACCGTTGATCGCGGCGGCACTCGAGCGCCAGGCGCTCGCGGTGCGCGACGAAGATGTGCTGCTCGTCTGCCAGAAAATCGTCTCGAAATCCGAAGGGCGCTTCGTCGATCTCGACGCGATCGAGGTGTCTTCGCGCGCGCGGGAGCTTGCGTCCCGCTGTGGCAAGGACCCCCGCCTGGTCGAGATCATCTTGCAGGAGTCGACCGAAGTGGTGCGCTGTGCGCCGCAGGTGCTTATCGTCCGACATCGCTTAGGGTTGGTGATGGCCAACGCCGGCGTAGATCAGTCGAACGTTCCCGATTCCGAATCGAGAGTGCTGCTCCTGCCCGAAGACCCGGACGGCTCGGCGCGGAGGTTGCGCGCCTCGCTCGCCGGTCTGCTCGGGGCCGCACCCGCGGTGGTGATCACCGATACCTTCGGACGTCCCTGGCGGCAAGGCGTTTGCGGGACTGCGATCGGGGCAGCGGGCATCGTGACCTTGCTCGACCGGCGCGGCGAGTATGATCGTTTCGGCCGCCAGCTCAAGGTCACACAGACGCCCGTGGCGGATCAACTGGCCTGTGCCGCAACGCTCCTGATGGGCGAGGGCGCCGAGGGTCGCCCCGCGGTGCTCGCGCGCGGCGTGCCGGCCGCCTGGCGGCATGAGTCGGCCCGGGCGGCGGACCTGCTCAGGCCGATCGCCGAAGATCTGTTCCGGTAATTCCTGTGGGACACATCGTCGCGCTTTGCGGAGGAGTCGGCGGAGCGAAGCTCGCCGACGGACTGCAGCAATGTCTCGCGCCGGGCACGCTCGCGATCATCGTCAATACCGGCGATGACTTCGAGCATCGCGGCCTGCCGATCTGTCCGGATCTCGATACGGTGCTGTACACGCTCGCGGGCGTTGCGAACGCGGAGCAGGGGTGGGGCCGCGCCGACGAGTCGTGGCGGGTTCAGGCCGAGTGGCAGGCGCTCGGGCTCGACAGTTGGTTTCAGCTCGGCGATCGCGACATCGCCTTGCACTTGCATCGCCGCGAGCTGCAATCGCAAGGCATGACGTTGACGCAGATCGCACGTGTTCTCGCGCTCGAGATGCACGTGCCGAGCGATCTATTGCCCATGTGCGACGCCCCGGCTCCAACCATCGTACTCTCCGAGCAGGGCGAAATGTCCTTCCAGGAATATTTCGTGAAACATCGTTGCCGGCCGGTGGCTCGCGGCTTTCGCTACGGCGCCGAGGAGTGCGGTACGCTCTCGCCCGAGATCCGCCGCGCACTCCAAGACGAGCATCTCGAAGGCATCATCGTCTGCCCGTCGAATCCCTATCTAAGCGTCGAGCCCATTCTGCGCGTGCCCGAAATGCGCGAGCTGCTCGTGCGCGCGCAGGCGCCCATCCTTGCCGTGTCGCCCATCATCGGCGGCGCCGCGGTCAAAGGACCCGCGGCGAAAATCATGCATGAGCTCGAGCTCGACGTCTCGCCGCTCGCGATCGCGAGAGCTTACCGGGACTTTGTCGACGTCATGCTGATCGACGATCAGGACGCGGGGCTTATTGCGTTGCGCGAGGCGGATGACCCCGAGCTCGAGACGGCGCCGATTTTGATGCGCACGCCGGAGGACCGGCGCCGGCTCGCGGCACTTTGCCTGCGCCTCCTGCGCCGCGCGCCGAGCCCCGGGCCGGGAGGGGAGACGAGAATGCCGGGGCGGCGAACCCTCGCTCGCCCACTACGATAAGATACGGCAGGAGCCGGTGCGCGGGGTAGCCGTCCCGCCGGCGAGGAGATAGAAATGATCAAGCTGGGTTACAAGGCGTCGGCCGAACAGTTCGGACCGAGCGAGCTCTTGGAGTACGGGGTGCTCGCCGAAGAGCTCGGCCTGGACTCGGTCTGGATCAGCGACCACTTTCAGCCGTGGCGTCACACGGGAGGACACGCACCCTTCTCGCTCGCATGGCTCGGCGCGCTCGGCGCGCGCACCGGCAAGATCGTCATCGGCACGAGCGTGCTTACTCCCACGTATCGCTATCACCCTGCAGTCGTCGCGCAGGCGTTCGCTACGCTCGGAACCTTGTTTCCGGGCCGGGTGGCGCTCGGCATGGGCACCGGCGAGTCCTTGAACGAGGTGCCCGCGTCGGGTCTGGAGTGGCCCGAGCAAAAGGAGCGCACCGCGCGTTTTCGCGAGGCGCTGCGTCTCATCCGTACCTTGTGGTCCTACGATCGGGTGAGCTTCGAGGGCGAGTATTACCGCACGAAATTGGCGACGATTTACGATCGGCCGCGCGAGCCGGTGCCGATCTACGTTGCCGGTGCGGGTCCGTTCATCGCGAAGCTGGCGGGTTTGGAGGGCGACGGCTTCATTTGCACCAGCGGCAAGAAATGGACGCTGTACAGTGAGACGCTGCTGCCGAACGTGCAGGCGGGTCTCGACGCGTCGGACCGCGGGCCGCAGCCCGGGTTCGACCGGATGATCGAGATGAAATTATCGTTCGACACCGACCGCGAGCGGGCGCTGCGCGACACGCACTATTGGGGTGCACTCGCGCTTTCGCCGGAAGAGAAAGTGAACGTCGAGGACCCGCTAGAAATGGAGCGCCTCGCGGACGCGCTGCCCATCGAGCGAACCGCCTCGCGCTGGATCGTCTCGAGCGACCCGGACGAAATCGTGGAGAAAATCGGAGCGTACGTGCGACTCGGCTTCAATCATCTGGTTTTCCATGCCCCGGGGCCCGATCAGGCGCGCTTCCTCAGGCTGTTCACCGACCAAGTGACGCCGCGTCTGCGGCGCGCGTTCGGTTGAGCTTGCCGACCGGGCACGAAGCGCGGTTAACTCATAGCCATGACCCCGACGATCGCAGCATCTGACGCGCGCCGTGCCGCCACCGGAGTTTGGGCGGTCGTGCCCATCAAGCGGCTGAGCGCGGCCAAGCAGCGGCTGACGGCGCTATTGCGGGAGACGCGCGAGGAGTTCGCGTATCTGCTCGCTTGCCGCACGCTCGATGTCGTACGCGACAGCGCTCTCTTCGACGGCATCATCGTCGTCAGCCCGGATCCCCGCATAGCCGCCGCGGCGCTGGCGCGCGGCGCCTCGGCGCTCGACGATCGTGACGCATCGTTGAACGAGGCCTGTTCCCTCGGGCTCGCAGCTGCCGCCGAGCGCTCGGCGCGCACCGCCGTGCTCATGCCCGCGGATCTCGGCCTGCTTTCCGCAGCGGCGCTCGCCGAAGTGGTGCAGCGCTATTCCGCGCTGCGCGCAACCGGCGCCGCGATCGGGCTCGTGCGCTGTAAGGACGGGACCGGCACGAACATGGTGCTGCTCGACCCCGCGCTAGCCTTCGGGCCGCGCTTCGGTGCCGATAGCTTCGCGCGTCACGCGGGAGCTGCGGGGGACGCCGCGCATGAGCTCGAGGCGCCGGAACTGGCCTTCGACATCGATACCGCGGAGGATTTGCACCGGTTTGCGGGCATGCTCGACGCCGCGGCAGCGGTGGATCCCTTCGAGAAGCTCGTGCTCGGATTAGGCCTGCGGCGGCCCGAGAGCGACCGGGGTGGTGTTCCTGCCGTCGCAAGCGCCCATGCGCGCGCGTTCGACCCAGCGAGCCTTGCGCGTGCGGCTGCGCGCGAGCTGGCGGCCGAGGCGTCGCGGCTGCGCGATGAAGGTTTCGGCACGCTCATCACGTACTCGAGAAAAGTCTTTTTGCCCTTGACACAGCTCTGCCGCGACTCGTGTCATTACTGCACGTTCGCCAAGGCGCCGCGGCACTTGCCGAGTCCCTACATGTCCGTCGAGGAGGCGGTCGCGGTCGCATCGCAAGGCGCGCAACTCGGTTGCAAGGAGGCTTTGTTCACGTTGGGCGAGCGTCCGGAGCTGCGTTATCGCGCGGCGCGGGCATGGCTCGACGAGAACGGCTTCGCGAGCACGCTGCACTACCTCGCCCACGTGGCCGCCGCCGTGCGCGATCGGACAGGCTTGCTGCCGCACATCAACGCGGGCTGCATGAGTGCCGAGGAGATGGCGCTGCTCAGGCCTTTGTCGGCTTCGATGGGGCTGATGCTCGAGAGCACGGCGGAACGTCTCGCCGAGAAAGGCGGTCCGCATTACGGATCGCCGGACAAGCTCCCCGCGGTGCGCCTCGAGACACTCGCCGAAGCCGGACGGCAGAAGGTGCCTTTCACGACGGGATTGCTCGTCGGCATCGGCGAGACCCGGAAAGAGCGCATCGAGGCGCTGCGTGCGATCGAGAACCTGCACGCGCGTTACGGTCATATCCAGGAAGTCATCATTCAGAATTTCGTGCCCAAGGCCGGCACGATCATGGCCCACGCTCCCGCTGCCGATGCCGAGGAGCTCCTGTGGTCAATCGCCGCCGCACGGCTCGTGCTCGGACCGCACATGAGCATTCAGGCGCCCCCGAACTTGAGTCCCGCACCGCTCCCCGAACTGATCGGGGCGGGCATCAACGATTGGGGAGGGGTCTCGCCGCTGACCCCGGATTATGTCAACCCGGAAATGCCGTGGCCCGAGATCGAGCGGCTGCGCAGCGAATCCGAGCGCGCGGGCAAGACTCTCGTGGAGCGATTGACCATCTATCCGGCCTACGCCAAGTCGGCCACCGAGTGGCTTGACGCGGCCATGCGCCGCGCCGTGCTGGAGCAAAGCGACGGCGCGGCGCTTGCGCGTGAGGATCGCTGGCGGACCGGCCGCAGCATCGATTTGCCCGCGGATTTCGCGGCGTCCCATGGGCGCGCGGGTCCGACGCGGACGGCGGAGTTGCTCGATGAGCTCATGCAGAACGGAGCGGAGCACGTGGACCGCGAGTCGCTCGCGACACTTTTCAATGCGCGCGGCCCCGATTTCCGGCGAGTCTGCGACGCGGCCGACGCGCTGCGCGCGGAGACCAACGGCGCCGTAGCCACTTACGTCGTCAACCGCAACATCAATTACACCAACATCTGCGGCTATCGTTGCACCTTCTGCGCGTTCTCGAAGGGCACGCGCAAGCATGAGGGTGCGGAGCGGGCTTACTTGCTCGATGTCGCCGAGATCGTGCGCCGCTCGCTCGAGGCGCGCGAGCGCGGTGCGACCGAAGTGTGTCTGCAGGGCGGCATCCATCCAAGCTTTACGGGCGAGACTTACCTCGACATCCTGCGCGGAGTAAAGTCGGCCGATCCTGGAATGCACGTGCACGCCTTCTCCCCGCTCGAAGTGTGGCACGGAGCGACCACGCTCGGCATGACTCTGCGCGATTACTTGACGCTGTTGCGTTCCGAGGGACTCGGCAGTCTCCCCGGTACAGCCGCGGAGATTCTGGTCGACCGCGTGCGTGCCGTGCTGTGTCCCGACAAGCTGAGCACCGATCAATGGCTCGAAGTGATCGAGACGGCCCACGAGATCGGGTTGCCGACGACCTCGACCATGATGTTCGGTCACGTCGATACGTACGCGGACTGGGCGGCCCATCTCGGCAAGCTCCGTGATTTGCAGAAGCGCACCCATGGCTTCACCGAGTTCGTGCCGCTGCCTTTCGTGGCGCACGAGGCGCCTTTGTACAAGCGCGGCCAGGCGAGACCCGGACCGACATTGCGCGAGTCGATTCTCATGCATGCCGTCGCCCGTCTCGCGTTGCACCCGCACTTCGAAAATATTCAGGCCTCGTGGGTGAAGATGGGCAGCGCGGGCATGCGCGAGGCTCTCGGCTCGGGGGCCAACGATCTCGGCGGCACGTTGATGAACGAGAGCATCACGCGCGCCGCGGGCGCCACGCACGGCCAGGAGATGAACTCCTCCGAGATGCGCTCGCTGGCGGCCTCGCTCGGCCGTTCGCTGATGCAGCGCACGACGCTCTACCGGAGGGCGGCGCCGGTCGAGGTCGACGCGACCGACCCGCTTCAGGCCGAATCGCTCTAGCGATAGAACCAATCGTTGTTGGATGCGCCGGATGCTGCGCGCTACCTTGGCTTCCGTGGCACCGCGGCTTGCGAGCGATTTCGGCCAGTCCATCCCCCCGCCACCGTACTTGCTCGCAGCCGCGGATGCCCACTAGGGCGACCCGCGAGCCGCCTCCGAACGTGAGCGGCATCACACCGCGGCCGCGCTGAGCGGGCGACGGCAACACCCCAAATCTCCCCTCCCGATGCGATGCGCTTCACGTGCGCATGCGCGCGCGGCCGTCTGCGGAAAGCGAGAAATGAGATTGCCCCGGCAGATCGCCGTGAAACTTGAGCCGCCTGCGCGCGAACTGCGAAGGGGGTCACGTCCGATAGAGCATATGTTGCAACAATGGCGCCCGGTTTCAGGCTTTCCCTGCAGCTTTTTTCCGAACATTCTTTATCGAGGAGCTACGATGCGTAAGATTTTGTCCGCGACCCTGGCCGCGAGCGTACTTGCAGCCGGCGCCGCCCAGGCCGCCAATCCCACCGTGACGACGACCTTTCAGGTATCCGCCACGGTCCAGCCCAACTGCACGACCTCGGCGACCGCCTTGGGGTTCGGCAACTTCACGCCGGGCGCCGGT
>Ga0302308_10002674_pt1 | contig 14372 bp, 17 predicted proteins | sample III_Palsa_E3_3_FD_200531 | JGI IMG/M metagenome (GOLD analysis project Ga0302308, IMG submission 200531) | Peat permafrost microbial communities from Stordalen Mire near Abisko, Sweden - III_Palsa_E3_3 | ecosystem: Environmental > Terrestrial > Soil > Palsa > Peat permafrost | place: Sweden... | reverse complement strand
CCGTAAAGCGTGGCCCCAAAACTCCCCGCCACCTCATCTACGCCGGCCGCACCGGCACCGGCTTCACTCAGCAGATGCGCCGCGACCTCCTCACCCAGCTCGTCAAACTCCGCGTACCCGAGTCGACATTCCAGCGCATCCCCCACGACGCCACCCGCGACGTCTACTGGGTTCGCCCCACCCTCGTCGCACAGGTCCGCTTCGCCACCTGGACATCCGACAACCTCGTCCGCCAGGCCGCCTTCCTCGGCCTCCGCGAAGACAAGCCCGCCACCGAAGTCATTCGCGAAGCCGCCACCATCGCTCCTCAACCCAAACGCGCCAGCGCCAAGACCGCCAAGCCCCGCACCCACGCCACCCATCGCTCCGACGCCTTGCAGCATTTTGCCCTGCCCGCCACCAAACCCAAGTCTCCCAGATCGAAGTCAATCGTGCCCGTCAAGTCAGCATCCGCAAAAACCAACCCCACCAAATCCACTAGCGCAAAATCCGCCGCCACAAAATCCGCTCCCGCAAAGTCAAAGTCTGCGCCACCGAAGCCCACTCCCGCCGTCCGCGCAGCGCAACTCGACCTCCGCCTGACCCACCCCGACAAGATCCTCGACCCCGCCTCCGGCCTCACCAAGCAGCTACTAGCCGACTACTACGCCATTGCCGCCGAACGCATGCTCCCTTATATCGCCAACCGCCCGCTCTCCCTCGTTCGCTGCCCGCAAGGCGCCGGCAAGCCCTGCTTCTTCCAGAAGCACGTCAACAACTACCTCCCGCCCGGCATCAAGACCATCGACATCCAGGACAAGGCCAATGCCCAGCCTGAGCCCTACATCACCCTCGACACCACCGACGCCATCATCTCCCTCGCCCAGATGAACGTCCTCGAGATCCATCCCTGGGGCTCCACCAACGACGACCTCGAGCACCCCGACCGCCTCATCTTCGACCTCGATCCCGACGCCGACCTTCCCTGGCTCACCGTCGCCGCCGCCGCCGCCGAAGTCCGCCAGCGCCTCAGAAACCTCGGCCTCGAAAGCTTCCTCAAACTCACCGGCGGCAAAGGCCTGCACATCGTCGCGCCCATCCAGCCCACCCTCACCTGGCCCGAGCTCAAGACCGCCGCCCACAACTTCGTCCTCTCCATGGAGCGCCAGAATCCCGACCTTTATCTCACCAAGATGACCAAGTCTTCGCGCGTCGGCCGCATCTTCCTCGACTACCTCCGCAACCAGCGCGGCGCCACCGCAGTCGCCCCTTACTCCCCGCGCGCCCGCGTCGGCGCCACCATCTCGCTCCCTCTCCCCTGGACGGCCCTCACCCGCGACATCCACCCCGCCCTCACTGTCTACGACGTAGCCGCCAACCACGCCAAGCTCCGCGCCGACCCCTGGAAGAGCCTCCTCACCACCCACCAGCAACTCAACCCCAGGCAATTCGCGGTCCTCTAGCCCCACCGGGTCAGCAGGGAATGTCGCCCAGCCGCCCCTCCATCCGGCGCAGCAGCGGTGCGATCGTCAACCCCTGCACCACGATGGAGAACACCACCGTCACGTACGTTGCTGCCAGCAGCAGATTGCGCGCACCTGCTGGTTCAGTGGGCAGCGAGAGCGCAAGAGCCACCGCCAGCGCCCCGCGCAATCCTCCCCACGTCAACACCGTCACGTTGCCCGTCACTCTTTGGCGACAAACCGCGAGCGTCCGCACCACGGCCGTCACACTCGCGTAGCGCGCAATCAGCACCACGGGAATCGCAATCAATCCCGCCGTCAGCAACGAGTAGCTGAGCGGAAGTACCAGCAACTCCAGCCCCAGCAGTAGGAACAGAACAACGTTCATGATGTCGTCGATCAGTTCCCAGAAGCTTTCCAGGTGGTCCCGCGTGGTCGGCGACATGGCGAACCGCCGCGCCGTCCCGCTCACCATCAGCCCTGCCGCCACAGCCTCCAGCGGAGCCGAAAGATGAAGCCTGTCCGCCAGCACATACCCGCCCATCGCCAAGGCAAGCGTCAGCATCACCTCCACCCGATAGCTGTCCACCATCCGGATCAGGCGATACGTCAGATAACCCAGCGCCATCCCCAGCGCGATCCCACCGCCCGCCTCCACCAGCAGCAACCCACCGAACGCCGCCGGCGACGGCAGCCCTCCATGCGCCGACCCCTTCGCCGACGCGCCCAGCAGCGCCACGAAAATCACCGCGCCCACCCCATCATTGAACAGCGACTCGCCCGCAAGCTGAACCTTCAACTCGGCCGGCGCACCCACACGCTGCAGCATATCCAACACCGCAATCGGATCGGTGGGAGAAATCAATGCGCCAAACAGCAGCGCTTCCATCAAGCTGATCGGAATGCCAACCAAATGCAATCCGCCCTTAAATAGAAATCCAACCAGCACCGTCGAAAGCGCGGTCGCGAAAATCGACAGACTCAGCACAGAAACGCGCTCGCGGCCCAGTTCCTTGAGGTCAAGCTGCAACGCTCCAGCAAAGAGCAGGAATGCCAGCATCCCATGCAACACCACCTGGTTGAAATCAATTCCGGCCACCACCAGCTGAGCGCTCGCCCGAATTTCGGGCACAGCATGCCCGCCCACGATCAACACGCAGGCTGCGACCAACGACAGCAACATCGTGCCAATGCTGCTAGGCAAGCGAAGCACGCGATAACTGAGAAAGCTGAACAGCGCCCCGAGGGTCACCAAAGCACTGAGCAGCGCGAACGAAGGCATCATGTCGGCTACCTCCACAATAGACGATGCGCCTTCAAACCTCTTCCCGCTGGCGTCCGCGCAGGCCTTCGCCCCTTCACAATCAATAGTCTTCCCCGATTTGTTAACATGATTCTTTCCTCCCCGAAGGAGCGACCCATGTCCGCAACCGCAACGACCCCCGCCGCCACCATCCCCGCCATCACCGAGCTCAACCACTGGATCAACAACGCCCCCGTAGCCGGAACCTCCGCTCGTTTCGCCGACGTCTACCATCCCGCCTCCGGCCGCATCCAATCTCGAGTCCCCCTCGCCACCGCCGCCGAAGTCGACGCCGCCGTTTCCGCAGCCACAGCAGCCTTCCCCGACTGGTCTGTCCAGCCGCCCCTCCGCCGCGCCCGCGTCCTCTTTCGCTTCCGTGAAATCTTCGAGCGCCGCCTCGACGAAGTCGCCGCCCTCATCAACCGCGAGCACGGCAAAGTCTTCTCCGACGCCCGCGGCGAAGCCACCCGCGGCCTCGAGAACATCGAGTTCGCCACAGGCATCCCTCACCTCCTCAAAGGCGAGCTCACCGAACAAGTAGGCGCAGGCGTCGACAGCTACTCCATGCGTCAACCCCTCGGCGTCGTCGCCGGCATCACTCCCTTCAACTTCCCCGCCATGGTTCCCATGTGGATGTTCCCCATCGCGCTCGCCTGCGGCAACACCTTCGTCCTCAAACCCTCGGAGCGCGACCCGAGCTCCTCCAATCTCCTCGCCGAAATGCTGAAGGAAGCCGGCCTCCCCGACGGCGTCTTCAACGTAGTCCACGGTGACAAAGTCGCCGTCGACGCCATCTTGGCCCACCCCGGCATCTCTGCCGTCAGCTTCGTAGGCTCCACGCCCATCGCCGAATACGTCTATCGCACCGGCACCGCCACCGGCAAACGCATCCAGGCCTTAGGCGGCGCAAAAAATCACATGATCGTCATGCCTGACGCCGACCTCGACCAGGCAGCCGACGCTCTCGTCGGCGCCGCCTACGGCTCCGCCGGCGAACGCTGCATGGCCATCTCTGTCGCCGTCACAGTAGGCAGCACTACCGCCGACGCCCTCATCCACAAACTAGAATCCCGCATCGCCGACCTCCGCGTAGGCGACGGCGCAGCCGACGCCCCCAACGGCGAGTCCGATCTAGGCCCCCTCATCACCAAAACCCACCTCGACAAAGTCACCGGCTACATCCAGCTAGGCACCGAAGAAGGCGCAGACCTCGTAGTCGACGGCCGCACCACCGCGCTTCCAAAAGGCGAAGGCTTCTTCCTCGGCGCAACCCTCTTCGACCACGTCAAGCCCACCATGCGTATCTACAAAGAAGAAATCTTCGGACCCGTCCTGGGCGTAGTCCGCGCCAACAACTTCGAGACCGCCCTCCAGCTCATCAACGACCACGAGTTCGGCAACGGCACCAGCATCTTCACCCGCGACGGCGACACCGCCCGCGACTTCGCCCGCCGCGTCCAGGCCGGCATGGTCGGCATCAACGTCCCCATCCCCGTGCCCATGGCCTTCCACAGCTTCGGCGGATGGAAGCGCTCCCTCTTCGGCGACCACGCCATCTACGGCCCCGAAGGCGTCCGCTTCTACACCCGCCTGAAAACCGTAACCGCGCGCTGGCCCACCGGCATTCGCGCCGGCGTAGACACCACCATGCCGACCCTCGGCTAGCTCAACCTACTTCTCAGCGGTAGGAGGCACAATCCCCTTAAGCCGCAGGTACGTCGACAGCTCCGCATACTGTTCGTTGTCATGCGACACATTCCCCCAAGCCAACCCAATGCGCGAACGCTTCACCGGGCCCAGCGTCAGCGTCTCCGTAATCGTCGCATCGGTGAGCGCGCCATACGCCGTATCGCAAGCAGCGAACGAAGCCTTCAGCCCCGCAATCACCGTCGCCTTATCCGCCGTATCACTCGGCACCGCCTTAGGATCGGCCGTCGTCCCATTCAACGCCGAGCACACATGAAACTGCGCCTCGGTCACATGATTCACAATCCGCGCAAACGTCCGTATATCCGCAGTCGGCTTGTACTGAAAGTCCGCCTCCGGCATCTTCTCCGCCGCCTTCAAAACATTCGGCTTCAACCGGTTATACGCAGCCTGCACCTCAGCCGCAGGCCCAACCGGCGCCGGAGCCGCAGCAGGTGCCTGCGCCAAGCACAGCACGGAAGAAACCATCAAACCGAACGCCGCACATGCAATCCCATTACGCGTCATATCTCTCCTCATCCTTCCGAATTCCTTGCGAATTTGATCCTGCTGCGTAAGCTTACCCAGAAACGCCAGCGACAGGCAATTCCTCCTCGCTCATAATCAAGGGTCAACGCCATTCGCGTCCCTAACCACCGCGCCCGCCCGCCCTCGTATCACCAACCAGTCGGCTACACTGGCAGCCTGATGCCAGAAGCGATCCCAACCCACGCGCCCAACAGCAACCTCACCATCATCAGCATGGCGGTCCTCGCCATCGCCGCTTCCTCCCTCCTCCACGAAGGCCTCGGCCACGGCCTCACCGCCTATCTCCGCGGCGACATCCCCACCGCCCTCACCAGCAATCACCTCTCTGACATCCGCCCCGATCGCCTCGTCGACGCCGCCGGCACCCTCGTCAACCTCATCGCCGGCGCCCTCGCCATGGCCGCCGCCGCGCTCTCCACCCGCCGCCCCAACCTCCGCTATTTCCTTTGGCTCCTCGGCAGCTTCAATCTCATGGACGGCGCCGGCTACTTCCTCTTCTCCGGCATCATCGGCGTAGGCGACTGGGAAGCCGTCATCGCCGGCCTCCCTCACGACCTCGCCCTCCGTATCGCCATGACGCTCTTCGGCGCCGCGCTCTACTTCCTCGTCGTCAAGCTCATGATGCGCGTCCTCCAACCCTTCTGCCCCGACCGCACCCAGCACCGCAGCCTCTACAACACCGTTGGCCGGCTCCCCTACTACGCCGCCTGCGCCTTCTACTGTCTCGCCGGAGCCTTCGACCCTCTCGGCATCAAGCTGCTCCTCATCTCCACCATCCCCGCAGCCTTCGGCGGCAACTCCGGCTTCATGTGGGCAGACTCCCTCCTCCCCGAGCACTCAGACGCATCCCCACTCACCGTATCGCAATCCCCCGCCTGGTGGACTGCCGCCATCCTCATCGGCCTCGCCTATATCCTCATCCTCGGCCGCGGCATCGTCTTCCGCCATTAAACGAAAAATGCGACCACAGGCCGCACCTCTCACCACCGAAATTCATGGAGCCGACGAACGGACTTGAACCGTTGACCTGCTGATTACGAAACGACCAGGTCTTGTGTATGTTGTTGTGAGATATAGAGCAGACGAGGTAATTCCGAGGTGTTTCAGGACATTAGGGGAGCCGTTTGTACAGCAGTTGTACAGCAACTTTGGGTTGCAATTTATGCTCGGCCACTTAGCGAGGAATGATATTGCCGACAACCTCTTCCCTAGTTAATTTCCTGAAGAGACAGTGCAGAACCGTGATTAGTTGCTCGGATACGGTTAGACCAATCTCTCTCATTCGGTGATGTCCCCTGCCGTCTTGTTTTATCGCGAGCGCGACAAGTTGAACTCATTGACCGGTGAACTTGCCACCCGACCTTTTGAGAACTTGGGCGCACAGGCTGCATATCAATCAACAGAAGAGGGTTTCTCGTTTGCTATCATTGAAAAATGTATCGGCTCGGGAGTCGATGAGTGACTTGGCCTGGATGCGCCAATCGAGGCCGCCCGGATTGCTAGCCACAAGCCGACATATCGGTACTAATCCGATCGATCTCTGAGGTCAGTTTGCAGACGAACATCCCGAATACGCATCTATTGCCTAGCTGCTCTTGTAACTTCTGATCCAATCCTCTAATGCTTTGGACTGATAAGGGTCGAGCGATGCTTCGCTGGACTTGTTGACGATCCTTACTACTGCGTAGCGACTGCCAGGGCTACGTGTCGCAACGCCGTATTCGGCTACCTGCATCAGGCCGTCTGCGCTCACGGTACAGCTTGCCATCAGGAATTGCAGTTCCAACAAGCCATAACCATCAGCCATCCCTTGCTCTGGCTGCTTAGTAAAGCGAGTCAGCCGGATAGATAGGTTTTTCTGTACATCAGTGCAGCCCCTACCCACCTCTTTTGCCAAGTCCGGAGGTGATAGTCGTGGTGTTGCAGAATACGTTCGCATTTGGTCGCGTAGCTGTTCAAGTAAAGCTTGATTGCGCGGCTATACTTTTGCTTCTCGCTCTGCTTCGTCATACAGACCGACCTCGTCATATCGAACGCGCCGTGGATCTCCTGAACCCTCTGCGTATGCGACAAGTGCGAAGGCGGCTTGGTCAGACTGGTGCTTCGCCCACCACGTTCTTAGATAGGTTGTATCCACTAAATCGAAGCCATTGAGAGGTACGTCTTGGTCCCCCTATACAAAGAGTTGAGTCCATATATCGCCTGTTCGCGGACCAGCAGAGAGGGGCGTTGAAGGCGAGTCCAATCCGTATTGGCCCGATTGTTTCCGTAACGGCGAAAGCGGATACGGACTTGCCTGGGACTCTGCGAACCCATTGCCCCCATCGACATGCAGAACGCACAATCGCTACTGCGCTCTTCCGTACAGATGCAAGGGGTGAGGTAAGTATCGCCTTGTATTCGGCCCCATCCGGGTCGGCACATTCCGGGTAACGACCATCCAAGGACGGCATCCTTGGAGTGCTGTTTCAGATTCGTGATGACGCCGATAACCAAATCCTCTTGTGGGCTCTTGAGTGTCGGCGCGAGCGTCACCAAGTGTCTAGGGACTGAGCATCGTCAGCTCCGCAACAAGCAACTTCAACCGACGGTTCTAGCCCTTCAGCGCCTTCAGCCGCTGCGCCTCGCTCATGTCCATCCCGCCGAACTTCTGCTTCCAGCCATAGAACGTCGCACGCTGATCCCGCGCTCACGGCACAGATCCGCCCTCTTCACCCCAGCCTCGCTCCGCTTGGGTATCCCGACGATCTGCTCTTCCGTATGCCGGCTCTTCTTCATCGCTAGCTCCCTCGCTTAGATTACGAGAGAACTCCAGCTTCACTTGGGAGTGTTTTTTGGGGGCAGGTCACGTCACGCCTAGTAGCACGCGACCCTTCCCTAACCGCTCGAAGTATTTGTTGATGGTCCATTGGCTACTTTGCGAGACGCGGGTTTAAAAGACCTTTACAAGAATGCGAGGGCCGTTTATTGTCGTCTTGATAAAACACTGATCGAGATAGCACAAAAATTTCTCGCATATATGGACGGTGTCGGTTTGCACGATTGGATCAAGTCGCTAAATGAAGAGATTAGAACAGAACGATTGTTGTAGATTTTGATGGTGTGATCGCTGAATAAAATGCTTGGAAAGGCGAGAACGTCTTTGAAACATCGTGTCAGGATGTAGTCAACGCTCTCAAAGAACTAATGAAGGCAAGATTGGAAGATCATCATTCATACAATATGCGTAGCGGAACCGACCCAGAAATACCTTGTCAATGCATCGGTACCGTCCCGATGAAGTAAATTCTACTTCGGTTTTATCTCAACAGAGGTCCGATGCCTGTAAGACGGTTCGTGCGATGACAGAGCTTCCGTTATACATTCAACGCAAGTTCTCATCCTTTGTAAATATGGCAATTCAGAACTTGGCATAACCCGGATTACGTAAAACTGACCAGCCTACCTTCAATACGAGCCAGATATCCCGACCATCCAATGGAGTCCATACATATGAGCCTTGCGGTCGTATGCTGTCATTTCAATCCGGCAGGATACCAAGAATCAAGAAGGAATTTGCTGAGGTTTTACCGTCAACTTAGCAGCATGAAGATTCCCATTTTTGTCGGCGAACTCGCATATGATGATGAGAATTTCTTCTTACCGGAAGATGTCTGTAGTATTCGGTATCGGACGACTTCCTCCAACATTTTGTGGCACAAAGAGAATCTGCTCAACTTGATTGTTAAATCTGTTCCCAGAACATATGACAAAATAGCGTGGATAGACCCTGACATCTGGTTTATGAATGCAAGATGGTTTGGAATGGCCGAGAAAGCCCTTGATGAACGACCAATCATCCAGCTCTTTCATGAAGTAGCATGGACAGATCGCAGTGGTTTGTTACGACGAAAGGTGAATAGCTGTATCTCTCGCGGTGAATCGAGCCTAGAGAATCACCCTGGGTTCGCTTGGGCCGCGCGTCGTCAATTGTGGGATGAAGCGGGCGGTCTATGTGAATTTGCAATTATAGGTGGTGCAGATGTACTGCTGACCGCTGCGTGCCTCAAAGAGCAGCTGCCAAGTTTTTTTCACTATCCCAATTGGGAGCGTTGGCTTCAGCCTTCGGCTGAATGGATCCATGAGAATGGAGGTGTTGGATGTATCGAGGGCCTCATCGTTCACGAATGGCACGGAGAGTTGAAGAATAGAGACTACATCAACCGGTATAAATTGTTGGCGGGAGTGAACATAGATGGTTTATTAGAAAGGCGACCAGATGGTCTCTTGAACTATTCAGCGACAGCATCAAAAGAAGTAAAGACGGGTATTAGAGACTATTTCAAAGGGCGGCAAGAGGATGGAGTCGTATCATGAAGACTAACTCCTAGGCTAAACTTATTGATCGCTGTGTGTCGCGAAAGCTCTGAATACCTAACCTATCGCTCGCACTGTTATACGAGTTCCTACCAACCCGCGCCGTATCTTCGACGATGCCAGCTTGGCCGGAGGTGTCCCAATGCCCCATGGAGCCGTAGTCGATACTAGGTCCTTTGGCATAGATGGCGTAGAGTGGAGGCGTCAATGGCGTGTTCGTAGTAGGGCCGCAGTTGGTCCAAGCTCAAGTTTTTTACTTTGAGAGAAACCTAACCGCCGGGCGCAAATCAATCAGGGCCAAGTTCGATTTGCCGATTGACATTCGCCTCTGGAGCAGTGCGTTTGCTACATAGCTTTGTCATAAACCGCTTTGAGATCGAAGTCTCCAAAGTCGGTGTTAGCGGCTATAGTTTTGATGAGGGTCTTGCCGTCGGGAGAGAGGTTGTAGGTGGAGGTGAGGCTGCCATCATAGCCCTGGTAGGAGATCTTTGCGTCGACGACGATGGAGTTGCCGCGCCACTCCCCTTTGGCGCTGATCAGGACGAGGGAGGTCTCGTTCAGGATGGGTTTGAGGGGGGTCTCGGGGCCGCCCAGTTTGAGGGTGTAAAGGTACCTCTGCTTGCCGTCGTCACCGGTCGAGGCAAAGTCGACGGTGAAGTCGTCGCGGATTTGGGTAATGATCTCGGTCTGCGCGCTGGGTGCGGGCGCTGGGCTGAATGCGCTGAGTACGGTGTTGAGATTCCAGGTGCCGCTAAAGTCGAGCTTCGCTGTGGCGGGTAACTGCTTGTCGATCATGGGTTCTCCCAAGTACGGAATAATGAGACGCTACACGATGAGACCGAGTGAAGATTACGTGAGGACCGGGATCTAGGTCAATCCATCTCGACAACCAGGGTGGCAGAAGTTGCTGAGTCAGCCTTTGGAGTTCGGGGTATCGCCTGCCCCGCTCTGCTCCTCAAAACGGGGTTTGAATGTGGAAGGCTGGCCGCCGAAGGGTAATCAATACCTGGAGCTAAGTTCGCCTTGAGGCCGAACTGGGCCGCTGGACCCAAAGAGAAACAAATTAGGCGCGAGGATGACCCATCGATTGTTAGCGTGAGCCTATTGACCATTACACATCCTCGGATATACTCGACTCTGCTCTGAATCAACCAGAAAGACGAAAGAGATCCAAGATGAAGATTGGTTTTGTCAGTATGCCTCTGTCGGGACACCTAAACCCGATGACATCGCTTGGACGCACGCTGCAGTCGCGTGGACATGAAGTTGTCTTCATAGGTCTTCTGGATTCCGGACCCGCCATTCGGGCAGCTGGGCTTGAGTTTGCACCCTACTGCGACAATGAGTATCCATCCGGCTCAATAGCCGAAATCGTTGGCTCTATTGCAAAGCTACAAGGCATGGACGCTCTTCAGCACACGTCGCGGGACTTTTCTCCTGGCCTTGCGAAAGCGGCATATGACCATTTGCCGGAAAAGCTCGCAGAGACAGGGATCGACGCGCTTGTAATCGACGCAATGCACTTCCTGCAATTTGTCCCGATCAGTCTAGGCATCCCCTTCGTGCAGGTTTGGACTACTCTTCCAATTGATCCTTTCGGAACGACCCCACTCTGTTACTTTAGTTGGCCACACGACACTACCCCGGACGCTCTGGCTAGGAATGTTGAAGGACTGAAACTGATTGGCGAGTTGGTTTCACCGACTTTGGCGGTAATAATGGAATATGCGAAGAAGGTTGGTCTTCAGATCGACTGGCACGATCCCGGGTCTACCTCCTCCAAGCTGGCTGTGATAAGTCAGGTACCCAAAGATTTTGATTTCCCTGGAACCCCCTGGCCGCCCCAGTTTCACTATGCGGGGCCTTTTCACAGCAGTGAAGGGCGTGAGAATGTGTCGTTTCCCTGGGAAAGCCTGAGCGGCGGTCCTTTGATCTATGCTTCGCTCGGAACGATGATCAATAACCAAAATCACGTTTACCGGGTCATCCTTGAGGCGGTCCGCAGATTCCCAGCGGTCCAACTTGTCCTTTCGGTGGGAAACAACGTCGATTTTTTTGATCTGGAGCCAATTCCAACGAATGCGATTGTCGTCCGACGGGCCCCACAAATTGAGATCCTGAAGCGCGCGACGCTTTGCATTACACATGCGGGGCTGAATACGACGCTCGAGTCGCTAGCGAACGGAGTGCCAATGGTGGCAATACCAATAACCTATGACCAGCCGGGTGTCGCTGCCAGAATCGCGTATCGAGGCGTGGGTGAATTCGTGGAGCTGCAAGATTTATCGGTAGAACATCTTGCGTATCTAATTAATAAGGTTCTTGTGAGTCCAGGGTATCGCGAACGAGCTCGCTATTTCCAAGATTTGATTGCAGAGTCCCGCGGGCTGGATGTTGCCGCCGATGTGATTGAGCGGGCGCTCGAAACTAGCCAAGGGGAAGTCGGGCTACGCAGCAGCTAATGCTCGAATGTAGGGTTGCCGTGTGGATAGATTCCACACGGGTCCGCTTGGTGTTGCGTTCACGTCTTGGGCCAGAGTTCCACGCAGAAGAGAAATCGCACGTCGCCCAGGGAAAAGACAAATCACCTCCATACGGCCAAGACCTGTCGACGATATAGCAGACCCTCGTCACTTACCTCGTTTCAAATTTACAAGAGAAATCCAGCTTCAACTGGGAGAGGTTTCCGAGGGCAGCCCATGTCCATACTTAGAATGTTCAACCGCTGCCCATCAAATCGCAGCCGTTTACCAGTCCATGCTTCCGCGACAACCTCTTCGCTCTGTGTTTGCGGACCGTCCAGGCGCGGGCAAGACAATCATGGCCCACCTCTATGTAAGCGAACGCATCATGCTAGCGGATGCTCATCGTTGCTCCTAGGAGCTTGGTGAATCAATAGTAGGCCGAACTATTTGAGAAGTTCGAGCTCAAAATTTCACGCACATTTTTCCCGGTCTTTTGATCGCAAAGTAATTGTTGCGACCAAGCGCCTTAATTGCCGCAGCGCGATATACTTGGATCGATCAGAATCTTCTAGTTGGAAGCAACGACAGCTCAAAAACCTGATTATTGAAAGCATTTCTCTCAGTTTGACTCATAACGACAATTGAAGTGTCATGTCGTTTCGGCATTAGCCTCACGAGTTTGCGCTCGCTCCCAGCATCTTTAACTAATTGACGAGGAGTTGCCAATGGCTGCATTCGTATTTCCGGGACAAGGTTCGCAGAAACGAGGGATGGGTCAAGGCCTATTCGACGAGGTACTTGAATACGCCTCTGTGGAAAAAGAAGTTGATGCAATGATGGGATACTCCATGAGAAAACTGTGCTTGGAAGACGTCGACAACCACTTGAAGGATACTGTGTACACACAGCCTAGTTTGTACGTGGTTAATGCTCTCCATTATTATAAGGCGATTGGCGAGGGTTTACGTCCGACCGTAGTGGCTGGCCATAGCCTTGGAGAGTATAATGCCCTCTTGGCGGCCGGGGCCTTCGACTTCTTGACAGGTCTGGAATTAGTAAAAAAGCGCGGCGAGTTTATGTCTCAAGCAAAGAATGGCGGAATGGGCGCGGTTATCGGACTCAGTGCGCCGAACATCGTAGCGATTCTCAAGGAAAGCAGCTTGACGAGTATCGACATAGCTAACTACAATTCTCCTTCACAGATTGTGGTATCTGGCCCAACCGACGATATTAATCGCGCAGGACCGTTTTTCGAAAAGGCGGGTGCGCGCCTGTTTATACAGTTGCCGGTCAGCGCCGCTTTTCATTCACGATATGTTGCGGAGGCAGCTGTCGCCTTCGCCAAATTTTTGACGTCGACATCATTTACTGGACTCAAACTCCCAGTCATTGCCAATGTGACAGCCCAGCCGTACCCTGTCGATGATTCGTCAGGGAAAATCCGCTCTTTGCTGGTCGATCAAATCACTCGCCCAGTGCAATGGACGCAGTCGATTCTTTACTTATTGAGATCGGGGGTGACAGAGTTCCGAGAGATAGGCCCAGGGAACGTATTGACTCGTTTCATCCAGCAGATAAAGCAAGAAACGTTTGTCTAATCCCATTACATCTCAACTGACAGACGAGACGTGGAACCAAAATGACTACCATCACCGCCGAGTCTCTCGGCAGTTCGGATTTCAAAGACAGTTATGGACTCCGTTATGCCTATCTAGGCGGCGCACTCTACAAAGGTATAGCCTCGGTAGAGTTAGTAGTTGCGCTGGGCCGTGCAGGAATGATGGGATACTTCGGTACGGGTGGCCTCAACTTCGATCAAATTGAAGCGGCAATAGTCCTGATCCAATCTCATCTATTGCACGGACAACCGTACGGAATGAATCTTATCTGCAATCTTGAGCAGCCTGAGGTAGAAGAACGGACAGTCGATCTATTCCTTAAACAAGGTGTCCGTTTCATAGAGGCCGCAGCTTTTATGCGCATCACACCGAGCCTTGTGCGGTGGCGGCTTTCTGGGTTGACACGCGACTCGGATGGGTTGATTCAAAGGCGGCGGCGAATGTTGGCGAAAGTCTCTCGGCCCGAGGTGGCGGCTGCCTTTATGCGGCCAGCTCCTGAAAGTCTTGTTAGTGAGTTGCTAGCCAGAGGGGAAATTACGAGCATTCAAGCGGAGTTGAGCCGTTCGATACCCATGGCAGATGAGATCTGCGTTGAAGCTGACTCTGGGGGCCATACCGATCAAGGAGTGGCTTATGCCTTGATGCCTGCAATGCTTCTCCTAAGAGATGAAATGTTGACGAAGTATCGATATGACAAGCCAATACGAGTCGGCGCCGCGGGCGGGATTGGCACACCGCATGCGGCAGCTGCCGCATTCATTATGGATGCGGATTTCATACTTACCGGATCTATCAACCAGTGTACTGTGGAGGCAGGCACCAGCAACGCCGTCAAAGATCTTCTTCAGGATCTAAACGTCCAGGATACAGACTACGCTCCTGCCGGCGACATGTTCGAAATAGGTGCACGGGTGCAGGTCGCCAAACGAGGCCTGTTTTTTGCAGCGAGAGC
>Ga0302308_10002672_pt1 | contig 14373 bp, 12 predicted proteins | sample III_Palsa_E3_3_FD_200531 | JGI IMG/M metagenome (GOLD analysis project Ga0302308, IMG submission 200531) | Peat permafrost microbial communities from Stordalen Mire near Abisko, Sweden - III_Palsa_E3_3 | ecosystem: Environmental > Terrestrial > Soil > Palsa > Peat permafrost | place: Sweden... | reverse complement strand
CTTGGTTTGTATCGAAATTTCCCTAGCGTCTTCTTCGCATAAACCGTCACCGCAATTGAAGTGGAGGAGCGCCGAATTTTACACACAAACGTGCACATATAAACAGGGAAGGCTAGTAAAGTATTCATTCTATTGGCGAAATCGGCAGATACAGCGGACTTATGAATCGCCTGAGGCGGGCGACCTCAAGTCATCAATGTCACCGCCCGTGTAAGGCAGTAACCCACAGGGTAAATTCTGATCAGTTGGGGATTTGAGGCCCTCAAGGAGTGCATTGGCGATTTAGTATTCATCGAGAACGACGAACCGTGGATTCCTCTTGCCGCCGGTCCGGATATCTTGGAACTTCCATTGATCCGTCCGGTCTGAAGGCGTTTGGACCTAGTGTCATCAATCAAACACTCGCCCAATTGCGCATCAGATCCGGACCACCTCGGCGATTAACCAGCCGTGCGATCTTCTTCGCTCTTAGCCAAATTGATCGGCTCTGAACAACTCATGCCAAGGTATCAATCAATACCTTTGTCCCATAGATTCGCCCCAACCGTTCTGGTGTGATCACAACTGCGTAACGGATCTAATTCAACGGATGCGTGCAACGGCAGTTTCTTAAGGAGAAGGATCATGACAGAATTCGAAACAATCGTATCGACTCGGCGAAGTTTTCTCGCCACTTCAGCTGCTGCAGGCGCAGTCACCGTTCTCGGCCTGGCCCGATCCACTGACGCTCGCGCTGCACAGAGCGCTCCGGTCCGCAAAGGGTCGAATACGGCTGGCGGAGCGACATCCATCCGCCCCTTCCGTATCAACGTTCACCAAGCGGACCTCGTGGATCTGCGCAGGCGCATTTCCGCGACGCGGTGGCCGGAGAAGGAAACAGTGAGCGACGTAACGCAAGGCGTCCAACTCGCGACCATGCAAAAGCTCGCGAAATATTGGGAAGAGGATTATGACTGGCGGAAAGTTGAGGCGAGGCTAAACGCCCTGCCGCAATTTGTTACGACGATCGACGGGCTCGATATCCATTTCATTCACGTCCGATCAAAACATGCGAACGCGTTGCCGATAATCATCACCCATGGCTGGCCTGGATCGATCATTGAACAACTGAAGGTCATTGGTCCGTTGACCGATCCTACAAAATTTGGTGGAACGGCAGAAGATGCTTTTGACGTAGTCATCCCTTCGCTACCGGGTTATGGGTTTTCGGGAAAGCCAACTGCAACTGGCTGGGATCCGAACCGCATCGCTCGCGCTTGGACGATACTGATGAAACGCCTTGGATACAGTCGGTTTGTCGCGCAAGGGGGGGACTGGGGTAACTCGGTTACAGAAATGATGGCTCTGCAGTTGCCTCCCGAACTCATTGGGATTCACACTAACATGGCGGCCACTGTCCCAGCGGATATTGAGCAGGCACTCCAGCTAAGACAACCGCCGCCATACACACTTTCAGCCGACGAGGATCGGGCGTGGGAGCAGCTCGATTTTTTCTACAAGCATGGCCTCGGGTATGCGCAAGAGATGTCGGGCCGCCCTCAAACGCTATATGCCCTTGAGGATTCGCCAATCGGATTGGCCGCTTGGATCCTCGATCACGACGCGAGTAGTCAAGCTCTCATCGCTCGGGTGTTCGACGGTCAGGCGGAGGGGCTGACACGGGATGATGTTCTTGAAAATATTACGCTCTATTGGTTGACCAAGACAGCGGTCTCCTCGGCTCGCCTCTATTGGGAATACAAGGGGGGATTTTTTGATCCGAGGGGCGTCTCCATCCCGGTCGCTGTCAGCGCGTTTCCGGACGAGATTTACCAAGCCCCAAAAAGTTGGTCAGAGAAGGCGTATCCGAAGCTAATTTACTACAACCGACCTTCGAAGGGAGGTCATTTCGCCGCCTGGGAGCAGCCTGCGCTGTTCTCCCAAGAGATGCGCGCGGCCTTCCATTCGCTGCGCAGTTAGACCGACGGCGTGCGTACGTCTTGGGTGCGCACGCACGCCCATATCATCGCGACGAAAAAGTTAAAACACATTGGAGAAAGACGATGTCCGCAATAATCAATAGGGAGCGGCGACGCTTCTTGAGCAAGGCCCTCATCATTTCGAGCTCAAAGGGCACAGCGGTGATAACGGGAGCTTCTTCTGGCATAGGTGCTATCTACGCCGATCAGCTAGCGAGCCGTGGATATGATCTCATCCTTGTCGCTCGTAGTCGAGAGCGCCTTAACGCGGTAGCGAAGCGCGTGAGGGAAGATACCGGTCGCTCCGTTGAGATTGTTGTCGCGGATCTGGGTGACCGAGCAAATCTCGCTCAGGTCGAGCAGGTCTTACGGACGGATGCAAGTATCACTCTTGTCGTAAACAATGCAGGGGTAGGTGTGCCAACACCGTTCCTCGCCGCCGATATCGACAGAATTGATCAGATGATCGAAGTCAATGTTACCGCTCTTGTGAGGCTGACCTATGCGGTCATGCCAGCATTTGTGGCACGGGCCAAAGGAGCGGTTATCAACATCTCGTCGGCACTCGGTATTGCTCCTGAATTGTTGAATGGAGTCTATGGAGGCACCAAGGCTTTCGTTCTGGCCTTTGGCCTTTCACTCCACAAGGAGTTCAGCGGGCGCGGTATCCGCATTCAGACGGTCGTGCCGGGTGCGACCGCGACAGACTTCTGGGACCTTTCCGCGACCCCACTCGATGGACTCCCAGCAGAAGTTGTCATGAATGCTGAAGATATGGTCGAAGCCGCAATTGCCGGCTTCGAATTGGGCGAGACAATCACCATTCCCTCACTGCCGGACCTCGCTGATTGGGAAACGTTCGAGGCTGCTCGACACAATCTGATACCGAAGTTATCCCTGAGTTCTCCTGCAGGGCGATACGAGTCGGGCGGTCAACGCTAGGAGAAACGATGACGAAAAAGATGAGTGATATTGTCCTCGCAGATGACAATCCGACAATCCGTTATGGGCTTTCAGAAATATTGAGAAGACGGGGCTACACCGTTCGTACGGCATCAGATGGATTCTCGGCCTTGGCACTGGTAAGAGATCGAATTCCTGGAATTCTCGTATCTGATCTCGATATGCCCGACATGTCGGGGTTCGAACTCCTGTCGGTCGTCCGACGTCGATTCCCAGCAATCGCAGTCGTCGCCATGAGTGGAGCGTACTCAGGCGTGTTCGTTCCTCCAGGTGTGGCGGCGGACGCGTTTTACGCCAAAGGTTCAAATGGCGCAGCTCGACTGTTTGAGATCCTAGGGTCGATCGACGAGAGAGACTCACGGGACTGGATGCGTGCCGCGGTACCGATTTGGGTGGCTAACCTGCCGGTTCATGAATGTGGCGGGCCAGCCGTAGCTTTATCGTGCCCAGAATGCCTGCGAGCCTTTTGTCATCCGGTTGGCGGGGTACAGGGCTCAACTTACCCAACATCTTGCCCTCACTGCTCCTATCCAGTGCAACTGGCGATCGTTACACGACCCAAAGAGATGGATACAACTTCTCTCGGAGTAGACAACAGTGCGAGGCGGTTTGGAGTCGCGATCTATCAGAATACTGATTCCATATCGGAACTCGTCGGTCAATGATCAGCACACTCTGCAGCGTCCTCGCGATCGCCGTACTGAAAGGAACCTTCCACACGCTCTTCGCGTCTGGAGAAGGCCTGGCCGTGAAATACGGAAGTCAAAGAACGGGCAAATCGATAAAGCTCTCTAGCCCTAACGAGTCCGGCGCATTCAAGCTTAGACCTTTGGAGCAACCGTCAGGCGGAGCCGCACGGCCATTTTGACTAAGTCTGCGAGAGAGTCGGCTTTCATCTTCCGCATAACATTGCCTCGATGAGTCTTCACGGTGATCACACTGATGCCGAGTTCTCCGCCGATCTGTTTGTTCAAGCGGCCAGTCACAACGAGTGCCATAACGTCCCGTTCTCGGCGAGTGAGCGAGGCATAACTATCGCGGATCGCTCGCATTTTTTCTTGGTGGCCCAGGGTAATGTGGCTTCGTTCGATAGCATTTCCGATAACGCCTAATAGAATATCTTCGCTCACCGGCTTTTCTAGGAACTCGACGGCACCCGCCTTCATGGCCTGAACCGACATTGGAATATCGCCTGCCCCAGTGATGAAGATAATGGGAATATCAATGCGGTCCAGGGCAATGCGCTTCTGTAAGTCGAGGCCATTGAGATCAGGAAGACCGACGTCTAGGACTAGACAACTTGGAGTTGGGGTCCGAGGGCAGGAAAGGAACTCCTCCGCAGAAGCGAACACCTCGGGACGCCAGCCTGCGCAACGTATCAACGACTCCAACGATTCGCGTACGGAGATGTCGTCGTCTACAACAAACACGGTAGGTGTCGCTTGGCGCATATGTAATGGTCTCGAAGCAGGTTGAAATCCCGTTGCTATGTTCATAAGTCCTCGTCAAGACAATGCGACTTGTGAGTCAGTTTACGCAGAGGGCCCTGTCAAGTGCCTTGAGAAGGGTCGCTTCACTAACCGGCTTGAAAAGGCAGTCGACCGCGCCCCGTTCGAGCATGCGCGGTCGAATGGTCTCATCTTCATCTGCTGTAATAAAAACAATCGGGATCTCTTGCCGCCGAAGAGTCAACTCCCGCTGAAGGTCAGGGCCGGTCATGCCGGGCAGGGCGATATCGAGGATCAGGCATTTAGTTGCGCTGACGCTGCCGGACGCAAGAAACTCCTCAGCAGATGAGAACGCATTGACCGCAAAGCCGAATTCCTTCAGCAAGTCAGGAAGTGACTCGAGTACGGACTCGTCATCATCTACAAGTGACACGAGTGAAGGTCTAGACATTACGGGTTCCCCATGACGCGGCCGCTTCGGTCGCGGCGGCGGGCGTCCTAATGGTGTCGAGACTGTCGACACCGGTTACAGCCCCGGGTCCTCGAGGAATTGAAAAAGAAAATGTAGCTCCGGGACCGGTATTCGGCGCTGCCCATAGACGTCCGTGATGTTTCTCGATGATGGAGCGGCTTATTGAAAGCCCGATTCCCATACCGCTAGTCTTTGTTGTGTAGAAAGCTTGGAAGAGCTTATCAATAGCCTCGGAATCCAGTCCCACCCCTGTATCTTGGACCGTCAAACGCACACGATCGCCTTCGTCTCCCTCGGTCTTAATCACGAGTTGTCTGGGACGGTCAGTTACGGAACTCATTGCGTCGGATGCGTTTCGCAGAAGATTCAGTATCACCTGCTGAAGTTGGACACGATCGCCAATAACGGGCGGGAGGTCGCTGGCGAGTTCCGAACGTAGGATGACGCGGTTTCTTTGTAAGTCGCTCAGCGACAACGCCACTACCTCGCGCGCAGCTTCGCTTAGATCTACAGATTCGGCAATCGCTTCCGTCTTCTTGAAGAGCGCGCGCAACCGCTTAATGACGTCAGAGGCGCGATTTCCATCGCGAAGCGTGCGTCGCGCGGTCTCGAGTGCTCCCTCGATATTGGGAGGATCGGCCGCCAACATGCGGAGACAGGTGCTCGCATTGTTCACGATGCCGAATAACGGCTGGTTCACTTCGTGCGCGATGGATGCGGTCATGGCTCCTAGACTTGTGACCCGGGCCACATGGGCGAGCTCCGAACGAACTTTGCTCAGCGCCTGGTCCGACAGCCGACGTTCCGTTACGTCCTGGACAGCACCGATGTACTCCATTTGACCCACCTCGTCCACAATTCCATGAGCGATCATATGGAGGTATTTGATCGAACCATCTTGCATCTGGAGCCGATGCTCGTACTCGAAGTCTTTGCCGGCTTGCGCGCGAGCTACCATGTCGTGCATTAATGGGATGTCATCCGGGTGCACGCGCGACCCGATGAGTTCGAGCGTCACTCCCAGCGCCGGGTCAAACTCGAAGATGCGGTAGGCCTGCTCCGACCAAGTTATTTCGCCGGTTGCCACTCGCCATGAAAAACTTCCTGTCAGGCTAAGTTGCTGAGCCTTTGCAAGGAATGCTTCGCTGCGCGTCAACGCCGCCTCACCTTGCGCGCGCTCGATTGCAATGCTTGCAATATGAGTGAACTGGCCGATTAGGGCTTGGTCTCGAGGCGTGGGCGTTCTGGGTTCTTTGTAGTAGATGGCGAAGATCCCAATGACGGTTCCATTGGTGGACGATATGGGCGTCGACCAACAGGCCCTCAGTCCATTCGCCAACGCCATAGGACACCATGCGTATTCTGCCCACCGCCCCTCAAGCGTAATGTCGGCAGCGATCACCTGTTCATTCAGGCATACCGCCGTCGCACAGGGTCCCGAAGAGAGGACCAGAGGAAGGCCATCAACAGACGCGTTAAAATTGATCGGGAGGCTCGGCCCAGCTGCGTGCTGAAGGTGAGTGCGCGTTGGGTCGACCAATAGAATGCTGCAATAACTGCTAGTGACAGTGGCTTCAACAAAGTGACAAAGGTCTTCGAGAATCGATCCCAGCGGGGTACCACTGGCAACCCTCTCTAACAAACGCTTCTCGCCGGCAAGCAGAGAATCGGCCTGTTTGCGATCTTCGATATCCGTGTTCAAGCCGTACCATCTGATGATTCGGCCAGTCTCATCTCGTAATGGAACGGCCCGAATCAAGAACCAGCGGCAGCTGCCATCGAAACGACGGAACCTCGCTTCAAACTCGCCAGACTCTCCGGACGCCAACAGAGATGCCCAAGATCCTGTCAATCGCTCCGCATCCTCCGGGTGAAGAGTCTTTGCCCAGCCCGACCCACCCGCGCCCTCCAAGCCCACGCCAGTGTAGTCGCACCACGCTTGACTTAGAAAGTCGACGTTTCCGTCGGGACCGGCGCTCCAAACGAGTCCGGGTATAGCGTCGATGGTGGTGCGAAGTCGGCCTTCCGATGTTTTAAGTTCATGAAGTGCCCGTGACAGTGACATTTGTGACTGTTGCCGTTCGACGGCGATACTCGCGATGTGAGTGAACTGGGCGATTAAGACTTGGTCTTCGGCTGTCGGTGTTCTCGGTTCCGTGTAGTAGATCGCGAATGCGCCGAGAACCTTTCCGATCGTGGAAGAAATGGGGGTCGACCAGCACGATCGCAGTCCATGCGCCAATGCCATGGGACACCATTCGTATTCTTTCCAGCGCGTTTCCAAGGCGAGATCCGCGGAGATGACTTGCTCGTTGAGGTAAGCTGCCATCGCGCACGGGCCAGAGTCAATGTTTACGGGGCGGCCCTCAATGGCGGTGACGAAGGTAGACGGAAGACTAGGCGCTGCACCGTGCTCTAGGCGGGTTCCAGTGCTGTCAACTAATACAACGCTGCAGTAGGAACCGGTAACCGTGGCTTCGACAAACCCGCAAAGCTCATCGAGTATCTTCGAGATTGAATTACCGCCCGCAACCATCTCGAGCAGCCCATTCTCGCTGGCCAATAGAGATTCTGCTCGTCGACGATCTTCAATATCTGTTAGTAGAAAGTACCAGCTGAGAATATGACCCTCCGGGTCTCGGACTGGAAGGGCGCGACCATGAAACCACCGGTAGACGCCGTCGAAGCGACGAAGACGATACTCGAGGTCGTAAGGGCAGCCAGTTGCCATCGAAAGCGTGAAGGCTTCGACCAGACGGGCAAGGTCATCAGGGTAGACGATCGCGCCTACCGTCCAGTCTCGTAGCTCATCGGGTGTCTTCCCGAAAAATTCCAGAACCTGAAGGTTAAAGAGCTCAAGTTCGCCCGTCGCGGCCGCCGTGATCACGAACCCGGGAATTCCATCTAAAATTTCGCGAAATCGAGCCTCACCGATAGACGAGGCGTCGGGCCTAGTGGCACATCCTGGATCGTCCGGTTTTCCGGTACTTCGCGCCTCGTGCCCCATCCGATAAGGATGCGCCTCTTTTGGGGCACCGTCCATCATCCTTTGGTCTCGGTTTTACCCAGGGTCGTTCCCGGTTCGGGGCAAAACCGTGAGGTCGATACCTTTGTCCCATAGATTCTCCCTAATGTTTATGGTGTGATCGCAAGTGTCCGAATGGTTGGATTTTATTGAGAAAACCAGACATGACCAGGCGGTGGTGGTCGTCGTGCACCGCCGTCATGAAAGGCAATCCCGAGGTTCTGAATAATGCGGTCTAAGCTTCTACCGACAGAGCGGCAAATTCCGACAAAACTCGAGCAAAATCGTCGCCGCTTTCTGGGGTCTTCGGCAATGGCGATTGTTGCCACCCACCTCGGTCTGACCGGTTGCGCCAATGCCCAATCGAACGAGTCCGCGGTTCGACTAGTTCCGGAAGGTTCGATGCCCTCTCTCGCCGGCGCGACAGAGTGGGTGAACTCGCGGTCGCTCACCACCGCAAACCTGCGCGGAAAGGTCGTTCTCATTAACTTCTGGACCTTCTCGTGCATCAACTCCTTACGTCAACTTCCTTATCTCAGGGCATGGGCGGCGAAGTACAAAGATCAGGGATTAGTAGTCGTCGGCATCCAATCACCGGAGTTCGAGTTTGAAAAGAACCTCGATGATGTTCGCTGGGCCACAAAAAGCATGAAGCTCGACTATCCGATCGCGATCGATAACGATCATGAAATATGGCGCGCCTTCAGTAACAACGCGTGGCCAGCGCTTTACTTCGTGGATGCAACCGGACGCATTCGCCATCATCAGCTCGGTGAAGGCAACTATGATCGAGCCGAACTAGTCATTCAACAATTGCTCATGGAAATCGGAGAGACGAGCGTCGCTAGCGGCTTTACTTCAGTCGACGCGCGTGGCGTGGAAGCTCCTGCCAATTGGAGCAGCTTGCGATCTCCGGAAACCTATCTCGGCTACGAGCGATCAGAGAGCTTTGCATCGCCCGGCGGGGCGGCAACAAATCAGAGTCACAACTATGCTACCCCGGCGCACTTGAAACTCAATCAATGGGCTCTTTCGGGTGATTGGGCGGTACGTGCAGAGGGTGCTGTCCTCAACAAGATCAATGGTGGCATCTCATATCGGTTCCATGCTCGCGATCTTCACCTAGTCATGGGACCGGCGAGCCGGGGAGCATCTGTGCGATTCCGTGTGCTCATCGATCAAAAGCCGCCGCTCGCTGCTCACGGAGGCGATATAGATCCTCAGGGTAACGGCACAGTCGTCGAACCGCGACTCTATCAACTTATTCGACAGCCGGAGCCTATTGCTGACCGGCAGTTTGATATCGAGTTTCTCGATTCCGGGGCTGAAGTTTTTGTGTTCACGTTCGGCTGATCCAGGAATTGCCATCGACGTCGGTGCCTATTGATCTCATAAGTAAAGAAGGCGTTAAGCATGACCTCCCGAAACCTACCTCTTTTTGAGCGCTTCGCCCGCAAGAGGCTTTTCGATTGTCCGACACCGATTCAACGATTGAACCGCCTTGAGCGGGAGTTGGAAACCAACGTACGGCTCTACGTAAAGCGAGACGATCTAATGGGTCTCGGTGGAGGCGGCAATAAGCTGCGGAAACTCGAATTCTTGTTAGGGGATGCGATTTCGCAAGGCTGTGATACTTTCATCACGGTCGGCGGCCTACAGTCGAACCACGCACGCCTCAGTGCGGCGGCTGCAGCGCATATTGGGATGGCATGCGAACTGGTCCTGACTCAGGTAGTACCCCGGAGTGATGAAGCTTACCGGCGCAACGGCAATATACTCCTTGACGAAATCTTCGGAGCGAAAATTCACCTGCTTTCTGGCGCGGAGAATGCTCTCGATTTTGCGACCGATCGGGTCAAAGTGTTGAAAAACGAAGGCCGGCGGCCATATCTGGTCGGATCTGGCGGCAGTTCTCCCGTCGGATGCGTTGGCTACTCCAGTTGTGCAGTAGAACTCATGGAGCAGGAGCAAGAAATTGAAGGCGGCTTTACACAAATCATCGTTCCCAACGGAAGCTCCGGGACACACGCCGGTCTTGCGGCCGGGTTTGCTTCGGTTGGGATGAATTCTGCGAGGATCACTTCGTATGCCGTTCTTCACCCGGCTGAAGAAACAAAATATAGAACCCACAAGCTTGCTGAAGCGACGCTAGCGCTCCTTGACCCAAGGAAATCGATTGACTCAGAAGCGATTCACGTTCGTGATGATCACCTCGGTGAAGGGTATGGTCTTCCGACCTCAGCGATGTTGAATGCCGTTCGAACAATGGGCAGAACAGAAGGATTGTTGTTAGATCCCGTCTACAGCGGTAAAGCGTTCGCCGGCGTTCTAGCGGCCGTTCGCAGCGGAGCCTACAGACCAGGTGAAGCCATTCTGTTCCTGATGACTGGCGGCGTTCCGGGCCTCTTTGCATATCAACCTGCCTTTGAACAGGCTTCTTAGAGGCAAATCCGTACCGGCCGCCCTTTCATCTTAGACACGCACTACCAAGCATTGCTCGCGTTTATCAAATCTGATCGTGAGGACATTCAACCCAGAGGAGAAAACATGACAAGTGAGTATGAAGTTCGTGGCAACAATGGGAACAGCGCCGAGAGTTTAGGAGGAGTCGATCTGAGATTAGAGGCGATCGTGATTCCAGTCTCAGACGTCGACCGAGCAAAGGAATACTACGGGAATCTTGGGTGGAGGCTCGACGCCGACTTTCCCTTCGATAACGGATTTCGGGTGGTCCAATTCACGCCGCCTGGTTCAGGGTGTTCTGTCCAATTCGGCACAAAGATAACGGCGGCCACGCCTGGTTCAGCCCAAGGCCTCTACCTGATCGTCTCCAACATTGAAGCTGCGCGTGACCAACTCATCGCTCGCGGTTCCAAGGCCAGCGACATCTTCCATCCCGGGACGCCGGGTGCTCAATTCGAACACGAAGGCGCGACTGGTCGCATCGAGGGGCCCGCCCCCGATCGCGCCAGCTATGGCTCTTTCGTCACGTTTAGCGACCCGGACGGCAATGGCTGGCTATTGCAGGAGGTCACCACCCGATTACCCGGCCGTGTCGATCCGGCCCAGACTGCATTTACCTCGGCGGGCGATTTGGCGGCAGCGCTACGCCGCGCCGCGGCCGCTCACGGTCAACATGAGAAGGGAATTGGCCATGCAGATGCGAATTGGCCCGACTGGTACGCCGAGTACATCGTGCGGGAGCAGTCTGGCGCCAAGCTGCCTAAGTGATTCAAACGAGGGCGCTAAATTGACAATCTGTCTAGCAAATGGCGGCCGCAGTGCGTTCTAGTTACACACCTCACGTTCGTAAATACATTCAGATTGTGGAATAACGTCTCAACGAAAATGAAATGCTCGGCGGTAGGTGAGAAGAACGATGCCCAAGATTGAAGGAGGTACTTCTATGAAACGGGTCACTTTCATTTCAGTTGCAGGGTCAATCGTGGTCAGTCTCCTCGCGTTCTCGCCTCACGCATCAGGACAGACCGGCGAAAAGGCTTCTCCGAACTACGAGGTCAAAATTCCTGCTGGATATCGGGGCTGGAAATTGATCTCTGTAGCCCACGAGGCAGGTAATCTCAACGATATTCGTGCCATCTTGGGCAACAATGTTGCAGTCAAGGCTTATCGCAAAGGAAACCTTCCCTTTCCCGATGGCACGATTATTGCCCGGCTGGCCTGGAAACACGTCCCGTCCGAGGAAAATAACAAAGTCTTTGGTCGTGAGCAATCTTTCGTTGCCGGTTCGCCCACTAACGTTCAATTCATGGTCAAGGATTCCAAGAGATACTCCGCTACAGGAGGCTGGGGGTTTGCTCAATTCACGAATGGCAAACCCCTGAACGAAGCGGAACCCAAGACCTGTTTTGCTTGCCATGAGCCTGCGAAAGCTCGGGACTTTGTCTTTACCCATTACGCGCCATAAAAAGAATCAGACCCTATTGCGTTTGACCGCTGGGCAAGTCACGAGACCGACGGTATCGCCAAAAGACCCGCTGTTCGCACGGCTCAACAAAGGTTCGACTGGCGGTCGTCCAGCCAGTATACAAGACGGATAGCAGCGTCTCGGGACGGCAGTCTCGCCGTAGTCAAATAGGCTGTCCTCCAGTAATCATATCGAAGGCACTTTGAACTGTCTGGAGACTCATGTGCACGGTGATATCAGAACTTTCGAGACTGTGTTTCTTTTACTGCTGGGCTTTGTCGTCCTTTTCGGCGAACTTGCTCGGCGGCTTAAGGTTGCGTATCCGATTGTGCTTGTCCTTGGAGGGCTCCTCCTCAGCCTGTTTCCAGATCTACCGAGGGTACGACTCAATCCCGAGCTGTTCTTTTTGGCTGTGCTGCCACCGCTCCTATTCCATGCAGCTTGGCTGACTTCCTTGCGCGAATTCCGTTACAACCTGGCCAGTATTCTGCTGTTGGCGTTTGGCTTGGTCGTTTTCACTGTGACTGGTGTGGCCATTGCTGGTGAACGGCTTTTCTTACTTTTGAACTGGAAAACCGGCTTCCTTCTGGGCGCAATCCTCGCGCCGACGGATGCGATCGCAGCCGCTTCGATTGCCAAGCGGGTTGGTTTGCCTGGGCGCATCACGGACGTCCTCGAAGGCGAGAGCCTGATCAATGATGCAAGTGGTCTGCTTGCGCTGGAATTTGCGCTCGCTCTGATAATGAGCGGGGAGACGCCATCGGCCTCGATTGGCGTGTTGCGTCTGCTCTATCTAGTTTTGGCGGGGATCCTAGTGGGGTTGGTGGTGGCATGGACCGTTCACTGGTTGGAACTGCATATCGATGACGCCCCGATCGAGTTAACAGTCGGCCTGCTCAGTGCGTACACCGCCTACATTTTGGCGGAGAAAATTCACGCCTCGGGCGTCTTGGCCGTTGTAACAGCGGGTTTCTACCTCAGTCGCAAGAGTGCGACATTCTTCTCGCCGCCGGTGCGTCTTCAAGCATATGCTCTTTGGGACACGAAGAGGGCTTGTCGCACATGGGCCCGATGAGTCCTTGTAATCTCTCCTGTTGACCGACCCGTTTGTCACGAAGCAGCCGCTCGTGATCGAAGTTCCTCCAAAGTCGGGTTTTGACCAACTACGCCCAAGTTTGCCAAAACCCCTTTTTCGGGAGCTTCAATTCAGCCCGCTGTAGAAGGACGACACAAGGGTGCCCTTGCTGAAGCGTGTATTTCAGGGAGCACCGAGACTAGCCATCTTGTCTAGTGCTGCCTCGGTACTGGTACTCCTGTGCGCATCCCCAAGGGAGAAGCATCGCCATTCGCTACTTTCAGCATGCGAGCTTTGGCGTCGTCATAGCTCGGCTGCCCGTCCATAAACCCGATGAGTGCTTGAGTCTGTGTTGCCGTACCGTTAGGACCGGCTTTGCTGGCGCTATAAGTGTCCATCGAAAAGCGACGCATTCCCTTGGAGGCCATGCCGGGTTGCTCTTTCGCAAAGGCAATCTGATCGATATCGTTACTCTCAAGTGTGATTTGCCGGATGAGGGCGTTGTTTGTGCCCACTTGACGCCCGAGCATGTAGATGTGATACCCACTGAACGGCACGACAGCATAGTAGATGTCCAGATACCCGTTAGCCAGCTTGATGCGCTCTACGAGGAAGCGGTCCGCACGTTGAAACCGTTCGTCTGTCGTTTTCTGGTGCAGGGCGAGCACGGCCGCAATCATCTTGTCGCGTCCAGTAGCATCGCCGGCTTGGGCGTAGGCACGTGCCAACAGCTCTAAAGCGAGCGGGTCATCTGGATGAGCGGCGACCAAAGGTATCAGCAACGAAAGGGCATAAGCATCGTTTCCCACGGTCAATGCGGTTTCCGCGGTCCCGCCTGTGATTGTCGGGTTCTCAGGAACCATAACGTGAAGCTGCTTCATTTTCTCCAGAGCAAGCTCCGGATGATGTTCGCTGAAATCCTTCTTCGCTGCGTCGAAAAGTGTCTGCTGCTCGACCGTCAGCGGGGAAGGTGAAGTTTGTTGTGCTGAGCAAAGAATAGAACCACCCAATAGGAATGCCAACCAGACTCGGCACATTGCGGACTCCAGGAAATAATCTGAAAAGTCTCCGATATTCGGGAGGTGTGCTTGCCGTCATTATCGCTCACCCAAGACAAGCTCTGGCCCTGGGTTCGATCCGTCGAGCTGCCTGCAAAGTCGGGTCATCGGCAACTTCGGAATGGTGCCTCTCAACTAGTCAAGTTGCCTGGAAGGACGTGTTCGCCAACTTAGTGACGGCTGTCCACGTCGCTCCTGTGTCGAGTCCCGCTACGGCGACGAGTCGTTTGCGGTTATAGTTGCGAAGCAGAGACACGGTCAGTTTTACACACAAACTTACACATGAATCCACGTGTGACGCCTATACTACTCATTCTATTGGTGAAATCGGCAGACACAGCGGACTTAAAATCCGCAGACCTTAACCGGTCGTGGGGGTTCAAGTCCCCCTCCGGGCACCAGGAACCCTTTTCCTATGTGTAAGCTAGAAGCTCTGCTGCTGACAG
>Ga0302308_10002668_pt1 | contig 14380 bp, 14 predicted proteins | sample III_Palsa_E3_3_FD_200531 | JGI IMG/M metagenome (GOLD analysis project Ga0302308, IMG submission 200531) | Peat permafrost microbial communities from Stordalen Mire near Abisko, Sweden - III_Palsa_E3_3 | ecosystem: Environmental > Terrestrial > Soil > Palsa > Peat permafrost | place: Sweden... | reverse complement strand
ATCTGGCCAACCAGGTCTCTGCGCTCCGCGGCACTATCAGCGCTGCCAGCGGCAACAAGCTGGCCGCCGAAACCCAGCTCGGCACTATGAGCATCGTCGCCGCAGACGGCAACGCCATCGCTTACGCTCGTACTACAGACCAGGTGCTGCACATCGTCTATGGTGGCGCTTCAGGCGTTGGCGTAGCAAAGGGCGGCTTTTTCCCCAATGGCCTCAACGGCAACATTAGCGTAACTGCTTCCTAAGGACGGAGACATCATGGCAACTTTAGAGACACAACAGCTCGACGAGATCATCGTAAATACCCGCCGAAAGATGCTCACGATGGGAGGAGCCGCGCTCGCCGCGCTCGCCTTCGGCTCAACCCGGAAAGCTGAGGCCCAGGCAGCAGCGATCAACGACTTCGATATCCTCAACTTTGCCCTCAATCTTGAGTACCTCGAAGCCCAGTTCTACAACCTTGCTGTCTATGGCGTCACCATTGACAAGCTCCCAACTCCGATTCCGATCTCCGTGAACGGCGGAACCGGAGGAAGCGTGACTCTCAGCCCAAGCTTCGCGGCTGTTCCCTTTGCGCTTCCGCTCGTCAAAGCCTATGCCACCGAAACAGCCGGCGAAGAGGGCAAGCACGTGCTCTTCCTCCAGCAGGCGCTCTCCACCAACGCAGTCTCGATGCCGAACATTGACCTGTTCAACTCGTTCAACACCTTGGCTACGGTGGCCGGCCTCGGCACCTCCTTCAACCCGTTCATGGACGACGCCCACTTCCTGATCGGCGCCTATGTCTTCGAAGACGTCGGGGTTTCCGCTTACCACGGGGCAGCCGGCCTCATCGCGGACAAGACGAACATCCTTCCCGCAGCAGTTGGTATCCACGCGGTAGAGGCTTACCACGCGGGTCTCATCCGCACTACCATCGCCGGTCTCGATGCCGCTGGCTCGCCTCTGCCAACCGGAACCCTGACTAGTTACACCCAGGCGATCTCGAAGGCTCGGTCTGCGCTTGCAAATCCTGATCCTACAAATCCGATCACGGTTCCCTTCACCACGTTTACGGGATCGGGTGCCGATGATATCGGCGTGCAAACGACGCCGGTCGCTCTTAACGCTTCTACCTCGATCTACACCGCTGCAACAATTGTCGATTGTGATCTAAACGCCATGGGCTGGTCACGTACTACCTCCCAGGTTTTGGCAATCGTCACCGGAACTGCACCGACCGCGGCCTCACCCCATGAAGGAGTCTTCTTCCCCAATGGTATGAATGGCACCATCAACTAACAGTAGGACACCTTAACGAAAGAAGAGCCGCCGGCAACCAGCTGGCGGCTCTTCTTTTCGCCTCAGGATCAAAGCAACGCGCCAATCATCAGTTGCCTTCGCAAAAACTCCACCACCTCATCGGTCACATAGACTGGTGGCCGTATCGGCAGCACGGGCGTACCTGCCAACAACTTCAGTGAAATCCCCTTCCATTCGGGCCTTCCAAGCACACCCTCTGGAACCAGCACCGCATCTGCGCGATCCAGAAAATACTTCGCCGAATCTTTAAAGTCAGCCGTCTCCGGATCGAGCACACTGAGATAAAGATCGGGCCGCAGGAACCGCATGATGCTGTTCGACTCGATCACCACATTCTCTGCGCTCACAATCTCCTTGCGAATACGGGGCATCGCCTCTGATAGATCGCCAGCCCGAGTCCTCACCCAGAAAGACCGCACCGCTCCCGCAGCCAGATAACGCCCTGAGTCGGTCGTTGCATCTCCACCGACACGCTCCTCGCTCACTGCAACCGTGTGCTCAGCCGTCTCGCAGTCGCACGGTTCTCCATTCGCAGAGCACATTCCGTGGCCAAACTGAGTAATTTTGAACGCTGTCCAATGCATCTCCGGCATCGCAGCAATCAGCCCTGCCACAACACTGGTTTTCCCGATATTTCTCGTATGCCCGCCAACCACCACGATCGCCATCGCTCACCGCCACAATCTGCCGTAACAACTACCTGTGTTTCAGCCGCGCAAGATCCCGCAGATACTCCTTCAAAGGCCGCGCCGGACGTCCCCAAAACACTTCACCCGGTCCACGCATCTTCTTTCCGCTTAGCACTCCGGCTCCGCCACCAAGAATCACGCCCGCACCCACGGTAGCGTGCTCTCCAATCCCTACCTGCCCGCCGAGAATCGCGCTATCCTCCACCACGCTCGACCCGGAGATCCCTGTCTGCGCCGCGATAATCACATTCTTCCCAATCACGCAGTTATGTCCGATGTGCACCAGGTTGTCGATCTTCGTCCCGCGTCCAATCCGCGTCTCGCCCAACGCCCCGCGATCGATCGTAGTATTCGCCCCGATCTCGACGTCATCTTCAATCACAAGCTTTCCCTGCTGTGGAAAGATCAGGTACTCGCCCGTCTCGGCGCTTCGCACATAACCAAAGCCGGTAGAGCCCAGCACCGCTCCCGCCTGCACCACCACGCGATCTCCCAGGACTGTCCCCGCATAAATCATCACGCGTGCCCCAATCTCACATCCACTTCCAATCACCACGCCATCGCCAAGCACCGCACCTGGTCCAACCGCAGTCCCGACGGCAATGGTCACCTTCTGCCCCACCACAGCCGAAGCATGCACTCCCGGTCGTGCGCCATTGGCGTTGAGTCGTCGCGCCACCACGGCGAACGCATATCTCGCATCCGCTACCCACAAAACCCTTGGATCGAGCGGCAACTCCGCCGACTCGAGCTTTCTGCTCGCCAGAATTACTCCTGCCTTCGACCGCAGCGCTCTGCTCAGCGCCTCTCCTTCAACAGCAAAAACAACCGAGCTCTCGCCAGCGCCCTCAATACTCGAGACCGCTTCAACCTCTACCTCCAACAACGGGGCACTCACTCCAACCCAGTCCGCGATTTTACTCATCGTCGCCATCAGTAGATCCCCTCTTCTCCCGGAGGCCGTGTCTTCCATCGCCGATGCATCCACAGCCACTGATCAGGATACTGCCGAATCGTAGCTTCAATCGCCGCAGTAAAAGCCGCTGTATTTGTAACCGCGTCTGTTTCAGAGTCTCCAGTATGGACCACGTCGAGCTCTTTACCGAACCGCAGCACATACTTCTGCTCGCTCTGCTCCCACAACAGGAACCCAGGTACCACCGCCGCTCCTGTCTTCCCGGCGATCCGCGCCATCCCCGAGGCCGTGCAAGCCTCCACTCCAAAGAACGGAACGAACACACCCTGTGGTGGTGTCATATTGGTGTCCATCAGAATTCCAACCGTCTGCCCCGCTCGCATCGATGCAATCAACCCACGCGCAAAATCATCCTTATGAATCACACGATTCCCATGCAGGCATCGAATGCGATTTACAAACTCATCCACTAGCGGGTTATCCAGGCGCCGTATCACCATCCCCATCGGCATCCCCATCAGCGAGTGATAGAAACTCGACAACTCCCACGCTCCCAAATGTCCCGTCAACACCAGCACACCTTTGCCTCGTTCGCGAGCCGCCAGATAGTTCTCCAGCCCCTCGTAGCGAATAAACCGGCTCGCCCCCTCTGGCGTGTAGCCCGACATCAGGCAGAACTCCGCCAACAGCGTCCCGAGGTTTCGATACAACGACCGTAGAATTCTTGTTCGCTCTCCCTCAGGCATCTCCGGAAAAGCTAACATCAGATTTCGCACACCCACACCACGCAGTCGGCCCAACGTGTGAAACGCAACGGCAGCGATCCCCGCACCCACTGACCTTGCTAATCTTCGTGGCAACAAACGCATTAAGTGAACCGCCAACCACACGACGGCAAACTCAATCCGTTCGCGGAGGCTGACCTCTGCGCCAATTCCCTCTTTTTGTGGAACTTTGCTCAAGTCTCTAGTCTACCGATTCCGCCCAGCGCCACCGAATCGGCGAAAAAAACAGAAGGGGCAGCTCAATGAGCCGCCCCTCCCCAACACGACAACTAGACCTACTGATTCTTAGCGACGACGAAGTACTTCGCCACGGTCCGCACGAATGGGCGAGCCTCAACCGGAGTTACCTGCTTTCCGCCAAGGATCTGATCGAAACCGATATCAGTGCCATAAAGCGCGCGAGTGTCGTCCTGGTTCTGCGAAAGCACCGTGCCATCCAGGTTGATACCGGCAAACAGTCCCTTGCTACGCGAGTAGCTCAGGAACTCGGCATTCAACTTCCAGTCTGTACCAGCCTGCGCATTGCGTCCGACTGGACCAGCCGAAGCTGCTGCATCCGCACCCAGCTTGAATTTGTTCTTCAGCATGTCCTGCAGACCCTGCTGATTCATTGCTACGAGAACGAGGTCTGTAGCCTGTCCGCCAATCTGGAATCCGAAGCTGCCGCCTGCAAGCTGTACGCAAACCGGAGCACTCCACTTACCGCTTGGCGTACGGCAGGTAGCAACACCCTGACCATACTGTGCGCCAACAACGAATGCGCCCTTCTTGTAGCTCGGAATAACTACGACGCACTCGGCGCCAGATAGAATCCCACCCGGTATAGCTTTATCCGGAGTTGCCATAATCTGGCTGAGTACCTGACTGGCGGCCGTGAGACGCTCCGCAACCTTCGCTTTATCGCCCTCCGCTTGAGCCGACAGAGAACCGGCGATCATCGCCAAACCACACAAAGCCACCGAAATTTTCTTCAACATTATCGTTATCCCTTTCGCGTTCTCATTCTTTATTTTGGAGGGGGCCCAACAAGCTGCCTATTTCCAACACTATATAGGATGGGGAAAGGCCAGTCCAAGTTGTCCCGCCACGCAACGGGATTAGCATACGCCGGGATGGCGGTTCCACACGCAAAAAAATGGGGGTTGTAGAGATAAAGTCGGCAGAACTCCGACGCTATCTCTACAACCCCTCTCCCAGGTCTGTGTTGCTTGGTAGTACTTTGCCCCACATTACCTTCGACCACAACGGTACGAAGGTGGGTATACCTTTGAGCAGTTTTTGTTAACTTAATAGTTAACAGTTTTTGCTAGGAAGAATTTGCGCAACTCAAGCTGTTGCAGCGTTTGTGCATCGTAATAGGCATACGCCCAGTTGTAGGAGTCCGAATTTTGTAAAACTTTAAGTGGTTTGCTTCAGCAACAGTTTTTGATTTACCGCCTGAACCGACAGAGCGATGCGGTTATCAACTCCCACCTTCCGCATCAGATTGCCTACGTGCTTCTTCACGGTTCCTACGTCGATCCCCAACTCCCGCCCGATGACAGGGTTGGGATGTCCCGCCGCCAGCAAACGCAGCACCTCGAGCTCTCGTTTCGTGAACTTCGGGCCTTTCGCCAAGTTAGCCGCTGCCTCTGATTCCGTTGAGGTCGACTCCAGCAGCCGCGCCAAAACCTTACGTGGAGCCCACACTGACCCATCCTGAACAACATCAATGGCCATGCGGATCTCGCTCTCCTTGGCCGAGTGGGCCAAGTAGCCCTTGGCTCCAGCTCCGATGATGCGTTGGATGTGGTCGTGGTCTTCTTCCAGCCCAAGCACGATCAAGCGGAAACGCGGCCGCGTCCTCCGGAATGTCGCCAATAGCTCAAAGATGTGCTCCGTACAGGCTGAATCGATCAGGATCAACGACACTCCCGATGCATCCAGTGCCCCCGGGACCGATAAAGGAACGACCTCTACTGGCCCACCATCCGGAAAGATCGTCTGCAAACCCAGGATCCTTAACGGATCGGCAGCCACCAGGCCGATCCGTAGAGAACTCTTAACCTTCTTGTCTTTCTTATCCTTCTTGTCCTTCATCGCCAGCACAGCCCCTTTACTCAGCGTGTTGCATTTAGTAGGCCGTCTTCAGTGCTTCAGAAAGAATCATGGCTTCGCCAGCTTTACAGCTTCGGCAGCACGATTCCCTGCTGATTTTGATACTTCCCTTTGCGATCCGCATAGCTGACTTCGCACACCTCGTCGGACTGGAAGAACAGGATCTGGCAGAGTCCTTCATTCGCGTATACCCGCGCCGGCAGCGGTGTTGTGTTCGAGATCTCAAGTGTGACAAAACCTTCCCACTCCGGCTCGAATGGCGTCACGTTCACGATAATTCCGCAGCGCGCATACGTCGATTTGCCTACGCAGATCGTCAGCACATCGCGAGGAATCTTGAAGTACTCAATCGACCGCGCCAGCGCAAACGAGTTCGGCGGGACGATTACGCTGTCAGCCTGAACCGTTACAAACGATCGCTCATCAAATGCCTTTGGATCGATGATCGCGCTGTTGACGTTGGTAAAGATCTTGAATTCGTCGGAAACTCGGAGATCGTAGCCATAGGAGGAAAGTCCATACGAAATAACACCTTCTCGAACCTGTTTTTCGCTGAACGGAGAGATCATTCGGTGGTCGTTCGCCTGCTGGCGAATCCAACGGTCGCTTTTAATTGCCACTCTGGTGCCCCTTCGATCCTGCTTTTTTGAAATTTGTTCCATTCTCGCAGAAGGTAGATATCCCTAATTGTCGCAGAAGGGTGTAAATTGGGTGCGGTAGTGTCCCAGGCCCCATTGCGTCATTAGATTCTTCATCTTACGGTAGCGTTCTTTCGTTGACAATCTAACTTCGAGTTTCTAACATCACCGTACTACCAGGTCAGCATCAGTTTCCAAAAATTACAGCCCAAGGACGGCGGCCCAGATGATTAAGCAGGATCTCATACAGAGGGTGGTAGAAAGAACCGGCCTTCCCAGGACAAAAGCAGAGTCGGCTGTCGATGCGATCTTCGAAAGCATGAAGGCGACTCTCATCGCGGGCGACCGCATTGAACTCCGCGGATTTGGTGTATTTACCGTCAAGCCGCGCAAAACCGGAATCGGTCGCAACCCAAGGACCGGAGCCGAAGTCACGATTGCCCCAGGCAAAGCAGTTCGCTTCAAGCCAGGCAAAGAGCTCCATCTGCTCGACTAAGAATGTAGCTAAGTCCTGATGGGCCTTCAAATCAGGACTTATCCTCAGTAAAACCTCCCCAACATTTGAGAGTGATGCAGCATCACATCAGGTGCACCGCATCCACGTCGACCACCAGGTTCCGGCGCGCAATCCCCTGCGTCTCCGCATAGGCCAGCATCGCCCGTAGCGTCTCGCCCAGTGCCTGCCGCCGCTCTGCCTTCAGCACAAAGTGGTACCGATAGATCCGCTTCAGCCGCACAATCGGAGCCGCCGCTGGCCCTAGCACCCTGACCTTATCCAGCCGAGCCTTCTGGAACCATCGCCCCAGCGTCCCAGACCACCCGGTAGCTTCCTCCAGCTTTTCGCTCTGAATCACTACATTCGCCAGCACGGCAAACGGCGGGTAGTGCATCCACCGCCGGTACTGCATCTCCTTCGCGACAAATCCCGGGTAGTCATGCTTTGCTGCAAATTGAATTGCATAGTGGTCGGGATGGTACGTCTGCACCAGCACCTTACCAATCAGATCGCCGCGTCCTGCTCTACCCGAGACCTGCGTCAACAATTGAAACACCCGCTCCGCCGCACGAAAGTCAGGCAGCCCCAGCGCAAAGTCCGCACCGATCACCCCCACCAGCGTCACCCCATGAATGTCATGCCCCTTGGCGATCATCTGCGTGCCCACCAAGAGATTGATCTCGCCCCCGTGCAGCCGAGACAGCAGCCGCTCCATGTCGCTCCTCCCGCGTACCGTATCGCGATCCATCCGCCCAATCCGCGCCGTCGGAAACAACTCCTGCAACCTCTCCTCTCCCTGTTGTGATCCCGCCCCAAGAAAATACAGATGTTCGCTCTCACACTTCGGGCAAGCCTTCGGCACCGCACGCCGCGACCCGCAGTAGTGACACTCCAGCCGCTGCCCCGGTTGCGCAATCGCGTCGTTACCACTCACCGGCTTGTGGTAAGTCATCGATACCGCGCAGTTCTCGCACTCAATCTTCTCGCCACAGCTCCTGCACAAAACCGTCGACGAGTACCCCCGCCGGTTCAACAGCAAAATCACCTGCTCTCCGCGATCGAGCGTAGCCTGCGTCTCTTCGATGAGTCTCCGAGAAAAGATTTGTTCCTGCCCCGTCTCGCGAAACTCCTCCCGCATATCCACTAGCTCCACCAGAGGCAGCGGCCTGTCCGCGACGCGCGCACGCATCTCTATCCGCGCATACCGTCCCTTCTCAGCATTCGACCAGCTCTCGAGCGACGGCGTCGCTGACCCCAGCACCACCACAGCCTCATTCAGCTTCGCCCGCATCACCGCCACATCGCGCCCGTGATACCGCGGTGTCTCCTCCTGCTTGTAGCTCGAGTCATGCTCCTCATCGACGATGATCAGCCCCAGATCCACCATCGGCGCAAACACCGCCGACCGCGTCCCCACCACGATCCTCGCCTCGCCTCGCCGAATCCTGTGCCACTGCTCCGCCCTCTCATCGGGCGTCAACTGCGAGTGCAGCAACGCCACCTCACCCCCAAACGCCGCTACCATCTGCCCCGCCATCGCCGGCGTCAAACCAATCTCCGGCACAAGCAGCAGCGCAGACTTCCCTGCATCCAACACCCTCTGCATCGCAGCAAAGTACACCGAAGTCTTCCCACTCCCCGTAATCCCGTACAAGAGATGCGGCCGAAACCCACCCTTTTCCATCGCCGCCGCAATCGTCCCTAACGCCTCCATCTGCGCTTCATTCAAAGCATGTTCATGCGCATGCTTCTTTCCATATGCGCCGACGCCGCCCAGATGAAACTCTTCTGCAACTTCTTCAATCGTCACCAGCCCACGCTTCACCAACGTCCCCAGCGTAGACTCTGGCACTCCCACTCGTGTCAAACTCAGCCGCAGATTCCGCACCCGCATCCGCCCATCCACCGCAGCAAGCTCGGCCAGAATCGCCGTCTGATTCTCATTCAACTTCGGCAGCCTCGCGCCCTCCACCAGCACTGCCACCTTTTCCAGTCGCCGAGCATCGCGCTCCTCCGCCACAGCCTCGCGCACCAACCACTTCTTCCGAACCATGCCCTCCAACAATCCCTTATTCGCACCTGTAGCCGACCGCAGCGCTGACATCTTCGCGGCCTCTCCACCCTCCAGATAGTTCAGCACCGAGTACTCGCGATCCTGCTCCTCCACCGTCAGCTTCGACCGCCGCGAAGATCCCTTCATCGCGCCCTCGTACAGCACCTTCCTCCCGGCCTCGGCAATGCTGTAAGAAAAGTGCCGCTTCACCTCCGCCGCCAGCGGCAGCATCCCACGCAGCACCTCGCCCAGCGGAGCCACATAGTAGGAAGCGATCCATCCCGCCAGCTTCATCAGCTCATCCGGCAGCAGCGCGGCATCATCAAGCACCTGCTGCACCGGCTTTATCTCAAAGTCTTCTGCAGGCGCATCCTCATGCACCCGCACCACCACGCCCATCAGCCTCTGCCCGCTGAAAGGCACCAGCACCCGCGCCCCCACAACTGGAACCACTCCATTCACCGAATAGGTAAACAACTGGTCCAGCGGCACTGGCAAAGCAACATCGCAAAACAAACCCATCCCACCAGCTTAGCCGACCACTCGTTGCGGCACGATCTCCCCTCGTCCGAGAGCTCTCTAAAGAGCAGCCTTCTCCCGCTGCGCCCCGCGCCAGTGCGCCGGCGGAACCCCTTCCCAGACGCGAAACGCCCTCACAAACGAGTTCGAATCCTCATACCCAAGCAGATGAGCCGTCTCGCTCAACTCCAGCAGTGAGTTCGTGAGATAGTGCCGCGCCAACTGGTGGCGTGCCTCCTCCAAAGCCTTCTGAAAGTTAGAGCCCGCGTCCTGCAGCCGCCTCTGCAGGGTACGAGAGCTGATATGAAGTTCACGAGCAATCTCCTGCATCTTCGGACGACTCCCCGTAAGCTTTCTCTGAATCGCAGACCGCACGCGATCAGGAAAACTCTCCTCGCCCTTATGCCGCTTCAGATCTTCATCCAGTTGCGGCGCGAGCATTGCCAACAGCTCCGCATTACGAGTCATAAAGCGAAGCTCGGCATCGGAAGCACGAAAGACAATCGCATTCCGCGCCGCGCCAAAGACAACCGGGCAGCCAAAGTGTCGCTCGAGAGACCTTGCATTCGCGCGAGGCCGTTGCAGCTCAAGACGCAGTGGCGAAATACGCATCCCTGTGCCATGCCTCGCAATCGAAAGCACCCACGCAAAGCAAAGATCGGTCAGCACCGCAGGCTCCGTCTCATTGGCCAAAAGCCAGCGAAACTGAATGCTCCACTCCGTTTCGCCCGGGACAAGCACAACCTCCTCCGGACACGAAAGTTGTTTATATCGGCCGATCTGGCGCATCGCCTCTCCAAAGCTACCCGTCGAAAGCGCGGCAAGCACCACAGGGTCGAAGTTCTCCGCCTTGGTCTCCGTACCCAACGCCAGGCCAATGGCGGGATCTGGGCACACCTGCCCAATCCCCCGCCACAGCGCAAAGAACTCTTCAGTCGACACGAGAATCCGAGGTTGATCGAAGAGTCCTGACGGCAGTCCAGCACGTTCCAGAACCGAAGACACACTAACTCCCGACTCTTTCAGCTTCGCCGACAGACGGCCGGAAACTCGAAAGTGTTTGCTCATCGTGAAGCTACGCCTCACCCTTCAAAGAGGCCATGTCGATGACGAACCGGTACTTCACGTCCTGCTTCAGCAACCGCTCGTAAGCATCGTTGACCTTTTGGATCGGAATCTTCTCGATATCCGCGGTGATGTTATGCTTGCCGCAGAAATCCAGCATCTCCTGTGTCTCCGCTATACCGCCAATTGGCGAACCTGAAAGGCTGCGGCGACCGAACAACAAGTTGAAGGCAGCCACAGACAAAGGCTTCTCGGGCGCGCCAACCAGGCAGAGATTTCCATCGCGGCGCAGCAGGCCCAGATAGGCGTTGATGTCGTGATCGGCGGAGACGGCATCGAGGATAAAGTCGAAGCTACCCGCATGCTTCGCCATCTCATCAGCGTTGCGAGAGATCACAACCTCATCCGCTCCCAAACGAAGAGCGTCATCCTTCTTGTTAGGCGAAGTGGTAAACAATACGACATGCGCACCCAGCGCATGAGCGAACTTCACGCCCATGTGGCCGAGGCCACCAAGGCCAACAACGCCAACCTTCTTACCCTTGGTCACTCCCCAGTGATGCAGCGGCGAGAAGGTCGTAATGCCTGCGCAGAGCAACGGAGCAGCGCCAGCAGGATCAAGATTGTCCGGCACCCTGAGTACAAATCTCTGGTCCACAACGACGCTGTCCGAATAGCCGCCATACGTGACGCCGCCTGTGTGCTTGTCAGGGAAGTTGTAGGTGAGCGTCATGTGATGGCAGAACTGTTCAAAGCCCGCCTTGCACTCCTCGCATGTGCCGTCCGAGTCGACCATGCAACCCACAGCCGCAATGTCGCCGGCCTTGAACTTCGTTACAGCCGAGCCGACCTTGGTTACGCGGCCCACGATCTCGTGGCCTGGAACGCAAGGATAGACCGTGGGCATCGCACCGCTCCACTCGTTGCGGGCCTGATGCAGGTCCGAGTGACAGATTCCGCAGAAGAGAATCTCGATCTGCACATCAGTTTCGGTTGGATCGCGCCGCGCGATCGTAGTGGATGCAAGCGGCGATGACGCACTGGCAGCGGAGAACGCTTTTGCTTTGTACATGGTTCAAATGTAGACCGTCAGTATGGGCCGCTGATATGCGAAACACGCCATTCTATATGCAGAATACGCCTGCCTTTTCGGATTCAAAAATATTCTGCTACCCGGCCGGTTCTGAAGACGGACCACAAATCGGCCCTGCACTGTTACGCCTTATGAAGCGTGAACGATCGCATCGGACGTTCGCTGGCGTCATTCCTTCACAAACGCTATTCTTCTCCCACTATGAAGAAGAAAGCCGCGCCTTCGCTCCTCATCCTTCTTCTCCTCACTGCATGCAACCCTCCACCTCGGCCCACGCCTGAGCCGGCCCCACGTCCCGGCGCAGCGGCCGCGCAAACTGTCGAACCCAGTACCGCACAACCGTTCGACTACTACCTCCTCAACCTCAGTTGGTCTCCCGAGTTCTGCCATTCGCACCCCAACGCGACCGAGTGCGCCCAGCGCCCAGCTTTCGTCCTTCACGGCCTCTGGCCCCAGAACACCAATGGTGGTTATCCGCAGAACTGCTCCATCGACTCCGGACCACGCAACGCCTCGGCGTTCAGCGATATCTATCCCGATCCTGGCCTCCTCCGTCATGAGTGGCGCACCCACGGCACCTGCTCCGGCCTCTCGCCTGACGCCTTTTTCACCCTCGCCCGCACGGCGTTCAAGTCAGTCGCAATCCCACCCACGCTCGCCCAGCTCGATCATCAGATCTCACTCACTCCGGCTCAGCTCGTCGACCTCTTCCAGACGGCAAACCCCGCCATACCCGCTGCAAGCCTCGCTATCAGCTGCGGAAACAACTACCTCACTGCAGTCGAAGTCTGCCTCGACAAGCGCGCCCAGCCCATCCCATGCGGTCGCATCCGCTCTTGCCGCGCCAACGCAGTCCGCATCACGCCGCCCTAAACGAATAAGAACGGTACCGGTTACGAAGTGACCGCTCTCCGCGCAGGAGACCCGTCCGGTAGGACAAAAGCGATTGAAACTACTGAAATCTGGGCGTTTGCAATGGGGTCCTACCCCTTTGCCGAAGGCTTCAAACCCAGCTCCTCCATCACCATCTGGAGGTCTTTCCAGGCCGCCCCCTTCATCCCTGGATCCCGCAGCAGAAACGCAGGGTGGTACGTCACCGCGAGCTTCGCCCCTCGACAGCTATGCCACTTGCCCCGCAGTGAACTCAGAGACTGCTTCACGCCCAACAGATACGTCGCTGCTGTAGACCCCAAAGCAACGATCACCTGGGGCTGCACCACGTCGATCTGCTGCAGCAAGAACGGATCGCAGGTGTTGGCTTCGACCGGCTCAGGAACACGGTTCGCGGGCGGCCGACACTTCACAATGTTTGCGATGTAAACCTGCTCGCGCTTGAGGCCCATCGCCTGGATCATGTTGTTGAGCAGCTGACCAGCCTTACCGACGAACGGAATCCCCGAGGCGTCCTCATCCGCCCCCGGCCCTTCACCGACGAACATCAGCCGCGCGTTAGCATCACCATCGCCAAACACAATCTTCCGTCTGCCGGCATAAGCCAGCGGACACCGCGTACAGTCACCGATCTCGGTCTGAATGGCAGTCAGCGCCTCCGATTTATGCGTCGCATCTACCCGTGTCGCAGGCAGGGGAACTAGATCATCGAAACTCACAAGCTTCGCGATGGGAGGCTCCAGAAATTCAGGTGGACTCGTTACAGGTGCAACCGGTACAGGAGCAACCGAACGCTCCACCGTAGTCACCTTTGTGGCCAGGGGTCGTGCTTCAACAACAGCCTCAGCAGATGAACCCGCCGCAACAGGAGGTGGCGAAACAGCCTCGGCATACACCGGCTCGCCCTGACGATAAAAGTCATGGACGCCCATGTCGCGAAGATATTCCACGTAAGCCCGCAGCTGCTGCTCTGCTTCACCTGCCATGGCTCTATGTTATCGCGCTTTAGTGCACTGGAAGATCGAGCACCGGCTCTACAACACGCTCCGGCAGAACAAACTTTACGTGTCCCTGCTTGATCTCATCCTGCGCCACACGACAAGCCTTCATCGACTTGGCCACGATCAGAGGAGAGGCGCCAGACTGTAGTTGCCGCGCACGCCGCGCCGCACCTTTTACCAGACTGTACTTATTGTGGAAAGCATTCTCAATCGTCATGCGTTTCACCCCGATGCAGAAGTTATAACTCACCACAGGGAAAAGCCATACACAATTCGTAGTGGATAACGCGTCCTTTATTCGTGAAAGGTATCCAAAGCAGCCCTTAGCCGCGGAGAAGCCGCATCGGTCCTGCAACTCGAAGCCAACGCCTGCACCCCATCCCGCTCCCCTCGCTCACACAAAACAATCGCCCGCATCTCAGCAACCGCTTCGTCGAGCACATCGTTAACCAATGCATATTTGTAATCCCACATCTGCTTCAGTTCGGTTCGAGCTTCGGCTAACCGGCTTTGAATCACCTTCTCAGAAGTCACATGCTCCGCCTCGCTTCGATTGCGTAGCCGCCTCTGCAGCACATCTGGACTCGGCGGCAGAATGAAGATAGACACAGACTCCGGCAGCTTCTTCATCACCTGCTTCGCGCCTTGCACATCGATGTCTAACAGCAGATCCTTCCCCGCATCCTTCGCATGTCCCAGCGCGGAGATTGCCGTCCCATAGTAGTTGCCGAAGACCTCCGCCCACTCCAGAAAATCTCCCGCAGCGATCATCCGCTCAAACTCTACTCGCGTCGTAAAGTGGTACTCACGCCCATCCGTCTCTGACCCCCGTGGC
>Ga0302308_10002667_pt1 | contig 14387 bp, 4 predicted proteins | sample III_Palsa_E3_3_FD_200531 | JGI IMG/M metagenome (GOLD analysis project Ga0302308, IMG submission 200531) | Peat permafrost microbial communities from Stordalen Mire near Abisko, Sweden - III_Palsa_E3_3 | ecosystem: Environmental > Terrestrial > Soil > Palsa > Peat permafrost | place: Sweden... | reverse complement strand
TTCCTGTGCCAGCAGCAGCCGAACGCGCGCCGCAGCTCTCCACGCATCCTCGCCATGCAGCCCAAAGGTCGCAAATATCTCCGCCAGTGCCGAGCGCAGTTGCAGCTTATCGAACAACGCGGCCTTCTGCTCCGACGGCAAACTATGCAGCATCACCCAGGCAAGAACCGGCGCCCAGAGATCATCGCGCGCATCTCCCGCCGGATCGTCTCCCGGCAGATATCGCGTGGCCTTCGGAAACTCCTCAGCAAGACTTTGCGAAGACGCGCCCAGGCGGCTTGCGCTCGACGCAGACGCTTCAAGGGCACTCTTGTAGCGGACTACGTCTCCTGCACGGAAGAGGCTTCCTGCAAGATCGGCGGGAATCCGCTCAAAGAGCAGACCGCCCTTCTTCACAAGACTCTCAATCCAATCTTTGGCGGCCGGCTTCGCCAAAGCCTTTGCAGGAACCGCCGAGGCTTCCTTCACTAAAGCCTTCTTTGCGGGGACTGCTTCCTTCGCCGCTCGTGGTCCCGCAGCCGTAGCCAGTTCACGAATCGGTCTCGCACTCACGACCTCGCGCAGCGCATCATGCAGAGCGCGCAGGCGCAACTTCACAATCGCCTCGTCGAGGTTCGGAACACCCGCTCCGCTCAACTCATCGCACAGCCTGTCCCATGGCCACTCTGCGGAAGAGTGCAGCTCGCGCCAGTTCAGCAACACCACATACTGATAGCCGCGCAGGCTGACCGTCATGCCCTGCTTGTAGATATCCGACGACCGCCGCAGATACTCCAGCCCGCGCGCCGTATCGCGATACGCCAAAATCGCCGCGTCATCCCAGCGCAACCCAAGCCCCTCCGCAAGGCTGCGCTGCCGCAGCTCGCCGCTGCCCTTGTCCATCGAGCCAACCGACATGTGGATCGTTCCGCCGGTGCTTCCATAGCTGTTGTTATAAAGAATGACCGCACGCTGCCCGCCATGCCGGTTCGAGTAGGCAAACACGTTCTCGTTCACCGTGCCATCGCCGGTCCAGAAGTCGTACAGCACAAAGTTCCCGCTCTCGGCGAAGATGTGCCGGTCCTTCAGCAGTGGCGCGATCTCGCGCTGATGCCGCGCCACCAAGCCCTCATTCGGCCACTCCTCCATCTTTGCCTGCTTGAACTCCATGCCGTAACGCTCGGTATAGCCTTCGATCTGGCCATGCGCAAACATCGGCAGACCCGGCAGCGTGGCCAGCAGCGTCGCCACGCCAAAGTACTTGTCTTCCGAGCCAAACTGGTCGATCGCCGTCCGCTCATCCGGATTGCTCATGAAGTTCACATAGCGCTTCAGGATGTCGGGATCAAACTCGATCGTCTTCTTCAGGTAGCTGCGATACTTCGCATTCTCTTCGTCGCGCAGCATGTTCATAAACGCAGAGTTGTACACGCGATGCATCCCCAGCGTGCGCACGAAGTAACCTTCCAACAGCCAGAACGCCTCCGCCAGCAACAGCGTTCCCGGCACCTCAATCGCAACGCGGTCCACGACCTCGCGCCAGAACTCATGCGGCATCAGCGCATCGAACTCTTCCTGGCTCATCGCATTCTCTGCGCGCGATGGAATCGACCCGCCAGCACCGGGCAGCGGGAACCACAACCGCTGCACATGCCGCTTGGCCAGCACCATCGCCGCATCAAATCGGATGATCGGAAATAGCCGCGCCACATGCAGAATCACCTGCATCACATGCTCGCGCACGTAAGCCTTCGAGTAATCGAGCTGCGCCGTGTCGTTCCACGCAAACGTAGTGCCGTCGTTGCCGTGATAGATATACCGTGTGCTTCCATCGGAGTAGTTCCGCAACCGGAACGCGACCGCGGCGTCTGTCTGGTCGTAGTAGTGATCGTCGATCTTGATCTCGACGCGGCTATCGGTCGAAAGGTCCGGCCCGTTGAAGCTGTAAGCCGGAAACGGACTCTCGCGGCGATTGATAAACCAGTCCGGATGCTCGATCACCCACGGCGAATCGATACCCATGTGGTTCGGCACCATATCGCTCGCCAGCCGCAACCCAAACGCACCCGCCCGGTCGCGCAGATGCTCATACGCACCGTTGCCGCCGAGGTCTTCCGCAATCTGATAATCCTTCAACGAGTACGCTGAGGCCACCGCATCATGATGCCCGCGTAGCCGCTTGATCGTCTGCGATGCCACACTGCGCTCCCACAACCCGATCAGCCAGAGGCCCGTAATGCCGCGCTCACTCAGCAGCCGCAACTCTTCATCGGGAATGTGATCCAGTCGATGAATATGCCGTCCATATTTCTTCGATAGCTGCTCCAGCCACACATAGGTGCTCTTGGCCATCAGCACGACGGTCGGCATCCACGCCTGATCGGCGCTGAAGGCCTCGTACTCATTCAACGGCGCCTGGTAGTCCGTCGCATAGCGCCGCTTGCGCTTGCCATCCGGCCCCATCACATACTCTTCGTCGAAGCCGATGTACTCATCGCCCACAAAACCTTCGCCGCCGCGTCCCGGCGCGCCATGCCGATAGTTGTCCGGCGCCGCTGGATTGAACCGCATCCAGATCGCAATATCTTCCTCGCGCAGCACATCGATCGCCAGCACCACCCGCCGCAGGTCCTCGCCAAGATACGGAACCCAGTGCTCGCGTATGTAATCGAGCTGCCCCGTAAGCGAGTCCGGCGAAGCCAGGCTCGGCGCACGCAGCGCGTCGATCAGGCTGCCGACCTCCGGAGAAAACGCAGGCCGCGTCGCAAAATACTCCGGCAGCGCCTTCGTCACGTTGCCGTAGATCGTCTGCTTCTTCAGCTCCGCATCCTGAAACAGCTCCCCAAAGGCCGCAAACGCCGGATTGATATTCGCAATCCAAAGCAGCATCAACTCTTCCAGTGCAGCTTCGCGGTTCGAAAGATCCTCGGTCGTTCCCTTCAACCACTCGGCAGCCGTCACGTCGCCGCGATAGACCGCGACATTCGGGAACTGCTCCGTAAACTTGAGCAGCATCCGCTCCAGCTTCTCCGGCTCTGCCTGCGCGGCAAACCATCTCACGGCCTCGGACAGCACAGCAGGATCAATCTCCCTGCGATACCGCGCCACCATCGCATGGCTCAGCTCATCAATCAACCCCATGGCAAACAGCGCGCCCGCATTCACCACGCGCGAGGCATCCAGCGCCGCCGGGCTCTCTCGTTCGCGCAGGTCGGTAAGCTGCTTCGCCAGCCTTCGGCTCGCGGACACATTGGCGAAGACCACGTTGCCCGTATAGCTGAACAAAAGGTCCTCGATATCGAGCTTTTCGCGAATGGCCCGTGAGATATGAAATTCCATGCAGATGCCTCAATGATGTCTTGCTGGTGTACGCCGGCTGAGATTGCCACGAGAACACACGCAGCCATTCTCGCAGAATCGAGCCACCTTCACCGCACAGTGCATCTATAGCTAAGATGCGGGCGGCGCCTCAACTCCGAGGCGCCGCCCATAAAACTTCCACTAATCGCCCGCTAGCCAGTGACCTACAGCTTTACGGCGTGTTCGCTACCTGGTTCTGAGCGCCTTTGCCTGTAATCGTCTTTGCTGCCGGAAGCTGATTCACATTCCAACCGCCGCCCAACGCCTGCACCAACTCAACCGCCGCGGTCATCTCGCTCACACGCAGCGTCACCGCGGTCTGCTGATCGCTCAGCAACGTTGTCTGCGCGCTGATCACATTGAGATAGGGATCGAGCCCGGTCTCATACCGCGCCGTCGCAATATCCACGTAACGCTGCGCCGCCTTCACAGCCGTATCCTGCTGCGTAATCTGCCCGGACGTCACACGCAGCGTCGCGATGTAGTCCTCCACTTGCTGAAACGCCGTGAGCACCGTCTGCTTATACGTCGCCGCATCGGCGTTGTACTGCGCCTGGTATTGCGCGACTGTTGATTTGCGCAGCCCCGCATCGAAGATCGTCTCCGAAGCCGAAGCCCCGGCCGACCAGAACAGCGCCGGCAGAGAAAACAGCGAGGAAATATGAGAAGACTCTAGGCCGCCGCTCCCCGTAAGGCTGAGCGTCGGATAGTACGCCGCCTTCTCCACGCCGATCAGCGCATTCGCCTCGGCCATAGTGCGTTCCGCAGCCGCAACATCCGGCCGCCGCTGCAGCAGTTGCGAAGGAATCCCAATCGGAATCGCCGGCACCGGCGTCGTCAGACCTTTCACCGGCAGCGAAAACTCCGAGGCTGGCTTCCCGATCAACGTCGCGATCGCATGTTCATAGATCGCCCGATTGGTCGCGATTCCACTCGCCTGCTCCTCCGCATTCGCCAGCGTCACCTCAGCCTGCGCCACGGACTCCGGGCTATCGATGCCCGTATCCACCAGCGTCCGCGTCAGCTCCAGCGACTTCCGGTCCGCATCCACAGTCTTGTTCAACACATCCTGCAACGCATCCTGCCCGCGAAGTTCGAAATAGTACTCTGCGAGATCAGCCTGTTCCGTCAGCCGTTCGTTCTCCAGATCCGACGCGCTCACCTGCGCCGCAAACTGGAACTCGCTGACCGTATTGCGAACCTTGCCCCAGATATCAGGCTCCCACGAAACATCAAACGGCAACGAGATCACCGTCGAGGTCCGTCCGCTCGTCGTTGAAACTCCGGTAGTGGTCGTGGTTCCCGTTCCAGTGCCACCACCCGAGCCTGTTCCGCCCGTGCCCGCGCCTGTCGAAACGCCCGCATTTGACAGCGTTGATGGAGATTTCGTGCGCGTGTACGAAGGATCGGTCGTTAGCGTCGGATAGAACTGCGCTCGCGCCTCACTCACCTGCGCACGCGCGGCCATGAAGTTCTGAAAGTACACCTTAATGTTCTGGTTGTTGATGTCTAACTGTTCTTCCAGCCCATTCAACTCCGGCTCGTTGAACGCCTCCCACCACTTGCCCTTCAGCGCGGCATCTTCCGGCTTGGCCGGCTGCCAGGTGCCCGGAGGCGCATTGTTATAAGCCGCTGGAGCAGCCTCCTTGAAGGCCGGCGGCGCGGGCATATTCGGCGCCACATACTTCGGCCCAACTCTGCATCCGCTCAGCAAAGCGAAGCCTGCGGCAAGGGCCAGCAGCCCCGTCGTACGACCCGCGATAGCTCCGCGCGTGTTGGTCGACTTTAGATTTTGTGCTCGCATAGTTCCTGCTTTCTTCAAGTCCATCAGTGAGACGGCACCGCCGCGGTGAACAGTCTCGCATTCTTATCTCCCTGCAGCTTCAGCCGCAGGTTGTCCATAAACAGATAGATCACCGGCGTCGTATACAGCGTCAGCACCTGGCTCACTAACAGGCCGCCGATGATCGTGATGCCCAGCGGCCTCCGCAGCTCCGAGCCCATGCCCGTTCCGATCGCCAGCGGCACCGCGCCGAACAGCGCCGCCATCGTCGTCATCAAAATCGGCCGGAAGCGCAGCATCGAAGCCTGGAAGATCGAATCCCGCGTATTCAGCCCTTCGTTCCGTTCGGCATTCAATGCAAAATCGATCATCATGATCGCGTTCTTCTTAACGATACCGATCAACAATATGATGCCGATCAGCGAGATCACATCCAGCTCCGTCTTCGTAAGATACAAAGCAAGCACCGCTCCCAGGCTCGCCGAAGGCAGCGTGGAAAGAATCGTAATCGGATGCACCAGGCTTTCATACAATATTCCCAGCACCAGGTAGACCGCCAGGATCGCCGTCCCAATCAGGTAAGGTTCGGTGGCCGTCGATGCCTGATAAGCCTGTGCCGTGCCTGAAAACTGCCCAATAATCGAGCTCGGCATACCCAGCTTCTGCTGAATATCCTGAATCTCCTCAGTCGCCTGCCCCAGCGAAACACCCGGCCCAAGGTTGAAGCTCACCGTAGCGGAGGGAAACAACCCGGTATGGTTCACCGCCAGCGCGGACGTCGAGGGAGCATAGCTCATCACCGCGTCCAGCGGGATCGCCGCGCCACCGGTCGTCGGGACCAGGTAAACATCCTTCAGTCCGGCCGGCGTCTGCCAGTACTTCGGCGCGACCTCCATCACCACATAGTACTGGTTCAACTCCGTATAGATGGTCGAGACCTCGGACTGGCAGAACGCGTCACACAGCGTATTGTCCATTAGCTTCGGCGTTATGCCCAGCCGCGCCGCTGTCACGCGATCGTAGTTCATCAGCGCCTCCAGCCCGTCGTTCTGGTAGTCGGTCGTGGCGTCTTCAATGCCCGGCGCCTTGCGCATGGCGCTCAACAGCTTCGGCGCAAACTCCTGCAACTGCGCGGTCGTCTCCGCCTTCAGCGTGTACTGGTACTGCGCGCTTCCACCGCGGCCGCCAATGCGAATGTCCTGGTTGGCCTGCAGTGCGGTCGCTGCGCCGGTTACCTTCGCGAGCTGCGGTCGTAGCCGGTCGATCACCTGCGCTGCGCTCACATGGCCTGGTCGCTCATTCAGAGGCTTCAGTCCAATGAACGCCCGTCCCGTATTCGTCGCACCCTGGCCACCCGTGAAGGACATGATCTTGTCCACGGCCGGGTCTTTCGTGATGATGTTGGTCGCCTGCTTCACCGCAGTTTCCATCGCGTAGAACGACTCATCCTGCGGACCCAGCATGCCGCCCATCAGCGTGCCAGTATCCTGCTGCGGAAAGAACCCCAGCGGCACCTTAAAGATCAGTACCACGTTCAGAATAAGCGTCCCCACGAAGACCAGCAGAATCAGCGCCGGATGATCGAGCACCCAGCCGAGGCTCTTCCGATAGCCGTTCAGCAGACCGTTGAAGCCGCGTTCGCTCCAGTCATAAATCTTTCCGTGCTTCACGCTGTGCTCGGCCCGCAGCACCCGCGAACACATCATCGGCGTCGTTGTCAGCGAGACGACCATTGACACCAAAATCGCCGCCGAGAGCGTAATCGCGAACTCGCGGAACAGCCGCCCGATGATGCCGCCCATCAGCAGCAGCGGAATGAACACCGCAATCAGCGAGATGCTGATCGAAAACACCGTGAACCCAATCTCCTGCGCGCCCTGTAGCGCGGCCTTCACCGGGGTCATCCCCGCCTCAACGTGCCGCGAGATGTTCTCCATCACCACGATCGCGTCGTCCACCACGAAACCGCTGGCGATGGCCAGTGCCATCAGTGAAAGGTTGTCGAGCGAAAACCCGCACAGGTACATCACGGCGCATGTGCCAATCAGCGACACCGGAACAGCCACCGCAGGCACCAGCGTCGCCGGCAGGTTCCGCAGGAACAGGAACACCACAAAGATCACCAGGATCACCGAGATGATCAGCGTGCCTTCAATGTTCGAGACTGATGCACGAATCGTCAGCGTTCGATCGAGCACCGTAATGATGTGTTCGCCCTTCGGAATCGACGCCTGCAGCGACGGCAGCGCAGCCTTTATCGAATCCACCGTTGTAATAATGTTGGCGCCCGGCTGCCGGAAGATAATCAGGTTCACAGACAGCTTTCCGTTCACGAACCCTGCCTGCCGAATCGTCTGCTGCGAATCGATCACATCGGCCACATCCTGCAGCAGCACCGCGCCGCCATTGTGATAGCCCACCACCAGCGGCTTATACGCCGCAGCCTTCGATATCTGATCGTTCGCCAGGATGTCCGCCGAGCCCTGGCCATCCGCAAGCTGGCCCTTCGCCAGGTTCGAGTTCTGCCCCGAGATCACCGCCGCCACCGCCGGCATACTGATGCCGTAGCTGGAGAGCTGGTTCGGGTTCAATTCAACGCGCACCGCCGGCAGCGACGCTCCCACCGCCAACACCTGCCCTACGCCCTGTATCTGCGAGATGCGCTGCTCCATCACCGTGGACGCTTCGTCATACAGCGTCGGAATGTCATACACATCCGACTGTAGGCCCAGCACCATGATCGGCGAATCCGCCGGATTAATCTTCCGGTACGAAGGGTTTGAAGGCAGGTTCGCCGGCAGATACGCTCGCGCCGCGTTGATGGCTGCCTGCACATCGCGGGCTGCGCCATCGATGTTGCGGTTAAGGTCGAACTGCAGCGTAACGCTCGTCACGCCCAGCGCGCTCGAAGACGTCATCTCCGTAACGCCGGCAATATGGCCGAATTGCCGTTCCAGCGGCGTCGCAACCGACGAGGCCATAATGTCCGGGCTCGCGCCGGGCAGCGTCGCACTCACGCTGATCGTCGGAAAGTCCACCTGCGGCAGCGGCGAAACCGGCAACACCGTGAACGCAATAATGCCCGCGATAGCCACGGCAATGGTCAGCAGCGTCGTCGCTACCGGGCGCTCGATGAAGACACGCGACGGATTCATGCGTTCTCCGTCTCTGGTTGTTCGACCGTCGTCTTGCTGCGGCCCTTGCCCGAGAAGCGCATCGCGAGATTATCGAAGAAGATATAGATCACCGGCGTCGTATACAGCGTCAGCACCTGGCTGAAGATCAGCCCGCCCACCATCGACACGCCCAGCGGCTTGCGCAGCTCCGAACCGATGCCCGTTCCGAAGGCCAGCGGTATACCGCTCAGCAGCGCCGCCATCGTCGTCATCATGATCGGCCTGAAGCGCAGCAACGATGCCTGGTAGATTGCCTCCGTCGCATCCAGCCCGTGTTCGCGCTCCGCCTCCAGCGCAAAGTCCACCATCATGATGCCGTTTTTCTTAACGATACCGATGAGCAGAATAATCCCGATAATCGCGACAATATCCAGATCCAGCTTGAACAATTGCAACGCCAGCAGCGCACCCACGCCCGCAGAAGGCAGCGTCGAAAGAATCGTCACCGGATGCACGAAGCTCTCATACAGAACGCCCAGCACGATATACACCGTCACCAGCGCCGCCAGGATCAACAACCCCTCATTCGAGAGCGACCCTTCAAACGCCGCCGCCGTCCCCTGGTAGTCCGCAATCACGCTGACCGGGAACTTGGCATCCTTCACCACCTTGTTGATCGCATCCAGCGCCTGGCTCAGCGAAGTGCCCGAAGAAAGATTGAACGAGATCGTCACCGCCGGGAACTGCCCCTGGTGATTGATCGATAGCGACTCGCTCGTATTCTCAAAGTGGGAGAACGCGCTCAGTGGAATCGGGTTTGGCGCGGTCATCGTGGTGCCGCTGGTCGATCCACCGCCACCACCACCGCCACCGCCACCGCCTTCACCGCTCGTCGTGCCGGAGCCCGAGCGAGTCGTGCCGCCCTGCGATGTGTTCGTGCTCGACGACAGGGTCGGCGAACTGCTTGCGCTGGAAAGCACCGTCGAGTTCGCCGTCGAGCCGGTCGACAACGCAGACGTTGAGTTCACGCTGGATGCGCCCGTCGTGTTGCTGGCGGTAGTCGAACTCAACGCCGAACTCGAGGCTACGGACGAACCCACTCCGCTGGTTGCACTGGGGCTCAGCAGCGAGCCACCCGCCACCGCACCCGCACTCGCGCCCGCGCCGCTCGAAGAACCCGCTGTGCTCGAGGCCACCGCCGCCACGGTCCCCGTGCCGCCCGTCGTAGCCTGCACATAGATGTCGTCCAGCTTGCTCGGATTCGTCTGGAAGCTGGGGTCTGTCTCCAGGATCACGTGGTACTGGTTCAACTGCGTGTACATCGTATTCACTTGCCGCTGCCCGAACGCGTCATACAGCGTGTTGTCGATCGTCGAAGGCGTCACCCCAAAGCGCGAGGCTGTAGCGCGGTCGATCACCACCTCAGTCGCCTGCCCGCCCAACTGCTGATCGGTCACCACATCAGCCAGCTCCGGCAGCGCCTGCATCTTCTTCACCAGCTTCTTGGTCACGCTATCCAGTTCTGTCTGGCTCGGGTCTTCCAGCGTGTATTGGTACTCCGTGCGGCTTACGCGGTCGTCCACCGTAAGGTCCTGGATCGGCTGCATGTACAGCTTGATGCCTTCAACCTTCTCCAGGTTCGGCCCCAGCCGGTTGATCACGTCCGTAGCCGAGATGCTGCCGCCGCGCTTGTCCAGGTCCTTCAAATTGATCTGGATACGCCCGCTGTTCAGCGTCGTGTTCGTTCCGTCCGCGCCGATGAACGAAGTCACGCTGTCCACCGCCGGGTCCGCCCTCACCACCTTCACCAGCTCCTGCTGCTTCTCCGTCATCGACGCAAACGAGATCGACGGCGAAGCCTGCGAGATGCCCTGGATGATCCCCGTATCCTGCGTCGGGAAAAACCCCTTCGGAATCCATATATACAGCAGGATGGTCAACATGAGCGTCAGCGCCGCGACGATCAGCGTGATCGTCTGGTACCGAAGCACCCACCGCAGCGTCCGCCCATAGAACGCAATGATGTCCTGGAATATCTTCTCCGAGTAGTGATAGAACTTGCCCTGCTCCGACTCCGGCTTGTGCTTCAAAATACGCGCCGCCATCATCGGCGTCAGCGTCAGCGAAACCACCGCCGAAAGAATGACCGTCACCGCCAGCGTCACCGCAAACTGCCGGAACAACCGCCCCGCGATATCGCCCATGAACAGCAGCGGAATCAGCACCGCAACCAGCGAAACCGTCAGCGAAAGAATCGTGAACCCGATCTGCTCAGCGCCCACCAGCGCCGCTTCCATCGGCGCCATTCCCTCTTCGATATAGCGCGAGATGTTCTCGATCATTACGATCGCATCATCCACCACAAAACCCGTGGAGATCGTCAACGCCATCATCGTCAGGTTGTTGATGCTGTAACCCGCCAGGTACATCACCCCGAGCGTTCCCACCAGCGACAGCGGCACCGCAATACCCGGAATGATCGTCGCCGATAAGCTCCGCAGGAACAGGAAGATCACCATGATGACCAGCGCGATCACCAGGAAAAGCTCGAACCACACATCCCTCACCGACGCCCGTATATCCACCGTGCGATCGGTTGTCGTCTGCACATGCACCGCCACCGGCAGCGTGCTCTCCAGTTGCGGCAGAAGCTTCTCAATGCTGTTCACCACCTGGATCGTGTTCGCCCCGGGCTGCCTCTGGATGTTGAGAATCACCGCCGGCGTGTCATTCACCCACGCCGCAAGGTCCTGGTTCTCCACCCCATCTACAATCTTCGCGATGTCGGTCAGCATCACCGGCGAACCGTTCCGGTACGCCACCACCACCTGTTTATAGTCGGCGCTGGTCACCAGCTGGTCGTTCGCGTTGATCGTAAAATCCTGCGCCGGGCCATCGAAGCTGCCCTTGGCCGAGTTCAAACTGTTGGCCGCCAGCGCGTTCCGCACATCCTCCAAGTTGATCCCATACGACGCCAGCGCCGTCGGATTCACCTGGATCCTCACCGCCGGCTTCTGCCCACCCGAGATACTCACCAACCCAACGCCAGAGATCTGCGAGATCTTCGGAGCCAGCCGTGTATCCGCCAAATCCTCAACCTGCGACAGCGCCATCGTGTTCGACGTCAACGCAAGCGTCAACACCGGCGCATCCGCCGGGTTCGACTTCGAGTACACCGGCGGCGAAGGCAACCCTGCCGGCAGGAAGCTCTGCGCCCCATTGATCGCCGCCTGCACCTCTTGCTCGGCCACATCAATGTCCAGGCTCAGCTGGAACTGCATCACGATCACCGACGACCCACCCGAGCTCGTCGAAGTCATCTGGCTCAGCCCGGCAACCTCGCCAAACTGCCGCTCCAGCGGCGCCGTAACCGCCGACGCCACCACATCCGGGCTAGCACCCGGATAGAACGTCTGCACCTCAATCGTCGGGTAATCGACCTCAGGCAGCGCCGACACAGGAAGCTGAAAGTACGCAACGATGCCCGCGAGAAACAACGCCACCATCAGCAGCGCCGTCGCAACAGGTCGAAGAATAAATGGCCGTGAAGGACTCATTGAGCTGAAGCACCGCCACCATGACCGCCGTGGCCTTTACCCGAAGACGAAGACGTACTCGGAGAGCCTGGGGTCGCCGCTGCCGCATCGCCCGTCGCCCCGCTAGCGCCCTTCGCCCCCTTCGAACCCTTCGCTCCCGCCACGCGAACCTTCACCCCAGGCTCCAGCCGGTCGAACCCGCTCGTCGCCATCGTCACCCCGGCATTCACACCCGTCACCGCCGTATTTGTGTCGTCGTTCGCCAATTCCACCACGTTCTGCACCGCAACCGAGTCGTCGCCCTTCTTGTCCTTCGCCACGACGTACACAAACGCCACCGTCCCGTTATGCTGCACCGCCGCATTCGGAACCAGCACGGCATTCTCCAGCGTCTTCAGCAGCAGATGTGCATTCACAAACTGGTTCGGAAACAGCCCAAAATCGCTGTTCGCAAACGATGCCCGAAACTTGATCGTCCCGGTCGTCGTATCGATCTGGTTATCCAGAGACGTCAACCGTCCAGCCTCAAGCTGCTTATCATCCCCGCGGTCGAACGCATCGACCTCCAGCGACTTCTGCACCTTCAACTGCTGCTGCACCAAAACCAGGCTGTCCTCCGACACATTGAACACCACCGTAATCGGCTGCAGCGCCGTAATCACCACCAGCGTCGAGCTGCTGCCCGAAAACACCGTGTTCCCCGGATCAACCAGCCGCAACCCAACCCGTCCCGAGATCGGCGCAACGATATGGCAGTACGCCAGTTGCACCTTGTCATACGCCACATTGCCTTCGTCCGACTTGATCGTCCCATGGTACTGGGTCACCAGCTTCTCCTGGTCCTCCAGCTGCTGCCGCGCAATCGCATTCTTCGCCGCCGCATCCTGATACCGCTTCAGGTCCATCTCCGCCTCAGCCAGCAGACCCTGGTCATGCAGCAGCGTCCCTTCAGCCTGCTGCAGCGTCGCCTCGGCAGGCTGCGGGTCGATCTCCACCAGCGCCTGTCCCTTGCGAACCAACTGCCCTTCCGTATAGTGAACCGCCAGCACTCGCCCCGTAATCTGGCTATACAGCGTCACCGTATTGGTCGGCGTCACCGTTCCCAGTGCCTTCACATACATCGGCATATTGCCCGTCGTCGACTGCGCCGTCGTTATGCTCGTCGGCCCACCCTGCCCATGTCCTTTGTCCTTCTTGGTGATCGTATCGCCACTGAAGTGGTAGACCAAAAAGACCAACAGCACCAGCAGCAGTATCCCGCCGATCCAATACCACTTGCGCCGGGGATGGTCGATCTTCCCCGTGTTGTGCTCTTCGAAAGAGGGCCCGAGGTCCCCGCTGGCAGCGGGCGAGTTCGACTGTTCAAACGAGGCGCCCAGACTTGGTCCGTCCTGGCGAGCGCCTATCCTGTTTTGCTCGGGCATTCCTTTTCCTTTTTAGCTTCAGAAAGCTGTACGAGGGATGAGACGAAACAGTGGGGTTGCGCACCGCACACTGCATACATGGATGGTTAAAACCCCAAAAAAGTTTCGTAGCTCCAAGAATAGGCCATTTCGCCACACCCAGACCCCCAAAACCGCCCCTAAATCACCTTCGCGCAAAATTCGCCCACCCAGATATCACCCCTCACCACCCCCCCCGGAACCCCCGCCACTCTGGGTGCCCTACCCTTTCACGCTCTTTGTGAAAGGGTAGGGTATCGCGAAGCGGCCGCTCTCCTCCACCCACCCCAAACCCAGTCATCTCGACCGGAGCAGAATGGCTTAATCATTCTGCGTAGTGGAGAGATCCCCGTATTCTCTCTCTTTCGCCCCGGCACAATCAGATACCCCGAGGCTTTAACCTCGGGTCTCATAGCCGGCAGAGAAGCGGGACTTTAGACGTTGCTGAAAAAGTCGGCTTTCCTTGGAACTCAGGATTTGGGATGAAACAGCGCCTCTACAGAAGGCCCTACAAGCGACGTTTGCGAAATCTTTGAGGGTTCTGGATCACCGAAACGCTCGACCAAAATCACGTCTCCAAAAGTTGTCGACTTTTTCAGCAACGTCTTTAGCCCTAAGTTAGGCTCCCCCAGTTCAGCCACCAGAAGCCAAAGCGAACAGCCACCCGCTTTTATTCACTATTCACTATTCACTATTCACCGCTCTTCCTCACCCCACCTCCAAAACCGCCCCCGGAACCCCCTCCGAAACCACCCCCACCACACTCTTCCCTCCACCCCGCCGCAGCGAAATCTCCGCCCGCCCGTTATAAAGCTGCACCACCCGGGACCCATCCGGCGTCCCCTGGTTATCGATCAGCGTCCCCACCCCGGCCACGCTGAACCGCACCACATTCTTCGCATCCAGACAAAGCACGCCCTTCGCGTCATAAAGCTTCGCTTCGACGGTCACAATCTCCGCCTCTCGCTTCACCTCCGCCAGCCGCAACTCCGCCGGCGCACCCCACTTCTCCGTCTGATAAACAAACGAAATCTCATCCGAGACCGTCTTCCCACCCCTCTTTGCCACCACTCGCAGCGCATTCTTCCCCGCCACAAACGGAGTCATCCACCGCAGCCCGGCACACGGAAAATCCTGGCTATCCCGCTTCTTCACCCCCGCCGAAACCCCA
>Ga0302308_10002660_pt1 | contig 14430 bp, 12 predicted proteins | sample III_Palsa_E3_3_FD_200531 | JGI IMG/M metagenome (GOLD analysis project Ga0302308, IMG submission 200531) | Peat permafrost microbial communities from Stordalen Mire near Abisko, Sweden - III_Palsa_E3_3 | ecosystem: Environmental > Terrestrial > Soil > Palsa > Peat permafrost | place: Sweden... | reverse complement strand
CCGCTCGTCCACCTGGCCAAGACTGCGTTCATCAGCGGCATGGACCTGGGCTTGCTCACCGGCGCGGCGGTCGCCGTGGGCGGCTGCCTGGTCGCCCTGGTCTTCCTGCCGGCCCGCTCCGACCACAAAGACCAATCAATCGGAACGGGCCCTGGTTTCCCCCTCCGGCCTCGTCCCAGCATCCCCGGCCGCCGCCAGGCCGGATCCCCGCCCGGCCAGCACCAGCGCACCCACCTGGAAGCCGAACACCACGAAGAGCACCGCGGGGACCAGTACGTCCCGTACCCCAGGTACCCAGTCGACCGCCAGGGTGCTCTTGGTGATCCCGCCCAGCACCGCGAATAGCACCGCGCCCAGCGCGGGCCAGATGATCAGTCCGGCCCGCTTGGACACGAAGAAGCAGTGCTCGACCGAGCCGCAGTGGACCGGGATACGCGCGTCCGGCGCAAGCCTGACCGCGCCCCGCGTCGATGCCGCGATCAGCGCCAGCATCAGCACCCCGCCCACCGCCAGCGACGCCACCATCCCGTCAGCGTACCGAAGCTAGGGAGCGCTGATGGTGAGCGTCGCTTCGGCGCTGGCGCTGCCGCTTGCGTTGCTGGCCACGACCAGGACCCGATAGGCTCCGGCCGGCAGCCGGGTACCGCCGTCGGTGTAACCGTAGTAGGGCACCGAGACCTGGCCCGCGGCGCGGGTCGGCTTGGCGATCTGGCGGACCACGGTCCCGTCCGCCGCAAGCACCAGGACCGTAACGTCAGCCGCCTGGCCGATCCGGAAACCAATCGTCGTGTGATTGCTCCCGCTGCCCGCGAACTGCGCCGGGCTCAGGTTCAGCCCGGTGAGCCAGCTGGCGTCAGCGGCCGGGGCCGAGCCGACCGGGGTCGGCGTCCGGACCGGTGACGACGGCGCCGGTGACGACGGCGCCGGTGACGACGGCGCCGGTGACGACGGCGCCGGTGAGGACGGCGACGGGCCGGGGTTCGACTGGGCCCGGGAGGACTCCGCCACGAAGCCCTTCCAGACATTCTGCGAGGCCTGGTCGGTCAGCTGCAGCGTCGGATACTGCGGGGAGCCGTTGAACACCGAGGCGAACTGGGCGCCGCTGCTCATCAGGTAGTTGCCGACCTCCGTCATCCAGGCCGCCCGGCCGGTCGCCGTGGACAGGCCGAATTCAGCGAACCCGTAGGGCAGCCCGACGCTGTTGGACGCCGTGATGCACGGGCCCATGAAATCGGCCGGCGCAATGGGCTGCGGGTTGACGTTCGTCGCGCTGCCTGCCGGATAGGCGTCCCAGCCGAGCGTGCTGATGATGCCGCCGCCGGGCAGGTAGGACTTCCAGTCCCGGCCGGACGCCTTGACCAGGTCCCAGGACATCAGGATCAGGGTGGAATGCAGGTCCGGATTGCGCGCCGCGTCCGCGAGCGCGACCACCCGCGCCCAGGCCGCTTTGTAGTCGGCCAGGGTGAACTGCCCGTCCGCGATGTTGTCCTCGGGCTCGTGATAGTAGGAGTAGTAGATTAGGTGGCCGGTCGGCGCGGTGTCGAAGAAATGCGTCAGGGCCGCGTCGTCGGCGCCGGACAGGATGTCCGTCGGCAGCGCCTTGAAGCTGACGATAACCGCCGAGTGATTGGCCCCGGCCAGGCCGCCGTCCCAGGCGTTGGAGGTCGGCAGACCCGGGTAATAGACCCGGACGATCGGCATCTGGCCAAACTGCGCCGTGGTCTGGGCCAGGTCGGAGGAGGTAACCGAGGATCCGAACAGCGGTACCGACGGTACGGTTGCGCTGGCCGGCGCAATCCTGGTCGGCTGGGCGTGGTCCCGGCCGGCCACAAAGAGCAGTCCGGCCAGCACGCTGACCACGGCCAGCCCGGCCATCGCGGCGAAGCGCACCCTGCCGGCCAGGCGGCGGTGGTTTGTGGCCGGCGTCGCTGACGGCCTCTTCGGCGGCGCCAGAACCTCGCCGTGCCGACCATGGGTCTTTCGCTCCACCCGTACTCCTCTCCTCGGTGCCTGCCGGTGACTGACGGAGCCGGGCCGGCGTTCACTGCCGCTTCGAGGGATATGGCAGCAACGGGTCAATAAGCCAAGACACTAATAAAATTAACTGGCTTCAGCCCTCTGAACTGCGAAATCTCCAATATTACGGAAATCTTACGCGACCCCTGAGCCGCATTCTGCCGTACCCGTAGTGGCGAAATGCCTTCAAAACGTGATATGCACGTATAGCTGTTAGTGCTGACCAGTTTCCAAAACGTGATAGACCGCATTTGTCAAACCGTGACCTGAGGGCCACCAGCCAGACCGATCCTCAGCGCTCGCCGCCAGACCCCACGGCCCCTCGCCCGCACCTATCATGGCGATCTGGCATCCAAGAAGCAGAGGAGACCGAGGGAACGTGGCGGGCGGCCATCAGCTGCGGCTGTATAACTCGCTGGGCCGGCGGGTGCAGGACTTCACTCCGTCGGGCGAGGTGACAGGCATGTACAGCTGCGGGCCGACCGTGTACGCGTTCCCGCACCTGGGCAACATGCGGCCGTACGTGTTCGCGGACACGCTGCGCCGTGCGTTCCGCTGGCGACAGATCCCGGTGCGGCACGTGGTCAACATCACCGACGTGGGGCACGCGGTCGCCGACACCGATACCGGCGAGGACAAGCTCGAGGTGGCCGCGGCCCGCGAGCACCGTTCGGTGCTGGACATCGCCGCGTTCTACACCGATGTCTTCTTCGTCGACACCGCCGCGCTGAACATCCTGCCCGCCGACGAGTACCCCCGGGCCAGCGCCTACGTGCCGCAGATGATCGACTTCGCGGCCGAGCTGGAAAGAAAGGGCTTCACCTACCGGCTGCCTTCCGGCCTGTACTTCGACACCGCCAAGGACCCCGGTTACGGGGCGCTGGCCCAGATGGACGCCAAGGGGCAGCTGGAAGCGGCCCGGGTCGAGCACGTCGAGGGCCGCCGCCGCAAGACCGACTTCGCGCTGTGGCGGGCCGAAGAGCCCGGCCAGCGCCGGGTGATGCGCTGGGACTCCCCGTGGGGCTGGGGGGCGCCTGGCTGGCATTTGGAATGCTCGGTGATGAGCATGGCCCTGCTCGGTCCGCACTTCGACATCCACACCGGCGGGGTGGATCACCGCGAGCTGCACCACGTCAACGAGATCGCGCAGAGCGAGGCCTACCTCGGCGACGGCCAGCCGTGGGTCCGGTACTGGCTGCACAACGAGTTCTTGCAGCTGGGCGCCGAGAAGATGGCCAAGTCGGCGGGCGGGGCACCGCGGCTGGCCGACCTGACCGAGGCCGGCTACCATCCGATGGCCTACCGGCTGTTCCTGCTCGGCGGCCACTACCGCAGCCAGCTCGATTTCACCACCGCGGCGGTGGAAGCGGCCCAGGCCACGCTGCGTCGGCTGGTGGCGCGAATCCAGCCGCTGCGCCCGCTGCCCGCCATCGAAACGCTCGCCGACGCCGAAGAACGCGTCAAAGACGACCCGGCCGCCGAATACCTCCTGGACACGATCGACGCCGCGATCGCGGCCGACCTGAGCACCCCCAGGATCCTCGCGGCTCTCCAGGACACCCTGCGCGATCCCGCGATCACGCCGGACGGCCAGCGCACCGTCGTCGCCGCCGCCGACGTCCTGCTCGGCCTGGGCCTGGCCACCCTCGACCCGGAAGAACTGGAACAGCGCCGCGCGGTCTCCGACCTCTCGCCCGAAGAACGCCATGCCATCGAGCAGCTGGTCGCCGACCGCACCCAGGCCCGCCAGGCGCGCGACTGGCCGCGCGCCGACCAGATCCGCGCCGAACTAGACGAGCTCGGCGTCACCCTCACCGACACCCCCACCGGCCCCACCTGGCACCTCCGCTGAGCCGTGGCCAGTGATCGTGTGTCTTTACCCCCCGGATCGCGGGGGGTAACTACACACGATGATGGGTGCTCCAACCTACGAAGCGACGCGACCACGTCTCCCCGGCCGCCGCCCCCTGAGCCCCGTTCGCAGAGGGCTCAACGCGGACGGCCCCCCGGACCCCGCCTCCTGGGGACAATGGAAACCCAGGAGGCGCAAGACAAATGACTGAAAGCGACAACGGCCGGGAATCCGGGACGTCCGGTCGCGGGCGGCTCGCGCAGGTGATCGCCACCCGCGGCGGCCTGGCTCCGCCCGAGGCCCCGTTCGTAATCGAGCACCGCGAAGCCCTGATCTACATGCTCTGCGAGGCGGCCGAGCTCGAGCACGGCATCATGTGCCAGTACCTCTACGCCGCGTTCAGCCTGAAGCAATCAGAAGAGGAAGGACTCACCCCAGCAGAACAAGCCGCCACCCAAAGATGGCGCGCCAAGATCTCGCACGTGGCCGCGCAGGAGATGCTGCACCTGTCCTTGGTGCAGAACCTGCTGTCCGCCATCGGCGCCGCCCCGCACCTGTCCCGGCCGAACTTCCCCCAGCCCGCCAGCCACTATCCCGCGGGCGTCCACCTGGCATTGCTGCCGTTCGGCGAGCAAGCGCTGCGCCATTTCATGTTCCTCGAACGCCCCGAGGGCATGGACCTCAACGATGCCGACGGGATGGCCGCCTTCGGCCGGGCCCTGCCCGCCATGAGCGCAGGCGACATCGTCCCCCGCCCCCAGGACTTCCGCACCGTCGGGCACCTGTACCGGTCCATCGAGGCCGGGATTGCTCACCTGGTGGACAAGCACGGGGAGCAGTGGCTGTTCGTCGGTCCGCCGCGGGCCCAGGCCACCACGCAGTACTTCCGCTGGCCCGAGCTGATCGCGGTCACCGACGCGGCCTCGGCGCAGCGGGCCATCGACGAGATCCTCGAGCAGGGCGAGGGCCCGCGCGGCGCGTGGCAGAATGCCCATTTCGGCCAGTTCGTCCGGATCCTCGATGAGTACCTCGAGTTCCGCGAGTCCAACCCGGCCTTCGACCCGGTCCGGCCGGTGGTTCAGGTCAACGTGCGCCCGGCCGAGCGCGACCCGGACATACCCCTGGTCACCGACCCGCTGACCACCCAGGTCATGGACCTGTTCAACGTCTCCTACGAGATCTTGCTGCTGCTCCTGCAGCGGTTCTTCGCCCACACCGAGGAAACCGACGCCCAGCTCAAGGCGCTTGCGGACGCTGGCGTCGCGCTGATGCTCTCCGTCGTAAGCCCGCTCGGCGACCTGGCCACCACCCTTCCCGCCGGGCCGGAGCACCCGGGCCGCACGGGCAGCCCCAGCTTCGAGTTGTTCTACGACACCGACTACGTCCTGCCGCACCGCGAGGCGGCCTGGATCCTGCTCACCGAGCGCATCCGGCAGGCCGCCGAGTTCTGCGCACCCGGCGCCCCGTGCGCCCCCGAGGTGGCAGACGCCCTCAACACGATCCGCTCCCGCCTGACCGAGATCGCCCAGACCCTCGCTGCCCACCTGCCCGCCCGGCCCGCCGAACCCCCGCTTCCGGCTGAGGCCCCGGACTCCCTCCTGGCCCGCGCCGAAGATAATTACCAAACGGGCCTGCGTTTCACCGCTAACCACGACGCCTCGCGGTCCGCCCTGGCCGCCCTCCTGACCTCGGCCTATCGGTGCTCCAAGCTGCCCGCGACGACGCCCGCACGGTGGCCCGCCTGGTCAGCAGCGTGCTGCGCCCCCTGGCCAGCACACTGCGCGACCCCCCGCCGCCCGTGCCCCAGGAGCTAGTGCCCCAGGAGCTAGTGCCCCAGGAGCCCGCGCCCCAGAAGCCCGCCAGGTCTGTATGGGACGTCGCCGTCACCGCCACCAGCCTGCGCGCGCGCCTCGGCGCCGCCGCGCCGGCCGGCCTGCTCGAGGCGGTCGCGGCCCTGCAGGACCTGGCCGTCAGGCAGGCCCCGGCGGGGCAGCGCGCCAGCCGGATCGCCGAGCTCGAGCAGCTCCAGCGTTCCCTGCCGCCGGCCATCATGGTCGCTCCCAACGGCCGTACCTGGCCACCAACGTCGCCACGGTACGCGATCACCTGGGCGGCCAGCTTCCCGCCCCGCCTCAGCTGGCCCCGCCTCAGCTGGCCCCGCCTCAGCTGGCCCCGCCTCAGCTGGCCCCGCCTCAGCTGGCACTGTGCCGGTGCGGCGGCTCGTTGCTGAAACCCTTCTGCGACGGGTCGCACGCCGGTAACGGGTTCAGCGATGACAAGGATCCGCACCGGGTACCCGACCAGCGCGACACCTACCCGGGCCAGCAGGTCACGATCTTCGACAACCGGGGCATCTGTCAGCACTCCGGCCTGTGCACCGACCGGTTGGCCGCGGTGTTCCGGGCTAGCCAGGAGCCCTTCGTCGCGCCGAGCGGCGGCCGGATGGACGAGATCGTCCGGGCGGTGCGCGACTGCCCATCCGGGGCGCTGAGCCTGGCCTTCGACGGCGAGGAGGCGCGCGGCCTGGCCGACTGGCACGGCCAGCGCGAGCCCGCGATCGAGGTCACCCAGGACGGCCCCTACCGGGTGACCGGCGCGATCCCGCTCACCGACGCGACCGGCGCAGACGTTCCCCGGGCCGCAGGCTCGTCCAGCGAGCACTACGCGCTCTGCCGTTGCGGCCACTCGCAGAACAAGCCATTCTGCAGCGGCATGCACTGGTACGTGGAGTTCCGCGATCCGGTCCGCGCGCCCGGCGCCGAGCCTACCTTGTTCGACTGGGCCGGCGGCCTGCCCGCGCTGACCAGGATGACCCGCCTGCTGTACGAGAAGCACGTGCCCGCCGACGACCTGCTGGCCCCGCTGTTCGCCGCCATGCCACCGGATCATCCGCAGCGTGCGGCCGGCGTCCTCGCCGAGGTCTTCGGCGGTCCCGCGGCGGCGCAGCGGGCGCATGAGGGGCCGGGCTTCACCGAGGAGCAGCGGTCGCGCTGGGTCGCGCTGGCCGGCCTGGCCGCCGCCGAGGCGGGCCTGCCCGCCGACCCCGAGTTCCGCGCGGCCCTCACGTCCTACCTGGACTGGAGCTCCCGGGTCGCGCTGGCGCGGCCCGGCGGCGAGACCGGAGATGGCCCCCCGCCTCGCTGGGATTGGAGCCCGGCCGGGCCGCCCGGGCAGACCCCCGCAGCGGCCAGCGCGGCCGCCGGCCAGCCGGCGGCCGCGCCGCCCGGACCTAGCGAGACCGTGAGCTTCGAGGCGCATGTCAAGCCGCTGTTCCGCGCGCACGACCGCCAGTCCATGACGTTCGCCTTCGACCTGTGGTCCGCGGCCGACGTTCAAGCGCACGCCGCCGGAATCCTGGAACGCCTCCGCGACGGCACGATGCCCTGCGACGGTGCCTGGCCGCCCGAGAAAATCGAGGTGTTCACCCGCTGGACAGAATCCGGTTTTCCCGGATAGGACCTTTATCTCCCGATAATTCAATATCGGGAAATCCTCATATTCACCGGAGCGTAAACGCAATTCCTCCCAGGTTTCCTCGTTATGTTTGTCTCCATGAGTCGTCACATTGTCATCACGGGCCTGGTGGCCGTGATCCTTTTCCTTTAGGCGCGGTTTGCGCAGGGTTAACCGTGACCCGCACGGCCGCGGAAACGCGCATGCGAAGGCGACCGCCGGCGACGTCCACGTCTACTACACCGGTAACCCGGGCGAGCCCTACAATCAGGGAGCCGGGCTCGGCATCCCGGACCTGGCCAAGCTGGCCGGCGACCTCGGCTGACCCGCGGTCAGGACCGCCCAGGCGATACTCCCCGATTATCGCTAAGCAACCTTGAGCCCGGGCCGTGCCCCTCGTGGCACGGCCCGGGCTTGTTTTTTATGGCCTGACCGCCGGCGACTGCTTGTACGCTGATGCCTGCGAAAAGACGATGGAGGTGGCTGTCCCGTGGCTCCGGCCGAAGACTGGGTGGCGCGCACAGCCGAACTGGTGCGCGCGGAGGGAGAACGCAGGCATCCCGGCGAAGCGCCGACCTGCGCGTCCGGTATCAGCCCGTCCGGACCCGTGCACCTGGGAAACCTGCGTGAGCTGATGGTGCCGCACCTGATCGCCGACGAGGTGCGCCGCGGCGATGCGCCCTGCCGCCACATCCTGTCCTGGGATGACTATGACCGGTTCCGCCGGGTTCCGGCGGGCTTCCCCGCCGAGTTCGCCGAGCACATCGGGCGCCCGCTGACCGCCGTGCCCGACCCCTGCGGCCACCACCCGAACTGGGCGGAGCACTTCAAGGAGCCGCTGCGCGAGTCGCTGGCCCGGCTCGGCGTCCGGGTCACCGAGATCAGCCAGACCCAGATGTACACCTCCGGTGCGTACACAGCGCAGATCGTGACCGCGATGCGACGCCGGGCCGACATCGGCGCGGTCCTGGCCAGGTACCGCACCAAGCGTGCCGCCGATCCTGACGACGATGTGCTCGCCGACGATGGCCCGCAGACCGCGGTCTACTACCCGTTCCGGCCGTACTGCGCGGTCTGCGGGCGTGATGACACGACCGTGACCGCCTTCGACGACGAGACCACCGGGATCTCCTACACCTGCGCGTGCGGCGCCCAGGTCGGTCCCACGCCAATCGCGCAGGTCGCGGGCAAGCTGGCCTGGAAGGTCGACTGGCCGATGCGGTGGGCCTACGAGCGGGTCACGTTCGAGCCCGCGGGCGTGGACCACTCCTCACCGGGGTCCAGTTTCACCGTGGGCGCGGAACTGGTATCGCTGTTCGGCGGCGAGATGCCGCTGCACTTCGGGTACTCCTTCGTCGGCACGTCCGGGTCGGCGAAGATGAGCGGCTCGGCCGGCGGCGCGCCGACCCCGGCCGACGCGCTGGAGATCTTCGAGGCCCCGCTGGTCCGGTGGCTGTACGCGCGGAAGCGTCCCGAGCAGGCCATCACCCTGGCCTTCAACGCCGAGGTGGGCCGGGTCTACGACGAGTGGGACGCGCTGAGCCGCCGGGTCGCCGACGGCAAGGCCGACGCCGCCTCCGCGGCGGTGTACACCCGCTCGGCTGGCACCTCGGCGGGGCTGCTGCCGGTCACGCCCCGGCCGATGCCGTTCCGCACCCTGGCCTCGGTGGCCGACATCACGGCCGGTGAGGCGACCCAGATCCTGCGGATCCTGCGGGACCTGACTCCCGAGGACCCGATCGCCGCGCTGGCTGAGGTCCGGCCACGGCTGGACTGCGCGCAGGCCTGGGTGACCGAGTACGTCCCGTCAGAAGACCGGACCCAGGTCCGCGGCGAGCCTGACCTCGCCCGGCTCGGCGCCCTCACCGAGTCCGAACGCGGCGCCCTCAAGCTGCTGGCCGAGGGCATGGTGGCCGACTGGTCCCTGAACGGCCTGACCACCCTGCTGTACGGGATCCCCAAGCTGCAGCTCGGCTTGCCCGTCACCGCGCCGCCGACGCCCGAGCTCAAGGAGCTCCAGCGGGCCTGGTTCATCCTGCTGTACCAGCTGCTGATCGGCAAGGTCACCGGTCCCCGGCTGCCCACGCTGCTCCTGGCCCTAGGCCCGGACCAGGTTCGCTCGCTGCTGACCCCACCCTAGCTATATTCGGAACGGGGCCTGGTTACACCGCCGAACGCAAAAGCGTCGTGTGGTGCAGGAGTCCTTCGCGGCCCCGGGCGTGCCGCGCCCGCCCGCCCCGCCCCGCGTGCCCGGCCCGCCCCGCGTACCCGGCCCGCCCCGCGTACCCGGCCCGGCCCGCGTACCCGGCCGGCCCCGCGTACCCAGCCCGCCGGACGGGCACGAGGCCGTGGGCTGGGTCGGTGTCGGTTTCGGGCGGCCCAACGAACCGCAGCGAGGGCCGCCGCACCCCGCGCAGCGCCATCGCGAGCCCGGCCGGAGCCAGCGGCCGGGTCGGCGCATCGGGTGCCCGCCCCCGCAGAGCCTGGTAGGTGATGGCATCCAGGATGGCCGGAACCCCGGCCCGGACCTGCCGCGGGGTGCACACCCGCCCCTTGTGCCGGGGAGCGGGCGGTAGCGCGGTGGCTTCTTCGCCCGGCCAGAACCCGGTGAGCAGGGCGTAAAGCATCCGGGCCAGCGCCCGGGTGTCGGCGAGCATCGGCTCCTCATCCGAATCGCGCGGTCCCGAGTCACGCGGTCCCGAATCACGCGGTCCCGAATCACGCAGCCCCGAATCACGCGGTCCCGAGTCACGCAGCCCCAGATCACATAGCGCCGCGTCCAGGCCCAAGCCGGTGATCTTGAGGCCAGTGCTGTTGTCCCAGCGCAGCGAGCGCGGGGTGAGGCGCAGGTGCGGCCGGCCCGCCTGGTGCGCGATGGCGAGCGCGTCAGCGGCGTCGGCGATCATGGCGGCGGCCAGCATCGGGGAGGGAAGACCGGAGAGCAGCAGGTCCTCCAGGTGCGTGCCCGGCGCCCATTCGGACACGATGTAGGGGCGGTCCGCGCTGAAGTCGGTGTCGTAGATCGTGGCCAGGCGCGGGTCGCTCACCTTGACGGCGGCCTGGACGGCCGCGACCAGGCCGGGCCGGACCGGACGCCCGGCAGGCAGCAGGTAGATGGTGACGGGCCGGCCGAGCAGCTCGTCGGTGGCCTTCCACAGGGACACGCCACCCGCCTCCAAAGAGGCCCCGCAGCCCCCGCTGATGTGATCCCCGACGCTGATCCGCTCATCCAGCCGGAACCGCCCGCCCAGCCGCGTCACCGCCTCGGACGCTGACCCGAAGACCTCAACTACGGTCACTGAATACCTCCTGTCCCTTACAGCTCGCCAGACCTTTCTAGCCGTGCCCCATTCGTGGCAGGAGATACCACCCCAGCTCGCGTCTCTCTTCGCTTGGCACCCGCCGCATGGGGCTCAACCTGCGGAAACGGGCCGCCGAAAAAGCTTAAATTTCTTCGTTTCAGGCCCGGGGTTCCGCCAGCAGCCGGTCCATGATCCGGACACCGGACTCAAGAGCGGACAACGGGATGCGCTCATCGGTGCCGTGGAACATGGCGTAGTAGTCGTAGCCCTCGGGCAGCACCAGCGGCGTGAAGCCGTAGCACGCCAGGCCGAGCCGGGAGAAGTGCTTGGCGTCGGTGCCGCCGCTCATGCAATAGGGCACGACCGTCGAGCCAGGGTCCTCGGCCAGCAGGGCCTGCGCCATGGCCGCCATCACCGGCGCGTCGAGCGGAGCCTCCAGGGGTATCTCCCGGTGCGCGTACGCCCAGCTCACATCGGGGCCGGTCAGTTCGTCGAGGGTAGCGCGGAACTCGTCCTCGTACCCCGGCAGGACGCGGCCGTCGACGTAGCCGACCGCCTCATCCGGGATGACGTTGAGCTTGTAGCCGGCCTGCAGCATGGTCGGGTTGGCGCTGTTCCTGACGCTGCCCGCCACCAGGGCTCCCGCCGGTCCGAGCGCTGCCAGCAGTTCCCCCGCGGTCAGCTCCCCGGCCGCCAGCCCACCCACCCCGGCCGCCCCACCTACCCCGGCGGGCAGCTCCGCGCCGACCGCGGCGGCGATGGCTTCGACTGCGGCGCTCACCGTCGGAATCAGCCGGACCGGCCAGGCATAGTCGCCGATCCGGCTGATCGCCGCGGCCAGCCGGGTCACCGCGTTCTCCGAGTTCGGCTTGGCGCCGTGGCCGGCCCGGCCGCGTGCGGTCAGCTTCAGCCAGGCGGTGCCCCGTTCGGCGGAGGCGACGGGATAAAGCCGTTGTCCCGGCCCGGCGTGGAAGGTGAAGGCGCCGGATTCTCCGATCGCCTCGGTGCATCCCTCGAACAGCTCCGGGTGCCGCTCGACCAGCCACTGGGCCCCGAACTCTGCCGTATCCTCCTCGTCCGCGGTGAACGCGAGCACGAGATCGCGTCGTGGCCCGCGACCCTCGCGCGCCCACTGGCTGACCAGGGCGAGCAGCACCGCGTCCGCATTCTTCATGTCGACCGCGCCACGTCCCCACAGCACGCCGTCGCGTATCTCGCCTGCGAACGGAGGCACCGTCCAGGCCGCCGGGTCCGCGGGCACCACGTCCAGGTGGCCGTGCAGCAACAGCGCGCCCGGGCCGGCCCCAGTGCCCGCCCCAGTGCCGCTGACCCGGGCCACTACGTTCGCGCGGCCGGGCGCGGACTCCAGCAGGACCGCCTCCAGGCCCGCCTCCGCCAGTCGCGCCGCCACGTACTCCGCGGCCGGACGCTCCTGGGCGTCCCCGCCCCCCCGGTTGGTCGTGTCGATCCTGATCAGGTCGGCGGCGAACCGCGCCACCTCCGTTTCGGCCAGTGTCATCGGAGTCGGAGTCGGAGTCGGAGTCGGAGTCGTCGGAGTCGGTGTCATCGGGGTTAGGGCCGCAGCGCCAGGTCGGCCGCGCGGTAGGCGTCGTCGATTACACGCATGGTGGCGACGGCGTGCGCCGCCGACGTCGGGAGCGCCTTGTCCGCCGGACTCCCCTCGTTGACTGCCGCGATGGCCGCGGCGAACGCCCGGAGCTGCCACGTATAGGTCGTGTCCCCGCTGCCGTGCTCGTCGGCGACCAGCACATCCTTCCTGGTGGCCATCAGCCGGCCCTGGTGCGCCTGGATGAAATTCTGCATCCAGACCTGCCCGTCACGGCAGCTGACATGGACATCGGCCCGGAACTCCCCGTTCCGGGTGAAGGCGGACTCGAACCACCCGGTCGCGCCGCCAGGAAAGGCCAGCCGCACCGCTATCGCCCGGTCCGCCGCCGCCCGGTCCGCCGCCGCCCGGTCCGCCGCCGCCCGGTCCGCCGCCGCCCGGTCCGCCGCCGCCCGGTCCGCCGCCGCCCGCTCGCCCGCCGCCCGCTCGCCCGCCGCCGCCTCCTGCTCGCCCGGCGCCGCGACCCCCGGCCACGGGTCGGCCAGCGCTCCGGACACCGAAGGGTCGCCGTCGCCGAGCAGCCGCAGGCAGTCGATCGCGTAGCAGCCGCCGTCCATCAGGGCGCCGCCGGCCAGGTCGTAGTCGTACCTGATGTCGTCCGGATCCTCGATGACGAAGCTCGTCCAGCACTGGATGTGCCGCACCGGGCCCAGCTCGGCGACCACATCGCGCAACCGTTGGATCAGCGGATGGTAGCGGTAGTGCATGGCTTCCATGACGACCAGGCCCGACGCCGCGGCGGCGTCCGCGACCTGCTGCGCCTGGGCGGCATTGGACGCGAACGGCTTCTCGCACAGCACGTGCTTGCCGGCCGCGAGCGCCTTGAGCGTCCACGGTCCGTGCAGGGAGTTCGGCAGCGGGTTGTAGACGGCGTCGATGTCCGGGTCGGCCAGCATCTCGTCGTAACAGCCGTAGGCCTTCGGTATCGCGTGCCGCAGCGCGAAGGCTTCCGCGCGCGACTCGTCCCGGGCCGCGACCGCCGCCACCGTCACCTCGGCCACGCTGACGGCCGGCTCGAGCAGCGCGGACCCGGAGATGCGTGAGGTGCCAAGCGTTCCAACGCGAAGTGGGTGCACGGTTCGAGGCTAAGCCATGAACCAACGGCCGGAATCGTCACGGTGTTCCGGTTGATAATCGGTAACTTCCCGTTTACCGAGGAGTCACTTTGGTGACATAAATGTTACTCTTTGTCACCGTCATGTCGACGTGGCCGTGATGTCGTTGTTCCGCATGGAGACCAAGGTGAGGCGTTGAGCCAGGGCTACCGTCGGGTGGCGCTGGTCAGCGACGGCTCACGCGGCATCGGCGCGGCCACCGTGCGCAGGCTGGCCGCGGCCGGCTGGGACGTCAGCTTCTGCCACCGCGGAGACGAGCAGGCCGTCCGCCAGGTCGAGAAGGCCGTCTCCGAGCTCGGCGGCCGGGTCCTGGCCGTCGAGGTCGACCTGACCGACGCCGCCGACGTCACCTCGTGGTTTCAGCGGGCGCAGGACGAGCTCGGCCCGGTGCAGGCGGCGGTGAGCTGTGCGGGGATGACCAGGGACCAGCCGCTGGCGCGGCTGGAGGACGCGGACTGGCGCGCGGTGCTCGACACCGGTCTGGACGGCATGTTTCATATCTGCCGGGCCGCCATGTTCGCCATGATGAAGCGCCGATCGGGCCGCATCGTCGCGGTGTCCTCGGTCTGCGGTGCCTATGAACACCGGCCGGCCCACGACCGGTCGGCCTACGAACACCGGCCGCCCCACGACCGGCCGGCCCACCACTGGCCGGTCCGGGCCGGGATCGCCGGCTTCGTCCCGGCGCTCTCCGCCCTGACGAGCCGGTTCGGCGTCAGCGTCAACGCCGTGACTCCCGGCCCGGCCACGCACGACATGACCGCGATTCTGCCGGAACTCACCCGGGCCGACCTGACCGAGACGGTCGCGCTCCGCCGGTTTGACGACGCGTCCGACGTTGCCGAGCTGGTCGCCTTCCTGCTCTCCGCAGCCTGCGACATCACCGGCCGCGTCCTGGAGGTCCGCAGCCCCATCTCGCTCTTAACTCAGGCCTATAGCTCGAGCAGATCCCGCCCGCTCCGCATCCTCGGGCTCCGGCGATGCCGCATCCGTCCCGATAGTCCCATTCTCACCCACCTGCACCGGGATAGCGGGAGTTTGTGTGGTTGAGTCGGCCTGGGGCGC
>Ga0302308_10002659_pt1 | contig 14434 bp, 17 predicted proteins | sample III_Palsa_E3_3_FD_200531 | JGI IMG/M metagenome (GOLD analysis project Ga0302308, IMG submission 200531) | Peat permafrost microbial communities from Stordalen Mire near Abisko, Sweden - III_Palsa_E3_3 | ecosystem: Environmental > Terrestrial > Soil > Palsa > Peat permafrost | place: Sweden... | reverse complement strand
TCGCGCCTATGGATGCGAGATTGACCCAGCGTTCATAAATCGTGATTGCAAAAGCCTTGCACTGACTGAATTGCCACCTCTAATTTCAGGGTGTTAGCCTTTCCTTTCGGCTTATTGTTCGTGTTTTCCGTGCTGAAAAGCTGAATACCTTCATCTGAATCGTCGAAAGGAAACGGGGAGAGCAATGCAAACGAGCTACAACGGATTGGCTTTACCGGCAGACGGCGCGCCGATTGAATATACAAATGGACAATTTACAGTTCCCGACAACCCGATCATCCCCTTCATCGAGGGCGACGGAACGGGCCGCGACATCTGGAAAGCCTCACAGCGAGTCTTCGATGCAGCTGTCGAGAAGGCATACGGCGGCACGCGCGCCATCAAGTGGTTCGAGATATATGCCGGCGAAAAAGCCTACCGCCAGTTCAACACCTGGCTCCCTGATGACAGCGTCAATGCCGCCCGCGATCTGCGCGTTTCCATCAAAGGGCCGCTGACCACCCCCGTCGGCGGCGGCATCCGCTCCCTCAACGTCGCGCTGCGCCAGATCCTCGACCTCTACAGCTGCGTGCGGCCCGTCAAATACTACGCGGGAGTGCCGTCGCCCGTAAAGCACCCTGAAAAGCTCGACATCCTGCTCTACCGCGAAAACACCGAAGACGTCTACTCCGGCATCGAATTCAAAGAAGGCACAGCAGACGCCGCGCGGCTGATCGAGTTCCTCAACAACGATCTACTGAAGGGTGGTAAGAAGCAGGTACGCAAGGACTCCGGCGTTGGCATCAAGCCCATCTCCATCTTCGGCACCAAGCGCCTCGTCCGGGCCGCCATCAAAGCCGCTCTCGAAACGGGCCGCAAGACCGTTACCCTGGTGCACAAAGGCAACATCCAAAAGTTCACCGAAGGCGCTTTCCGCGAATGGGGCTACGAAGTCGCAGTGCAGGAGTTCCGCGACCAGACCGTCACCGAGCGCGAGAGCTGGATCCTCGGCAACGTCGAGGCCAAGCCCGGCATCAGCATTGAAGAAAACGCAGCTCTCATCGAGCCCGGCCTCGAGTTCGGCACCGATGCATTTCGCAGCGAACTATACGCGGAAGTCAAAGGCGTCCTCGACTCCATCGGCGCAAGCCACGGCAACGGCGCATGGAAGAAGAAGATTCTGGTCAACGACCGCATCGCCGACTCCATCTTCCAGCAGATCATCATCCGCCCCGAGGACTACAGCGTCCTCGCGACTTCGAACCTCAACGGCGACTACATCTCCGACGCAGCCGCCGCGCAGGTGGGAGGCCTCGGCATCGCTCCCGGGGCAAACATCGGCGACGGCTACGCGGTCTTTGAAGCCACGCACGGCACCGCTCCCAAGTACGCCGACAAAGACATGATCAATCCCGGCTCGGTCATCCTCTCCGGCGTCATGCTGCTTGAGTTTATCGGTTGGAAAGAGGCGGCCAAGCTCGTCGAGGACTCGCTCGAAAAGACCATCGTGCAGAAGACCGTAACCTACGACTTTGCCCGCCAGCTCGAAGGCGCAACAAAGGTCGGCACCAGCGAGTTCGCAACGAAGATCATCGCCAACATGTAGACCGCGCCATCGGAGCGAGCAGGGGCCCTCAGGCCCCTGCTATTCGCAATTCGGTAGGAATGGGCTTTAGTCCCGGAAGATAAGCAACACACAAGGAGCATCATGCGAAAGAAAGTAAGCATTGTAGGCGCCGGCAACGTAGGCGCCACCGCGGCCCACTGGATCGCTTCCAAAGAACTGGCCGATGTCGTCCTCATCGATGTCGTCGAAGGCATTCCCCAAGGCAAGGCCCTCGACCTGCTCGAAGCCATGCCCATCGAGAAGCGCGATGTGCATGTCACCGGCGCCAACGACTACGCGGCCACGGCGCACTCCGACATCGTGGTCATCACCGCAGGCATTCCGCGCAAGCCGGGCATGAGCCGGGACGACCTGCTGCACACCAACTACAAGATCATGTCCGACGTTGTGGCCAAGGTTGTAGCGCAATCGCCGGAAGCCATCCTGATCGTCGTCTCCAATCCTCTGGACGCGATGGCCCAGGCAGCCTTCAAACAATCCGGCTTCAACCGTGAACGCGTCATCGGCATGGCCGGCATCCTCGACTCCGCCCGCTTCCGCACCTTCATCGCGGAAGAGCTCAACGTCAGCGTCGAAAACGTCACCGCCTTCGTCCTCGGCGGCCACGGCGACACAATGGTTCCGCTCGCACGTTATTCCACCGTCGCCGGAATCCCCATCACCGAGCTGATCCCCAAGGATCGCCTCGACGCAATCGTGCAGCGCACCCGCGATGGCGGCGCCGAAATCGTCAAGCATCTCAAGACCGGCAGCGCTTACTACGCGCCTTCCGCAGCCGCAGTCGAGATGGTTGAAGCCATTCTCAAAGACAAGAAGAAGATCGTTCCCTGCGCAGTCTATCTACAAGGCGAGTACGGCATCGAAGGCTACTTCATTGGAGTGCCCTGCAAGCTGGGCGCTGCTGGCCTGGAGCAGATCATCGAGATCAAGCTCACATCCGAAGAAGACGCCGCATTGAAGAAGAGCGCGGAAGCCGTCAAGGAGCTTTGCGCCGTCATCGGCGTCTAACACCGGCAAGACTGCTCAGACAGATTGCTACTTCAGCAGAAATGCCCATTCTCGAACCGTTCCAGACGAAAACGCTCATCGAGAATGGGCACCGCTGTATTTCGATTTAGAAAACTAGCCGAGAAGTTAGCACCAGGTTGTGGTTGTAAGTATGGAAGTGCGAAGTAGCGATCTGCTCACCGCCCCCAAAGGCAATCGCGGCGCGGCTGGTGGCATCTTTCGGACGAAACTTAAATTTGCTGAACGTCACGCCCGGTGTCACAAAATTCTGCATCTTCCCGTCGTTCTTGCCGCCATAGTAAAACGTCGCATTGTCCTCGATCTCAGGCCAGACTATCTTGTCGATACGATATTGCGCAGTCGTATTCCACCCAACGCTCCGGCCCAGTTTCACCGTGTCCCCAGTCGGCAGCGTGCCACCGAGAGACGAGATCACATCGAAATTTCCAAAGCCCTTGCCTCCCAAGAGCGTGGGAGAAACCGAGGCATCAGTGCTGCCATTGGTGTAGCTTCCTGTCGGAATCGTCGCGACCAATTGCGCGCTGAGCATGTAGTTGCCGTTCTTTTCATTCCCTGACAAAATCCGGTACTTGCCCAGGAATCCAACATCGCCAAAACCGTCCTTCGCCGTCTTCACGTTGTGCTGGATGTACGGCGGGTAGTAGAAATCGAATTCGCTGTTAAATCCCGGAATCAGGTTCAACCCGCGGCTGGCTCCATAATTCCACGTATCAGTCAGCGCCGGCGTAACCTGGCGTGTGAAGTCCGCGCGAAAGACCTGGATCAGCATCGGATACGGCGCAACCAGCGGCACCGACCAGGAAGGCTGCTTCGACTGGGTCTGCGTCGTCCGCTGTTCCCACCGGCTAAAGAAGTTGTCTTGCGCATAGAGCGAGACTGCTGAACACAAAAACAGAAGAATTACCGACGCAACAAATTTGGGCAAAGGGCGGCTCCAGAAAGTCAAAATGCGGTGAATGTACCGTGGATCACTTTATCGGATCGAACACTGCCGAACATCCATCGATGGGTGGAGACGCCATTCGTACGCATGACCTAGCCTGGCGGGTTTGGCGCTGCAGCATTTTCGAAACCTTCTCTGACAGACGCCGAACGGTCAATTGGCCCTTTCATCGGGAAAAGCCCTTCTTGCACAACAGCCGGTAAGCGCACGGGGAAACGCTTAGCTTGTGCCTGCTGCCGATGCCAACTTCTTTCGCTGCCCGTGACGCAATAAGCGCGCTTCCATCAGATACCAAGACGCCGAAGCGTAGGCGATCGACACAGCAAATCCTGCTCCCGCCGCCAGCAAATAGGGGAGCCGCGCGGCAAACCAAGTCAACACAGCCAGGTGGACAAGGTAGACCGTGTAGCTGATCCTTCCCAGATATCGAAGCGGCGCCACTTGCAATAGTCCCACGCGATACCCGCTGAGCGCCCACAGCATTATCCCAAGCGTGGCTAGCAGCGAACACTCATAAATAGCCACATTCCCCAGCCGGGTGTTGCCGTAGGTGCTCACACCAAAGTGCGCGAGCAGCAGCAGTCCCGCGACTCCTGTTAGCGAACAACCTGCTCCAGCGGCTGCTCCCCAGCGTTCAATCCGCTCTCGATGATCTCGATATGTCATGCAAAGCAGAGCGCCGACCGCCATCAGGTCCATGCGGAAGGGAGTGAGTGTGTAGATCGCCCAATGCTCCCTGAAATGGATAAGGCCGCGCAATGCTGGAGCCAGTCCCAGCAATCCCAGCGCCAGCCATCTCAGGTTTCTCGGGCTGAGAAAATATACCGCGAACGGCCAAAATAGATAGAACTGCTCCTCAACCGCAAGCGACCATAGTGGATCGAAAGCCTCCGGCCGCTCGATATGCAGCGGAAGCAGGAGATTGGTGAGGAGAATATAAAGGTACCAGTGCTTCAGCCACCCATATCCAAACACCAGTCCTACCAGAATTAGCGTCACCAAATACGGCGCGAGTATACGGCGAGCCCTTCGGCCGTAGAAATGCGCAAAATAGGATCCTATCTTCTGCCCTTTCGCGCTGAGGAGTATGCCCGTGATTAAGAATCCCGAAAGGATGAAGAACAAATCGACGCCCATCCAAAGCAGCTTCAGCCTTAGCGCATGATGCAGAAAAACCGCCAATATTGCGAGGCCGCGCACTCCGTCAAGTTGGCTGATCCTCTTCAACGCATATCTCCTCAAATGCACAGCTCAGCCGCTCTCGCTGTCTGTTTGACTCTCTATACTCCAGGAATCAAGGCAGATGGTCTCAATCGAGATTCCGCTCGCAATCTCAGTAATCTAGAGGTAGCACCTCGGACAGTACCTTTTGCATCACCGCATATCCTTCTGCATTGGGATGCAGCCCGTCCTTGAAGTACTCGGGGTGACCAGCCATCGGAGTGTAGTAGTCCGCCAGTCGATAGTTGTTTGAGTTGGCCAGACTGGTAATCGCGGCGTTCAGCGGCATAACCCGCAGGTCGTCGTTGGTGATCGGCGGAATGTCGCAGAGCACGACAACCAGGTGTTCCTTTTCCGCATCAGCGGCCATGGCCTTTAGATTGTTCACCACTTCGGTGACCTCCTCTGCCACCGGTGTCGCCGTATTGCGTATGTCATTGGAGCCGCCCAGAATCACGACTGCCTTATACCCATGGCCCAAAACCTGATCCGGAAATCGTTCCAACATTTGAGCGGTCGTATTTCCTGCCACCCCGAGGTTCGTCGCGGGGAGACTCCAAAAGTAGGTGATCGAATCCCCCATGAAGGCGATATTCGGATTGCAGTGGAAGACGCTACAGCCGGTCAAGATGCAAAGCAGCGACAAAGACACGCAAGCGGCAAAGTTTCTTTTCACTCGACCCCCCGGAAAGACATGGATTGCTCACGGATTGCCGCCGCGCGCATGGACAGAATACCGTTACCAGATTCGCAGCGTAATTGACTTACTCGACGCGCTCAATCACAACCGACTCAAGCACCACCGGCTTGTGCGGCTTGTCCTGCGAGCTGCGCGGAACATTGGTGATCTTCACTGCAATGTCCTGCCCCTCCACCACTTCACCGAAGATCGTGTGCTTGCCGGTCAGCCATTCCGTAGCCACCGTGGTGATGAAGAATTGGCTGCCATTGGTTCCCGGCCCGGCATTGGCCATGGCCAGCTTGCCTGGCTTGTCGAACTTGTGCGGTGACCCCTTGGTCTCATCCCCGAAGCGATAGCCCGGTCCGCCCATGCCTGTACCCGCCGGATCTCCACCCTGAATCATGAAGTCCTTGATCACCCGATGAAAGACCGTCCCGTCATAGAGCTTGTTCTTGGACTTGACACCAGTCAGCGGATGCGTCCACTCGCGTTTGCCCTCTGCCAGCTCGATAAAATTGGTCACGGTGATGGGTGCTACGTCGGGAAACAGGCGAACGGTGATCTTGCCCTCAGTGGTGTTGAAGATCGCGTAAGTGCCGGTAGTGAGTGCCATGAAAACTCCTCAATTGCTCTTGTTTGTACACGCTGTCAACTGCGTTGCCTTGGTTTAGGGGAAGTAAGAGAAACGCGCGACAACTTGCCGCGAGCTTTTCAGTCAGAAGTTACTTGGGTTGTGCTGCGGGCGCCGCGTCAGTCTTCACGCCAGGCCCAGCAGAGGCCGGCGACGGAATCGGCGATCCCTCAGACACGATCGTGACCTTACGCAGCACCACTGGCGTCAGCGGCTTGTCATCCGCATCCCGCGGAACACGCGCAATCGCCTTCACCACCTCGACGCCATCCTGGTCGCACTGGCCAAAGAGTGTGTAGTGCTGATTCAGCGAGTCGTAAGCCTGCTCGGTGATAAAGAACTGGCTTCCGTCCGTATTCGGGCCGGAGTTGGCCATCGCAAGCCGCCCAGGCTGGTCAAAATTGAGGTTCGGATCGAACTCATCCTCAAACGTATAGCCGGGATCGCCCATCCCCGTCCCCGCAGGATCGCCACCCTGAATCATGAACTCGGGGATCACGCGATGAAACGTCGTCCCGTCATAGAGCTTCTTGCCGTGCATCTTCTTGTGCGTGACGGGATCCGTCCAGTCCTTCGTGCCCTCGGCCAGCGCAATGAAATTGGCCACGGTCTTCGGAGCCTGCTTCTCGTAGAACTGGCAAGTGATCCGGCCCATCGACGTGTCAAAAACAACCGTGGGCCCGTTAGGATGCACCAGCGCCGCAGCCTGCGGGGTGGGCGAATCCGGCAACTCTTCCGCTGGTTTGGTCGCGGGAGCGGTAGGGGTCTGCTGGGCAAAGGCGCCATAACTGGCCGCCAGGGTGACGGCGAATACAAGACTGTTGCGGATAGCGACGTTCATACTGTTCTTAAGGGTAAACCACCGCCCCAGCCAAGTGCCAGACTAAGTCAAGCACCCGACCCCATGCGTTGAATTGTGACAACCACGCAAATTTAGCGGAAACTCGATGCGCTCACCGTGCACCCCAGACACTGACTGCGATACAACTCTCTCAGGCTTTGCTGAGCCGAGGTCTTCAAACGTGCTGCCTCTTCGTGCAAGCCCGTTTGCTCAAGAGCCTGCGAATAGATCACCTCACCTGCAAGGTATCGCGGAGTCTGCCGTCCCTCCGTGCGATCAAGGATGTCGAGGCCAGTCCGTATGTTGCTAAGCGCTTCCTCCGTCTGGCCGTTCGCGACATAAGCCCTGCCCAGGATGAGATAAGCCCAGCCCGTAAGTGGAAAATACTCGCCATGTCCCTGCCTTCGCAGATCGACCACCTGGCGGTAGTCTGCGATCGCCGATACATTGTCGCCTCTGGTGCTCAGTATCCATCCCTGGACCTCAGAGACAAGCGAGAGATCGTCATCCGATAGTCGATTCGCCGACTTGGTTTCCGCAACGGCCTTCGCAATGGCATCTTGCGCCGCCCGCAGATGTCTCTGCTCTAATGCCATACCAGCCAGATTTGCGTAAACCTGCACCATCCCTCGATGATCGTCCAACTGACGGTAGACATTCAATGCGCGCGTCCACAGACCCTCCGCCTCTTTCGCTCGTCCCGTGCTTCTGTAGAGCCCAGCGAAGTCGTTCAAGGTATTCGCGTAGTCCCCCAAATGATCGCTGTCGCCGGTGAAGATGCTCAGTGCACGCTCATACGCAGTCTGCGACTTTTGGTATTGGCCTGTTTCCTTGTATGCGTATCCGAGCAGGATCCAGGCCTTTCCTTTTTCAGCATGGCTGAGACCATCGGCATCGACAGCGGCTTCGATACAGGCGATCGCCGCAGTAAATTGTCCCTGCTGCTCCTGACGATATCCTTCACGAAATTGTTGCTGTGCTGTCTCCTGTCCCCGAATGGATGGAGAGGAGACTACGAGAATTGCCACGATGCAAAGAAGAAAGCGTGTACGCCTCATGATCGGATTCCTCCATGGGGCAACGATTCCTCCGGCTTGACCGGGACGTGAGCCGGCGATCGTCTGCCGCATGCCAAACCCTCTTTGCGCGTAAGTTGCCAAGCCGGTTCCGAAGATAAGTCCAGCCTTTTGTTGGCAGTCAGGATCCAAGACATTCCATTGAAAGCAGGACAATTGTTCGCTTTCGGTCGCACCAGTCCAGAATTGAACAGATTCAGACGGCAATTGCGAAAATCCGGATCCGCCGAGAAGGGCTTCGGGGGACAGATTGCGATCTTTCAACACTGGCCTGCGACGAGGGGGAAATCGACTGAAGACCGGTTAACGGTCAATTGCAGTTCGATTCTTGCTATGATCCGTCCATGCGCAACAACCCAAACCATGTCGGGAAACGGCGATCCGTCTTGCGAGCCCTCATCGAAATCGCCTTTATCGTGTTCCTCTTTTATTCCAATCTATTGATGGGCGAGTTCACGGTCGCCAATGGCCACGGCAAGAGCCTTGCCGCAGCTCTCACCGACATATTCACCGCTACAAATTTCCTCATCGCCGTCATCTCGTCGCTCATCGGTTATCTTGTCTTCGAGTTTCTTCGCAAGAAGTTTTAGCCCTGCCGCACAGCATCTCTATTCCCAGTGGCCAATTAACGTAAAACTCGCAGATCCCGGAGTTTCTGTGATTGAGCTAATGGTATTCACATAAAAGCTGTGCATGATCAGCGTCACCCTGGTCCCTCCCGTCACAGCCAGGTGAACCGTTTGCGAAAGCACCTAGTGCGGATTCGCGGTCGCAGATCCCAATCTCGCAGCGGCAAAGCCAGTCATCAACTCATAGCCTCCAGCCACGGAATCCAGATACCACTCCGCATCCGCAGGAAGCACAGCATCGTAATCCGCCTCGGCAAAGAGATGGTCGATGATAAAAGTCCTTCCCGACGGAATATTGATGCACAGATAGCCCTTGCTCGCGGGTTGAGGAAAGGAATCAAACTGCTGAAACTGCTCGTAGTCGCTGCGGCTGCCTTCCGGCGTAAAGCACGACTGAGCCTGATCAGAAGGGATCTGCAATTGCGGATCGTTCGGCGGCGAGTTGGATGCCGCGAGTGGCGAGGTTGGCGGACTTGAGCAAGAGCGGGCAAAGAGCAAAGTACGACCGAAGCGAGAAGAAAACCAAATGAGCGAGCAAACATTTTCAATGAGCCTCAACGTGGAGTTAACTACTCGTATTGACCTGCGTGAAATGTCCTGCCTGCCTCGCCCCGCGTGTTGTGACCTGCGAATGCATGCAATAGACGCAGCCGAACTCGTGCCTGCTCGAAGAGAGACGTCGCACACGACGCTCCCGGCGCAAATTCTGTCAACCGTCACAGATTTTCAGGCGCCCTGCCATCAGGTCGGGCAGTGCGCAGTTTCTCAAAGAATCGGACCACAGCTTCCCGGTCGCTCTGAGGCAGCTCTGCCAACAGCCGGCGCGTCTCCGCCTCAACCTCTTCATACATAGCGGCAACCTTGCGCATCCGAACCGGCAGAAGCACAATCAGCACACTTCGCCGGTCTTCAGGGTTGCGATCGCGGCGAATGAAATCAGCCTTTTCCAGGCGATCTAGAGCGACAGTAACGCCTCCGCTGCTCAACCCCGTCCACTCAGCCAAGCGAGTGGGTGTGGACGGCCCGTAAAGCTGCAGCATGTGCATCATCTGCATATCCGTCAGGCCAAGCCCCACTCTGTCTGCGGCTTTTGTGTTGAAAAAGATCGCAGAGGCAATGAACTTCCGAATCTCGAGCACGATGCGATCGATCGTCGTAACCGGCTCGGGCACCCGGATCGGGAGCGTGCCTGCCGGAGGACGGCCGGGCTCTGCTTTTGCGGACGAATTTTTGTCCTTCAAGGGTCTGGACACGCAAGCCTTCTTGTGCTTTACTTTCCATGTATTTTATTTAATAAGATACATGGAGGATGAACAAATGAGCGGAACAATGAAAGCATACAGGGGAATGGGCATGGAAGGCAGCATCGCCCACTGGTACGACCGCACCACGCGCAGGGATATGCCTGACTTGAAGATGCTCGCGAACCGCATCGCAAAGATCGTGCGGCCTGGTGGCGAAGTCTTCGAGGTAGCGCCAGGCCCAGGATTTCTTTCGATCGAGCTTGCCAAACGCGGGTTCCAGGTGAGCGCGATCGACATCAGCAAAACATTCGTCGAGATTGCTCAGCACAACTCCGCGGCTGAAGGAGTCGAAGTGCGCTTCGGGCTCGGCAATGCATCGGCACTCCCCGTTGCGAGTGCAAGCGTCGACTTCGTCGTGTGCCGGGCTGCTTTCAAGAACTTCACCGAGCCGGTGAAAGCGATGGCAGAGATGTTCCGCGTCCTTCACCCAGGCGGCACTGCCCTGCTGATCGACATGCGTCGCGATGCCTCGGTCAACGAGATCAGGAGATACGTGAATAGCCTGGGCGTTAACCTACTCAACCGGTGGTTCATGTTGGCGACGTTCCGTGGCATGCTGATCAGGCGGGCCTATCCAATCCCAGAGATTCGACGAATGGCAGCCGAGGCAGGCTGGGTCGAACCCCGCATCGAGATATCGCCGATTGGGTTTGAAGCCTGGGTGACGAAGTAGTCGTCTGCTGACGACGGAGTGACGATCCGGTCGCTGCCTCGGGCATGGGGCGCTCCGGTCAAAGCACGAAGCGCTCGCTCGCCAATCCTGTTTTCAACACATATTTTCTTGCTACTCCTTTTCAGCGTGTGCTACGGTTTGGGCGGTTTTCGGCAGGCGTTGTGACAATTGCAGAGCGGTGCGCAAGCTTCCGGACCTTGAGGAGGAATCATCGCAATGAATAACCGCAAATTTCTGGCGTTCGCCCTGGCCCTGGGGACGTCTCTCCCGGTTTACGCGCAAGGAATCAACGGCAGCGACATCGACGTAGCCGCAGTATGCAAACAGCTCCCAACCCACGCTCAATTGCAGGCTGCACTCTCTGCCGCACGGGCACAATCGAATGGCGGATTCAATCTGGATATGTGGGGCACAGTCGTAAATCGCGACGGCATCGTTTGCGCGGTAGCCTTCACTGGCGCCAATCGCGGATCGCAGTGGCCCGGCAGTCGCGTCATCTCAGCGCAAAAGGCAAACACCGCGAATGCTTTCAGCCTGCTGACGCTCTCTTTGTCCACCGCAAATCTCTACAGCGCCGTGCAACCCGGAGGCAGCCTATTCGGCCTTCAGGCCAGCAACCCAGTCGACACGCGCGTCGCCTACGGCGGCGACCCCGCCAACTACGGTCAATGGAATGACCCAATGGTCGGCGGCCGCATCGGCGGAGTCAATGTCTTCGGCGGCGGCCTCGCGCTTTATGACGCAAAAGGACTGCTCCTGGGCGCGGTTGGTGTCAGTGGAGACTCCTCTTGCGCAGACCACAACATCGCCTGGCGCACACGTCACACACTCAAGCTCGACTACGTTCCTGCGGGCGTCAGCGGAGACGCTACCAGGCCCGACAACATCGTCTACGACATCACCAATCCGACCGGGTTTCCGATCGGCGTGAGTGCCGGCGGATGGGGACATCCAGTTTGTAGCGCCGCGGCCACGACGATCGCTGGAGAGTTGCCCGCAATCCCATAGATGCATCCGAAACCATCAGCCTAGGGCACCAGGAGACTGAGTGCCATGATCTCGCAGAGCTGAGTCCAGCGCGTCGACGCATCCACAGGATTGACGCGCTGGCGGCGGCTCTGCGAGACTCCGGCTTGTATGCGATATAGCGGGAAACTGGAATATGCCCATGAGCGCAAGATTCGCGAGCGAAACACACCGCGCTACCGGCTTGCGCATTGGCCCATCTGGATTTTTGTCTTCTTTCTAGCCCCAGGACCACTCACCTTCTCCCTCTTCGCCCACGGCTTCGGATGGGGAAACGGAGCCTGGCTTGCTGCGGTATTGATCGGTACAGGCATCGCCGGCTTGCGCGCGCAATTACCCGGCTCCGAACTGCGCCCGTACATTCTGCGATTCGATGAAGACAAGCACAACCCACTTTACCGGCGCGTCTGCTACACCTTCGCATGGAACGCCATCCTGAACTTCGCCCTCATGAACCTCATCGGTCTCATCATCGCAGTCATCAACGGCCGCTGGTATATGGCGCCGATTTACCACTACGCCTACCTCCCAGCCTGCGCCCTCATTCTCTTACTCGGAATCGCAGGCTTGTTGCCCCGCGTCGGGCGATCCACCAAAGGCGAAGGCATCGAGCGCCGCTACTTCTACGGCTCGGTTTGGGCGGTCACCATAGCGCAAACGCTGCTGCTTGTGCTCTGGAAGACTCTGCCCGAAACACTGACCACCAGTCTCATAAAGCTCGGCGTCTACCTGCTCGCCCTGCTGCTGGTGGGCGTGGCCGCGTATTACGGCAAACTGCCCAGAACGCGCCCCATCGTGGCCGGTGAACTGATGGTAGACTGAGCCCCGGAATCGTCCGCAACACGCCAAGACTAGCCAACATTCGCCGTTGGCAGGACAACATAATTCTGAGCGCCTTGCCGTGGCTGGCACTTCGACCCTAAACTGTACGAAATCTACCGGACGTTCGCACTGCCCGGAAGAATGATGGATGAGTGGATTGTTCACACCTCAAGCGACAGGCGCAGGAGGTCCGTCGGATGCGACTTAAATCTAAATCTCTTAGTCAGGAATTGCGAAACTTACCTTGGCTGGGGGTTAGCAGATTTCTGTTTGTCGTAGTTCTGACTGGGTTGTTTTTCTTGCTGGCGCATTCCATGGTTAAGCACCGTTTCTTTCGCGGCGGCTGGATGAACCATAGTTCAACCCTTCAACCTTAGGCAACCCGGCTGATAATCTCTCTCGCTGACCAGCCCAGATCTCGCAGCGAGCAAAGCAAGATCTGGGCCATAAGCAACTTATGCAATCAGCTACCTATGAGTTACTTGTGGAGTGCTTTTTCGGATTTACTTCGATTTCATTCACCACCTGTTCAACGTTCTGAATGCCTTTGGCAAGCTTCTCAGCTTCTCGCTTTTGAGCTACCGTCTTTACGGATCCCTTCAAAACCAGCGTTCCGTTCTTGGCCGAGCAGTGGATGCTCTGATCGTTGAGGCTCGCGTTCTCTTTCAGCGAAGCCTTGAAGTTATCTTCGATCGCGCTGTCGCGATTGGATGCCGCCGACCCGGCGCCGCTGGCATCCGGCGGCCTCACCCCAATTTCATCGGCAATGGTGTAGTCAGGAGCAGCCTGCTTGGCCAAGTTTTCCGCTTGATTTTTCTGATCCTGGGAATCGAGATTGCCTGTCAGTGTCATCACTCCCTTATCTCGATCCTGCGAAACATTGACCGCGCCTAAGTTGTTGTTGCTCAGCGCAGATGTAACTGCTGGCTTTTCGTCTGCATGACCAGCCTTGTTATTGCAGCCTGCTACTGTCAGCACTCCCATCAGAAGAACTGCAGAGCCCGCCAGGAACGCACCATTCTGTATCCGTTTCATCATCATCCTCTCTCTTTCTTGCAACCGTTACGAACCGTGGGATGCGCTGAGGAGAGAGCCGGTTGGACAGGCCTGTTCACAATTGGTCAGGAGATAAAGCAGGGAGCCACACGACCGTCAGCGTTAGCTCAAAACGCGTGCGCAGCCTACTCGCAGCAGTTCTGCAACTGTCGCAAAAACGCCTTCAATGGACACGCCATGCTGTGCTAGACTTCCCCCATTCTTACAAATTGAAAATCGGCGAACGCCCGGCACACACGGCGTCGCGAGAAAAGGGCGTTTATGCGTTGGTACCTGGAAGCGTTCCGGAAGTATGCGGAGTTTGATGGTCGTGCAAGGCGGAAGGAGTACTGGTTTTTTGCCCTCTTCAACTTCCTTGCGGCGATGGGGTTGATGTTGGTGGCGGCTGCGATCGGCGCCCTGTTTGGGCGGGATAGCAAGGATGTAGTGGGCTTTTTGCTGTTTGTGCCGATTTCTCTCTATTGGCTTGCGATATTGATTCCTTCGCTGGCGGTTACGGTGCGGCGGCTTCATGACACTGGCAGAAGCGGATGGTGGTGGTTGATTTCGTTTGTGCCTTTTGTTGGGGGCATTATTCTGCTTGTCTTTACGGTGCTGGAGGGCGATCCGGGGCCGAATATGTATGGGCCTGATCCGAAGGTTGGGGAGCGGTATGCGGCGCTTTATCCTCCGGCTGCGGGCTACTGAGGAATGCTCCACGTTTGATCTGCTCGAGGGCTGAGAAAGGCCTATAATCGACGCTCATTGGAGCGGAGACTATGGCTGCTGGAACTGGCTCGTCCGTTGGACACGTTGAAGAGTTGGGACCAGCTGGGCTGGAGTTCGCGGATGCGCTGGGAATGTTTCGTACTGAGTCGGGGCGGTCGCTGCTGGAGCTGGTGGATGAGTCGCCCGT
>Ga0302308_10002657_pt1 | contig 14439 bp, 6 predicted proteins | sample III_Palsa_E3_3_FD_200531 | JGI IMG/M metagenome (GOLD analysis project Ga0302308, IMG submission 200531) | Peat permafrost microbial communities from Stordalen Mire near Abisko, Sweden - III_Palsa_E3_3 | ecosystem: Environmental > Terrestrial > Soil > Palsa > Peat permafrost | place: Sweden... | reverse complement strand
GCTCGCGCAGGTCTGCATCACCCCGGTCTTCACCGCGCACCCCACCGAGGTCGCTCGCCGCAGCGTGATGTTCAAACGCCGTCGCATCTCCGACCTCCTCGAAAAGCTCGACGCCATCCCACTCCCACCCACCGAGCTCGAAGCCCTCGAAGGCGCTCTGTTAGCCGAAATCACCGCCCTCTGGCAGACCGACGACGTCCGCCACGCCCGCCCCACCGTACGCGACGAAGTCCGCATGGCACTCGACTACTACGACGCCTCCATCTTCGAAACCATCCCCGTCCTCTTCAACGAGATTGCCGCCGCCTTCGACGCCGAGTACCCCTCAACCAATCCCACCACCAACCTCCCGCTAGTCGTCAGCTTCGGCTCCTGGATCGGCGGCGACCGCGACGGCAATCCCTTCGTCACCGCCGAAACCACCGCCGATTCGCTCGCCATGTCGCGCCAGCTCCTGCTCGACCGCTATCTCACGCAGCTAGCCATCATCTTCGACCAGCTCGCCTCCTCCACCAACCAGGCGCCCATCTCCGAGGCCCTCCACTTCCGCCTCGAAGACTACCTCGAAGAGCTCCGCACCTCCGGCCACACCTTGCTTGACAACCACTTCCCCCGCGAAGCCTCGCGCCTCATGATCGCCTGCATCACGCTGCGTCTCGGCGGAGCACCGGCCCCCACAGTCCTGCGCAACCTCGCTCTCAGCCCGCAATCCAGGCTCACCAACTACAGCACCTCCGCCGAACTCCTCGATGACCTCACCCTCCTCCGCGACTCCCTCACCGCCAACCGCGGCATCCGCCTCGCGCAAGTCTTCGTCGACCCGTTGCTCCTCGAAGTCCGCACCTTCGGCCTGCACCTCCAAACCCTCGACATCCGCCAGCACGCCCTCGTCCACGAGGCCGCCGTCGAAGAGCTCACCGCCTGGCACGCCTCCGGAGCCATGCAGCTCCCCGCGCCGCTCACCACCCAAACCGCCGAAGTCCTCGCCACCTTCCGCGGCATCGCCGAGATCAAAAAGCGCACCCCCGAAGCCATCACCACCTACGTCATCTCCGGCGCCAGCTCCGCGCAGGACGCCCTCCGCGTCCTCTGGCTCGCCCGCCTCGGCAACGTCCACGTAGAAGGCGACCCCACACGCAACGACCCTGGCCTCCAGCCCGTCCCGTTATTCGAATCCATCGAAGACCTCCGCAACGCCCCCGCCATCTGCCGCGAGCTCTGGTCTTCCGAAGTCTACAAGCCGCTCCTCGCCGCCTGGAACGGCCGCCAGGAAGTCATGCTCGGTTACTCCGACTCCAACAAAGACGGCGGCATGATCGCCAGCACCTGGGAGATCTGGAAGGCCCACCGCGCCCTCCACGAAGTCGCCCGCGAGTGTGGCGTCACCCTCCGCCTCTTCCACGGTCGCGGAGGCACAGTAGGCCGCGGTGGCGGCCCCACTCACCGCGCCATCTACGCCCAGCCACTCGACAGCTTCACCGGCGAGCTCCGCATCACCGAGCAGGGCGAAGTCCTCAACTGGAAGTACTCCGACGTCGTCCTCGCCGAGCGCAATCTCGAGCTCATGATCGCCGCCTCGCTCGACGCCATCTCCCGCCCCGACCTCATCTCCAACGGCAGCGGCAACCCACACCTCACTGGCGCAATCCTCCCCGCGTGGGAGTCCGCCCTCGACGAGCTCTGCGCCTCCTCCTTCGCCTTCTACACGCAGCACATCGTAGAAAACCCCGAGATCTTCACCTACTTCGAGCAAGCCACCCCGGTCGCCGAACTCGAACACGCCCGCATCGGCTCGCGTCCCGCCAAACGCGCCGACGCCAGCGCCACCAAAAAACGCAGCATGGCCGACCTCCGCGCCATCCCCTGGGTCTTCGGCTGGATGCAATCCCGCCACGTCGTCCCCGCCTACTTCGGCGTAGGCCACGCGCTTGAATCCTTCATCGCCGCACACCCCAACGGCCTCTCGCTTCTACAAGAGATGGTCCGCAGCTTCCCACTCTTCCTCGACATGATCCGCAACGTCGAGATCGCGCTCGCCAAGGCCGACTTCGGCATCGCCCGCCTCTACGCCTCGCTGGTCAAAGACCCCGCCCTCCGCGACCGCGTCTTCACCATCCTCGAATCCGAGTTCGACCGCACCCGCCGCACGGTCCTCGCCATCACCGAGCAGTCCGACATCCTCGAACGCAACCCGGTTCTGGCCAACTCCATCCGCCTGCGCAATCCCTACGTAGACCCCATGAGCCTGCTCCAGGTCGAGCTCCTCCGCCGCAAGCGCAGCGGCGAAAGCTCCGAAGAACTCGACCGCGCCATCACCGCCACCATCAACGGCATCAGCGCCGGCTTACGCAACACCGGCTGATTACTTCAGCGCTTCGTCATACGATTGCACTGTTCCAGTGCTGATATCGCGCAACGCACTGAGATTGGCCAATGCACTGCGGGCAACGTGTTGCGCCTCCCGCAATTCGGCGTCGTCCGTCGAGTTCGACTCACCCAGAACGGCAAAGCTGCCCAGATGGAGAAATTCGTCCAGCGCCTTGTCCTGCATACGCTCGAACTCTTCCTGCTGTTTGTAACATTCAGCGAAACGTTGCATCGTGTCGTAGTCGATGTAAGAAGCGATGCCCGTCGCGGATGCGGTGCGCCACGCCGCATCACTGAGCGGCGCCGTCGCAAATCCGAATGGCACCTTGCTCGTGTCGGGCGGCTGGCGTTTTAGCCGGTCGTCGATTCGCTTCAGGATAGAGATCGTATCCTGCATCTCCGCCGCCTGCCTCTTTTGCAGTTCCTTCAAATGGTCGCGGTTCTCTCGTATCTCTTCACGAATGTTCGCCTCCGCGCGTACCTTCTGATGATGATGGTGCAGTGCCTCAACCGCCTGCTCCAGACCCAGCGCGATCAACAATCCCAGCGTGATCGTCGCCATGTGAACGAAGAAATCCCGCTTCCCATGAATCCCATGTTCCGGTGCATGCACTTCCAGCATCGCAGCAATCTCCTGAGTTTCCGCTTTCGCCTAGACTAACAAGTTCTCCCATCGTTCCACCAAAAACTGGCAACGAAGAACTGACAACGAACACCTGCTCTCTATAGACTCCCCACCATGCACCGCAAACACATCCTGCTCGCCGTCCTCACCGTCTCCCTCTGCGCCGCCGCCCAGCAGCCCGCCATCCCACTCCAGTCCCACCAGGTCAACCCGGACGGCTCCGTAACCTTCCGCTACATGGCCCCTGCCGCCACAAAGGTCGTCGTCAACTCCGACGCCTTCCTCACCTCGCAACCCATGACCAAAGGCGACGACGGCACCTGGATCTTCACCACCGCCCCACTCGCGCCGCAGTACTACTCCTACTCCTTCACCGAAGACAGCATCACCAAGCTTGACCCTTTCAACCCCATCACCGTCCAAAACTCCGACTCGCTGCCCGCCGTCTACTACCTCGGCTCCAAGGTCCTCGTCCCCGCAACCCCACCCGCACCCTGGGAGCCCACCGACGTCCCCCACGGCAACGTCGATCGCCACTTCTACACCACCAAGATCGTAAAAGGCCTCACCCGCAACCAGAGCTCCTACGTCGTCTACACGCCACCCGGCTACGACGCCCACCGCAAAGGCGGCTATCCCGTCCTCTATCTCCTGCACGGCTGGTCTGACGTTGAAACCGGCTGGACCAACGACGGCCACGCCAACTTCATCCTCGACTCCCTCATCGCCGCCGGCAAAGCCGTTCCCATGATCGTCGTCATGCCTCTCGGCTACGGCGAAGAAGACTTCGCCCGCCATCCCATCTCCATCTGGGGCAATCGAGCCCTCGTCGCCTCCAACCTCGACCTCTTCACCCAGACCTTTGAAACCGAAGTCGTCCCCACCGTCGAGCACGAGTACAACATCGCCAAAGGTCGCGAAAATCACGCCATCGCCGGTCTCTCCATGGGCGGCCTCGAAGCCCTCACCATCGGCCTCAATCACACCGACCAGTTCTCCTGGGTCGCCGGCATGAGCGCCGCACTCGTCGGTGGCACAACAGATGAACGCATCCCAAACATGACCCCTGAAGCCGCCAAGAAAGCCGACCTGCGCCTACTCTGGGTAGCCTGCGGCGTCTCCGACGGCCTCATCACCCCGAACCGCAACTTCGTAGCCTGGGCCAAAGCCAAAGGCCTCCCCGTAACCGCCGTAGAAACCCCCGGTCGCCACACCTTCGTAGTCTGGCGCGACAACCTGGTCCATCTAGTCCCCCTACTCTTCCAACCCAAATAACAAAACAGCAAAGGCACCCCTCAAACGATGGGTGCCTTTGCTGTTATTCACTATTCACTACTCACTATTCACTGCTCCTAAGACCCCGGCTGAACATAAGGCACCTGCCCCAGATACTTCCGCTCCCGTCCCCGCGGATCATCCTCCACCTTCGTCACCTCATCGAAGACCATCGTAGGCCGCGACGTCAAATCAAACGCCGGCCACTTCGGCAGCTTCGCATTGTTCGGATTCCCCGTCCGCGCAAACGCAATATAAGTCTCACTCACAACATCCGCCATCCCCTGCGCCCGCACCTGATCCTCCGCCGAGCTACCCACCATCCCCGGCGACAGCGCCACGTTATCAAACGCCAGCGGAATATCCAGCGTATGCGGCGCGCCCCACTTCCCCGCATCCACACCTGACTTCCAATTCAACTGATACACCCACGTATGCGGCTGGGCCTTTGCATCCGCCGCTCGACGTTCAGCCTCAATCACCTCACCCCGCCACGACCGCGAATCCGTAGTCACCGCAAAGAAAACATCACTAGGCGAGTAAGTCGGATTCCACTCCCTGAAGTTCTTAATCACCTCATCCACCGGCAACGAAACCGTATCCGACTTCAGAAACGGCGCACCCTTCGCCAACGCCTCCGGCAGCGTCTCCCAAGTCAGATCGAACAGCTTCGGCTGCCCGCCGCCAATCAACACCCGTGTCTCATCATGCGTATTCCCCAACACCATCGGCACATCCGCCGAAAGCCTCGGATCAGTAGGCGTAAACGGATCAACCGGCAGTGACCGCCCATCCGTCACCGGCCCAAAGTATCCACCCCCGCGCGTAGCCGCCTGAATCTCCTCCATTGTCTTCGTCCGCAACGCAGCCGCCGCATCCACCGCACTCATCCCATCCAGCTTCAACGCCGCAAGCACTTTCTTCGCCCGCTCCGTAGCATGTTCCCGTTGCACACCCACCACCTGCTGCCCACTCATCGAAAGCACCCGATGAAACAATCCCTTCGCCGGCGGCTGCGCCATCAACGTCGCACACTTCGCCCCGCCGCCGCTCTGCCCAAAGATCATCACCCTTGAAGCATCCCCACCAAACTCCGCAATATTCTCCCGCACCCACTCCAGCGCCAGCACTAGGTCCAACTGTCCCGCATTCCCCGAGTCCTCAAATCCCAGCCCCGGCAGCGCCTCCGCCAGGTACATATACCCAAACGAGTTCAGCCGATGGTTCACCGTCACCACCACCACATCGCCCCGCTTCGCCAGTCGGGTCCCGTCATACAGCGCCGCATTCGCCGTCCCATTCGCAAACGCCCCACCGTGGATATAAAACATCACCGGCCGCTTCTTCCCATCCCTTAGCCCCGGCGTCCACACATTCAAATGCAGACAATCCTCACTCTGCACGCCCTCATCCGCAGGCAGATGATACCCCGGCCGCATCGCCGCATCCTCCCGCGCCTTTGCACTCTCATACTCCGGCCTCGCCCCCACCGTCTGCGGAGCCCGCGGTCCCCACTCCGTACACACCCGAACATCCGTCCAGCTCACCGGCCTCTTCGGCGGCGCAAAACGAGTCTTCGCCGTATCCATCCCATACGGAACGCCCTTAAAGCTATAGATCGCAGCCGCACCACCCACATGCGTCTTGATACCCGCCACCGGCCCGCTCTTCGTCACAGCATGAGCGTCAAACTTGTCCTCATCCCCACGCTGCATCAACGCAAACCCACGACGCCCCACCACAGCAGCCGCCACTCCACCCACCAACACATCCCGCCGCGTCATCACTGCTTTATTCACTATTCACCATTCACTGCTTGTCATGCGAGATGCTCACAGCCTTGCCATGCTCAAACACCATGGTGATCGGCTGCCCGTTATTGTCATACGTCACGCTGCGGTCGCCCATCGTATCTCCATGCGGAACCATCACCTGACCCAGCGCCAGCATCGCCTGGTTCTCGCTCATCCCAATCGCCGGCTCATGTTTGTCGATGTGCGCCCACATCTCCGGCCCCCAGAAGTCATACAGCTTGTGCGGATCGTCATAGAAGAAGATATCGTCCGTAAGAAACTGATATCCATCCGTGTCATAGTGCCCCACCGGCACCGCATACTCCGCCTTCGGGTCGCTCGACGCCGGCAGCGTAAACGACAGCAATACATGCCGCTGCCCCGCCGAGATCCGCATCACCGGCCTTCCCGTCTTCGGAGGCACCTGCTCAAACACACCCGTCACCACCAGCGGCACCGCCCCCGGCAACGTGCTCACCGGATGCGCATAGTCCGCCCGATGGTTCGCATAGTGGTAGTAATCCATCTGCGCCGCCGCGCTCACCCACAGCGTCTTCCCAATCAGCGACTTCTCATCCTTGATCGAATCCGGATGCTCCTTGCGCAGAAACACATTGTCATCCGGATCGACCTTCGTCCGCGCATAGGGATTCTTCGCCACCGGCATCTCTTCATTGTTCTTATGGTGAATCCACGCCACCTCACCACCAATAAAGAGCAACATCGCCGCCGTAACCGCCAAACTAACCTTTACCTTCGTCTCCATCTCTGTCCCCTTACTCCGCAGATTAGATGCATAACCCCCACCAACGCAAAGCCCCTCGTAATCCTACCTGTCAATCAACTTCTTCCATGCTGCTGAACTGCTTCTCCACCGCAATCAAGCTCTCCGGAGTCAACCGATCCGCCTCCCGCAGCGCCGGGAAGAACCCCGACCACAGCCCCGTAATCACCATGCTCGCAATCCCACCAACCACTACCGCCCTCACCGCGCCCCACCAGTGCGCCGTCAACCCACTCTCATACTCCCCAAACTCATTCGACGCCCCCAGAAACAGCCAATTAACGCTGCTCACTCTACCCCGCATCTCCGGCGGCGTAGCCAACTGCAAAATGCTCGACCGCACCACCACGCTAATCATGTCCGCCGCACCCGTCACCACCAGCGCCAGGCAGCTCAAATAAATATTCCGGCTCAATCCAAAAACCACCGTAGCCGCGCCAAAGATCCCCACACAAACCAACATCGTCCGCCCTGCTCTGCGCTTCAGCGGAACAGCCAGCAGCGTCAGCGAAACCGCCAGCGCCCCCAGACTAGGCATCGCCCTCAAAACCCCCAACCCATGCGGTCCCGAGTGCAACACCTCCACCGCAAAGATCGGCAGCAGCGAAACCGCACCCCCCAGCAACACCGCAAACAGATCCAGCGAAATCGACCCCAGCAGCAGCCTCGTCCCGGCCACATACCTCAACCCCGCCAGCATCGTCTTGACGGTAAAGCCCTTCTTCTCCGCCGCGCCCCTCGGCTTGATCAGGCTAAAGATCACGATGTAGCTCACCAGCAGCGCCAGCGTAAAGCAATACACCAGCGGAGCCCCATTCAACCGCCCCAAAATCCCCGGCAGCGACACCGTAAACAGCAGCCCACCCACCATCGGCCCCGTGGCATTCGCAATCTGAAAGATCGTCGCCCCCCACGTCACCGCATTCACAAAATGTTCCTTCGGCACCAGCGTCGGCACCAGAGCACTCATCGCCGGCCCGCTAAAGCACCGCCCCGTCCCAATGATGAAAAGAATCCCGTAGATCAGCCAGACATTATGCGTCCCCGCCAGCGAAATCCGCAGCAACAACCCCGTCGCAATCGCCTGCCCCGTATAGCAACAGAGCACAATCGTCCGCCGGTCATAGCGATCGGCCACGTGCCCCGCCAGCAGCGTAAAAATAATCCCCGGAAAAAACAACGCCAGCCCGGTATACCCCAGCCGCAACGCCGATTCCGACACCGACAACCCCATCGTCCGCGATATCTGATAGATCTGCCAGGCGACGCCCACCGCCTGCGCCTCGCCACCCATCACCCCCAGCAGCCGCGCAGCCGAATAAAATCGGAAGTCCCGCGACTCCCAGGCCACCATCGACGCTGCTTGCTTACTCTCCCCGTCCGGCATTGCCTCTATGCTTACACAAAACCCCCAGCAACCGCTTTACGCCACCGCAAATCAAGCACCCGACCAGTTGGCATGAGGCTGCAACCTTACGGTGAAATTGTAGAGTCGATGCGCGGGAAGATTTTACGAGGAAAAGGCCTGTTTTGCGGTGTTTGCCTGGAAAGGGCCGGCGCTGCGGACGGTCTCGGACGGTGCGATTTACGGTGTCTGACGGAGGGGAAATTGGGTTGCGGTGAAATGGGGCTTTTTGAGAGGTGAGGTGGGGAATCGTCAATGAAGACGCGGGGTTGAGCGTGAGAGATTGTGGCGCTGCGAAAATCCATATCTCAGAGGGGAGAATACGTATCCTGTCGCCGTATGCCTGTCCAAACGTATAGCTCAAATTGTTCGCAGGACTGTTACGATCCTCCTTAGCTCCGCCAGCGCTTCTGGATCGGGCAGTCCAGGACGATTGACAAGCGGATCGAGTTGGTCACATCTGTCCCTGTACGGCTCTACCTGTTGTTCCACTCTCCTACCCCTATCGACAAAATCGTTCCATTCTTGGGGATAGCTGAGGTTCCCTTCCAAGAATCGGCCAATGAGATCAGCGGCTTCCGACCCTCGCAAAGGGACTCTCATATCTTGCCAATTCCTCTCTATTTCCTCTAGTAAGGCTCATAGTTATAAGTGTGCCTAAGGAACGAGGGATAAAGAAAGGGAATGCCATTTCTTACAACCGATGATTTACCATCAAACCAGATTTTACTCTTCGAGTAGGCTACGTTAGTGCGAATACGCCAGATTTTCTCAGAGATGTGACCAAGAATTACAGCATCGATTAGATTCAACAAGAGTGAATCGTCGATGAGTTCAATCTCTGTCGCGTACGCTCTGCCAAGAAGAAGATCACCGGCGGTTCCATCCAACCAAAAACGCATCGTTGCAGCGTTAGTGTTCGTCGGCTGGACAATAGTGTAAAGACCGTTCGACGAATTTTCTTCGGACACTGCATACACCGCTGGAGAAACTCGCTCGCTAATATGCGCTTTTATTATTTCTGATCGAATCATATTGGGCCCCAAAAGGGAAGATATCCAGGAAACCATACTGGGATGTGGGGGAAAATTCTACCGATACCCATTCTTATAACCGGAACTCCGGTCGCCCCCCTCGTTCCGTCCCAGCTCATACCGAAACGGATGAATCCACGATTGAAAAGACCTCCGCCCTGCGGGCCTCCCCGACCAAATAGACCTCCAGGTACCTGCTTACCAGCTCTGAGGGCAGCTCCGCCCTCGCGCAGGGCTCCAACAGTAAGAATTGTAGAAGCAGCGTCCGCAATCCCAATCCCCATACCAGTTATCGCACCAGCATGGTAGGCTCCGCTGTTGTAGTTGATGAACGCTGACCCACCATCCCACTGGTTGATCTTCTTCGTCAATCCGAAGGAGAGAAAATCCCCCGCTCCTGAAGAGAAGGTTCCTGCGTTCGTGAGCGTCTTACTAACCCAAGGTTGGTTTGCGAATCTAAGCACAGAATCACCTATTCCATTTTGTGTGGCCCTCTCCGTCTGAGTGCGAAAAGTATCCATCTCCCATTCTTTTTGTTCTTCATCATCAGTCAGGCCAGAACCTGGCTGAAACCCACTGAAGAAGTTCCCGAGAGCATTCCAGAAGCCGCCACCGCCGCTTCCGCTTGTACCGCAACCTGGCGAACGAAAACAAGCAAGCGGATCTATCCCAGTCTGCATCTCTTCGATATTGTCAAGATATTCGCCTTCATGTCCATTGCACTCCCCTCCACTACCATCTTCAGAACCACCGCAGATTGATGGGTCTAAGCCAGATGGATCCGATAGTGTGATTGGGTCATTGAGGGAGTATGCATAAAGATTAAGACTCTGGGGGTTGGAGAGATCCGCAGCGGCCATACCCGCAGGGTCAGGGCGTATCCATCTTCCTATGGTGGCTGCATAATGGCGCGCACCGAGGAATTCCAAGCCCGATTCCGCATCGTGCTCAAGTCCCAGGAAGTGAAGCGCGGTTGGCTCGGTTGGAGTGCCTGTACATGTTATCGAATCACCAAACGGCAGACCGCTACAGGTTTCGGTGACTGCCCCGGAAGGGTCTGTTTGGTAGCGGACTGTACCAGTCCAATCACCATAGTTATAGTAGAGCTGGCCATCGCTCATCTGCGATGCCAGGACCTGCCCACCAACGTAGATATTGAGCCTGTTCAGGGTAGGGGATGGGGTTCCAACGCCAGATATGACGGCAATCTGGCTGCCATCTAATCCAATTAGATAATCTTGATACGCGTTGAGGTTATTATCCAGTCTCTGGATCCGATTTCCTAGTGCATCGTACACATAATACACGCCGCCTGCATACACGAGCCTCCCCTCAGAATCGTAGTCGAATTGATGTGGAGTTCCAGTTCCCGGACACCCACCAGTGTCTAAGACATTTCCAACCGCATCGTAGCAATACCCATCGATACGATTCGTCGGTGTCGAATAGGAAAAATTAGCTTGAGTAAGGGAGCCAGAATAGCCACTTGTGCCAGGCAGCGAAGTGCCGGTCTGTGAGACTCTGTTCCCGTAAATGTCGTAACTCCACTTTGCCGCCAAGTTTGCAAACGGACCGGAGTTCGAGTCAGACTCCACCAGGCGGTTATACTCATCACGATAATGGCTCCAAGTACCATTTACTGAATCGCTGGTGGATAGGATCGTGCTATCAGGAGCGTAAGAGATAGAGCTTTGATAAACGGCTGTTCCGCCCGCTGGGCCGACGCTGATGCTGCTGAGCCGCCCCCTCGTGTCTAAGGTTGCCGCGTATGTATGGCCGTTGCCAAGAGTCATGCTGGAATATGCTGTGGAGTTCGTTGCACCCGTGACGACCGAAGTTTGGCCGGTGAAGCTTTGCAAATAGACCTGCTGGACGGAACCAGCCGAGTCATACGTCCAATTGACGGATGAAGAGACGCTGGGAGCAACAGATGTTACCTCGCCGAGTAAATTGATCGTTTGAGTTTGTTGATAGCTACCCGATCCCAGACTGTTAGTTTGCTGGGTAGTCACGCTACCGTTGGGATTAAGAACTGTCACGCCGGTTGCCGTAAGGTCATTCGACCAACCTAGCAGGCTCCCACGCCCTTGGATGCCGGATATGCTTGAATTGCTGTCATAGGTAAACTGTAAAGTTGGCGTGAATAGGCCAGCATACGGTTCACCTCTGGAGTCTGGTGTTGTTACCCAAATATGCGTCGGTCGATTAATAGTGTCATACCCATAGTTGGTTGTGGTGAGTGCAGCAGTGCAAAATTGCCCTGCCTGACTAACTCGAGTGCATGGAAGATTGGGACTGGGTCTAGTCCGCCACTGCATCCGATCAGCGTCATCATATTGGTAGGTTGCATAATCAGTCTCGAGATTGAATTCAGACGTTAACCTAGAGAGGCTGTCATAAGTGAACTTTCTAGCGGGAAGGCCAAGCTGTTGAATGGAGATCAAATTCCCAAGCGTGTCATAAGCATAATCCGTCTCAAGCCCATTCCATCCACCCTCCCCCCAAACCCCATATGAGCCAATAATTGGGGGAGTTTCGTATGCTTCGCCCCCAGTCGTTTCTACAAGGGCTTGCACCCCAGCATCGTAAGAATATGGCGACTCCGCCTCAGAGACGACGATTGCTCTCCCCAAAGCATCGAAGACAGTAACCGTGTCCTTGGCAGACCACCCATTGGGATCAACCGAATTTGCTGGATGACCTTCTGAAACGGTTTCAACCACATCTGGCGCAGGATAGTACGTACCAATCGTTGAACCATCTGGATGCTGCACCTCGACCAGTCTATTCATCTCATCGTAGGAAAACGAATCTCCAATACCAGTACAGATGGGCGAGGCGGAGATTCCTGAGGAATCGTGGGGGGCAGATTGAAAAGCGACATTACCGCTGTTGTCGTAACACGTGTCGGTTTCCGTCCATGTGCTCCCATTGTAGACAAGGTTTCTATTGTTTCTTCCCAGCCCATCGACCTGTACATAACTCTGCGTCCAATCGCCACTATCAACACGCTGTTTAACTAATGTCGTGGCAAAGTCCGGGTATGAAAAGTCCGTCTCGGCGTGGTTCCCGCCCGCGTCGGTTTGCGGTTGGATGATTGATTGCGGTTTTCCGTTACTGTAGTAGTTAAAAGTCGTCGTCCTTCCGCTGACGTCCTGCGAGCTGATCTGTAGCCCTGTAGATGGATCGAAGTCAGCGCTGGCCGGTTGCGTTAGAGCATTGGTCATCGTGGTCGGAAAGATGCCTGCATACGAATAGGTAAAGGTGCTCGTATTACCCAAGGGATCAATCAGTTGATATGGGACGCCAGTGTCATACCAGTTCGTATGCACGGGAATAAATCTGCCAGTGCCCCCAGAATTAAGCCAGCGCTTGATGGTCGTATTGTTGCCTCGGAGACCATTAGAGCTTGCTCCATGCTGCTGACTTGTCCCTATGGAAGAGGTTGTGAGGTAGCTTGGCTCGTCATATTCATAGTCAGTCTCGGCTGCTCGTCCACTCGGGCCACTGATTACTTTTGAACTCAGGAGATCGAGGAGTCCAGCTGAAAGATAGGAAGAATTACTTTGCCAGAGATAGGAGTATGCGGTTGATTGAAGCAGATTTCCATGAGTATCGTATGTGCTCGTACTCTGGGCCTGGCCGAAATGGGCTGTATATGAAATAGTAGTAGGACAATTGGTCCACACACCCCCGCAATAACCGTATACGGTGCTGTTGATTATTTGTGTCGATCCAGTTGATGGGGTGATTGTCGTATAGCTGGTGTCGGTAGTGATGGATGTGGCCCAAATCTCGGGCATGTTAGCAGTGTTACCAGCAGAAATATTTCCGTCATAAGTGGTCTGTCGGCTATTTATTTGCCGATACTGGTCGGGCCACTCCGTGTCGATTTCTGCATAAGCGCAGCTGCCACTTACACCACTGAATACGTGGGTAATCGAGGCAATTGCATTTAACTCTACAACACCATAAATGGAGCCATACGCATCTGTGCTTGCGCCAACATTATTTTGGGTAGAGAATCCTGAGCCGGTGTTTATTGGGCCAGTCAAGTAGTAGGTTGTTGCGGTAGGTCTACCATTCCCAGGGTCTTCTGTACGGGAGTAAAGAGCGCGCACAAAATGGGGTATCTCTCCAGTTCCTTCATAATTTCTGTCACACTGATTGGGTAGAGAAAAAGTTGTCCAAGTATAAGAGATAGATCCCCCTGTAGGAAGGGTGATCTTCGTTAGGTCCCCATATGTAGTTCCACTTGATCCCACGTCGTACTGAAAACCATAAGACGACCCATCTGGAAGAATTATCGTTTGCAATTGGTCGGAATCGAAGCCTAATCCACCCGCCGCTGTAGTGTATAGCTCACCTGCAGACACGTAACAGAATGTATAAACTTGTGGCACGCCGTTGTATCCGGGGACAGACCACGAATAAGCAGTTGCAGGCAGCGGCCCAGGACAGGTGGCACTCGAAGCCGTTAGATTGAATTCCGATGGATCTTGAACAACGCGCCCCATCGTATCGCTCCACTGGAATGTTCCAACTAAGGTTCCTGTGGCCGTAATGCTATTACCATTGGGATCGGTAAGCGATCCAGAGTATAGTCCCTCTGTAATACCCAAAGTGGAGACTATACCATGTCGATCAATAATGCCGTTTGATGTTGATTGATACCCAGACCCGTCAGTGGCAATGTAATTGGAGGTGCCAGATATCTGGGCCATTGGATGTGACCCGTCTGGAGCCTCGACTGTGTCGTCCAGTCTCTGTGCGCCAAACGCAAAGTCGGGATTAACACTTGGCCCCCCATCGACGTGCCAACCGTCCCGAAGCTGAGTATAACTAAAGCTTTGGTAATTGATGTCGAAGCCGAAATGGAGGAGCGAACCCCGTTGAGGATACGACACGAGCGGAATATGAAGTGAAAGTTTCTGATTCGATAGATTCACTGTATCGATTGCGCCGCCAGCATAACTATCCGTCGGATTGGACGTATAGTCATCTGCTGGTATGGAAGATTGCGCAGACAGCCGGCTTAGGCTGGCCGAAAGCAGGAGGATGCACAAAACAGCTTTGAGATCGAATCGATTAAACGAGAAGATTGACATTGAGGTGTCCATCGCAATTGAAAGGTAGAAATACAGAACTCTTCTTGT
>Ga0302308_10002653_pt1 | contig 14462 bp, 10 predicted proteins | sample III_Palsa_E3_3_FD_200531 | JGI IMG/M metagenome (GOLD analysis project Ga0302308, IMG submission 200531) | Peat permafrost microbial communities from Stordalen Mire near Abisko, Sweden - III_Palsa_E3_3 | ecosystem: Environmental > Terrestrial > Soil > Palsa > Peat permafrost | place: Sweden... | reverse complement strand
GGCGCCGAGATGCTGCTGCACGTCGACGACGACTCCGTCCGCTGTCCGTCCGCCGAGGTGGTCTACCGGCTCGAGGACGGCGGGACGACACGCGTACGGATCGACACCATCGGCGGGATGATCGGGGCCACGGCGCAGCGCTATGGCTGGGAATCGGTCGGGGACGTGACGGTGAACGGCGAGCCGGGGGGATGGGGTTTTCTCGAGACGACCCTGAACGCCCGCAACGGGACGAATCCTCCCGTCTACGTCCTGGCCGATGCGATGACCAATGGCGTCGTGCGACCGCTGTCGTGAGGCAGCCGGCCGACGACCGGGCGCTCTACCTGCGTCAAGTCCGCGCCACGGTCGCCGGTACCTTCCTGCCCGAACTCAGTAGCCCGACGGCGATTGACGCGGCGGGCCTGGTCGACCGGATCCTCGTCGAATGCATCGTGGAGGAGGAGTGGGCCGAGTCGTTGAGTGCCGAGTTCGGCTCCGAGTTCGAAGCGTTGCTGTCCCCAGCGTCGACCGAGGGGTCGGCGTCCGCGTCCACAGCTGTCACCCCGGAAGGCTTTGACGAACTCCGTAGTCGGGCCGCAGTGACCGTGTCGCAACTCGCCGCCAGTGACGCGGCCGCGGACCGAGAGCTCTGCCGGCGCCTGGTCGAGGTGGAGCGCCGGTTCCTGGAGCGGGTCGACGAGCTGCGCCGGGCTGTTCTCGATGAGCAACTCGACACCGAGTCCTCCATCTCGCTGTCGGAGTGTTCGGTCACACCCGAGCAGCTCACCTCGTATCTGCGCGGCAAGCTCGCGGCCTCGCCCGATCTGGCCGTGGCCGCCATGCGCGTCGTCCCGGGTGGCCGATCCAAGGAGACGATCCTGGTGTCGCTCACCGGTACGACCGAGCTTCCGGACCAGGTCATCGTCCGCAAGGACCGGCCGGTCGGCATCCTGCAGACACGCGCCATCGACGAGTTCGGCGTCCTCGCGGCCGTGGACGGGTACGGCGGCGTCCCGGTGCCGCGTCCCTTCTTCGCCGACGACCTCCACGAGGCGATGGGAGGCGGGACCCTGTTGGTGATGCAGCGGGTCGCCGGCGCCAAGGCCGGCGAGTACTTCCCCGACCTGGCAGCCCCGACGGAGCACCGCCATGCCCTGGGGGAGCAGTTCGCCACCGCTTTGGCCCACCTGCACCAGATCCCTCTCGAGAACCTCCAACCGACCGGGCTCGACCTCGACCCGGACGTCACCGAAGCCAGCATCACGATGTCCGTCGAAGCCATGTCCACCCGCATCGTGGAGCTCAGCGGCCCGCGGATCGCGGCGGTCCCCCTGGCGCGCCAGTGGCTTCTCGATCATGTCGGCGACGTCGTGCCGGCGGGCCGGCTCTGTCTCCTCCAAGGTGATGTCGGGCTGCACAACATGCTCATCGACGGCGACCGCCTGACGGCGCTGGTCGACTGGGAGGCGGCGACCATCGGACCGCCGGCCCGAGAGTTGGCCGCCGCCTGGCCCGCGGCCACCGCACTCATGACGTGGTCCGAGTTCGTCGCCGCCTATGGAGCCGCCGGGGGTCCTCGGGAAGCGGCCGACGAGAACGCCGTCTCCTTTTATCGAGTCTTCTTTGCCTTGGGCGCCTGCATGTCCAGCCGGACCGGCGGGCATCTCTTCCGCACCGGTGCGAAGCGGGATCTCCTCACTGCGCACTCGGGTCTCGACGCCCATTTCCGCGCCCAACGCAATCTGGCCCGAGCGCTCGAGGATGCGTCGGTGTAGTGCGATGCGCACGGGCAGGCGACCCCAAAAGGTGTCCTTTTTCCCTGGTTGGAGCTGGAAAGCCAGCGCCTGCGACAAAAGCATCGGTCAGCTCGCCGCGAGTGCGACACACTCCGGCGGAACAAGCACCAGGCAGGCCGACCGGGCCGACGATTTATTGCAGACGTGTTGCGGTACCTTGGCGGGCGGAGGAGCTAAATGGTATCCTCTTTTGTCAGTCGTAGCCGGGGGGCTGTTGCGGCTGGTGACGAGCACCGATGTGCCCCCCTCATCCCCAAGGAGGAAACAGTGCTCACTACAGGTGCGATTGGGCGGACGGGCGGGACGGTGAGACGGGTCTTGGCGACCGGCCTGCTCGCAGCCGGAGTGCTGACCGCCGCAACGGTCTCCACTGCCGTCATGGGAGTCGGCACGGCGGGCGCGAGCAACGCGCTGGGCACGGCGCATCCAGCCACGTTGGCCCCGGTGACGATCGGGCTCATCAGTGACGGCGGGGGCAGCAGCTCCATCGGCACGGCGGCGCTCGTCGAGCAGGGCGCCAAGGCAGCGGTGGCCTACGAGAACCAGTACGGGGACGGGCTCGAAGGTCACAAGATCGATCTGTACATCTGCGAGAACCAGTCCACCCCGGCCGGAGGTCAGACCTGCGCCAACGACATGGTGCAGCACGGCGTCGTCGCTGTCGTCGAACCGTTCACCGGTCAAGGTCAGACAGAGGTGCCCACCATCGTCGGAGCCGGCATTCCCTACATCACGATCAGTGGGGCATCGACGGCGGAGCTCACCTCGCCGGGCGCGTTCGCGCTGGAAGGTGGTTTTCCTGCGTACCTGGGCGCCATGGCGCTGAGTGCGAAGGCGCACAACCTCAAGAAGGTGGCCTTCCTGGTCGAGAACGTTCCGGCCGCGATTCAGGGAGCACAAGAGCTCGGTGGTCTCGTCTACAAGGCGGCGGGCGTCGGATTCACGGTCATCCCGATCAATCCCGGTACCGCCGATATCTCCCCGCAGATGCAGTCGGCGGTCTCAGGTGGCGCGCAAGCGGTCGGCATGGTCGGCGACGTGACGCTCTGCAGCTCTTTCCTGCAGGCGTACAACACGCTCGGCTTGAAGCTGCCGCGCTACGTACTGTCGACGTGCCAGGACCCGAGCATCCTCAACTCGGCCACGCTCGACAAGGCACTGGCGGGCTCGTACATCACGACGACGACGCAAGCGTCGAAGTCGGACCTTGCGACCTACGGGGCCATCATCAAGAAGTACGACTCGAAGGCCAACCCGAACCCGAACATCAGCAGCAACCAGGCTGACGGCGTGAGCCCCGTTCTTGCTCTGGCGGCGATCATGAAGGGCTCGACGCAGCCCGTCACCGCTGCCGGGATCAAGTCGCAGACCGAGACAGCGAAGAACGTGGTCATCCCGCTCTCGGGCGGGCTGACGTTCACCTGCAACGGCACTGCGATCCCATTGCTGAAGTCGGTCTGCTCGTCTTCGGCGGCCATCGGCGTCATTCAGGCCGGCAAGGCCGGCAAGGTCACCGGGATCAAGGTCTACAACCCGACGCCGCTGTTCTAAGGCCTCGGTTGGAGTCGTCGGTTGCTGCTGGGGTGGGACTCCCTGTGGGGGCCACCCCAGCGGCGCGACGACGGCTACGGCCGGGTGGATGCGTTCATCGCACGCAGAAGCCGGCGTCGACCGGGAGCGCGGCGCCCGTGATCCATTTCGCCTGGTCCGAGACGATGAAAGCGACAGCGTCGGCGATGTCCTCCGGCTCGAGCATGCCGATCGGCATGGCGTTCTGCATCGCCGAGATCGACGTGTCTTCGCCCGACATGGCCTGGGCCACCAGCTTGCCCATGGCCTCGTTCATGGTCATGCCCGATTTGACCCCGGTCGGGTGCACGCTGTTGACACGAATCGACTCAGGGGCCAGCGACACCGCCAGCTGCTTCATGAGTCCGACCAGACCCGTTTTGGTCGAGGTGTAGGCGAGTGCACCAATTCCGAACCCCGCTGTCGGCTTGAGTCCGGCCGACGAGCTGATGATCACGATGTTGCCGCCTGGCCCCTGGGCTCGAAGCTTCGGCAGCGCCACAGAGATGGTGTTCCAGGTGCCCGTGAGGTTGGTATCGACAATGGTGCGCCACACCGAGTCCGGTTCGCCCCCGTCAGTGAGGCGGACGATGCCGGCATTGGCGATCACGATGTCGACCCGTCCGAGTGAAGTCATGCCCTCGTCAAAAGCGGTCTGCAAGCCGGCGAGGTCTCGTACGTCCGCCGTCAGGGCGACGACGTTGCGGCTTTCGGATTCCACGAGTCGGGCAGTTTCATGCAGGTCGGCCCGAGTGGCGTTGGGGTAGTCCATAGCCGGAACGTCGGCGCAGATGTCGATCGCCAGAATGTCAGCACCCTCGCGAGCCAATCGGACGGCATGCGCTCGCCCCTGCCCGCGTGCAGCTCCGGTGATGAATGCAACCTTGCCCTCGAGGCCAGCCATGAGCTTCTTTCTCCTTCGTCTCGGGGATTCCTCCAAGCCGTCCTTGCCGTGTCCATATTTGAGCACGGGCCTTCGTGCTGCTTCAGATCCAATGCGTCGTGGGTTGGCTTGCGGCCGACCTTCAGGCTGAAGACACCGAGCCGCTCATGTAGGCGGACTCGACGGCACTGGTGTCGTGGCGGTACTGCTCAGCCGGCCCGGACAGCACGATGCTCCCGTGGACCAGCACCATCGCTTCGTCGGCGACCTCGAGCGCCAGCTGCACGTGCTGCTCCACCATGATCACTGACGCCCCGCGCTCGTCGGCGACCTGACGGATCACGGGCATCAGTGACTCCACCGCGATCGGGGCCAGTCCCATGGACATCTCGTCGATCAAGAGGAGCTTCGGTGACTGCACCAGCGCCCGGGCGATAGCCAGCATCTGCTGTTCGCCGCCCGACAGGTCGCCGGTCCGGAGTTTCTCCCGCCGCGACAATGCCGGGAACAGCTCGAGCACCGGGTCGATGTCCGCACCCCGGGGCGCGGCCAGCTTGAGATTCTGAATGGGGGTCAGCTCAGTGAAGAGCGCGCGGAAGTCCGGGACAAGGATCATCCCGGCCTGGTTCATCCGCCGTGGCGACGAACCCCTGACCTGTTTGCCATTGAGAGCGATGCTTCCCGCACAAGGGGGCAGGAACCCCGCCAGCGTCATCAGCAGCGTGGTCTTGCCCGCACCGTTCGGTCCGAGGATCGTGAGGACCTTTCCAGGACCGAGCGTGAAGCTGATGTCGCGAGCCACGGTCAGTTTGCCGTACCCCACGTTCAGCCCGCGACACTCGAGCAAGGCAGTGTCCACCACCGCGTGGCTGGCTTCGCCGCCGTTCACGGTGGTTTTCCCCATCGCGACATCGCTCACGTCGTCACCAGCCGTTGATGTGTGGCACCGAGATACGCCGTCGAGACCAGCGGGTTCCCGCGGATCTCCTCGGGGGTGCCGGTCGCAATCAGGGCCCCGAAGTCCAGGACGGTGATGCTGTCGCAGAGGTTCAGGACAAGGCTCATGTCGTGATCGACCAAAAGGATCGTGACGCCCGTGTCGCGGACCTGACGGAGCCTGTCGGCCAGCCAGAGACTCTCGGTGCTGTCCAATCCCGCCGCTGGCTCGTCGAGCAGGAGGAGGCGCGGCTTGCCGGCCAGGGCGCGGGCCACCGACACCAGCTGGCGTTGGCCCTGCGAGAGCATCGACACCTGCAGGTCGCGCATCTCCACGAGGCCCAGATCCTCCAAAATCCGTGTCACCTCGGCGCTGTCGTGAGAGTTCGCCCTCTGTTGCCCAACTTGGACGTTCTCCTCGACGGTCAAGTCGTCGGAGACTCCCGCCAGCTGGAACGTGCGAGCGAAACCCAGTGCCGCCCTGCGGTGGGGCGCCAGGCCCGTCACGTCCTGCGCGCCCAGAGCGACGGAGCCTTCGTAGTCGTGGAATCCGCAAAGGGCGTCTATCGTCGTCGTCTTCCCTGCGCCGTTCGGTCCGATCAATCCGACGATCTGTCCTGCCTCGACGCTGAAGGTGACGTCGTCCACGGCGACCACGCCGCCGTACCGGACCGTCAGGTTCCTGACGTCGAGGAGCGATCCGCCGGCCCCTCCGTTTCTCGACGCGTGGGTAGAGCCGTTGGATCCTGATCCGAGTCCGACGCCCGCGCCGCTGCCGACCAGCCCCCCTTCATCCACCGAGACTGCCGCCAGCGCGGCATCCGTCTTGGGCGGTACGTGAGTCTGGGCCGACCGGGTCGCCGGCAGCAGTGCGCCTTCGGGTCGGCCCATGAGGCCGCGCACCCGTCGCTGCTCCAGGAAGAGGTGAGTCGGACCAACGACGCCGTCGGGGTTGAAGATCACGGTCAGGATCACCGCGACGCCGGCCACGATGCCGTACCAATTGTCGACCCCGCCGCTCCCGACCCCGGACGAGATCAGCGCCACGAGGATGCCGCCCGACGAGATGACACCCGCGAGGATCCCGCCGCTGACCGACGTGATGCCCGCCACCACCACGACGGAAAAGACCACGAGGCCCAGGTAGGCGTCGAAGTCCTGGAAGGTGACATTGCCGAGTTGGTATGCGAGAAGTGAGCCGCCCAGCCCGGCGATGAAGGCGGCAATCGCGAACCCGATCAGCTTGACCTTCACGACGTTGATCCCGGCCGCGGCGGCCGAACGCTCGTCTGCCCGTACGGCCAACATGGCCGTCCCGAGGCGGCTGGTGCGCAGCCAGCTGATGCCGAAAGCCACCAGGACCAGGACGACGAGGCACATGATGCCGAAGGCCGGACGCGGGAAGTCCTTACCCGAGCCGATGCCCAGGTCCATGCCGAAGAGCCGCGGCGTCGGGATGGCCAGGCCGCTGGCGCCGCCGTCGATGGAGTTGTTGTTGAACCAGATGGCCTCCACCCCGGCGGCGAACGTCAAGGTGACGACGCCGAGCATTAGCCCTCGCACCCGCAGGGCGGGGATACCGATCACGACGCCCGCCGCCGCCGCAACCAGCGCCGCCAGAAGTGGCGCAATGGGGAACGGGATGCCCCAAGAAGTTGCGAAGGTACTCAGGATGTAGGCCGACACGCCGGCAAAGGTCAGCTGGGCCAACGAGATCTGACCCGTGTAACCCGTGACCACGACGAGCGACAGCGCGATGATCGCCGTGATCATGCTCGAGTAGAGCGCCGCCCGGTCGTTCCCGGTGAACAGGTAGATGGCGGCGATCCCGACCGCAACGGAGACGATCGTGGTGGCCAGTCGCCAGTGTGGCCGGGGGGCGCGCCCGAGCGTGACCTGGACGAGCGTGCCCCGGCTGGGCATGGTTTGACCTCGAACGGCCAGCACCACGAGTACCAGGACCAATGGGATGAGCTGGCCCGCACCGGAAGGGAAGCTCGGGTAGACGCCGTTGAGGTAGACCGAGAGTGACTCGAGCGCGCCGATTCCGAGGCCCGCCGTGATGGCCCACCCCAGGGAGTGAAAGCGACCGACCACCGCAGCGGCCAGGGCGGGAACGATGAACAGTGTGTACGTCCCGGGCTGCAATGGCACCAGCGGGGCGATGAGGATGCCTGCCAAGCCGCAGACCACGAAGCTGATGATCCAGTTCATCAACGCGATGCGATCGGGGGAGAGACCGCTGACGAGTGCCCCCACTTCCGTCTCGGCTGAGGCCCGAGTCGCCAATCCGAAGCGGGTGAATCGGAACACGACCGTGAGCACGATCCCGATACCGATGATCGTGGCCGCCAGGAGCAAGCGGTCGACAGAGATGTCCGCGCCGAGAAAGCTCACGTGGTTCTGGGGGAAGATCGGGTTGACCAGGAGAACCGAAGTGCCCGCTTGATAGGTCACGACGGCGGTGAGCAGGCCCATGAGCCCGATGGACGCCACGGCCTTGGCCACAGGTCGGTGATTGCGCAACGGGCGGAAGATCAGCAGGTAGGCCAACGCTCCCATCACCGCCGAGACGGCGAGCGTGATCAAGAGGGCGGGCCAGAAACCGAGATCGGTCCCGAGGTTGATGGTGGCGCTCAGCCCCGGGATCGGCTGGAGCAGCTGGCCGTTGCGCAGCAGCGAGTAGGTGTAGGCCGCATAGAGCGCCTGGGCTCCCGTGGCGAAGTTCAGCACCCCCGACGAGCGGTACGTGACCACCAGGGCGACGGCGAGAGCGGCGTACACCCCGCCGTTGCCGAGTCCGAGCAGAAGGAATTGGAGGTAGGTGCTCACGGGGCCGGACGACCTCGCCGGCCCGGCGTCTCGGGCAGGTCACGAGGCTCCCCCCTGGAGTGGATCACAGATTAAGGATACTCAAATAGGGCCTTGGGCGCACGGGCGGGGCGGCGGTATTCCGCTGGTGTCGTGGTGGACGGCGGGGCCGGCACCGGGGCGGGCAGATGCTGCCGTGGTACCGAAAATCAGCACAACACCGGCACAACGTCGGCACAACACCGGCCCAATTCCCCGGCCGAGGTCCCTGCCCGCAGCCCAGCGGGACGTAGTGCTCAAGGTCGTGTCCAAGAGGGACGAAAACCCCTATTGGACGGCAGTGGCGGCTGCCGTGACGGCGGAGGGAGAGGGCACCATGGTCACTGAGGACGAGTGGTCCGGAGAGGTAGCCAAGTCGGCCCGCTTCCGCCTGATCAGTCCCATCATCGCCCTGGGCGCCTTCGCACTGATCTTCGTCCCATGCATGATGGCGGGGCAGGCGCTGGCCTCGGGCATCTATGCCGACCTGGTGGCGGTCGGAATCCTCTTGGGCATCATGTTTCCGCTGGCCTTCGTACTGGTGGCCATGGGGGAGCGCAATCAGCGCCGCACCGACGAGAAGGTCCGCAAGCTCAACGCTGAGCTGAGCGATGCCGTCGCCGACGCCGAGCGCCTGAACATGGAACTGAGCGAGGCCATGTCCGACGCCGACCGCCAGGCCCAGATCCGCGACGCCCAGGTGCAACGACAGCGCTTCGAGAGTCGTCTGGCCAACGCGCTCGACATGGCCGAGGGCGAGCCCGAGGTCATTGAAGTGATCGAGCGGTCGTTCGCGACCGTGTTGCCCCAGGCGCCGGCCGAGCTGCTCCTGGCCGACAACAGCCATGCACACCTCCACCGCATGGCCGCCGTCGGCCCCGACGGGAAGCCGCCGAGTTGCGGCGTGGATTCCCCCGATCGCTGCCCGGCGGCGCGGCGGGCGCAGACCCAGGAGTTCACCGACAGCGACCATCTCGATGCGTGCCCGAAGCTGCGTAACCGTCCCGAAGGACAGCTCTCCGCCCTGTGCGTCCCCGTCTCCATCATGGGGCGCACCGTGGGCGTCATCCATGCCACCGGTGCGCCGGGGGCCAAGGTGGCCGACGACCGCGTCGACGACCTGGCCACGCTGGCCAAGCTGGCGGGCGCCCGCATCGGTCTGCTGCGGGTCATGGCCGAGACGCAACTACAGGCCTCGACCGACACGCTGACCGGACTGCTGAACCGGCGCTCCTTCTCCGAGCGGGTGGCCGCGATCCCGGCCCACCTCTATCCGATGGCGATGGCCATGGCCGACTTCGACCACTTCAAGTCGCTGAATGACACGTACGGGCACGAGACGGGAGACCGGGCGCTGCGGCTCTTCTCCCGCGTCCTGCGCGACACGCTGCGGACGAGCGACATCTCGTCGCGCTACGGCGGCGAGGAGTTCGCCATCGCCTTCCCCGACTGCTCGGCCGTCGACGCCGCCCGGGCGCTGAACACCCTCCGGTCGCAACTCGATGCCGCCATCACCGTCGGCGGGCTGCCCAAGTTCACCGTGAGCTTCGGGGTCACCGAGTGTGAGCCCGGTGAGGAGCTCGCCACCATTCTGCGCCGGGCCGACGACGCCCTGCTGCAGGCGAAGCACGAGGGGCGTGACCGCGTCGTGCTGCACGACACCGCGGGCGAGCCGGCCATCGCGCCCAGCGGTGGCCGGGACGGCGTCATCCCCCTCCTCGAGGACGACTTCGAGTCGGTTGCGGACTGAGTCGATGAACTGAGCCGGATGAGTCAGCCGGGCTCGGACAGCTCGTCCCGCAAGACCCGGCGCAAGAGCTTGCCCGTCGGCGAGTAGGGCAGCTCCTCGCGGAAGGCGATCACGCCGGGCATCTTGGTGGAGCGCAGCCGCTCCCTGACCCAGACCTGCAGTTCGGTCTCAGAGACCTGGCCACCGGCGTGCAGCACGACGACGGCCGCCACCGCCTCGCCCCACTCGGCATCGGGGATGCCGATGACCGCCGCCTCGGCGACCGCGGCGTGCGCCATGAGCACTTCCTCGATCTCCCCCGGCGAGATGTTCTCGGCCCCTCGCACAATGACATCGTCCAGCCGCCCGTCGACGTAGAGGAAGCCGTGCACGTCGAACCAGCCGGCGTCCCGGGTGCGGAACCAGCCGTCCTCGGTCAGGACGTTGTTGCCGACGTACTCGCCCGCCACCTGCTCGCCACGCACCCAGATCTCGCCCTTTTCGCCCGGTGGGAGGGCCGCCTCGTCGATGTCGCGCACCTCCACCTCGAGGGAGGGAAGGGGTCGCCCGACCGAACCCAGCCGCACCCGGATTGCCGGGTCGTCGCTGGCGAAGGCCTCGCGGTGCTCGTCGGGCGTGAGCATGGCGATGGTCGAACTGGTTTCCGTCAGCCCGTAGGCGTTCACCAGGTCGATGTGGGGCATGTCGGTCAGGGTGCGCTCGACGAGCTCGAGGGGCATGCGCCCGCCGCCGTAGGAGAGGTGGCGCAGGGCCGGCAGCTCGACGTGGGCTTCTTCTAGCGCGGTGAGGATCCGTCCCAGCATGGTCGGGACCACCATGGCGTGGGTGATGTGTTCGGCCGCCGCCAGTTGTACCCACGAGGTGGCCTCGAAGGCCGGCAGGTACATGATGCGCCGGCCGGCGTAGAGCGAGCTCAAGACGGCTGCGATGCCGGCGATGTGGTACGAGGGCACGCAGATCAGTTGCGCCTCGGTCGGCTCGCAACCGAGGAACTCGACGCTCGAGATGATGTACGACACGAGATGCCGGTGGCGCAAAATCGCCGCCTTCGGCTCCGACGTGGTGCCGCTCGTAAAGAGCAGCACGGCGATCTCCTCGGGGTCGACGAAGGGATGCTCGCCGGTGACGGGCTCGGCGATGGCGGCTGCGAACTCCGCCTTGGTGATCACGTTGGTGGCGCCGATGTCGTGGAGGCGCGCCACCTCCTCGTCGTCGGCGATCATGACGCCGCCGTCGACACGGGCCACGATGCCGCGCAGCTGCTCGTCGGGGGCGCGGTAGTTGAGCGGTGCGAAGGGCACGCCGGCCAGCGCGGAACCGAAGAGCGCGACAGGGAGGGTGTCGGTGTTCAGGCCGAAGTAGCCGACGATCTCGGCGCCGCTCTTCTCGAAGTAGATGGCAGCCCGCCGGGATCGCTCGAGGAGGTCCGAGGCGGTGATCCCTCCCTCATGGGAGCCAAGGACGACGCGCTCGGGGTCACCTTCGGCCGCCATCTCGAGCAGCATGGCGATGTTCACGACGGCTTCCCCTCCTCTGTCTCGGCCCGGACCCTCAGACCGTCAGTCCGAGGCAGGCAGCGGCTTGGCACCCTTGACGGTGAGGATGGTCTCGCCGACCGAGATGGAGCCTTCGCCGGCCTTGGTGCATAGGAGCTCCAGGCCGAGTTCGTCGTCGCTGTAGCGCTTGCCCAGCTGCGTGCCGCCGTCGAAGCCGGCCACGATGCTCTCCGCTGCGGGCTGGGCGTCGGCGGGCAGGAAGGGGTGGCCGCCGCAGCGCAGATCGACGGGGTCGGCGGGGGCCTTCACCACGACGACCTCGCAGGCGTCGGTCGCACTGCGCAGCCTCAGTCCTGCCTTCAATTGGAGTGCCACTGCGGTCCTTCCCTCTGTCGTGTCGTTGCCGATCGTCGTGACCCTGGACTCCCAGGGGACGGGGTGCGATCCTATTCTGCCTGTGCGGTGTGCTCGGCATCGAGACGGGGGCGGGCAGCGCGCCGGGCCGGATGGGCCGTACGGTCGGACGGCCGTACAGCCTCCGAGGTGCAGCTTTGGGCTGAGGGCTGGCGTCGTCGCCCTACGAGGCGTCCCGCACCCGCTGGGCCAGCTGGCCCCAGCGCTCGAACGTCCCCGGATCCCGCACCACGTCGGATCCGGTGAAGTAGCTGACGACCCGCGTCGCGATGCCGCCGTACTTGGCCACGATGCGATCGGCGATGTCGTCCCACCTGCCCTCGGTGACGAAGTTCCCCAAGAGGTCGTCGTCGATCTCCGCCGCCATGCCGGCGACGTCGCCCGCCCGCTGGTGTTCGCGCAGCAGGTCGGTCATGTCCTCGCGGTCGAGCTGCTCGAAGATGAACGCGTAGTTGGGCGTCGACCCGTAGAACGCCACCTGCACGCGGGCCCGCTCGCGCCACACGGCGCGCTCCGCCTCCGTGTCGCCCACCACCAGGAAGGCCGGCACGATGATCTCGAGGTCCTCCACGGCGCGCCCCGAGCGGGCCGCGCCGGTCTCGAGGTTGGGCAGCACGGTCTCGCGTAGGTACGTCGGCGTGTTCAGCGGGTGGATGTTGACACCGTCCGCCACCTCGGCCGCCATGCGCAGCATGTAGGGGCTGACGGCCGCCACGTCGACCGGGGGGTCGGCGCAGTCGATCGGACCGGGTGACCAGATGGGCGGGAGGAGCGAGAGGTTGTAGAAGTCGCCCGTTACCTGGAGCGGCGCGCCGGTGCGGAACGACGCGAAGATCTGCTTCACGGCGAGCACGTATTCGCGCAGGCGCGGTCCCGGGTGGTCGAAGGCGGCGCCGTAGCGGCGCTCCATGTGGGCCCGCACCTGCGACCCCAGGCCCAGGCGGAAGCGCCCCCCGCTCGCCTCGGCCAGTTCCCACGCCGTGGCCGCAGTGACCATGGGACTGCGAGGGAAGGCGACGGCGATACCCGTGAGGATGTCGATGTCGGCCGCCGTCGCGATGGCGCCGCAGGTCAGGTAGGCCGTGCGGCCCGCCTCGGTGACGACGAGGCCGGAGAGCCCGGCGGCGGCGGCCTGGCGGCCGAGCTGCGCCGCCTGGCGCAACGGCTGCGCCGGCAGCATGGCGTCGAACTTCAACGGCGACGACTTCAACGGCACCGCGTCACCCGTCCGCAGCCGAGCCCGGCGGCGCCGGCGACGTGGGCCGCCCATGGCGGCGCACCGGCACCCAGTCGTTGGTCGACGGGAAGTACTCCTCGGAATGGTCCACGGTGCCGGCCGCGGCGTAGTGGTACACCATGGCGGCCCTGATGCCGTCGGACTGGTTGTCCGTCGAGCAGTGCATGAGGTGGCTGTCGAAGACGAGCAGGTCGCCGGGGTCCATCAGCACCGGCTCGGCCGCCGCCATGTCGTGGTCCACGATCTCGAAGTAGCCGTAGTTGGCGCCCGGCCGGCGATCCGGGATGTGGGTGTGCACCGGTTCGGTCTGCGATCCGGGCAGCACGTGGAGACATCCGTTGTGGAGGGTCGCCTCGGTCACGGCGAGCCAGACCCCGACGACGGGACGCGGCGGTTCGAAGGGGAAGTAGAACGAATCTTGGTGCCAGGGCTGCCCCCATGCGCCTGCGGTCTTGAAGATGAACTGCGACAGGAAGACGTCGACGTCGATGTCGGGGGCAGGGTCGGGGGCGATCAGCTCGGCCACCAGGTCGACGACGTCGGGCGAGTGGGCGAAGCGGGCGAACACCGGGTCGCGGTGCAGGTGGAAGATCTTGGACACGGCCTCCTCTGGATGCGCGTGCGGCACCTCCTGGCCGGCCTTGTTGCTCTCGGGCACCACCTTGGCGCTGAGCTCCGCGGCCAGGGCCGGGTCCCGCACCACGTCGGTCACCCGCCGAAGCATGGCGTTGCAGGTGTCCGCCGCCGCGAAGCCGCTGATCCGTACGAAGCCCTGTTCGGTCCACGAGGACCGTTGTGCCGGCGTGAGTACGGGTGCGGGTTCGGGTACTGGTGCGGACGCAGACATCAGGCCATCGGCTCCGCGGGCGGATCGGGCGGCACGCCGTCCGGGAGCGGCCAGGCCAGCGGCGTGACGTCACTGGCAATGACGGCGCCGAGGGCGATGCCCGCCCTTTCCACCGCGGGATGCGGGTAGTACCCCTCGCCCCGCGTCGATCCGTCAGCGAAATAGATCGCGGTGTGGACCCGGCGGATGGTGCCGGACAGGTTCGGCTTGGCCAGGTGGAACGTCAGCCCGTGGTGGAAGGCGACCGATCCGGCCGGTACCTCGACGAACACCGGCTCGATCGCTTTCAACTCGCTCCGGCGGGTGAGCGGGTCGTCACCGTACCCGCTGAAGATGTCGACGAACTCGCGCACACCGAGCCGGTGGCTGCCGGGGAGGTAGCCCATGGCACCGGTCTCGAGGGTCGAGCCGTCGAACGGGATCCAGGCGGTGATGGTGTCGGTCTCGACGATGGGCCAGTAGGGGTGGTCCTGGTGGGGGTCGGTCTCCCGTCCACCGGCCTCCTTGTAGAGCGCCTGGTCATGCCAGATCCGGATCGCCTCGACCCCGAGCAGCCGGGCCGCCGTCTCGGCGATGGCGGGATGGAAGGTCAGCGGCCGCACCTCGGGGCAGTCCTCCCACAGGTTCTGGCACTGCGTGAAGCTCTGCTCGTAGCGCGACTTCTCGGCCAGGGTCCGGGCGTCATGCCGGCTGCGCCGGGCG
>Ga0302308_10002650_pt1 | contig 14470 bp, 17 predicted proteins | sample III_Palsa_E3_3_FD_200531 | JGI IMG/M metagenome (GOLD analysis project Ga0302308, IMG submission 200531) | Peat permafrost microbial communities from Stordalen Mire near Abisko, Sweden - III_Palsa_E3_3 | ecosystem: Environmental > Terrestrial > Soil > Palsa > Peat permafrost | place: Sweden... | reverse complement strand
GAGACCCTCTCGGCCGAGTCCCACGGCGTGATGCGCTTCAACGAGCTGATCAACTACACCAGCGGGCGCCCGCTTGGCTATTCGCACGTCACCGCTCTGGTGAAGCGCCGCAAGGCCGGCGCGCCTCACGGCGGTCCGGACTACCCGGTGCTGATGGTCGCCGCGCTGCGGCCGCCCTATGTGGTGCAGCTGCAGGACCCGCTGCTGCTGCCGCCGGACGTGGCCATGAGCCTCGGCCGCTCGGCGGCGGAGCTCGATGTGGACGGTTGGCGCAAGTTTGCCTTGGGCTTGCGTGGCTGAGTGACCAGGATCATCTGTTGAGTTAGCCGGTCCCGGGTTCAGCCGCGCGTCATGGCACAGGCGCTGGAGTATGTCGGGGATACCCACAGCCCGGAGCGCCACGGCCTGCCGCCGATCGCCGCCGTGCATGACCGGCAAACCGTCATGCAGTAACCTGTTGTGCAATTGGCCCGGGAATGGCCAGGACAGGCTTCATTACATTACAGGGAGGTTCACCCATGTTGCCGAAAGGATTCGCACGCCTGTTGCCGAAGGGATTCGCTGCTCTTGGCCTGGCGTTGAGCGCGCTGTTCTTCATCGTTGCCGGCGGCGCATTCGCCGCATCCGCCTCCACCGCTTCCAGCCCGGTGGGTTCGGGCAATGTGGCGGTGGCCGATCCCCCCGTGCCGCGTCCGGCGGGCACGCCCTGCGTGGTGCAGCTGTTCAGCGACGATACCTTCGACGATTTCGCCACCCGGCCTTTCAACTACACGCCGCCGCGCGGCTGCCAGGGCGAGGCGGTGGGCCCGGGACATTGGTCCAAGGTCGTGCTGGAAGCCGATTTCTCGGTGACCACCGGCATCCAGTACGACCGCACCGCCACCATCTGGCTGAATGGCGTCAATCTGTATTTCGGCACCACCCAGGAGCCCAGCCCGACCCTCGCGCCGAGCTGGCATGTGGAGCGCGATCTCACCGACTACCTGGCGCTGTTGAGCCAGGCCGGCCAGGGCCAGGCGATCATCGGCAACGAGGTCAACAGCACCTATACCGGCGTCATCCACGGCAGTGCGCGGCTGCTGTTCTATCCGGCCTCGTTCACCGCGCCGGAAGCGCGGGCGCCTGATGCGGTGTATCCGCTGGGGTCCGATCCGGTGGGCAGCACCGTCACATTGAGCAACTCCAGCACCCAGCTGGCCAAAACCTTGAGCCTGCCGGACAATGTCGAACGCGCCTATCTCGACGTGTTCGCGCAGAGCCAGAACGCCGACGAGTTCTGGTACACCTGCGTGCCCAGCCAGTACGCCGCGCAGGTGAATGAGTGCGGCGGCGGCAACTTCCGCGAGGCCGAGATCAGCATCGACGGCCAGGCGGCTGGGGTGGCGCCGGTCTATCCCTGGATCTATACCGGCGGCATCGACTTCTTCCTGTGGGAGCCGACGCCCGGCGTGCAGACCCTGAATTTCATGCCCTACCGGGTCGACCTCAGCCCGTTCGCCGGCGTGCTCAGCAACGGCGCGCCGCATACCGTGGCCTTGAGCGTGGCCGGTGCCAACAATTACTTCTCCGCCACCGCCAGCCTGCTGGTCTATCTCGATGCGGGCGCCAGCCAGGTCAGCGGCCGGATCGAGCGCAACACCCTGCAAGGCCAGCCGCCGACCCCGGCCATCGGCAGCACCCTCGCCACCGATGCCTCCGGCAATGTCAGCGGCGACATCACCACGAAGCTGAGTCGGCACTTCGTCATCGAAGGCTATGCCGATACCTCGCGCGGCCGCGTTCAACACCGGGTGGAGGCGACGGTGGGTTTCGCCGACACGCAGACATTCACCATCAACGCCACCAACTACGTCCAGCTGACCCAACAGCTTACCTCGGCCGAGAGCTACAGCAGGAGCAGCATCGGCCCCCTGCTTACCGCCGAATACCGCGAGCAGGTGCGCTACCCCCTGCGCGTCGACTACACCCAGATCACGGCGGCCGATGGCAGCCTGACCGCCGCAACCACCGTCCACCAGGGCTACGAGAAAACGGAAGAGCACGGCGTGGACGGCGCCACCCTGTACTCGGCCCACGTCAGCAACACCGTGGACAGCGCCGACACCCTGGATCTCAACGCCAGCGAAAACATCACCGGCCACAGCGTCCAGCACAGCACGCAGAGCTTTGCTTTCGACGACTCGCTGGGCGGCTGCTACCGCAGCAGCGTCGGCGCGGCCGACATCTTGGTATCCAGCTATGACAGCGGCAAGGGCTGCCCCGGCAACACCAACCGGGTGTACTGGTTCAGCCATCCGGACGGCTCGCCGGACAACGGGAATGTCATCCCGGCGTGGTAGGGATCGTACCGCTGCTGATGGCGGCGGCATCAGTTAGGGAAGCTGTGATTTAGTCCCCTCTCCCCACGAAAGTGGGGAGAGGGTTAGGGTGAGGGGCAGCGAGCGCAGGGCGCAATAAGCGAGGCGTATTGCGCCCGTTTCTGCGTCTAAAAATCACATCGGGCAGTACGATCAATGCATCTTCCGCGCAGTCCCACCGCATCTGCGGGGTGTGGTTGGGCAATCCCCTGATCTAGCATTTCCTCGGCGCCTGCCGAGCTGCTTCGGCCCACCAGGGAAGCACCGGCGCCCGCGCCGCACCGGGCATGGACAGGCACAAAACCGGAGCGGACCGTATCACCACGAGGGAACGACCATGAAGAAGATGCAGATTTGCGCAGCGCTGGCACTGGCGGGATCGCTAGGGCTAGCGCATGCCGACAGCCTGCCGGAGGTGCACGAAGGCTTGTGGCAGATCGACATGCAGAGCGTCGACAATCCGGGCAGCAAGAAATCCACAGTCAGCTACAAGCTGTGCCGCGATCACGCTTATGACAAGGCCGCGCAGGCGCTGGCCAAGAATATCAAGGGCTGCGGCGCGGCCAACACGACTTTTGGCGGCGGCACCATGTCCTCGGAGCTGCGCTGCACCATTGCCGGCACGGTGATCGAGACCAAGGGCAGCGGCACCTATAGCAACACGGCGTCGCATACCGAAACCCATGCCACCTATACGCCCGCCTTTTACGGCAACACCGACGAAGTGATGACCCAGGACCAGAAGTATCTCGGCAGTTGTCCGGCAGGCATGCAGCCCGGCGACCGCATGCTGCAGAATGGGACCATCCAGAAGCACCGTTGAGGCCGCGGCAGAACTCCGCGCCGGGTTCGTGCGATCAATCGTTTACCGACAGCACCATGATCGGATCGGCGATCTTCTCCGGGGCGATCTCCTGGTCCATCGGCAAGACCGCGGTGCCGATGGCGAAGAACTCGATGACGTGGGTCTGCCAGCCGTGGTTGCCCTCGTGCATGTCCACGCCGACCACGCCCTCGGCCTTGGCCGCGGCGGCCTCGTGCTGCATGCGCTCGATGGCGATCTCGCGCGCCTCGTACATCGCCGAGGTGAAATTCTCCAGCTCCACGTTGCGCATGGTCTGGCCGATCGAGGCGAACACGCCGCGATGGGCGACGTGATAGACGCAGGAGCCCATCACCATTTCCACCGGCCGGTAGCCGGAATGCAGCAGCGACCAGAAGTCCTGCCCGGACAGGTCGGAGGTGAACGGTCCGCCGTCATGGGCGCGGAAACCTTTGTGCCCGTCGCCGTGGACCACGCCGGTGCCGATGGCGATGAACTCCAGCAGGTTTTCGTCCCATTCGAGTCGCTTGATGGTCAGCTTGACGCCGACGATGCCGTCCGCGTTCATCGCCGTGGCTTCGGCGCGCATGCGCGTCATGGCCAGTTCGCGGGCGTGATACATGGCCTTGGACAGGACTTGCAGCTCCTCGTTCTTCTTCCAGCTGCCGTACTGGATGCCGACGTGATAGACGCAGGTGCCGACGCACAGCCCGATCGGCTCGAATCCCGCCTTGCGCACCAGCAGGAATTCGTTGACGCTGAAATCCGAAGTGAAGACGCCGGACGAATGCGCCGACGAGCGCAGGCCCTTGAGTCGTTCCTGGGCGTGCGCTGGAATCTGGCTGCTCATGTTCAGATGGCTCCCTCTGCGTCGTTCGATACGTAGGATTGGTGGTGCCGCGTGGTTCCCGTGAGGGGCGTCTTGCCGGCATGCATGTCGACCACCATGCGGATGCCATGGGGTATGGGCACGCCGCGCCGCGCGTCAACCGTGGTGGCGACGACGATGTGCCGGGCCAGATACTGTTTGGTCTCGTTGCCCTCGCCGCGCTCGAACATCTGGCTGAAATTGACGTGGGCGAGGACGCCGTTGCCCTGGCTGGCCGCGCTTTGGCGCAGCTGGAAATGCGCGCGCTGCCGCACCGTCTCCCACAGCCGGCTCAGGGCCCTGCACTCGATATTGCCCATCCAGGCGAGATTGGTGCTGTTGCGCCAGTCGGTCATCCACTCGTAGTGCGCGCCGATGGCGATGCCGGTGGGCACCACGTCGGCTTCCACCAGCTTGATGAATTCCAGCGCCGGCACGGTGGCGACGATCGGATCCGAGCTGGGTGGCAGCCCTTCCACCTTGACCGCGGTGCCGGTCAGGGTGAAGTCCATGCTGTTCTCGACATCGAGCGCGATGGTCCGCATTTTCACATCGAGGATCGCGTTGGCGCCCGCGACTTTGGCCTCGGCGCGCAGCCGCCGCAAGGCGGTTTCCCAGCCCTGCGCATGCCCCTCGGTCCAGGACCAGCCGTAGTGCAGCCAGCAGGTCGCCGATACCGAGGCGATGGGCCGGATGCCATGCGAGCGCGTCAGCAGCAGTTCCGCCGGGGTCAGGGTGGCGAGCCACGGCAGCGCGCCGCTGCGGGCGCCCTCCAGGCGCTTGCGCACGCCGGGAGATACGCGGCCCGATTGCACGGCTTCCAGAATGCCGGCCTGCCGCTGCGCGGAAGCCAGCTTCGCTGCCTGGGCCTGCGCATCGTCGCCCTGTGTCAACCAGTCCAGAAATGCCATCGCACCCTCGTCCTTGAAGCGGCCCTATTCGGCCATGAATGCGGAAAGGGATTGCGCCAGCCGCCTGGCGTGCTCCGAGGCTTTCCTGGTTTCTTCCATCAGCCTGGCGAACCATTCAGCTGGATCGATGCTCTTGTTGCTGATGGCGATGTCGCGCACCACCATGGCGATGCTGGCCTTGAGGCGGCCATTGGCGATTTCGAGAATGTAATGGTTCTGCTCCATCTCCACCGTGACGCCGGTGGTTTTGGCGCTACGCGAAAACAGGCCCTTGCTCTCGTGTATGGTCACGCGCTCCGGCATCGCTTCGCGCAGGCGCAGGGCGAAGGCGTGCAGATTGCTCTGGGCGTCGGTATGGAAGCGCCGCAGCCAGGCGGCCTGCCGGTCGAAGGCGAGGTCTGGCGCGCCGTTGCCGAGGTCGTTGCTCATCGCGGCGGCGCCTGTTCCAGCGCGCGCTGGTTGACGCCCTGCATGCCCTTTACCAGCCGGTCGCGCACGCCGGCCAGCTGCGCCTCGCGCTCGCGGTCGCCGGCGGCGACTTCGCGCTCGATGTCGATGACCTCGTTCATGGTGCGGATCGCCTCGTCGGCCACTTGGGCCAGCACCTCGATATTGCGCGGGTCGCCGGCCAGGCTGCGCGCGGCGCTGGTGGCGGCCTCGTGCGCGCCCTTGGAGGCCAGCAGCGTGATCTGGCGGCTCGCCTCGTCGAGCTTTTCGGCCTCGTTCGCGGCGTTGCGCAATTCCACCTGGACCACCGCCTGCGAGGCGACGGCCATCAGGCGCGGAATCACCACCAGCATGCCGTTGGAGATTTTCATCAGGCGGGTTTCGGCCGCCTTGCGGTTCTGGCCGATGATCGGGATCAGCATGGCGGAGCCGACTAGGTTTTCGCGCATGTCGGCCACCTTGCCGCGGAAGTTGGCGATGGCGCCGCGGAATTCGAGCACATCGGCCGCATCCGCCGCGTCGCCGGTCTTGACGGCGTTGAGCCGCAGCGCTTCCAGCTCGTCCTCGCCGCGATCGATGGCGATCTGGCCGGCGGCGATTTCGATTTTCAGCGCATGCAGGCTCTTGCGGATGGCCACGGCCTGCTCGTCGAGCAGCTCGATGGTGATGCCCAGGTCGGCCTTGGTCTTGCGCGCCTTGGCTTGCTCGGCATCCATCAGATCCAGGAACTGCTTGCGATTTTCCTGGAAGCCCTTGAAGGCGGTGTGCGCATCGCTGACCGCGCCCAGCAGCTTGCCGATCAGGCCCTTGCGGGTGGCGGGCTTGCCGGAGGATTCGGCTTGCAGGTCCTGGATGCGCAGGATCTTGACGCCGTCGATGACGGCGGCGGCGATGCGTCCGACTTCGCCGGCATCGCCTAGGCGCACGCCCGTCAAAAGTTCGCGCGAGGCCTGGCTGATGCCGGCCAGCACGTTGTCGCCGTGCGCCAGCAGGGAGTTGGTGCTGCGAAAATCGATGCGCGCCGCCGAGCGGTTCGCCGCGGCCAGTTCTTCCGCGCTCAGATTGGCGATTTCCACCAGGCGATCCGGGCGCGGCTGCGCCACCAGTCGCGTGTCGGTGGTTGCCAGCGCATTGCCGTGCGCGGATGGCTCGCTCGCCGGCAGCGGTGGATTGAGGTCGCCGATGGTTGCGAGATCCAGGGGTTCGCTGGGGGGCTTGCTGGGTGTGGATTCGGCCATGTCGCGCAACTACTCCGGCAGGTCAGGCCCTACCTTAAACTTCGGCGGTGGTTTGGGAAAGCCGCTGCTGCATGTCGTTCAAGTCAAGCACAAAAAAGAGGCCGGCGTTGGGCGCAACTGTGAATCGCGTCACAATTTTGTCATGGGCTGCCGCCCTCGATACCACTAATTACGAAGCAAACGCTCTGCAAATGCTCATTCTGCTTGTAGGACGCGCCCAGGATCGAATTGCAGCTTCACTCCGGAAAGCTGCGCCTGCAGAGCGGTGCCGATCAAGGCAGCGAGCTGTTGCGCCGCCGCCTCATAGTCCAGCCCCTGTGGGCGGATGTTGGAAATGCAGTTGCGCTCGGCGTCGTTGCGGCCGACGCGCGGCGCGTAGGTCAGATAGGCCCCCAGGCTGTCGGGCGAGGACAGGCCGGGGCGCTCGCCGATGAGGCTGACGGCGATGCGCGCGCCGAGCGTTTCGCCCACCTCGTCGGCCAGGGCGACGCGCGCCCGCGTGGCGATGACGACAGGCGCCACAGTCAAGCCCTCGGGCAGCAGCGGTCTGAGTGCGCGCAGCAGCGGCACCGCATTCTGCTGCACCGCCGTGGATGACAGCCCATCGCTGACCACGATCACCAGGTCGGTGGTTTTGATGTCCAGCGCCGCCAGTGCGGCCAGTGCATCGACGTGCAGGCGCCGCCCCCAGTCCGGCCTTGCCAGGTAAGCCGCGTGGTCCTGCGCCCGGCTATGCGCTTCGCTGACCGTCCAGCCATCGGCTTCGAGCGCGCCGCGCAAAGTAGCTACGTCGAGCGCGGTGAGCACTGCATCGCGCGCCTGCGCGTGGGCCAGCTCAAAGGCCAGTACTTCGCGCGTCGGCAGGCTGGCGCCGCTGCGGCCGAGGGCGATGCGCGCGGCGGTATGGCGGCGCAGCGCGGTCCAGGAGTCCTCGATCACCGGCGCTATTAATGGCGCTTCCGCGGGTGTCGCGGCGGGATGCTTGGTATTCACGATGCGGCTTCGGCAAAGGCGGTGAGCGCGGGCAGGGCATCGTTGCCGCGACTGTCGCGCAGGCGTCCCGCCTGGTCGACGATGCGCATGTGTTGCAGCCAGCGTTCGAACTCCGGCGCGTGCTTCAGGCCCAGCGCCTCGCGCAGGTACAGGGCATCGTGGAAACTGGTGCTCTGGTAGTTGAGCATGATGTCGTCGGCGCCGGGCACGCCCATGATGTAGTTGACCCCGGCGGCGCCGAGCAGCAGGAGCAGGTTGTCCATGTCGTCCTGGTCGGCCTCGGCGTGGTTGGTGTAGCACACGTCCACGCCCATTGGCAGGCCCAGCAGCTTGCCGCAGAAATGATCCTCCAGCGCGGCGCGGATGATCTGCTTGCCGTCGTAGAGATATTCCGGGCCGATGAAGCCGACCACGGTGTTCACCAGCAGCGGCGAATATGCGCGCGCCACCGCGTAGGCGCGCGCCTCCAGCGTCTGCTGGTCGATGCCGTGGTGGGCGTTGGCCGAGAGCGCGCTGCCCTGGCCGGTCTCGAAATACATCAGGTTGTCGCCCAGGGTGCCGCGTTTCAGCGAGAGTGCTGCCTGCTGCGCCTCCCGCAGCAGGGCGAGGTCGATGCCGAAGCTGCGGTTCAGCGCCTCGCTGCCGCCGATGGACTGGAACACCAGATCGACCGGCGCACCGCGGCCGATCGCCTCGATCTGCCGCGTCACATGGGTCAGCACGCAGGACTGCGTCGGGATGTCGAAGCGCGCGATCAGCTCATCCAGCAGGCGCCACAGCGTCAGCAGGCGCGCCGGATCGTCGGTGGCCGGATTGATGCCGATGACGGCGTCACCGGCGCCATACAGCAGCCCGTCCAGGATACTGGCGGCGATGCCCTTGGGATCGTCGGTGGGATGGTTCGGCTGCAGGCGCACCGCGAGGCGGCCGGGCAGGCCGATGGTGTTGCGGAAGCGCGTCACCACGCTGCATTTGCGCGCGGCCAGGATCAGGTCCTGGTTGCGCATCAGTTTACTGACCGCCGCCACCATCTCGGGTGTGAGGCCGGGGGCCAGCCGAGCCAGCACGACTCCATCGACGCGGTCCGACAGCAGCCAGTCGCGCAGGCCGCCGACGCTGAGCAGGCTGATCGGCGCGAAAGCTTCGGCGTCGTGACTGTCGACGATCAGCCGCGTCACCTCGTCCGCCTCGTAGGGAATCAGCGGCTGTTCCAGAAATGCCGTGAGCGGCAGTTCCGCCAGGGCCAGCTTCGCCGCGGCGCGCTCCTCACGGCTGGCGGCGGCGACGCCGGCCAGCTGATCGCCGGAGCGCAGCGGACTGGCCTTGGCCAGCAACTCCCGCAGATCGCGGAAGAGGTGATTGCGGATGCCGATGCGGGATGTGTAGCTCATGCGGATTCCCCGGGAGCTTGATCATACCCGGGCATGGGCGTATGCCGCGAACTTAGACCTTCTCCGTGCTCTTGAACCTGGTGCGGCCGCGGGGAACGAAGCCGGTCCGCTTGATGGTGCGCATGCTCAGGTTCTGGCTCTTGAACAGGGCCACCTTGAAGACGATGGGAGACACGCAATCTTCCTTGTTGTGGTAAATGCGCAGGCCGCCATCCGTGGTCTGCAGGCGGTTGACCTGCTCCGGCGTGAATTCGTAGCGATCCCGGAAGAAAAAGCCGACATCGAACAGCAGGCTGGAACGGGATACGACCATCGCCGCATGCGAATAGAAGCCGCTGTGCAAGCCCTGCTTGAATCGTCCGTAGAGTACCGCTTTCATGGAACGCGCCCATCATGGCCGTGTCGTACTGCTCAAGCAGCAAGCTTCATGCCGCTTCCGCCCGGCTAGGGGGTCTGACTGTCCTCGTATTCGGCGTCCGGTCGGGCGCAAAGCTGCAGTTTCTCTACTTCGCGGTTGTTTAGGAGGTCCCAGCGCCGCCAGCTGTAATACAGGCGCAGCTGCGGCGCCGGATGTGGCCGGTCGGCCTCCGCCACACGGATTACAGCTTCTCCGCGCACCGGGTCGAGGCGATGCAGGCCGTTGACCCAGCGCCGGCGTTCCGCGCCGCTTGCGAACTCCGCGGCGGTGATGATCCGGCGCGTGCGCCATTCCCCGTTTTCGCGGTATTCCCAGGCCAGTGTATGGAAGTCGAAAGCATCCGCCACGCCGTGATGGGGTGCGTAGTACAGGCTGAGGCGCTGCTCGCCGGCGCCGGCGAAGACGATGCCGAACAGGCGCAGGTCGATGGCGGTGCTCATCGGCAGGCCCTAGGGCGCGGCGGCGCTCATCAATGCGGATACGGAATCGCCGGTCGGGGTGATGAAGTCGTCCAGCTGCCAGCACCCGGCAATGCCGGCCCTGCGCAGCTTCAGCCTGATGCTGCGTGTCGCCGTGTTGTCCGGCGTCGCCCCTGCGGCGGGATAGCTCATGATCACCACCGCGCTGCCGCCCTGCTGCGCTTCGCGGCGGAACTGCACCGGGCTGCCGATGACGCTGTCCTGCGGCCCCAGCCATGGATCGTATTGCAGATGGCAATGCCCGTGCTTCTCCACGCAGACGCGTTCGGCCCGCAGCTTGAGCAGAAAGCCCGGCGTGACGACCTCGCTGACCTGTTCGGGCGATTCGTTGAAGAAGGAGTAGCTCGAGCGATAGAAGTCCTGGGCGAAGGTCTCCGGATAGGGCGTGCAGGACTGGGCCGCCGCGTCGGTCATGCCCGCGGCGGTGATGAGGAGTGCAATGAGCCGGCTGCGCATAAACGTTCCCGCTCTGAGTGAAAGTCCAGTGTAGCGGCTCAAGGCGCTGTGGCGATCTCGTCGTAGCCCCGGCCCAGGAATTCGATCAGGCAGAAGCCGTGGCCGAACGGGTCCGCCAGGTGGGCAATCCTGCCCCAGGCATGCGTTTCGGCCGCGCCTTCCAGGCTGGCGCCCGCCGCAACGGCATTTTGCACCGCCGCGGCGAGGTCATCGACGACGAAATCAAGGTGCAGCGGCGTCCAGTGCCGCTGGTAGCTGCGCACTTGCGTCATGCTGCGCGAAGCCGGGCTGCCCGCGGCCTTCACCAGCAGATAGAACGGAACGGCGCCACCGAGCATTTCCACGCCGCCGGCACCGAAACGGCGGCCGACCCGCAGGCCAAATGCGGTGCTGTAAAAATCGATGGCCCGGCTCAGGTCATCGACGTCGATGTTGATCAGCAATTGCATGATTTCGCTCCGCGATCGTCTCGAAACGCCGCCCGGCGCGGTCTGGTGCTTCGGGTCTCAGGTGGCCCTGGCCGGCGGCCGGCGCTGCTCGCTTTCGACGTCGGGCAGCAGGCCTGCCAGCAGGCCGATCAGGGGCAGGAAGGCGCAGAGCTGGTAGACGAAGCCGATGCTGGTGTGGTCGGCCAGCACGCCCAGCACCGCCGCGCCGACGCCGCCCATGCCGAAGGCGAAGCCGAAGAACAGCCCGGCCACCGTGCCGGTCTTGCCCGGCATCAGCTCCTGCGCGTAGACCACGATGGCGGGGAAGGCGGAGGCCAGGATCATGCCGATCGGCACCGTCAGCACGCCGGTCCAGAACAGGCTGGCATGGGGCAGCAGCAGGCTGAACGGCAGCACGCCCAGGATCGAGATCCAGATGATGCGCTTGCGGCCGAAGCGGTCGCCCAGCGGCCCGCCGATGATGGTGCCCACCGCCACCGCGCCGGTGAACACGAACAGCAGCAGCTGCGCGCTGCGCACCGACACCTGGAAATGATCGATCAGGTAGAAGGTGTAGTAGCTGGTGATGCTGGCCAGATAGAAAAACTTGGAGAAGATCAGCGCCAGCAGCACGCCGATGGCGGCCCGCACCTTGCCCGGTGCCAATTGCGCCGGGGCCGCCCCGCCGCGCGGCTTGAGCCGCGCCAGGCCATGCTGACGGTACCAGCGGCCGATGTTGCCGGTGATGAACATGCCGAGCAGGGCGACGCCGCAGAACCAGGCCACGCTGACCTGGCCGCGCGGCAGGATGATCAGGGCGGCCAGCAGCGGCCCGATGGCGGAGCCGATATTGCCGCCCACCTGGAACACGGACTGCGCCAGCCCGTGGCGGCCGCCCGAAGCCATGCGCGCCACCCGCGACGATTCCGGGTGGAACACCGAGGAGCCGGTGCCGACCAGGGAGGCCGCCAGCAGCAGCACGGGGAAGCTGCCGGCCCTGGCCAGCAGCAGCAGGCCGACCATGGTAAAGCCCATTCCCGCCACCAGCGAGTACGGCCGGGGTTTGCGGTCGGTGTAGGCGCCCACCAGCGGCTGCAGCAGGGAAGCGGTGAACTGGAAGGTGAAGGTCAGCAGGCCGATCTGGCTGAAGCTGAGCGCATAGGAGTCCTTCAGCATCGGGTACATCGCCGGCAGCAGGGCCTGCATCAGGTCGTTGAGCAGATGGCACAGGCTGATCGCCGCCAGGACGCCGAACACCGTGTGGTGGGAGGTCCCATGGGCCGTGTGGTGAGCCGTCTGCTGGGTGCCGACCCCGGCGGTCTGCGCGGCCGGGCTGGCGGTGGTCAGGGCGGTGGCGGTCTCGCTCACGGGATTCTCCTGGCTGTGGCTGGTGGCATTCGCGACTCGCAGAATGCCGCGGCAGGATACGCGCTACAATTCTGCCTGCTTGCGTTGGTGGGTCAATTTATATCGAGAGTGGGCCAAAAGCATCATGCGTAACATCCGGTACTCCGCCGAACACGACGCCGTTCCGCGCGCGGTGGTGGCCATCGGCAACGAATATCCGGCGGGCTATGCTGGCCGGCCGCATAGCCATCGGCGCGCGCAATTGCTCTACGGTGCGACCGGCATGATGACCGTGAGCACCCGGCACGGCGCCTGGGTGGTGCCGCCGGAGCGCGCCGTCTGGCTGCCTTCCGGCGAAGTCCATGATGTGCGCACCGTCGGCGCCGGAGTGAGCACCCGCAGCGCCTACATCTGGCCCGATGCCATCGAGGGGCTGCCGCAGAAATGCCAGGTGCTCGGCATGACGCCGCTGATGCGCAATCTGCTGCTGGAAGCGGTGGACGTGCCCCTGCAATACGATACCGCCGGCCGCGACGGCCTGGTGATGGCCTTGCTGCTGCAGGAGGTGCGCCGCCTGCCGGTGCTGCCGTTGTCCCTGCCGCTGCCGCAGGAGCGGCGGCTGGCGCGGCGTTGCCGGCGCCTGCTGGAACAGCCCACGCCGCACGACACCATCGAGCGCTGGAGCGAGGCCCTGGAGATGAGCCGGCGTGCCTTCACCCGGCATTTCCGGGCCGAGACCGGCATGAGCTTCGGTGCCTGGCGGCAGCAGGCCTGCCTGTTCGCGGCCCTGCCGCGGCTGGCGGCGGGCGAGGCGGTGACGACGGTGGCGCTGGATCTGGGCTATGACAGCCCGGCGGCTTTCACCAGCATGTTCAGGCGCGCCCTGGGCGCCCCGCCGAGCCGCTATTTCCGCTCCTCCAGCCGGACCGGAAGAGCGGCCGGAACCGGCGGCTGAGGCTGGCCGATCCGTTTTCGCCGGTCCATGGCTCGACATATTGTACCGATAGGTACAATATGTACCTATCGGTACAAACCGTCAGGAGCATCGATCATGAGCGCACGTCCCCCGCTGCCCCCCTTTACCCGTGAGACTGCCGCGCAGAAGGCCCGCATGGCAGAGGATGCGTGGAATTCGCGCGATCCCGAGCGCGTCTCGCTCGCCTACACCGAGGATAGCCGCTGGCGCAATCGCGCCGAGTTTCTGGTCGGGCGCCCCGCCATCGTCGAATTCCTCAGCCGCAAATGGGCGCGGGAACTGGACTATCGCCTGATCAAGGAAGTCTGGGCCTTTCACGACAACCGCATCGCCGTGCGCTTCCAGTACGAGTTCCACGACGATTCCGGCAACTGGTTCCGTGCCTACGGCAACGAGCAGTGGGAATTCGACGAGCAAGGCCTGATGCGGCGGCGCGAGGCCAGCATCAACGACGTGGCGATCAAGGAAAGCGAGCGCAGGTTCACCTGGCCCAAGCTGGGGCCGCGGCCGGCGGATTTTCCCGGCCTGACCGAGCTGGGTCTTTAAGGCCGGGGATGCCTCGCACCATTGGCGAGCGCGGCGATGCCATTCCGGCGCTGGCGGAGGTGTTCCGCACCCATGGCTTCGACGGCGCCTCGCTGTCGCTGATCGGCGCGGCGACGGGGCTGGGCAAGGGCAGCCTCTACAACTTCTTCCCCGGCGGCAAGGAGGAGATGGCGCAGGCGGTGCTGGATGAAATCGACGGCTGGTTCCGCCGCGAAGTATTCACGCCGCTGCGCGAGGCGGCGGAGCCGCGACAGGGCATCCGCGAAATGCTCCAGGTGGTGGATCGCTATTTCCACTCCGGCCGCCGTGTCTGCCTGATCGGGGCCTTCGCCCTGGGCGATTCCAGGGACCGCTTCGCGGCTTGCGTGGCGGCCTATTTCGCCGAATGGGTCGACGCGCTGGCCGAAGCCCTGCGCCGCGCCGGATCGGGCCGCGCCGAGGCGCGCGCACAGGCCGAGGATGCGGTGGCGGCGATCCAGGGCGCCCTGGTGCTGGCGCGCGCCGCGGATGATCGGGCGGTGTTCGGGCGCATCATGCGCCGCCAGGAACTGCTTCTGCTCGGGAAGTGATGCCGGTGTTCCAGGCCCTAGTCCTGCTTGCGCTCGACGATGTCGAACAGCAGGCCGAAAGGATCGCGGATGTAGTACAGGCCGGGCTGCGAGGCAATGTGCACCGGCTTGCAGCCGAGGCCTTCCAGGTATTCGCATGCGGCCTGGCGATCCGCCACGTCGAAGGAAGGCACGTAGCTGGCCAGCGGCCGGCTGTCGAGATTGACGTAGAGCCGCAGCTTGC
>Ga0302308_10002644_pt1 | contig 14478 bp, 14 predicted proteins | sample III_Palsa_E3_3_FD_200531 | JGI IMG/M metagenome (GOLD analysis project Ga0302308, IMG submission 200531) | Peat permafrost microbial communities from Stordalen Mire near Abisko, Sweden - III_Palsa_E3_3 | ecosystem: Environmental > Terrestrial > Soil > Palsa > Peat permafrost | place: Sweden... | reverse complement strand
CCCATTGAGGTAATTCCTATGAAGCGTACTATAGTGGCCATCCTCGCGATCTCACCCTTGATGATGCATGGACAGGTGAAGTCGTCTGCTCAGCCCGGATCTACGCCCACTCTTGAATCGAGCAACGTGCAGCCTGCTGCCTTTGCTGGGATCAAGTCTGCAGACCATAGCGCAACCCCAACCGTCGTACGAGTTTCGTCCGGCGTCACGGCACCGGTGCTCGTGCACTCGGTGACTGTCGATCGCGGACATATCCTGGGAGCCGATGCCTCGGAAGATCGCGTTGTTCGTGTAGCGATGACGATCGACGCGACTGGTAAGCCGACGGACTTGAAGGTGATTCAGTCGACCGACAAGTTCACGGACCAGGCGATTCTCGCAGCAGCAAGCCAGTACCGCTTCAAGCCGGCGACTTTGAATGGAAGCGCTGTGCCGATCGAGATGACGGTTAACTTCAATATCCAGTAAGAGTACGAGAAATGGCGGGCCAGATTTTGAGGGGCGGAGGCGGTTGCCTTCGCCCCTCAGTGTTTTCGGCGGTATTCGGAGGTTTTGAGCGCATGGGCACGGGAGTCTCTTACAATGAAGCTGCTATGCGCTATCTGATCGCGATTCTCGCACTCGCCGGCATCTTCGATTCCGTGCTCGCCTTAAGAATTCACAACCAGAACCCAGCCGATGCGCCGCCGTGTGCCGTGAGCGAGAAGTTCGATTGCGGTGCGGTGAATCATGGACGCTACGCGGTGTTTCCGCCAATTGGGTTCGATGAGGCGGAGCACTCGGGGAAGATACATGTTCCGGTAGCGGTGATTGGGATTTTTGGGTATGCGCTGATCGCGGTTCTGGCGTTGAGCAAGCAGTACTGGCTGACGCTCCAGGCAGCGGAGATTGGATTCGCGTGTGCGGCGTTTCTGTCGTTTCTCGAGGCGTACGTGATCGAGAAGTGGTGCATTTATTGTCTGTACTCGATGTGTATCATCTCGGCGATTTTGGTGTTGACGGTTGCGAAACTGTTAACCGATTACTTGCGTGGACGAAGATCGGGTGCGATGGTAGCCCCGTAATGCAACTACAATCTCCTCATGTGGCCAGCATTGCTGCAACTGATTGAACTCGCTCCGCATGTGACGCGACTGGTGCCGATGGCAGACCGGTATCTGCAGTCGAAGGCGGATAACGGGAAGTCGCAGCGGCGCGCGCTGGATGAGATGGGCGAGCGACTGCGCGGAGACATGGCGCTGACGGCCGAGCGGACGCACGGAGATTTGACGCGGGTTACGGCAGCGCAAGCGGGCATCGTTCAACAATTGACCAAGCAGAACGCGACGCTGGAGAGCATTGCGGCAGACCTGCAGGCGGCGCGGCTGACGAGCGGTGCGCTCGATGAGCGCATGGTGCAGATGGAGACACGGATACAGCGGCTTTGGATGGCGGTCGTTGCGGGGCTGATTGTTTCTGCGGGAGTGATTGCGGTGCTCGCGGTGCTGCTTCTTCGGCGGTAATGTACACGGTTCCTGAATCACGATGCCTGACTTGAAACGATCGAACCGATTCCCTTCCCTTGGCGGGCTTCTGCGTCTGCGACGAGAGACGATCGCCGCGAATCCTCGACGGTATGTGAAGATGCTGGTCGTCTGCCTGGGAGTAGTGATGCTTGTGGATGCGGTGGCGGGCTGGCCGTTCCTGGTGGCTCGATTACAGGCTGTGGCCGTGCTGGACAAAGTTGGAGGACAGCCGGTGCCCGCGCCAGTGCGATGGCTAGCGGTCGAGCCGGTAAAGACGACGGAGTTGATGTTGACGCTGCCCAGCGGGGTTGAGCGGGCGCGGATGTATACGCCGGTGAACCATCAGGATGCGCCGGGGATGGTGGTGGTGCATGGGGTGCATTACCTGGGGATGGATGAGCCGCGGCTGGAGGCGTTTGCTGCGGCGATGGCGGGGTGCGGTTTGCGGGTGCTGACGCCGGAGCTGTCGGATATCAAGGACTACCATATCGGGGCGAGCTCGATTGCGAGCATTGGCGACACCGCAGCTTGGATGGCGCACGAGAGTGGTGATAAGCCGGTGGGGGTGATGGGGCTGAGCTTTTCGGGGAGTTTGTCGCTGCTGGCGGCCGCTGAGCCGCAGTACAAGCGGGCCATCAAGTTTGTAGTGGCGGTGGGGTCGGAGGGCGAGATGTCGAGGGTGGCCAACTATTACCTGACGGGGAAAGCGCTGCGGCCGAGCGGGGATGCAGAGGTTCTTGCGCCACATGAGTACGGCGCGCTGGTGCTGGAGTACGAGAGCCTGGAGGATTTTGTGCCGGCGCCGGATCGGGATGCGGTGAGGCTGGTGTTGCGAAATCATTTGTACGAAGATCTTGCGGCGGAGCGTGCGGCGCTGGCCAATCTGACGCCGGGACAGTTGGCGGAGGCGAAGCAGTTGATGGACACGACGTCTGCGACTACGCGAAAGATGATTGAGGAGAGCGACGAGCGGCATCTGGCCGAGATGGCGAGCGTGAGTCCGGATGGACAACTGGCGCAACTGGGGAGGCCGGTGTTCCTGCTGCATGGGGAGGGCGACAACATTATTCCTTCGACTGAGACGCAGTGGCTGGAGAAGGATGTGCCGAAGGAAATGATGCAGGCATCGTTGATCTCGCCGGTGATCTCGCATTTGGATGTGGATGCGAAGGGGCCGGGGTTCGTGGACCAGTGGCGGCTGGTACATTTTTTCGCGAAGATTCTGCATGCTGCGAAGGCCCGGTGAGCGAAGGGGCGTGCAGCCACTAAAATAGAAAGAGACATGACTGACTTGGTTGGGCTTAGGGATATTGAGGGGGCGAAGGCCCGGATTGCGGCTGCTGCCGTTCGTACGCCGCTGGTGCGGCTTAGTCGCGCGAGGATGCGCCTAACGGGGTTTCGCGAGCTGGCGGATAGGATGCCGGAGATTTATTTGAAGGACGAGTCGGCGCAACCGATTGGGAGCTTCAAGTTAAGGGGCGCGTACAACAAGATTGCGCAGCTCTCGGCGGAGGAGTTGGGGCGCGGGGTGATTACGTATTCGTCTGGCAACCATGCACAGGGCGTGGCATATGCGGCGCGGGCGATGGGAGCGAAGGCGGTGATTGTGATGCCGTCGAATGCTCCGGAGGTTAAGCGCGCGGCGACGATGGCGCTGGGCGGAGAGATTGTGCTGGTGGGGACGGCGAGCAGCGAGCGGCGCGAAAAGGCGGAAGAGTTGGCTGCGCTGCATGGATATACGATTGTGCCGCCTTATGACGATGCGGCGATTGTTGCGGGGCAGGCTACATGCGGGGTTGAGATTCTGGAGCAGCTGCCGGGCGTGGAGCTGGTGATGTCGCCGGTGTCGGGGGGTGGATTGCTGTCGGGTGTGGCGACGGGGATAAAGCTGACGGCTGGGGCTATGGGAATACCTGCGCCGCAGGTTTGGGGGTGCGAGCCGGAGCTTGCCGGCGATGCGGCGGAGTCGTTCCGGACGAAGACGCTGGTGGAGTGGCCGGCTGAGAACACGACGCGCACGATCTGCGATGGGTTGCGGACACAGTCGCTGGGTGTGCTGAACTTCGAGCATATTCTTCGCTTCGTGGATGGGATTGTCATGGTGAGCGAGGAAGAGATTTGCGCGGCGGCGAAGGTGATTTTAGCGGCGACGAAAATTGTGGCTGAGCCTTCGGGCGCGGTGACACTGGCGGCTGCGTTGTTTCATGCGGAGGCGTTGCCGAAGGTGCGGAAGGTGGTGGCGATCGTGTCGGGCGGGAATTTGGAGCCGGCGTTGCGGGCGGAGTTGGAAGGCTAGAGGCGTGCGAGCCTGGCAGGGTAAAATCAGGGCATGCCTTCTTTGCTTAAAGTATTGATTTTGGCCATTGTGCAGGGCCTTGCGGAATTGTTGCCGGTATCGAGCTCGGCGCATGTGGTGGTTGCGGAAAAGCTGATGGGGCTTGATCCTTCGTCGCCGCAGATGACGCTGGTGCTGGTGATGCTGCATACCGGGACGATGTTCGCGGTGATCTTCTACTTCTGGTCGCAGTGGAAGCAGGCGTATTTCACGACGTCTCACGCGACGAATCGGTTTTTGGTGCGCGCGGCGTGGGCGACGGTGCTGACGGGCGTGGTGGGCTATCCGCTGATTGCGATCATTGAGCGAACGGCGTTCAAGGGACATTCGAAGGGCGAGATTGAGATGCTGTTCTCGCGGCTGGACCTGATTGCGCCGGCACTGTTCGCGGCGGGTGTGCTGATTTTGATTGCGGGGTTGAGAGAGCGCGGCGAGGCGAAGAGCGCGACGGCGCGGCCGGACTATGAGCGCTCGATTGTGCTGAGCGGCGATAACGTGACGTTTGCGCAGGCAGGGTGGATGGGCGCGATCCAGGGATTTTGCCTTCCCTTCCGCGGGTTCTCGCGGTCGGGCGCTACGATCTCAACAGGGTTGCTGGCGGGTGCGAATCGGCAGCGGGCAGAACGGTTTAGTTTTGCGCTGGCGGTCATCATTACGCCGCTGGCGATTGCGCGCGAGGCTGAAAGACTTTTGAAGGCAAAGCATGTTGCGGATCTTGCAGGGCAACCGCTTGATCTGCATGCGAGTGTTGTCGCTGCGCTGCTGGGCATGGTGTTTTCGTTCTTTGCGGGACTGGCGGCGCTGCGCTGGCTTAGCTCGTGGTTGGAGCATGGGCGGTGGTATCTGTTTGGGATTTATTGTTTGGTGGCGTCAGGGGTGGTGTTTTATCTGTACCACCTGGGGTATTAGACCGCAGGTATTAGACAGCGGGGCTTTCCAGGCGGGCCGGTGTGGCTTCAGGTTTGGTGTATTGCCATGCCCACGCGATGAGGGCTAGCTGCAGTGGCAGTCGGAGCCACGAAATCCAGAGTGGGACGTTGGGGTAGCGCTCCGGGTGTTGGACCATCCAGAGGTTGGCGGGAAAGACTGCGATGAGGAGAAGGATGATTCCCCAGGCGGCGGTGCGGCGCGTGGGTGGGACGAGAAGGCCGAGGCCGCCGGCGATTTCTGCGGCACCGCTGACTAGAACGAGTTCGCGATGGGCGGGACAGTAGTCCGGCATGATGCGCACGTAGGCGCGGGTCACGACGAAGTGACCCACGCCCGCTGCTATATACAATCCTGCCATTAGTACGCGTCCGAGCCGCATGGTTGACTCCATGCGTTTGGGAACGCAGGAACGGTTGTGATGCGTTGGTTACTTGGTTGCTGAGGCGTCGCGGCTGGATTTGACGAAGTCATGAGAGGCGAGGACCTGCTCCTGCTGCTCGACGAGGAGCTCGCGGATGGGCAGAGGTAGATCGTGCTCGAGGGCTTTTGCGTAGGCCTTCTTGGCTTCGTCTTCACCCTGCTCCGCGGTTTCGAGTAGGCCGTGATCGCCGGAGCCGAGCTTGGCTTTGAGGTCACCCCAGGTGCGGTGGATGGCTCCGGAGACAGTGCCAGATTCCTTGACGTCAGCCATGCCTGCGCGGTGGAGCTCGTTCTCGAGCTCGGCGCGGAAGTTGGCGCGCTTGAGGCTTTCTGCGAGGAAGAAGCGCTTCAGGGAGATGTCCTTGAGGTGGTCGCCGATGTCGGCAAAGCCTTTTTGGCTATCCTCGAGGGACTTGATGAGGTCTAGGAGAACAGTCTCCATCTCTTTATTCTTGGTCGATCCGTCTACAGTGTTGGTTGACATGTGAATCCTTCCTGGCTAATGTTCATGGGGTTTGCGCGGGTGGGGTCCGCCGATTGGGTGCGATTCTCCTTCGTCGGCGGCAAGCGGGAGAAATCGCGAAAATCCTGCTCCCCCACCTCTGCGCGTCTGAGGTTCAAGTTCGGCGAAACCCTCACCAACCCCGACTTATCACTAGATGCAGGAACGGGGTGCCTGCGTTGACCGTGCGGGTGAAAATCCTCGCGGACGATTTATGAGGGACTTATGGGGGATCGAGGAGGTCACCAGTGTGGTTCCACTTTGCGAGGGTGCGCACCACACAGCGCGCTATGGAACAATAAATTTGCTCTGGTTGTTCGGTCATTCGCAGCAAAGCGCCCGCGCGGCACGGCCCGCAGGCGTGGGCTCGACCGCGGCCGCAAATCCCTTATGAAGCCCCAGAGACTTATCTACTCGCCAACCCGCAGCCGTCGTTTGAATGAGATGCTCGGCTTGATTGTGCTGGTCGCTGCCGGCTTGCTTCTCCTTGCATTGGTGAGCTATACGCCGTCCGATCCATCGTTCAACACGGTGGGCGGAGGTGCGGGCGGGCGGTTGGCTCACAACTGGACGGGGCTGGTGGGAGCGTATGTCGCGGATCTGCTGTTGCAGGTGGTTGGGATCGCCATCTTCTTTGTGCCGCTGGCGATGATACGGATTGGTGTTTCGTGGATGCGGTCGCAGAGGGTGGGGTCGACCAAGGCTAAGGTGTTGGGGATTGCGCTTTGGCTAATCTTTGCGCCTGCGCTGATTTCGCTGATGCCTGGCCAGTTGCTTTGGCGGCATGCGCTGCCGATTGCTGGTATTGAGGGCACGATCCTGGCTGGCGGGCTGATTCACTTTGTGAATACTCCGGGCGCAATGATTCTTTGCGGTTTGATGGTGGCGCTGTCGCTTTACCTGACGACGTCGTTTCTACTGGCGAATGCGGGCGCTTGGTTTACGGCGCACTTTGGATTCTTGCAGAGCTTGAGCGATCGCTATGCGGCGTGGAAGAACAAGCGGCGCGGTGCGGAAGAGGAAGAGCTAGACGAGGCATTCGCTTCCAAGCGCGAGATTGCGGCGGCTGCGGCGCGCAGGCAGGAGGCCAGCGAAGGCGAGGATGCGGCCAAGAGTGGGACGTTGCTCTCGAGCTTCTTTGGATGGTTTGGGCGACGGAAGCGTCGGCAGGATGAGGATGACGAGGCGGGCGTTGCACAGGCGACGGCGAGTGGGGAGCCGGTGTCGGTGTGGCAGACGATGCCGCGTACGCTGGTAGATGCTGCTCCGATGACGGGATTGCATGTGGCGGCGGCTGCGGCGGCTCCGTATGCTGCGCAGCTGGCGGCGGCGGCGGCTCCGCTGCGGAACGCGCCGGCTGAAGTGTTGCCGTTTGCGGAGACTGCGAACGAGCCGGACGATGATGGATGGCTGGATGCGCCGGAGCGGCGGACGCCGGCGCCAATTTTGTCGATGCCTAAGGCTTCGCATGTGGCGATGCCGGAGCCTCCGCCGGCGCGGGTGCCGAAGCCGGTCGCTTTGCCTCCGATGCCTTCGCCGATGCAGGACATTGCGGCGCAGAATATTGCGTTCGGCAAGCGCGCGGATGCGGATATGCTGGCGGTGGCGATTGTGCCGAAGTCGGTGCGCGGGTATAAGTTGCCGCCTAGCTCGCTGCTGTACAAGTCGGAAGAGCATGCGCAGGTGCGGGAGAACGAGCTGCGCGAAGAGGCTCGGGTGCTGGTGGAGAAGTGCGGCGAGTTTGGCGTGGATGGCGTCGTGGAGCAGATCAATCCTGGGCCTGTCGTCACGACGTTTGAGTTTCGTCCGAATGCTGGCGTGAAGTACTCGCGGGTTACCGGGTTGGCGGATGATCTTTGCCTTGCTATGGCGGCGGAATCGATTTTGATTGAGCGGATGCCGGGCAAGTCGACTGTTGGGATCCAGGTGCCGAACCATGAGCGGGAGACGATCTGGCTTCGGGATGTGGTGGAGTGCGAGAACTTTGCGCAGAGCAAGAGCAAGCTGGCCATCGCGCTGGGCAAGGACATTAGCGGACGGATCGTGATTGGCGATCTGGCGAGCATGCCGCATGTGCTGATTGCCGGATCGACGGGTTCGGGTAAGTCTGTCGCGATCAACGCGATGATTATGAGCGTGCTGTTCAAGTCGACGCCTGAGCAGGTGCGAATGATCCTTGTCGATCCGAAGCGGGTTGAGCTTGGGATGTATGAAGGGATTCCACACCTGTTTACGCCGATCATTACCGAGGCGAAGCTGGCGGCGAATGCGCTACGCAATGCTGTTCGCGAGATGGAGCGGCGGTTGAAGTTGCTGGCTGCGAATCATGTTCGGAATATCGATCAGTTCAACAAGCTGTTTGAGAATGGCAGCGAGTATTTGTTTGAGGACGTGAACCAGGAACCGTTGCCGTACATCATGATCATCATCGATGAGCTCGCCGATTTGATGATGCTGGATCGAGCCAACGTGGAAGAGGCGATTACGCGGCTGGCGCAGATGGCTCGGGCTGTGGGCATTCATTTGGTGCTGGCTACGCAGCGGCCTTCCGTCGATGTTATTACCGGGTTGATCAAGGCGAATGTGCCTACGCGTATGAGCTTCCGGCTGGCGACGAAGGTGGACTCTCGGACCATTATTGATTCGAACGGTGCCGAGAGTTTGCTGGGTCGCGGCGATATGTTGTTCCTGCCGCCGGGGACTTCGCGGTTGCAGCGGGTGCATGCTCCGTTTGTTACGGAGAAAGAAATTGCCGCGGTCACCGCGTTCTGGAGAGCGCAGGGCGAGGCTGAGTATGTCCACGGCTTCCTTGAGGGGCCGAAGGATGAGAAGAGCAACGAGGGCGGCGGAGCGGAGGATAGCTCAGAGGATGATGCGCTGTTCGATGATGCGGTGCGGTTGGTGTTCGAGTTTGGGAAGGCCTCGACTTCCCTGCTGCAGCGGCGGCTGCGGATTGGGTATGGGCGGGCGGCACATTTGATCGACATGATGGAACGCGATGGTCTGGTTGGGCCGGCGGATGGATCGAAGCCGCGGGAGATCTTGAAGTCGCCTAGCTATTTCGCGGAAGTGGATGCTACGTTGCGGTAGGGTGGGTCGGGGTACCCCCCCTCCCCCCTCAGAAGATAAATTTGGAGTAAGCGTATCAAAACAGGTGGCTTAGGTACCAAAGTATCCCCCGGACTTAAAGTGAAAACGGCCCGTAAACTGCTCTATTCAGGCGGTTTACAGACAAAGTACCCCTTTCAAAGGGGTTAGCTGCCACTGGTGGTGTGGGGTGCGGTGGCTTAGGTTTTTGTTTGGATTCCCCTACTTCAATTGTAGCTAGTTGGAAGGGTAACTATGCCAGGTTTTGGAAAGATTTATCGGCAGTGTTTATAGGGGGTCTGTGGGTATTGGGAGGGTTTGGGGGCTTGACAGGTTGTGGGGGGAAACAAGAGCAGAGGCAGATTCCCGAAGGGAATGACAGAAAGAAAGGCAAGGGCAACAGCAAAGGCAACAGCTAATACAGGGGTCTCTCCACTGCGCTGCGCTTCGGTCGAGATGACGGCGTTTGCGTGGGGTGTGGGGTGGCTACTTGGAGGCGGGGGTGGGACGGGTTAGGAGCCAGCGGCCGAGGTCGGCGCGGACTTGCTCGTAGCGGGGTTCGCCGTGGGGGTAGAGCTTGATGGTGCCGTGGGATTTGGTGGTGTAGAAGTTGAGGGCGAAGTCCTTGATAGCGGGTGGCGTGGCGGGAGTGGCGCCGATGTGGACGTCTGTGTTGGGGGTGAGGGCGGCGAGGGCGGCGTTGGCTGATTCGAGGGAGACGTACTCGCGGACGCGGCCGTCGGGGCCGAAGGATTCGAAGTTGTAGCGAGTGAGCGAGCGGCCGGCGGGCTCGTAGTATTCGCGGACGATCCAGCGTTGGCCGTGCACGTTGAAGGCGTCGATGACATCACTTTCGCGGGCGCTGATGCCGGGGGCACCACGCTCACGGGCGCCGCGGAGGACGGCGCGCTCGCGATCGAATTCATCCCAGCGGCCGAGAGCGGCTTCTACGATGACTAGATTTTTATGGGCGAGCCAGAACTCTGGCTGGGCGGCGACTACGGCGCGGTATTGGAGCTCGGCGGCTTCGTACTGGTGGAGGCCTAGCTTGGCGTCGCCGATACCTTCTTCCGCGTCAATGTTGCCGGGGTGGGATTTCAGGTACGCGGCGAAGAGATCTTCTGCTTGCTGATAGTGCCTGGCCTCGAGGGCTTTGTGCGCGGGGATGAGTTCAGAGGGGATGGGCTTCTGCGCAGCGCAGGTTGCGATGAGGGCGGAGAGGGTGATGGATGCGATTCTGTGGCGTGGGTTGAGGTTCACGTTCTAGGTACGCCTTCCCTGCCGCATGGCGTGGCGGCTGACGAAACTTCCGAGGACTGCGATCGCAGCGAGCAGGGCGATCCAAAAGAGATTTGGGTTGCGCTGGTCGTAGGTGCTGTTGATGTGGCGCTGTAGGTAAGCGGTGTTGAGCTGCTCGGTTCCGAGAGTTGCGACGAGCGGTTTGGCGGGTAGGGTTGCAAGGTCTCCGAGGTCATAGACGGAGGCGCGCAGGTCGTTGTCACCATAGCGAAGAGTGTAGGTGGCGTTGGAGGTGGCGTCGAAGCAGAGGGTGCGCTGACGCATTTGGAGCTGGACGGCGGTGAGGGGGAGGGGGGGCTGGGCGGCGTCGGCGACGGTTACGCGGATGGTGGCGGGGTCGTGGAGATTCGAGGCGATGACGGCGGGGAGGGAGAGCTGGGCGGCACTGATGGCGGGAGCTCCGGCGGCGGCGTCGGCGGGGCGCGTGACGCGCGAGATCTGGCCGTTGATGATCTCTTGCGGCTGATCGGGTTGTTGCGTGTCTGCGTGGGCGATGACAGAGACGTCGCGCAGGAAGTCAGATTTGTAAGCGGGGTTGAGAACAAATTTCACGCGCTCTACGGGGAGGTGGGCGGGGATGTCTAGTTGCGCGAGCGAGGACTCGCCTTGCTGCGTGATGGTGTTGGCGGAGGCGACTACGGTGTAGAGGGTTTGGGCTTCGCGGCTGGCGGGGACGGTGGCTCCGTGGACGATGGAGGGATCGGGATGCGGAAAGGGCTTGCCGTCGGGGGTGCGGAGATGGAGGAGGATGTGCAGATGAGGGACGGTGGATTCCTGCAGAGCGAGCGAGGTGGAGCGGGGGAGGTGGCGGTCGGTGAGATCGAAGAGGGTGAAGGTGCCGAGAGATTTTGTTGGCGTGTTGGTGGTGGAGACGGTGGCGGTGCCGAGGAAGTTGTGCGCGGCGAGGTCGAGGTCGACTTCGCTGTAGGGGCGCGGCGGCATGTCGAGGTCGAAGGTGATGGCGTTGTTGTGGAGGGCGAGGTTGCGGACGGTGGCGGTTTGGGCGTCGGTGGGCTGGGCTGCGCTGTAGCTTACGACGAAGGGGACTTCGTGCGGCGTGGTGTGGGGAGCGGCGCGGAAGACGCGGAGGTCGTCGGCTGAGGAGCTGGCGGAGTGGGCGTAAACGCTGGCGTCGAGTACGGTGCAGGCGATGCCTGAGGCGTTGGGAGGGAGGGTGAGGGTGCGGACGTAGCGAAGGTGTTGCGGGTCGGCGAGCGGAGATGGGGCGGTGCCGATGGATGGAACGGTGCCGGCCTGGAGAAGGAGCGCGGCGAGAATGGAGATGAACTTCAAGCGGTGGCCTCGCGGATGAGGCGGATGAAGGATCGCTGTGGACGAGGCTGCTTCCCCATGGGGTAACTTTACCCTTTCGGCGGGGATGGGGGGAGTGGATTCGTTAGCGCGTGGATGTGGATCGTGGAGGCGGGTTGGCGCATCCGTACAATCGGAGAATGAATGACGTGAGTGAGCAGGATGTTCTGGTGATTGGGGCGGGGCCGACGGGGCTGGCTTGCGCGATTGCGGCGCAGCGGGCTGGGTTGAGCGTGGTGCTGGTGGATAAGGGGTGCCTGACGAATTCGCTGTTTCATTATCCGGCGCACATGACTTTTTTTACGACGCCGGAGTTGTTGGAGATTGGGGATATGCCGTTCTCTTCGCCGAACCAGAAGCCTACGCGGTCGGAGGCGCTGGAGTATTACCGGAAGGTCGCGGAGTATTACAAGCTGGATGTGCGGCAGTACGAGACGGTGGAGACGGTCACGGGGTCGGATGGAGCGTTTGTAGTGCACGCCGAGGATAAGTTTGGGCGCAAGCTGACGCATAAGGCGCGGAAGCTGATCGTGTCGACTGGGTATTATGACTTGCCGAATTATTTGGAGATTCCGGGGGAGGATTTGCCGAAGGTGAAGCACTACTATCACGAGCCACATCCTTACTATGCGCAGGATGTGGTGGTGATTGGGGGGAAGAATTCGGCGGCGATTGCGGCGTTGGATTTGTGGCGACATGGAGCGCGGGTGACGTTGGTGCATCGGGGGGCCGAGCTGCATCGGCATATTAAATACTGGATCAAGCCGGACATTGAGAATCGGATTAAGGATGGAGACGTGGTTGCGCATTTTCGGACGGAGGTTAGCGAGATTACCGAGGATGCGGTGACGCTGCTGACGCCGGGCGGGCCTAAGGTGATTCCTAACCAGTTTGTGTTTGCGCTGACGGGGTATCACCCGGACTTTGCGTTTATTGAGGCGCTGGGAGTGAAGCTGGATGATGCGAACGCGCGCTGCCCGGTGTGTGATCCGACTACGCTGGAATCAAATGTGGCGGGGATTTATTTGGCGGGCGTGGTGGTGGCTGGGGAGCGGACGAATGAGATCTTCATTGAGAACGGGCGGTTCCATGGGGATTTGATTGCGAAGGATTTGGCGGCGAAGATGGGGCGCTAGCTGAGAACGCGGTTGGCGAAGCCGCGGAGGCCGAGCAGGGTTAGCAGGACGAAGAAGAAAAGTAGCATGGCGAGGATGGTGGCGTCGGGCATGTGACCGATGGTGGGCGTGAGGGCGGCGCGCAGGCCTTCGGTGATGTAGACGATGGGGTTGATGAGGACGCCGATCTGGAGCCACTTGATGCTGCCGAGCGCGGCCCAGGGGTAGTAAACGCAGCCCAGAAACGTGATGGGCATGATGACTACACCGAAGATGAGGCCTATCTGCTTGGGTTGGACGAAGGTGCCGATCGTCAGGCCGAGAGCTCCCGCGAGGAGGCTCGCGAGGACGAGCACCGCGATGAAGAAGGGCCAGCTGTTGACGTGGGCGAGGACTGGCGTGCTGGGAATGTAGTAGGCGAGGGGGAAGACGACGGCCGCGGCGAAGATGCTTTGAATGGCGGAGAAGACGATTTTTTCGATGGCGACGGCGCCGATGGGGAGAGGGCACATGACGCGGTCGTCGATTTCGCGGGTGACGCCGAACTCCTGCGCGAGGGGAAGGGCGACGGCGGCGATGCCGGAGAACATGATGGCGACGGCCATGAGGCCGGGGAGGAGGACGGTGCCGAAGCCTCCGCTGGCCATGCTTGCAGTGGGGCTGAGGCTGGCGCCGCCGGACATGTGGGGCATGACGAAGGTGAAGACGAAGAGGAAGAGCAGCGGGTTCATGGCGATGCGGATGAGGAAGGGGACGATTTCGCGGGTGAGGACGCGGAAGTCGCGCTGCAGGAGGCCGAGGAAGGCGCGGGTGTAGACGGCGATTTTTGTGTCGTTGGTGCTGGCGACCGCTGCGGTCATGGTGGGGTCCTGTTGTGCGCTATTCACGGAGGTCTCTGCCGGTGAGGCGGATGAAGACGGTTTCGAGGCTGGGCTCGGTGGTGGTGACGTCGCGCAGGCCGTACCCGTTGGCGGTGGTGACTACTTTGGCGAGGAGGCCGTCGACTACGCGGGCGAGGACGCGGAGGCCGCCTTCGATGACTTCGACGCGGGTGACGCCGTCGATGGTGGCTAGCTCTTTTTCGAGGAGGCCGCTGTCGCGGACGCCGTGCATGCGGAGGTCGTAGATGATGTCGCCGCCGACGCTGGCTTTGAGGGCGGCGGGGGTGTCTTCGATGAGGATTTTTCCGTGGTCGATGATGGCGAGGCGGTCGCAGATTTCGTCGGCTTCTTCCATGTAGTGGGTGGTGAGGACGACGGTAATTCCTTCTACGCGGAGGGCGCGGACGGCGTCCCACATGGCGATGCGGCTTTGGGGATCGAGACCGGCGCTGGGTTCGTCGAGGAAGAGGACCTTGGGATGATGGGCGATGGAGCGGGCGATCTGGAGGCGCTGGGCGAGGCCTCCGCTGAGGGCTTGCGGATAGGCTGCAGCGCGATCGCTGAGGCGAAACTGGTCGAGGAGCTGGGCGGTGCGGGCGGCGGCGACTTCCTTGGTCATACCGAAGTATCGGCAATGGAAGTAGATATTTTCTGAGACGGTGCAGGAACGGTCGAGGGTGTTGTATTGCGGGACGACGCCGATGACGCAGCGAGCGAGGGCGGGGTGCGCGACGACGTCGATGCCGGCGATGCGGACGGAACCGGCGGTGGGGATGGCGCGGGTGGTGGCAACGGAGATGGTGGTGGTCTTGCCGGCGCCGTTGGGGCCAAGCAAGCCGTAGATCAATCCGGCGGGGACGTGGAGGTCAATGCCGTCGACCGCCGTCACGGGATTCTTGCCGCTGAAGACCTTGCGCAGCCCTAGGATTTCGACGATCGATTCACTCACGCGTGGTCTCTCTCAACAGGTAGATTATAGGGACGATTGGCTGGCTATAGGGCGTCGGAAGCCAGATATTCGGTGGGATCGCCGTCGATCGAAGGAGAGATTGCCTCGAACGGATGCGGCGAGGGGAATGGGCAGGTGCGCGTA
>Ga0302308_10002642_pt1 | contig 14489 bp, 12 predicted proteins | sample III_Palsa_E3_3_FD_200531 | JGI IMG/M metagenome (GOLD analysis project Ga0302308, IMG submission 200531) | Peat permafrost microbial communities from Stordalen Mire near Abisko, Sweden - III_Palsa_E3_3 | ecosystem: Environmental > Terrestrial > Soil > Palsa > Peat permafrost | place: Sweden... | reverse complement strand
CCGATCGCGACGCTGCCAATCCCGCGCACGAGCGTTCGAACCAGATGTCCGAGACGGTCAGGGTGGGCGCGGTGCCCAGCGTATTGCTGCATATGATTTTCTCCGTGAATTGAATCGGGCCGGGGATGGGGCGGCGAAGCGCAAGCTCAGCTTCGCCGGTTGTCTATGTTGGGGCGTGGGTTACTTAAGTGTCCACCTAAGCAGACCACCCGGTTGAGCCCACCTACTCGGCTTCGCGTGCCGGCGTGAGAATCTCGCGATTGCCGTTCGACGACATCGCGGACACGAGTCCGGATTGCTCCATTTGCTCGAGCAGTCGCGCGGCGCGGTTGTAACCGATACGCAAATGCCGTTGCACCAGCGAAATCGACGCACGGCGATTCTTGATGACGACTTCCACCGCCTGATCGTACAGAGGGTCCGACTCGCCGCCGCCTGCGCCAGTTCCCTCGCTGCCCGCAGATCCTTCGTCGCCGTCACTGGTTACACCACCTTCGAGGATGCCCTCGATATAGTTTGGCTCACCCTGCTCCCTGAGTTTCTCCACGACACGGTGCACTTCCTCATCGGACACAAATGCGCCGTGCACGCGCACCGGCAAACCGCTGCCTGGCGGCAGATAGAGCATATCGCCCATGCCGAGCAGCGATTCCGCGCCCTGCTGGTCGAGAATCGTCCGAGAGTCGATCTTCGACGACACTTGGAAGGCCATCCGCGTCGGCACGTTGGCCTTGATCAGGCCGGTGATGACGTCGACCGAAGGCCGCTGCGTCGCCAGAATCAGGTGGATGCCGGCCGCCCGCGCCTTCTGCGCGATCCGCGCGATCAGCTCTTCGACCTTCTTGCCGACCACCATCATCAGGTCGGCCAGTTCGTCGATCACGACCACGATATTCGGCAGGCGCGTGAGCGGTTCGGGTTCGTCCGGCGTCAGGCTGAACGGATTCGGCAGCTTCTCTTCGCGCTTGGCCGCTTCGTCGATCTTGTTGTTGTAGCCGGCGAGGTTACGCACGCCAAGCTTGCTCATCAGCTTGTAGCGGCGCTCCATTTCGGCAACGGCCCAGTTCAGCGCATGGCTGGCCTGACGCATATCCGTGACCACCGGACACAGCAGATGCGGGATGCCTTCGTAAACGCTCATTTCCAGCATCTTCGGGTCGATCAGGATCATCCTGACCTGCTCGGCGCTCGCCTTGTAGAGCAGCGACAGGATCATCGCGTTGATCCCCACTGACTTGCCTGAGCCGGTTGTGCCGGCCACCAGCAAGTGAGGCATCTTGGCAAGGTCGGCGCAGACCGGCTTGCCGCCGATGTCCTTGCCGAGGCCCATGGTGAGCGGCGAGGCCGCGTCGGCATAAATGGCCGAGCCGAGAATCTCTGAGAGGCTCACGGTCTGCCGGCGCTGGTTCGGCAACTCGAGCGCCATGAAATTCTTGCCGGGAATCGTTTCGACCACGCGAATCGACACCAGCGACAGCGAACGCGCCAGATCCTTCGCCAGACCGACAATCTGGCTGCCCTTCACGCCGGTGGCGGGCTCAATTTCGTAGCGCGTGACGACCGGGCCTGGATAAGCGGCGACCACACTCACTTCGACGCCAAAATCCTTCAGCTTCTTCTCGATCAGCCTCGAGGTGAATTCGAGCGTATCGGGCGAAATGGTTTCCTGCGCGGCGGGCGCCGCGTCGAGCAGCGAGATGGGCGGCAGCGTGGAATCACCCGGCAGGTCTGTAAAAAGCGGCACCTGGCGCTCTTTCTCGACGCGTTCGGACTTGGCCGGCGTGACCACGGGCGGCACGATCATGACCGGTTCGTGCTCTTCGATGCGCACGCGGCCCTGCTCCACCTTGCCCTCGCGCTTCACGGCGGCAGCCTCGCCCAGCTTGCGGTCGCGGCCGGCCTCGCGGCGCAGACGGGCAAACGTGACAGCGGAAATGATCGATTCGCCGACCCGTTCAGCCACGGAAAGCCACGAAAAGCGGAAATACAGCGACAAGCCGATGGCCAGCGCCACGATCAGCGCCAGCGTGCCACCCGTGAAGCCGAGCGCGTGCGAAACACCCCGCGCCACCGCCTCACCGATCACGCCGCCCGGCGCGCGCGGCAATTGCACCTTGAGGGACCACATCCGCAGCGCTTCGATGCCGTCGCTGGCGAGCAGCACCAGCACGAAGGCAAACACCTCGGCGAGCCAGCTCGCATCACGTGGCTTGTCCTCGTTGAGTTCCTCGTGACGGGTGATGCGCCGGTAATTGGCGGAGATGCTGCGGCCGAGCAGCACCACCCACCAGTAGGCGGACAGGCCGAACAGCAGAAGAAGAATATCGGAGGTCCAGGCGCCGACCCGGCCCGCCCAGTTGGCTATGTGGTCGACCTGTGCAGCATGCGTCCAGCTCGGGTCGTGCCGGCTGTAGCTGACGAGCGCCATCAGCAGGAAAACGCCGAGCGCGACCTGCAGGATCCAGCGGATTTCGGTGAAGAGGCGCGACATGCGGTGCGGCAATGCCTGCGCGCTCGCGGAATAAGTAGCTTTTGCCATTGATCCTGTTGCGGGTGCGGCCAAAATGCGCGCCCCCAGGCGGTGCTGGGTGCCCGGTCGTGGCCGCCGGGTCGTTCGATCCGGGCTATTGTAAACGCAGTGTCGCGCACAAGGCTGTAAATGACGGTAACTGGTGCCGGCCGGCGTGGTTTTCGGGCCAAACTGCAACAACAGGCTATCGGAACGATCAGGAAGCTTCATGAACCAGCCCTGCGGGCCGCCCTTTATAATGCTGGTCTGATACCCATCTACAGTTTCAGCTCACGTTCAGCTGTAGTCGCGCGGCCTCGCATGGGCGAGCCCGGGCGCTTTTAACGGATTCCGATCATGCCCGCATCCACCACGAAACACGCCAAAGTCCTGATTCTCGGTTCCGGCCCCGCAGGCTACACGGCCGCCGTCTACGCGGCGCGCGCCAACCTGAATCCGGTCCTCGTCACGGGCCTGGCCCAAGGCGGCCAGCTGATGACAACGACGGACGTCGAAAACTGGCCGGCCGACGCGAACGGCGTGCAAGGCCCGGAACTGATGGCGCGTTTCCTGGAGCACGCCGAGCGCTTCAACACCGAGGTCATTTTCGACCACATTCACACGGCGAAGCTCAACGAGAAGCCGATCCGCCTGATTGGCGACTCGGCCGAATACACCTGCGACTCGCTGATCATCGCGACCGGCGCGTCGGCACAGTATCTGGGCCTGCCGTCGGAAGAAGCGTTCATGGGCAAAGGCGTGTCGGCCTGCGCAACCTGCGACGGCTTCTTCTACAAGCAGCAACATGTGGCGGTGATCGGCGGCGGCAATACCGCAGTCGAGGAAGCCCTCTACCTTTCTGGCATCGCCAAGAAGGTGACGGTGATCCATCGCCGCGACAGGTTCCGCGCCGAGCCGATCCTGATCGACCGTCTGCTGGCCAAGCAGAAGGAAGGCATCGTCGACATCAAATGGAACCATGTGCTGGACGAAGTGACAGGTGATCAGTCAGGAGTGACAGGTCTGCGCATCAAGGATACGAAGACTGGTGAAGCGACGGATCTCGCGCTGCAAGGTTTGTTTGTGGCGATCGGTCACAAGCCCAATACCGATATCTTCGAAGGTCAACTGGAGATGAAGAACGGCTACATCATCACCCATGGCGGACTGTCGGGGAATGCGACGGGCACCAGCGTGCCGGGCGTGTTTGCCGCTGGCGACGTGCAGGATCACGTGTATCGTCAGGCCATTACCAGCGCCGGTACGGGTTGTATGGCGGCGCTGGACGCCCAGCGTTACCTCGAAACCATCGATGAAATGGCCGGCGAGCACGCAATGAGTGCCGAAGCCGAGCGTTAATCGGAGCGATAGCGATCAAGCCGGGCAAACGGGCCGGCTTGACGAAGCGGCAAAGGTAAAATGGCGGCAGGGCTCAGGCCTGAGCGCTTACCGGATACCGCTGGCAGCATAGAAAGGGTCGCGGCTGGCAAGCTGGCGGCCCTTTTGCTTTTAGCGTCGTGTTGCGTCCGCGTGCCCGTTGTTTTGAGCGCCGGATGCGCTACGCGACCCGCGATGGCCTCACGCGACGATCTACTTTCTAACGTGTCACCGTTATGGCAAAGAATCTGCCCCACCCTAGCGAACCGAAGCGCCCCCGCGCGGCTGCTGTTAAGCCGACGCCTGCGCCGGTTGCGCCGTCCAAACCGGTGATCGAGCCAGCGGCTGGGCTTGCCGGTCTGGGTGCCTTACGTGCTGCGCTGAAGGGCGATGCCGAGCGGCGTGAACGCGACCGCGCTGCGGCCGTTCAGGCTCAGCGTGAGGCGTCCGCGGATGCTGATCTGTTCCGGCGGGAAATTGGCGCTGTAGCGCCGTTAGTCGTGCCGGCGAGGGTGCCACCGGCGCGCACGCCGCCTTCGCCTGTGCCGGTGCAGACGTGGCTCGATGAAGAAGCCGTGCTGCACGAGGCGATTTCGGATGAGTTCGATCCAGAGGTTTTGCTCGAGACCGATGAGACGCTTTCGTATTGCCGTCCGGGGGTGAGTCAGGAGGTCGTGCGCAAACTAAGGCGTGGTGCGTGGATCGTGCAGGCTCAACTCGATCTGCATGGGATGCGACGTGACGAGGCACGTGAGGCGCTGGCTGAGTTTATTCGTGAGTCGGTCAAACGCGGACTGCGTTGCCTGCGCGTGATTCATGGCAAGGGACTTGGGTCTATTGGCAAGGAGCCTGTGCTGAAGGGCAAGGTTCGAGCGTGGCTGGTGCAGAAGGAAGAAGTCATCGCGTTCTGCCAGGCACGAGCGCATGACGGTGGTGCAGGCGCTGTGCTCGTGCTGCTGCAACCGGGTACGCAGGTCGCTAACTCCAAACCGTGACAGGGCTCCTTTAATGCATCCTAGGCTTACGCTCGCGCTCAGCCTCATGGAGGCGCTGGCAATTTTCGCCTACGCGATCTCTGGTTTCATTGAGGCAAGGACGCGACGGCTCGACGCCGTTGGAACGTTTCTTGTGGCAATGGCAACGGCATTTGGCGGCGGGACCGTGCGCGATGTGCTGCTGGAGCGCAGGCCGTTTTACTGGGTCGAGCATCAACCGTATGTGATCGCGATCTTTGTAATGTCGCTGTTCGCGCCGACGTTATTGAAGATGACTTCGAAGCTGCTGTCCGAGCGCGTACTGCTGGTAGCGGATGCGATCGGGCTTGGCCTTTTTAGCATCTCGGGCACGTCGTTGGCACTCGATGCGCAGATGCCCTGGTTCACATCGGTGATGCTGGGTGTCCTGACGGGCGTGTTCGGCGGCGTAATCCGTGATGTGGTTTGCAACGAAGTGCCGCTGATTCTGCGTGACTCGAGGCCGTATGCGACCTGCGCGTTTCTTGGCTGCTGGCTGTATCTACTGCTCGATTACTTTAACTTCGATACGGTCTATAGCGTGCTGATCGCTACCGGGTTCATCCTGCTCGCACGGCTCGCCACGTTCAAATTCAACATACGGTTGCCGCACTGAACGAGGTCGTACGAGTGCCGGCTTCACCGGCACCTACATACGAACATAAGGCTGCGACAGCGCCTTCGACGATCGGATCAGATCTTCGAGCATCGTGGCGCGCTTTTCCGGCGCCGTGTCGCGGCTCGTCATGAAGCAAAGCGCAGCGACCGGCAAACCGGTCCGGTCGCGTATCGGCACCGCCATGCAGTATCGAAAGGTGTGCGAGAGTCCTTCGGTACAACAGTAGCCCTGTTCGGCAGCCTGTTCGACGTCCCGCAGGAAATCCTCGAATTCAACCCGCCTGCCGTTGTCCAGGACAAAGTCTTCCTCCGGAATCAGCGCGCGAATCTCCTCCGGACGCAGGTGTCCGAGCAACAGCCGACCCGTCGCAGTCCACGGAATTGGCACCTTCACGCCGATGTCCGAGCTGATGTTGAACGGTCGCGAGCTATTCTCCGACAGCACCACGGTGTATTTGTTGCCCTCGAGCATGCACAACTGCGCGGTCTCATCGTGGTTCCGGACAAGCGCGAGGATAGTCTGATGAGCGCGACTGATCAGATCGTTATGTACCGCGTAGTCGGTGCCGTAGTAATGCATCTCACGGCCGAAAAATACGCTACCGTCGGCCGCTATCTCGAGCCATCCGGCTTCCGTGAGAATCGTGACCAGTTCGTAAATGCTCGAGCGCGGCGCACCGGTGGCTTCGATCAGTTCACGCATCGTCATCGGACGGCGCGCGATATGCAATTGCTTGAGAATACCGACGATGCGGTCAACGCCTCGCGCTCTCGATGACTCTGGTGCTGACATTCCTTCAACTCCGTCGGCGATAGGGTTCGCAGTTTAGCGCACGGTTAGTGGTCAATGGTCGAGCACGCGATGCAGGAACTGGCGGGTGCGCTCGTTCTGCGGATTCACAAAGATATCCTCAGGCGCGCCCTGCTCCGCGATAACCCCTTTGTCCATGAACACGACGCGATCGGCGGTTTTGCGCGCAAAGCCCATCTCATGCGTGACGACGACCATCGTCATGCCATCGCGCGCCAGTCCACGCATGACCTCGGTCACCTCACCGACCAGCTCCGGGTCGAGAGCCGAGGTGGCTTCGTCGAAGAACATGATGCCTGGCTCGACCGCCAATGCTCTGGCAATCGCCACGCGCTGCTGCTGGCCGCCAGAGAGCTGGCTCGGATAGTGATCGGCGCGATCGGCGAGGCCCACGCGATCGAGCGCATCGATCGCGCGCTTACGCGCATCCGCCTGGCTCATCTTGCGTGCCTTGATCAGCGCAAGCGTGACGTTGCCAAGCGCAGTCTTGTGGGGAAACAGGTTGAATTGCTGAAACACCATACCTACGTGACCGCGAATCTCTTTGGCCCGGCGAGCATCATGCAGCGGCACTTCATTGACCCAGACCTCGCCGGCATCGGCCGTCTCCAGACCACTCATGATGCGCAGCACCGTGCTTTTTCCGGACCCGGATGCTCCGATTAGCACAAGTACTTCACCCGGCCGCACATCGAGGTTAATCTCCTTGAGCACCTGCGTCGCACCAAAGGACTTGCTGACGCCGCTCAGGTTGATGATGGGCCTGGAAGCCGCAGAAGCGGCAGTAGTGGTAGTAGCGGTCATGACAACAGGCTCCTTCTACGATCATGGTGGCGCACCCACTGCGACAGTGGAAAGCACACAACGAAATAAAGCACGGCAACGAGTCCATAGATTTCGACCGGTTTGCCGACCCGGTCCACGATAGCTTGACCCGCATGCATCAATTCCGACATGCCGATCATGCTGACGATCGACGTGTCCTTGATAAGCGATAGATACTGACCAATGAGCGGAGGCATTACGATCTTTCCGGTCTGCGGCAGAGCCACCGAAAAGAACGCCTGCGTCTTGCTGAGCCCGAGGATCTGCGAAACCTCCCACTGGCCTTTGGGCACGGCTTCGATGCCGGAGCGGAATATCTCGGCTATATAGGCGCCTTGATAGACGCTCAGGCCTACCACGCCTGCTGCAAAGACATCGATCGCGTAGCCGAAATAAGACACGCCGAAATAGATAAACATCAGCGTGATCAGCACGGGCGTGCCGCGAAACAGTTCGGTATAGAGCCTCGCAATGCGCGGCGTCCCCCAAGGTCCGAATGACCGCAGTACGGCAGCGAGCAGACCGATCAGCGTTCCGCCGATAATCGATGCTGCAGACAGCAGCAGGGTCGCCACCAGACCCTGAATCAGGATTGCGAGGCTGGTTGTGAGCAATTCGCTTGACATGATCGATCTCCTGGTTACGCGCTCACGTGCGGTCGCTCTGTCGCGCCATAAAGAATGGGCGACGCGAACGTTTCGTCATGACCAGCGGAGGATGAAAGACACGCGTGCCGATCTGGCCTGCGATCCACGACAGCACGCTGCTCAGCACCAGATAGGCGACCAACGTGATCGTGAAGGTCTGGAGGTAGAGCAGTGTGCGTGCGTTGATCACCGTCGCCGTCCCGCTCAACTCCGGCAAAGCAATCGCCGACAGAAGCGACGTGCCGAGCAGCAGCTGAATCAGGTTATTGACGATCGCCGGATAAACGGCACGCGCGGCCTGCGGCAGAATTACTTCCACAAAGATCTGCGCGCGCCCCAGGCCAAGAATCGACGCCGCTTCCAGTTGACCGCGCGGCACCGACTGAATGCCCGCGCGAAACACCTCGGCAAGGTATGCGCCGACATTCACGCCCAACGCAATGACGCCAGCGGTATAGGCGTTCAGCGTAACCCCGAGCGATGGCAGCCCAAAGAACACGATGAAGATCTGTAGCAGTACTGGCGTATTGCGGATCGCTTCGATATAGACACTTGCGATCGCGCGCAACAGTCCGACGCGCGCTGCGCTCGCCAGTGCGGCCAGCAAGCCGAGCAGCATCGCAAGGATGAAGGCAAGCAGCGTGATCTGAAGCGTCAACCACGCCGCTCGAACGAAGTCGTTCCAGTAACCCGCAAGGGTCAGCCATTCATAGCTCATGGTTCCTCCGTATTTAGGACGACGTTGAGCCGACGTGGAGCACGCGCGGATTCAATACTGCGGATTCAGCGGGAAGCGCGGATCCGTGCCGAACCACTTCTTGTAGAGCTGCGCATTCAGCTTGGAAGCGTTGGTGTTGAACAGGAACAGGTTCAGGTAATCGAGCCATACCTGGTCTCCCTGCTTGACGCCGAACGCGTTGTATTCGAGCGGCACCAATGCTTCGTTGGTCACGGTCAGATCCGGATCGAGCGTTGCCTGATACGCGAGGAAGTTGTTGTCCTCGATCATGGCGTCGGCCTGGCCTTGCTTGACCGCCAGGATCGCGGCCTCCGAACTGTCGAATTCCTGAATCTTGACCTGCATGTTCAGCGAGCGCACTTCATCACCGTTCGTCGAGCCCTTGACGGTGGCAATCGTGCGATTCGACATGTCGCTGATGGACTTGATGCCGCTGCTCTTCTTCACGAGCAGCGCTTCGCTCGCCACCACGTACGGATTCGTAAACGAGATTTCCTTGGCACGCTCGAGGTTGCGGGTGAAGTTGCAGAACACCACGTCGACCTTGCTCGTTTGCAGGTTAGGAATGCGATTGGCGCTCGTCGTATTCACGACTTCGAGCTTGACGCCCATCTGCTTGGCCAATTCTTTCGCAAGGTCGACGTCGTAACCGTCGGGCTGGCCGTCCTTGTTGTAGAAGCCGAATGGCGCAAAGGTCAAACAGTCGCCGACGCGCAGGGTACCGCGCTGCAGCACCTGCTTGAGTGCCGAATCGGCCGCGCCGCCCTGATCCGACTGGGCGATTTTCGTGCAGCCGGCGAACACCATCAGACCGGCTACGGCGAGCAAACACGCGACTCTTGCGCTTTCCCTGACGATTCTCATTTTTCAATCCCGATCTGAAGTGAGAAGTCCACGCATGGACGGAAACGGCGATCAGCGTGGCCTTTGCAGGCGCACTCCAACGGAGGAGTTCAAAGTGATCGCACGTCAGAATTCATTTGTCTGGTATACCGGATCATCGTCCGACACAGCAGATGGACGGAAGTGTTTCACGGGAAAAAAATCGTTGCAATGGGGTATACGCCAGCCTGACTTCACTGTGCCTCGCGGATACAGAATGCTTGCAGCGCCAAAGCCTCGCGCGTTTTGCCGAATCCGCCCGTACTCGGGCGGCTCTCTTAAGCTTTCGCCGCGTAGAATTGCTTGCTGAAATCCAGCGGGGCTTCGCCCTGGCGCATCGCCCTTTCGTTTGACGTCGCTAACCAAGAAGGATCAGCACGATGGCGAAGATATCCCCAGGAGTCGGTCCGCGGTTTCCCCAAGTAGTCGTCCTCTTCGGCGCCACTGGCGATCTGGCACGACGCAAGCTGTTGCCTGGATTGTTCCATCTGGCGAGCGCCGGCTTCATTCCCGGCTGCCGGGTGATTGCGGTCGCGCTCGATGACATCACGCTGGATGATTTTCGCCGGACGGCACGGGAAGCACTCGAAGAGTTTTCCAGTCGCCCGATCGTTGAGGCGGAATGGGAGACCTTTTCTGCGCATCTCGACTATCTGTCGCTGGCCGCCGGTGCTGAGGCACTTAAGGCGGCGGTTGAAAAAGCCGAGCAGAGCCTCGAAGCTCAGTGCCAGCGACTGCACTATCTGAGCGTGCCGCCAAACGCGGCCTTATCGGCGGTGGGGATGCTCAAGGATGCGGGACTGGTCGAACGCTCCCGGATCATTATGGAAAAGCCGTTTGGGACCGATCTGGCGAGCTCGGTGTCGTTGAATGCCAGGCTGCACGAAGTGTTCGAAGAAGAGCAGATCTTCCGCATCGACCACTTCCTTGGGAAAGAGCCGGCGCAAAACATTCTTGCGTTCCGCTTTGCGAATGGGCTCTTCGAACCTATCTGGAATCGCAACTTTATCGACCACGTGCAGATTGATGTGCCGGAGACGCTCGGGCTCGGTAAGCGCGCCGGGTTCTATGAGCAGACTGGGGCGTTTCGCGACATGGTGGTCACACATCTGTTCCAGATTCTCGCGTTCATGGCGATGGAGCCGCCGACGTCGCTCGAGCCAGCGCCGATCAGCGAGGAAAAGAACAAGGTGTTCCGCAGTATGTTGCCGATTCAACCGTCCGATGTTGTGCGAGGGCAATACACCGGGTATCGGGCCGAGGAAGGTGTTAGCCCTGAATCGGAGACAGAGACATTCATTGCGTTGAAGTGCTCTATCGACAATTGGCGTTGGGCCGGCGTGCCGTTCTATCTTCGTACCGGGAAGCGGCTTGCCGAAGGACAACGAATCATTTCTATCGCGTTTCGCGAGCCGCCGAAGAGTATGTTCCCGGCTGGGTCTGGTGTGGGTTCGCAGGGACCGGACCATTTGACGTTCGACCTGGCGGATGCGTCGAAGATGTCGCTCTCGTTCTACGGCAAGCGGCCGGGTCCCGGGATGCGGCTGGATAAGCTGAGTTTGCAGTTTGCCATGCGTGACACGGGGATGATCGGCGATGTGCTTGAGGCGTATGAGAGATTGATTCTTGACGCCATGCGAGGCGATCGTACGTTGTTCACGACCGCTGAAGGCATCGAGCGGTTGTGGCAGGTGTCGACCGCGCTGCTGGAATCTCCGCCGCCTGTCCGGTTCTATTCACCGGGGTCGTGGGGGCCGAATGCTATCCATCAGCTTGTTGCGCCGAGGGCGTGGCGGCTGCCGTTTGAACGGGCCTGGCGGGATCCAAACAAGCTGGGGAGTTGAGGGGAGGCGCACCCTTTGCATACGTCCGTCGAATTGAAGCGGGCACAACCCTCTGGCATGCGGGGTTGTGCCCGGTCGTAGGCTTACTGTTCGCGGATCTGCAGTGCGTTGGTCACCGACGTCACGCCCGCCACGCCTTGAGCGGTTTGATTAGCAATGTCGCTTTGCCCTTGATCGGACACCCGGCCTTCCAACGTCACTACTCCGCCGCGTGCACGGACCGTGATGTTGTCAGCGGTCAAGCCCTTCGCCTTTGCCAGTGCCTTGAGCACCTTGCGTTGCAGAGCCCGGTTGGAAGCCCTGGTCGCCTTGGCGCTCGGGGCAGCTGTCATGGCGGGCGCAGCCGTCGCATCGCTGCTTTGCGCATAGGCGTTCAGCGAGGCCATTACGATGAGCGCGCCACTGATGGCCTTGATCACCTGGAATGCTTTCATCTAGATATCTCCTTTTTTCATGTTTCGTCGTGGTTCCGCTCGGTACTTATATTGACACGGTTCGATCAGAACGAGTGTTCAATGCCGGCGTACACGCCGCTCTGGCTGTGACCTGGAAGCGGGTTGTCCGCAGCGCCCGGCAGGTTGGCTTCAAGGCTGAAGTCAGCATTGTTGCTGTTACGCACCGTAGCGACCTGAACGTCAAGCAAAGTGCGCTTGGACAGGTTGTACGAACCGCCGATGGTATACATCGTGGCATTGCCTGCGCCATTGTTCGCATTGACGTGGTACACGGCGGCAATCAGCTGTGCGGCCGGCGTAAGGTGGTAAGTCACACCGCCGTATTCCTGGTTTGCTGTCGTCGGAATGCCGACCGGAGCGCCGCTCACCCCCGAGCTACGCAAGCCGTCATACATGGCGTTCAGTGTGAACGGGCCCAGGATCACATTGCCGCCAGCCATATATTCGCGTGAGGAGCCCCACACGCCATTCGTTGTGTCGCCGAGGCCGCCGTTCACATTGCGAACTTCGTCATACACACCGCGCAACTGCAGGAAGCTGTTGTTGTACTTGAGCTCCACAGCGTCCGAACGGCCTTCATTGTTCAGTTGACCGCCGTTGCCCGTAGCGCCATTGTTAAAGTTCGTCTGGTTACCCAGCGAATACTGGACGCGCGCTGCGAAGCCGCCGAAGGTTTGCGAGTCAAAATTGATGTTGTTGCTTGAAGCCTGCCAGTTGCGGCCACGTACAAGCGATGCCGACGACCACGACGACTGGGCGAACGGGTCATATGCCCACAGGTCTTCGCCATCGAGGGTCAGCTCGCGACCGACGGTCAAAGTACCGACCGAAGCGTCCGACAGCCCAACCAATGCATAACGATTGAAGAGTTCACCACTGCCGGGTAGGGCACCCGTCGCTGTGCTGAAAGAACCTTCCAAATGGAACACGGCCGACAAGCCACCGCCCAGGTCTTCCACGCCCTTCATACCCCAGAGGCTGGTACCCCAGTCACCGCTTTCCAGTTTGACGCGAGATGTCGAACCTCCGCCAGTCGTGCTAGGTATTCCGCTCATGTATTCAACGCCCGCATCCAGGCGGCCGAACAGCGTCACGCTGCTTTGAGCGTGGGCAATGACGCCAGCCGACATCAGCGCAGCGGCGAGTAAAGCTTTTTTCATCGTCTCCTCCATACCTTATCAAAAAGAAAAACAGGAAGTACTACTAATGGTGTTCGGGCACCGGAGGCGCCGAACAGACATCTCATACGAGGGAGACAGCCAGGTGTGTTGTCATGACCCTATGGCCTAAGGGCCATCTTTGCGTCACGTGGATCTCTCGTCGACCGGCATCCCCCTGCCTCGCGTAGTCAAACTACTTTCAAATGACTTTCTTTTCGTACTTTGCCTACTGATTTGTCAAGAATACCTGAGAGTCGGATAGAAAAATCGATATCAAACAGACTGGTGTGGCGAAATTGCCATATTGCTCCGTGTAAGCAGATCGACGAAAAGTGCCAGAAGCTCGTATAACAAGGGAATTGAAGTTCTCTAGGACTAGTGCCAAGGATTGCCACTATTGACACTCAAAATCGATGAGAGTATCGCGCGGTCTAATAAGCATTTCCTCAGAGATTTATGCGGATAGTGGAATATTAATCGGGAGATTTATACGGCCAATAACAATAATGGGCAGTTTGGTAAAATACAGTAACAAACAGGTAATATGCGTAATGCTCGGTTTGCTAATCTCCATACCGAGGCTTCGCTATACCGTCAAACACGTTTCGGGTCGCCGTTCAATGCAGCTCGGCGGATACCGTCGGACGGCAGTTTCGCTGGAAGCCCGTCGCACAAAGGAGTTGGGGATTTTTCGTGAAAGGGGCGCCGCTCGCAGAATGCGGCACTACCGATTGTTGTCATTATAGGCAAAAGTCCGTGGGTAAATTGCGTGGCTCTATATATTTTCTGCAAAAATTCATCCGACGATGGTCGATTACAGGCGAACAGGTAAAGCCATCCAACAGACCGTGATATCGGCAGTGGTCAATTTGCCGTGGCATGCGTATTGATACGTCGTTGTCAGAATTTCGAATCGCCTTTCATCATTGTGTGCCGTTCGTTTACGCACAGGCCGAAAGCGACATTAGCACCGAAAATTGAAATAGAGTATTTCAGTTTAACTGCCCCCCCGGTAATCGCGGGGGCTGATTGGTTTAGTCCGATACTGGCCCAGCAAACAGATTGTTGAGTTGCTGGTAGTAGTGTTCGCCTTAGCTTCTGCAGACGAGACATAGCCGAGCGGCCCCATCAGCCGATGATGGTCGAACCAGGCTACCTATCCAGCCTCGCCCGTTCGACGGACTCACGCGTTTTTCACGGCGCACGACGATGAATCAGTTCCGCCTTGTACAGGCCGTTGATCGTTTCAGTCAGCGTGTTGCCGTAGCCGTCTCCCCGGCTGCTGACCGACGGCTCGATGCCTGTTTGGACCGGCCGTTCGCTGTAGCCAATGTCGACGTACCGGGTACCCCTGTCGGAGTGATGAATCACCGTTCCCTGATTGCCCGGCCGGCGAGCGTGCCGCGCCTGTTCAGGTGCGTTCAGAACGATTTGTGCGACTTGTTCATCGCCCCATTTGCTCAGGAGTCGAAGCCTCCACCAAACTCGGGCGGGTCAGATTCGTAGCTGCGCGTCCCCGCGCGGCGCCGCATGCGCGTGTGCAGTGGTCGATGCCCGCGCTGAGGCAAATGGGTCATCTATTTCTGTTGACTGCAGGACCGCGCAAGCT
>Ga0302308_10002637_pt1 | contig 14496 bp, 11 predicted proteins | sample III_Palsa_E3_3_FD_200531 | JGI IMG/M metagenome (GOLD analysis project Ga0302308, IMG submission 200531) | Peat permafrost microbial communities from Stordalen Mire near Abisko, Sweden - III_Palsa_E3_3 | ecosystem: Environmental > Terrestrial > Soil > Palsa > Peat permafrost | place: Sweden... | reverse complement strand
TCTCCATTCATACCCGCTCACCAGCACGCCGCGCTCTGAGAACATTCCCGCCGACGGCAGCCACACCGGGCTGCATCCCTGCTTAACAAACTCCAGCCCCCCATACACGTTGTAGTCCTGCTCCCAGAACCGCCGGCTCTCCCACGCAATCTTGTACGTCGGCGAATACGTGCACTGCTTGATCACCTGTTGGTACGGTGCACTCAAATCATTCGGCATCTTCTTCATCATGGTCAGCGGCAGCGCACATACGCAATAATCCGCCTCGATCATCTTCTGCTGCCCTGCATGCGTGTACCCCACGCGCACACCCTTCGCTGTCTTGCGAAGCTCCGTCACCGGCGCGTTATAGATCACCGTCTCACCCAACGCCTTCTTGAAGGCATACGGAATCCTGTCCATCCCGCCCACCGGCTGGAACATCGTCGCCTGCATGTCGAACGCTTCCTCAAACAGAATCCCATCCCAGAAGTCCGCATCCAGAAGCGTATGCATGTCCACTGGCGCGCTCAACACGCCCGCATCATCGCCCGCGCCCGCCGTCACCGCATATCCCGCCGAATCGCTTCCGCTATATTTCCCCGCCTCGTCCAACGACCCGTATTTGCGCAGAAACGTCAGCATCCGATCGCGATCGTCCTTCGTCATCTCCTGATCCAGCGCACCCTGGCTCATGCACTTTGCCAGCAACTCACTCACATGCCCGCGCGTGTCGGCCTCCACCTCGCGCTGCACCATCGCCTTCCCACCATTCACCGAATCATTCTGCAGCAGGCTCGAGCGGCTGGTGTTCACCTCCACCTGCATCTCGATCCCAAACTTGCGACAGTATCCCAGCATCGTCTTATGAATCGACGGCAGCCGCGCCGGCCCCACATTCTGATAGTTGCCCGCATCCCATGTGCAAGTCTGTTTCGTCCCATCCGTAAACACAACATCATCCCCGCCGCGCACCGTCCAGTTCCGCCCACCCGGCCGATCCCTCGCCTCCAGCACCGTACATTCGTACCCCAGCGCCTTCATCTCATAAGCCGCCACCAACCCCGCGATGCCGCCACCCAGCACCACCACCTTCACACCCTTGCCCGTCCCCGGAGCCACGCTCAACGGCACCGCCGCCTCCGCCAAGCTCGGCACCAAACCCATCGACTGCATGGCCACAAACGCAGCGCTATACCCACCAGCCTGCCCCACCCGCATCAGAAAATCACGCCGTGAAAATCCCATCAAAGAAGACCTCATGATTGAAATGACGAACCCTCTTGCCAAAGCAAGCGCAGCAGAAAAAATAGTGTTCTCCCCGTAATCGAGTGGACCTTCACCGATGCACGGAAGAGAAAAGAAAAGAAGTGGGAGATTTGAGTGTATCGCGCTCGCGCCCAACTGCCGCCGGAATTTGCTCGCAACTTCGATCACCTGCGCGCATTCACCGGCCCGCGAAATCGAGGCAGCACGAGTGTTCGAAGGGGCACGACTTCAGTCGTGCCATCAAAACGAAAGACAATTTGGGCTTTAGCCCCTGGGGTAAGACACGCACACCTGGCTTCTTAGGCCTGTGAACTCACAGCCGCAGCCGCGCCCGCAGACCGCAGCGCCGCCAGCGCCGAGTTCGGCTCCACCGGAAATTGATTCCGATGGTCCGCCAAATACCGGTGCACATCCGAGATCACCACCGAGCCCTCACCCACTGCCGACGCCACCCGTTTCACCGAGCTCGATCGCACATCCCCCACCGCAAACATCCCGGGCACGCTCGTCGCATACGGCGTGCTCTCAAACCCATCTTCGCTCCCCGTAAGAATGAACCCCTTCTTGTCCAGCTTCACCGTTCCGAATAGCCATCCCGAGTTCGGTTCCGCGCCAATCATCACGAACACGCTGCCAATCGGTTTCTCCGTCCGCTCGCCCGTCACGCGATTAATCCACGCCACCCGTTCCAGCGCAGTCAGACCCTCAAGCTCCTCAATCTCCGAATTCGGATACAGCGTAATGTGCGACGAGCTCTCAATGCGCGAGATCAAATATTGCGACATGCTGCTTGCCAGCGAAGGTCCCCGCACAATGTGGTGCACATGTTTCGCTACGCCCGACAGAAACACCGCCGCCTGTCCCGCTGAATTACCGCCACCCACCACAATCACTTCATTGTCGCGACACAGCAACGACTCCATCGCCGTCGCCGCATAATAAATTCCGCGATTCTCATACTGGCTATAGTTCGCCACCGCCAGCTTGCGATACTGCGCGCCCGATGCCACCACCACCGCCCGCGCACACACTGAAATTCCCCCGGCAAGCGTGAGCTTGTGTATCCCCTCCACCTGCTCCGCCGTAATCGTCTCCCGCGAAATCGCAAAGCGCACCCCAAACTTCAGTGCCTGCAACTGCGCTCGACTCGCGAGTCGCTGCCCTGAAATCCCCGTCGGGAACCCAAGATAGTTTTCGATCTTCGAGCTGGTCCCGGCCTGCCCGCCCGGCGCCGTCCCCTCAATCACAATCGTGCACAGCCCCTCCGACGCCGCATACACCGCAGCCGCCAACCCCGACGGCCCCGCCCCCACCACCGCCACGTCGTAAATCAGGTGCGGGTCTGGCAGCTCCGTGATCCCGAGCTCGTCCGCAAGTTGCGTAATCGTCGGCCGACGCAGCGTGCGTCCATCCGACAGCACCACCGCCGGCAGCACCGACTCATGCTCCGATAACGGATCATCCGATTGCTTCGCCTCCTCCGCCGGCGCCTCCACAATCCGGTGCGGATAGCTGTTGCGCAGCAGAAACCGCTGTATCTGCGTCGTCTCCGCATCGCCTGCATGCCCCATCACCACAATGCCGCCGGACGCGTCGCCGATAATCCCGATGCGCCGCCAGATCGTTGCCGACGTAATCAGGTTCGCGATATCTCCCTGCGCGCGCATCAGCCGTTCCATCTCGCTGCGCGGTATCCGCAGCACAACCGTCTCGCCCACCGTCCGCCCCACCGCCAGCGTTCCCTGTGAGTTCAGAAGGTTTAGCTCACCGGCAAACTCGAACCGTCGATGGTGTGCGAGAACCTTGCACTCATCGTTCTCCCCAGGAATCGAAATCTCGATCTCCCCGTCCAGCACAACGAACATATCCACCTGCCGCTCCCCCTGCTTGAACAGCGTGACATCCGCCGCAAACGTCTCCTCGCGTCCATAGCCGCGCATCCGCTCCACCATGTCATCGGTAAGTTTCGGGAACGCAAGGTCCGCTCGAAATTCCGGCGTGTTCCATCCGTTGCTATTGTTCGGTGTCTCGTCGCTCATGGGAGTTGAGCCTCCTCATCGTTTGACTTCATTCTAGGTCTCCAAAAGAAATTATCGATTGTCAATAAATTCTCCTTGACACTCGGCTCTACGTCGCTTATTGTTTATCGATAGGGAGCGCCGCCATGCTAAGCACCGCCCGCCTAACCAATAAAGACCGCCTCATCAAAGGTTCCCGCCTATTCGTTCGCATCGCCCTCATCGCGAACCGCGTGTTCTTCTTCGGCGTGCTCGCCCTCATCCTCGCCTCCGTGATTCTCTCCACCCGCTTCGTCCCGCTTCTCCTCCCGCAAACACCTGCACCCGATCTCGCCTCGGCCCTCACCGGCCTGCGCCTTCTCATGTTGATCGGCCTCGCCATGGCCGTCGCCACCGAGAGCGTCCTCCGCACCCTGGCGCAAATCATCGCGAGCGCCGGTGCCGGCGATCCCTTCATCGCCGCCAACGCACGCCGGCTCCAAACCATCGGCTGGGCGCTGCTCGGCCTCCAATTGCTCGCAATCCCCTGCGCCCTTCTCGACAAATTCTGTCCCGCCCTCGGTTCGGCCGCGCCCGGCGCTTCTTTCTCTCCCGGCGGCTGGCTCGCCGTCCTCATGGTCTTCGTCCTCAGCCGCGTCTTCGTCGCCGGCTCCTCCATGCGCGACGAGTTGGAAGGAACCGTGTAGCCCATGCCCATCGCCATCAAGCTCGACGAAGTATTGGAGCGCCGCCGCATGTCTCTCACCGAACTCTCCGAGGCAGTCGACATCACGCTCGCCAATCTCTCCATCCTCAAAACCGGCAAAGCCCGCGCCATCCGCTTCTCAACCCTCGAAGCCATCTGCACCACCCTCCGTTGCCAACCCGGCGACATCCTCGTCCTCAACGACAACACCGAAGACTAGCTAAACCACATTGCCTTTTCTTTCGCTTTTCCGCCTGTCATCCCGCAGGGATCAGCTTCTTCTTCTTTTGCTGTTGCCTTTGCTGTTGCTTTTCTTTCTGTCATTCCGCCTGGGAATCTGTTGTTACCCTTTGCTTTTGCCGCTGCTTTTCTTTCTGTCATTCCCTCGGGGAATCTGCCGTTAGCTCGCTGTAAACCCAACCATCCCGAACGGCCAAACCAGTGCATCCCCGTGCGCTCAAGGAGATCCTCATGACCATCGACCCCCTCTACCCCTTCCGCCGCGCCGACAAGTACGACGGCGTCCGCCCCATCAACATCTACCTCCTCCGCCTCCTCTACATCCTGATGTTCTTCGTCCTCGGCCAGCTAACGTGGACGCACATCCTCACCCACAAAGGACCGTGGGACCCCACCAACGCCGTAGCCTGGTGCGTCTGGACAGCCTTCGCCACCCTCGCCGGTCTCGGCATCCTGAGACCCCTGAAGTTCCTCCCCATCATCCTCCTGGAGATCTTCTACAAGGTGTTGTGGCTCGTCGTCGTCGCTTATCCCCTCTTCTCGCGAGGAACCCTCGCCACCTCACCCGCCGCAGACATCACCGCGCAATTCCTCTGGGTGATCCTTCCCATCATCGCCATGCCCTGGGGATACGCCTTCGCGCAATACGTCTACAGCCGAGCCCCGCGTCCTCAAACCCAACTCAACGAGGAAGAATATTCTGACCCACCGCATAGTGCCCTGGACCGCCTGTGATCCGTATCGGCACGACGGCGCCCGCGTGCCTCTTTCGAAAGAACGGCGCCAGCGGCTTCAACAGAAATGACTTGAACCCAGTCGTCACATGCGAAAGATCCGTCTGCATTCGCAAAGTCCCGATCATGTCTACTTTCTCGCTTCGCAGATCAAACGTCCCGTTGGCCTCCACCGACGCGCCCGGCACCTCGAGCACCAGTTGCGACGCATGCGCCACTCCCTTCGTGATCGTCACCGCACCCACCACGCTCGACATCACATCCTGTTCTTCTCCGCCCGATGCCGCAACATCTTTCGAAGTCCCCTGCGCTCGCTCACTAAACGCCGACAGGCTCTTCTCCGTTGCCGCGCTCGTCAGCCGTTCCGACGGAATCTCGAACACTCCCTTCATCGTCAGTCGGTCCAGGAAGCTCTCTCCATTCGCCGCCCCTGCAATGTGAGCATGGGCATGCATGCGCATCGGACCCACCATCGGCGGATTCGCGTTCATAAACGGTTGCAACGCATCCTGCACCCGCCCCTTGGCGATCGAGATATCTAAATCCGTCACCTTCGGACCGCCCACCAACTGTCCCACCACATGCACCACCGTCTTCCCCAACCTCAGATCCACGCTATGCAACTGTATGTCGCCGTTCAGCGCATCCACGGCTCCGCTCGACGATCCCGAAAGCGTCACACGTCGTCCTTTTCCCACGCTGAAATTCGCTACACTCGTCTCCGCCTGCGCTTCAATCCCCGCCAGGTTCCCGCGAAAGCTGCCCGTCGACGTCAGCAGTCCATGCAAATCACTTATCTTCTCCAGATTCACTTCGTCATACGTGAACTTGCCTGTAGCCGGAGTCTGCTCCAGCTTGCCGCCGATGATTGGACCAAAACTTCCAGAAGCCAGAATATGGCCGCTCGCATTCGGCGTCTCCATCTCCACCGTGTACCCCGAAGCCACGTTCTTTTGCAGATTCGTCATCACCAGCCGCTTGATCGGAAAGGAATATCGGCCGCCATTGGTGCGCCGTATATCCAGCAGCGCATCCACCACCACAAGCCGCCCAATCGCCGTGCTCGGACCCTCAAAGTCGTTACTGCTGCCCGGAGGAAAATCTTCCTTGTTCGCCTGGCTTCCCACCGGCGGAATCACCACCTGCAGCCCATCGGCATACACCGTCTCAATGCGATCTCGCAGCAGCAGCAGATCAACCCAGCTCCCCACCACCCGCACCCGCTTCATCGAGCCAACCGGCGGTAGATTCTGCGCAGTGTTGCGCCGCAAGGTCAGCCCCTCGGCAACAAAGCCTGGATGAGGAAAATAAGTCCGGTGGTAGTGATCAATCTTAATCTGGCTCGCAAAGATGTTTTCCAGCGTCGGCTCGACGATGCGATATCGGTAGGGCCAATGGGCATTTAAAAAATAGATCGCCACCGGAATCACCAACACCGCCGCGGCGACAAAGATCATCAGACCCCGGTGCTGAAATACCCGACGCTGCCCCGCACTCATCGGGCGAAACCTTCGAAGCTTTTCCCTGGCACGATAAGCGATCTCCTGTCACACCTTCGCAATAGGATGCAGATCATCGGCCAGGCCGCAGTCGAATCATCCGTGATCGCCCCCGAACGCACCAGAGATCCAACCCTACCGTCCCGGGACCCTATCCAACGATCGTCGTCACCCTTTCAAGAACTTCAGCAGGTCCGCATTAATCTTCTCCGCGTGCGTCGTCGGCATGCCATGCGGAAAATCCTTATACGTAATCAGCGTCCCATTCTTCAGCAGCTTCGCCGCCAGCGGACCCGCGGCCTGGTATGGAACAATCTGGTCGTCCTCGCTATGCATCACCAGCACCGGCACCGTGATCTTCTTCAGGTCCCCGCTCAAGTCCGTCTGCGAAAACGCGACAATCCCGTCATAGTGCGCCTTCGCTCCGCCCATCATGCCCTGCCGCCACCAGTTCGCAATCACCGGCTCCAGACTCTTCACCCCCGGCCGATTGAACCCATAGAACGGCCCCGCCGGCAGATCCCAATAGAACTGCGCTCGGCTCGCAAACAGCTGCGCCTGCAGATCATCAAACACCGACTTCGGCAGCCCCAGCGGATTCGACTTTGTCTTCAACATAAAAGGCGTCACCGCGCTGATTAGCGCAGCCTTCGCCACGCGACCCTCGCCATACCGCGCCACGTACGCTGCCACCTCGCCTCCGCCAGTCGAGTGCCCCACGTGAATCGCATCCTTCAAACCCAGATGCTCCACCAGCGCCGCCAGGTCAGCGGCGTAATGATCCATGTCATGCCCATCGGCTACCTGTGTCGATCGCCCATGCCCGCGCCGGTCATGCGCAATTACCCGATACCCCTGCTGCAGAAAAAACAGCATCTGGTTATCCCAGTCATCGGCCGAAAGCGGCCATCCATGGCTGAACACAATCGGCTGGCCCGTGCCCCAGTCCTTGTAGAAAATCTCAACGCCATCGTTCGTATTGATATACGGCATAAGTAGCTCCTTTGTTGGCAAGTAGTTCCAAAGAAGCCCTCATTACACCACATCCGCATGAAAGATCGCGCTCTCTCTTGACCGCTTCGATAAGCTGGAAATCCACCAAAAAATCACAGCCCCTTCCTCACCTTTCGCGACTGTCGAAGCATGCCGGAGCCTGGGCGCGAACTCCCCCGGAAGGCCTAAAGTGTGTTCAGCCAGCCAAGGTGCGCCTTCACCAACACCGCGGTCAAGCGCGCAAACTGTTGGTACGCCGCCGATCCCTCTTGCGACTCCTGCACAAACAAGCCTTCATCCTTGTTATGAATCTGTTTCATATCGTCGATGTAATACGCGTCGAACTGCGCAACCGGAATCGCCTTCAACTTCGCCAGCCGCTGGGAAAATTCCGTATTCAGTCCCGGCGTGATCGTCACGCCCGTTTTGCCCGCAATACGCTTCAGCTCGCTGTTCACGCCTTCATGGTCCTGCGACTCCAACAACCCAAAGTCCTTCACTGCCGGCGTCACCCCGCGCATCGCGGCCACTCGTCCGGCCTCAACTTCATAGAGCCCGCCCTGCGACACCTTACCCACAAACGCGCGATCCGCCTCCGATGCCGTCTGCGCAAGTAACTGCGCGCCGCACATCAAGCCAAACATCATCACCGCAACACCCATCTTCGCCCCAATACGTGAGAATCTCTGCATGCGCTCTCCCTATGTATCGCCCAAGCGATACTCTTCGGATGCCGAATCACCCTCTCGCGTACCCCTTACGTACTACACTGAATTATTTCTCCCGCACGGACGCTCAGCTTAGAAACGAAGCAGATAGCTCGCCTTGATAAAGAACTGACGCCCATCATTCAAATAACCAGGCCCCCGCGGAAGAATCGGCTGCGTCGGATCGCACGTACCCTCCGCCGGCAACACGGTACAGAACTGGTGATTGTAGTTTTGAATGTCGCCGTTATACCCGATATACAGCACCGTTCCCGGATGCGGCAGCCACGTCAACAGCGCCTGCGTCTGCACCTGCTTGGTCCGCGCCAGCGACGTCTCCAGCGGATTCGCCAGCGTCGTGTCATACTCCACAATCACTCGCGCCGAAATTGCCCTCGTGAACTGGTAATTCAGCTTCGTCCGAAACGTCTGCGTCTCATACACCAGCTCCCCGCCATGCGCCGCGTGGTCACGGTCCAACAGGTACGTATTGTCATCGGTCAAATGCTTCAGCGGGTTCACCGATACCAGCGCCTGCACCGTCTCCTGGTTCAGCAGGAACGGCACCTGCCCCGTCGGCGGGTAGTAGTTCACGTTGCCGCTCTTTAGTGCCTGGATGCTAAAGTTCAACTGCGAGAAGGGCTGCCCGCGCGCCACAAACCCGCCAAAGTTCTCCGTAAAATTCAGGTTCGACGTCATCGGATATCCGTCCTGCGGCCCCACCGTATCCGAGTTCTGCCCACCAATCGGCGCCAGCACAATGTTGTTCGGCAGCAGCACAAACGCATCGAACGTCGAGTAGTGATACACCCGGTTGTGCGCGTGATCGAACGCTATATTCTGATTCGTCTCCAGCCCATAGCTCTGAATCTTCTTGTGCTTCGGAAACCACTGGTACGTCGCATGAATGTGGTCGCTGCGAATATTCGACGTCTGCAAAAATCCCAGCAGCGTCGTAAATCCGCTGCTGATGTCCTGGTATTCGTCAAACATGTTGAACGAGTGCCCGCTCCGCGTCACCTGCACGTCTGCCGCAGGACCCGCGTGGTATCCCGCCGGAAACACCGCAGCCGTACTCTGCGGATTGCTCTGCATCGTCGAGCTCTCCACCATCTGCCCCAGCGCCGTCCAGTGACTGTTCATCCTCCACGTAAAATCCGCGCCGCCAATGCGGTTCCATCCGCCACCAAACTCCTCGTCCGTGTACATCAGCCCAATATTCGATCCCTTACCCAGATCCTGCGACACACGTCCCACAAAAAATCCAGCCTTGTGCCCATACAGCGGATCACCCGGAAGAACCGTGTTGCCCGGCTCGCGATCATTGATTGCCAGTACGCCAATATTCGTATGCCCAATCTTTCCCGTAATGCGTCCGCCAAGCTCTGGCCGAATAATATTGCGCGTATACAACAGCGTCAGCGGCGTCGCAAAGTAGCTCGCGTTCTCGAGAAAGAACGGCCGCAATTCCGGAAAATAAACCGGATACCGCTGGTTCACCGTGAACTGCGGCTGGTCGCTCTCCACATCAGAGAAGTCCGGGTTCACCGTCCCATCCAGCACTATCGAATCCTTCAGCACCACCTTTGCCTCGCCGCCCGCCGTCGCCTCCGCATTGCGCGTTGACCAATAGGGATTGGTCGGATCCAGTGTCTCCAGCGTGTGCTCATTCTGTCCCAGCAAGTACGGTACGATCTGAATATTGTGCGAGCCCGCTGTCCCTGTCAGCCCATCCAGATGCAGCGTCCCCTCCTGGCTTAGCTCGCCCGTCACATTCGCAGAAACCCTCGGCCAGAAATCGTTCTCACTGTTGCGCGGAAAATTCCGCCAGAACACCGCGCCCCAAACCGTGCTCTTCGGCGGAAACCGTATGCTCCGAAATGGAATCGCGATCATCGCCATCCATCCCTTGCTCGTAATCTTTGCGTCCGAATCCCACACCTGGTCGTAGCTGTAATCGGGCCCAGCCGTCTCCGTCCACGACGCATCCGCCTGCACGCCCGCGGGGTTCACCTGGAATTGCACGCCGCGCTGCCGATCCTGAAAGGGATCGAGGTTCACCGTAACGAAATCATCGTTGAGAATGTTCTCGCGTCGCGCCAGGTGCGAGCGAATCAAGTCAGGGTGCCCATCGAAACAGAGGAAGACGATATACAGTGTCGTCTTCGTTCGCCCCAGGTACACCTCCGTGCGCTCCGTCGCCGGAGCTCCGTCCACCGGCGTGTTCTGGATGAACTGCGTGGCATACCCAAGCTGTTCCTTCAGCCCCGCTCTCGGCTCCATGTCCGGAAAGTCCCGCAGAGAAAGCGGCCCGCTCAACAGCGGCACCTTCGCATCCGGCAGCGGCTGCGACTTCGGCCTCGCCTCGCTCGAGACCGTCGGCTTATTGCCCTGCGCCGCCACCTGCGCCTGCGCAACACCCGCGAGCAACAATCCCGCCGCTGCTACGCCCAACAACCATCCGATCTTCCCGGCCCGAAACCTCACCAGACCCACTCCATATACCGTCCCTGCTCAAAACAATTCATCGAACTATTCATCCTGCTGCAGATACGCTCAATGCGATCAACTGGTTCCGTGCGCTGGAACGTACCTGCGACGCAGCTTTATTAACGAGGTCTTCTATAAGACGTTCGGCCACCAAAACCGAAAGCCGCACGGCGCACCTTGATTGCCACCTAGTGGCCCATGGCCTCCGGGGAGGGTTTAGCAGCCTTAGCTGGCAGTCGCATCACGAAGGGCAACGGCGTAAGGCAAATGATGACGGCCGCCAAAATCGCGAACGCGTTCTTGTAGGCAAGCATGCTCGCCTGCCGAACCATCTGCTCATACGCATAGCCGACCGCCATTTGGCCCGCCTGCGCACTGCTCATGCCGTGGGTCTGAGCGGCATGGGTGATATGGGAGAGGTAGTTTTCGTAACCTGCCTTGCCGGCCCCGCTATGTGCCGCGAGCTGCATCTGGTGGGTCTGCGCGGTGCGCGCAAGGAACGTCGTGAGCAACGCCGTGCCCGCACTGCCACCGAGATTGCGCGCGAAGTTGGAGAGGCTCGAAATCTGGTTCATCTTCGTCGTCGGCACGCCAACATAGTTGAGTGTGCTAATAGGAATGAAGACCAGCGGCAGCCCGATGACCTGGAACATACGCCATTGCGTGATGGTGGCAAAGCTCGTGTCGAGCGAGAGCCGCGTCAGGTTGTAGAGCCCGACAGCCGTGATCACATACCCAATGCAGACCAGCAGCCGCGGATCCATCTTACCAATCAGCCGCCCGGCAACGAACATCATGAACATCATCACGAACCCTGCAGGCGATAGTGCTTCACCCGCGAGTTGCGCCGTAAAACCCAGCAGCGTCTGCAGATATTGCGGGATCAGCACCGTCGACCCAAACAGCACCATGCCTAAAACCAACTGCAAAAACACCGCGGTGCCAAAGTTACGGTTCTTCAGCAGCTTCAGATCGACGATTGGATCTTCGTGGTTCCACTCCCAAAACACAAACGTCACCAGCAACACCGCTGCAACCACGGCAGCAGTTGAAATAGCCGCCGACCCGAACCAGTCCTTCTCCTGGCCCTTATCCAGGAAAAACTCCAGCACGCCAACGCCGCTGGCGACCAGGGCAAGCCCCGTGAAATCAACCTTCCTCCCAACAGACGCCTTGCGGCGCTCGATAAGCGCTGGCGGATCCTCGACCATCCGTGAGCTCAGCCATACGGAGAACAGCCCAATGGGAATATTGATGAAGAAGATCCAGTGCCAGTTAAAGTTGTCCGTAATCCATCCGCCCAGCGTTGGACCAATTGCCGGAGCAACCACCACCGCCATGCCATACACAGCGAAAGCCTGACCACGCTTTTCAACCGGGAAAGTATCCGCGAGAATCGCCTGTTCCGAGGGTGCCAGGCCACCGCCGCCCAGCCCCTGCAGAACGCGCGCCACGATAAGGAACGGAAGCGTCGGCGCCAGTCCGCAGAGCAGCGAGCAGACCGTGAACATGATGACGCAGGTGATATAAAACCGCTTGCGCCCGAAACGGTCCGACAACCAGCCTGAAATCGGAAGAATGACCGCGCTCGCGACAAGGTAGCTGGTGAGCACCCAGGTGGCCTCGTCCTGCGACGCGCCCAGCGACCCTGCCATGTGCGGCAAAGCCACGTTCGCGATGGACGTGTCGAGCACCTCCATGAAGGTCGCAAGCGTCACCGTCAGCGCGATGGCCCACGGATTGTATTTTGGTTTCCAGTTTGCGTCGTAGGCCATATCAGCTTCCTGATATAGAATATCAGGAAGCTGATATGGATTCTTCAAAGCATGGAAAACAATCCGCAAAAAGTCCCGGCGAACCAGCCATCGGCAAGCCGATCCTCGAGCGCATCACCAAAATGAAGGCGGTGCTGCAGGGCTTGCGAGTCCTGATGGATGAAGACCTGCAGCCCCTCGGCATTACGACCTCGCAGCTGCGGATGTTGTGGTCCATCGCAGAAAATCCCGGAATCTCCGGCGCGAAGGTAGCGCGGCTATGCTCCGTGACGCCGCAGTCAGGCCAGACCACGCTCGCGATGATGGAAACCCAAGGGTGGGTCAGGCGCAGGCCAAGTGAAGCCAGCCATCGCAAGGGTCAGCGGATCCTCGTCAAGGCACGTCAGCTTGCAGAAGCGCTGGACCGCAGGCTGTGGAAGGGAATCGACGAGCATGACCTCGCCGGCCTCGACGCCGCCCTGCGCAGTGCCTTGGACAAGCTCACACGCATGTAGACCCGCGCTCGTTGCGGCAGCTGCCTGGATCACCTCTACGTTCTCACCGGTCCCAGCAGTTACTCAAGGACAAGCCCGCAGTTTGACCAGTTTGCCTGTCGCCGGTTTACTGCAAAGCTTCTCTTCTCTCAGTCTCCCAGGCCATTCATCGTCTCCTGCGCCCGTTCAAACGGATAGCTGCTGACGTGGACCCAGCCTTTGAATGGCCTGTTCACGTCTGCTATCGCAAGCATCACCAGGGTAATCAGCAAGGTGAAGGAGAATACCTGGAACACATGGAGTCTTGAGCTTGCGTTATTGAATATGTTGACGGACAAAAACGTGAGCAAGCCTCCCACCAGCAACACACACCAGAGGATAGCGGGGAGTCGATGCGTACTTTGAACTAACCGGGTTCGTCTGTAGGTTGTCATCGCGCTGAGCTCGGAGATTGCGTGGTCCTCCGCTGTATTTTCCGAGGTCGTGCTTCCCTTCACCGACATCAGTGTGGCCCACATCTGCTCGTTGATTTCGTGGCTTGCATTTGGTAGTTGGCCGCGTGCCATAGCCGGCCAATCATAGTTAACGACGGCGGCAGCGTATGCCCTCGCCTCTGATTGCAGTTCTTTCCTCTGCTCTGCCGGCAGGCCGCTGGCCAGGCGATAAACATTGCGAAGTGAGCTTGCTTCCAGATCCGCATTGAGAGTTGCGGCACCAAACTCGTCCCAGACGGCGTACAGCATGAATCCCAGGATGACCGCATAGGTCGTCCCGAGAATGCTGAGCTGCCAACCGATCAAGTCATTCTGGTTGGGCCGCTTTTCGCAAGGCCATATGCGGTTGAGCGTCAGCGTGAAAGCCACCGACACGACACAAGTGATAAGAAGCAAAATCACGTTCTGAGGAAAGCTAAGCATAATGGCGCCTATTGGGCGAACACTCAACGCTCCAGGAGCGTGACGTCCGCTGATGTCCTACAGAGCTGCGGTCCCATCTTACCGCCAGCCGCTCACCCCGCCGCAAGTCCATGTAGTCAAATTTTCGGCAACCTCTGCCGCGGTTTCCGAGAACACCGTATTCCGGACGTCTATTAGCGCTAGTTTTCGGAGGGCTTTTCGATGTGGTCGATGACAATGACGTCCACGGGCCCCTTGGTAGATTCGAGCTTGAGGCCGAGTTGCTCTTGCATGGCCGTGAATATGGATGGAGCGGAATCCGACGGAGATGCGGGCAATGCTCCTCCGGCTGCGCCCGGCTGTTGTGAGCCGCCGTCCTCCGGCGCGAACGTCAGACTGAAGTCGTACGTGCCCGAAAGGCCGGTTTTGTCGATGACGGTCCGGCCCAGAGTGCGCGAGAGCACCGTCACCAGCATCGAGAGCTGAGCGTTGTTGGCCGTCACTTCGCCGTTATTGATCATCATGCCTCTGCGCCGCGGAGTCGGGGCGGCAGGGTCGTCCGGCGCGGAAGGTTTCAACTTTGGACCGCCCTTCGCTACCGAGAGAACGTAGATGGGAAGCTCGCGCGTTTCATGGTGAACGACCAGCTTAAAGCGGTCGGTAAGAATGGACTGAAACATGGTGCGGCGCTGCTCGAAGGTCATCTTGTTCAGCGTCGGCAAATCTGCTGGCGCTACC
>Ga0302308_10002631_pt1 | contig 14512 bp, 13 predicted proteins | sample III_Palsa_E3_3_FD_200531 | JGI IMG/M metagenome (GOLD analysis project Ga0302308, IMG submission 200531) | Peat permafrost microbial communities from Stordalen Mire near Abisko, Sweden - III_Palsa_E3_3 | ecosystem: Environmental > Terrestrial > Soil > Palsa > Peat permafrost | place: Sweden... | reverse complement strand
GCAGGTCCTCACCGCCCTGTGCGCCGAACCGGTCCGTGGCGCCGTGGCCGCCGCGATCTTCGCCCACACCGGGACGCTCGGCGTCCGCTGGTCCCGGATGAACCGGCTGACCGCCCCCCGGACGTCGGTGCGGGTGGAAGTCGGACCGCCGGGCCGCCGCCAGGTCGTCACGGTCAAGGTGGCCGGCACCACCGATGGCGCCCCGGGCTTCGGAACGGCCACGGCGGAACTGTCCGAGGCGGAAGACGCCGCCCGGGCCCTGGGCTGGCCGGTGCGAGCCGTCTGCGAGGCCGCCGTCGCGCAGTACCGCGCCCAGTCCTATGCTCGTTCTGGGCCGCCCTGTAGCCGAGCCACCGCTGAACCGTAAACCGCCGGGTGACAGTCTTGGGGGCGTGGTCGATCAACCAGAGCGCTGGCGCTCACCGTTCACCCAGGTCGAGATGCGCGGAATGTGGACGTACAGTGATGGCGCCCTCACAGTCAAGGGGTACCGGTGGCCGGGCGGCACCGCCGGGGCCGGGAGCTGGGCCCTGGTCGACCAGGCGACCGGGAACGTCCAGGGCGTGGTTGCCGCGGGAGAGTTCTCACGCCGGTTCCGGCCGGTTGATGTGTTCGCCGACGTGACCGGTTTCGCCACCTACCTGGGGACGGTCACCGGGCCTGACGGTACCGCGCTGGTCGATCTGGTCCTCGACCGCGACCCGTTCATGCTGGCTAACGGGCCCCGGCGGGCGGCACGGCCGCACGTGCTCATCGTGCCGCGCAGCCACCGCGACGGATGGTCTTCGGCCACGGCCTCCGAGCGGGCGGCTTGCCACACGGCGATGACCCTGGTCGGCGGGTGGTACCGCAGCCTGGACGACGGGCGCGTGGTGTTCTGCGCCAATGACAGCGCACCGAACCTGGATTACTTGCGCGACGTGGAAGCCGCGGGCGGGAACCGCGCCGACCGCGGCACCGACGTGGCCGTCGCCAAGAATCCCCGGCAGGATGTGCAGCACGCCCACTTGCATGCCTTCTACGCCGAACGCGACAGGACCGAGAACCACGAGTCGTCGGCGGTGGCGGGGTATCCGGTCATGGCCGAGGGTTTCCGGGCGTTCGGTGCCGCCCTTGGCGGCGACGCGGTGCCGGTGGACGGGACGAGGCTTGCCGATGGGGTTCGCGCTGCGGCGCAGCCGTGGGGCGGTAATTACTGCTCATACCAGGCGGGGGTGGACGGCCCGGTCTGGGTGATGGCTGCGCTGGGACCAGCGCAGGACGAGTTCAACCGGCGGCTGGGCCGGGCCGATGGGTTGCGGGCGGAAGCCGACCCGGAGCTGGGCGGGGCCGTCAACCTGGTGCGGCCCGGCCTGGGCGATGCGGGGCGGCTCCAGACGGCGCAACGGGCCACGGCTGAACAGCGGGCCAGTTTCGAGGCCTTCGTGGCCCAGCGCGGACTCAACGCACGGTCATTGGCCGTCGGCGCATAGCGGGCATCCCTCGGGCTCAAGTAGTTTGCAGGTAGCAACTAAGTCGGCGGCGTGTTCTGGTGGGTTCGGGAGGTCCGATGGGTGAGTTCGGGTTGCGGCGGGGCAGGGCGGATCTGCGGTCCGCCGGGCCGATCACGTTCGGGCCGGCCGGCATCTTGTTCCTGGCCGACAACGTGGCGGCGAAGGTGTTCGCGGTCGATGTCGCGGACCCGGGCCCCGTGGGCGGGTCCGAGCCGTTCGACCTGGAAGACGTCGACGCGCGGGTCGGCTCGTTCCTGGGCTGCGAGCCCGGCGACGTCGTCATCAAGGACATGGCGGTCCACCCGCTGACACACAGCGTTTACCTGTCGGTCCAGCGTGGCCACGGCGAGGCGGCTCAGCCTGTGCTGGTGCGGATCGGCCGCCTCGAAGGCGCGGTCGCCGACGTCCCGCTGGAGGACGTACCTCTCGCCGAGGTGGCGATCGGCGACGCCCCCGCCGAGGACGACGAGCGGCTGGACATAACGCTCCCGCTGGGCGAGGAGGGCGAGGAACTCCAGGTCGGCGAGCGCAAGATCCGCATCCTGCGGCAGCCGATCCGCACCTCGACCGTTACCGACATGGCCTACGTCGACGGGGTGCTGCTCGTCGCCGGGCTGTCGAACGAGGAGTTCTCCTCCAGGCTGCGGCGTATCCCGTTCCCGTTCCGCGACAAGGCTGCGGGCAGCAGCCTGGAGATCTTCCATGTCTCGCACGGCAAGTGGGAGACCGCCGCCCCGATCCGCGCGTTCGTGCCCTACGACGGCGGCGCGAGCATCCTGGCCAGCTACACCTGCACGCCGGTCGTGCACTTCCCGCTGGCCGACCTCACGCACGGCGGCAAGGCCGTCGGCCGGACCGTCGCCGAACTCGGCGCGGTGAACCAGCCGCTCGATATGGTGTCGTTCGTCCAGGAGGGCCAGGAGTACCTGCTCGTGGCCAACTCCGCCCATGGCCTGGTGAAGATCGCCTGCCGGGACATCGACGGCCAGTTGCCGCTGACCGAGCCGAAGGAGCCGGTCGGCGTGCCCAGGGAGACCAAGGACCTGCAGGGTATCCGCCGCCTGGCCCACCTGAACGGCAGCCACGTGCTGGTCCTGCAGTGCGACGACGCCGGCCGCCAGCACCTGCGTTCGCTGAAGACCGCGTCCTTGTAGCCGTCGCCGTGACCGAGGTGTCTTGGTCGCGCAGCGGCGGTGCCGACTGCATCAGGCTGACGGGCCTGCGCGGCGGAGCGGACGTCCAGATACGTCCGGGGACGGCCGCCGCGGCGGGCGGGCGGCCGCCGATGGCCGGGCGGCTGGTCCGCGACGGCGCCGGCCTGTGCTTCGTTCCGCGGTTCGCATTCCTTGACGGCACCGCCTACACCGTCACTGTCGACGGCGTCGCCGCCGCGGTCCTGATTCGCACCCGGCCGGACCGCCCGGCCACCACCGAGGTGACAGCCATCCGCCCGACGGCGGCCGAGGTGCCCTGCAACCTGCTCCGGCTCTACGTCTGGTTCTCGGCGCCGATGAGCGAGGGCTACGCCGCCCAGCACATACGACTGGCCGGCGATAGCGGTGAGGTCATCGCCGGGGCTCTGCTGCCCGGCGAGCATGAGCTGTGGGACGCTTCCCGGCGCCGGCTCACCCTCCTGCTGGACCCGGCCCGCATCAAGCGGGGCCTGGCCAGCCACCGGGATGCCGGCTACCCGCTGCGATCCGGTGAGCCGTTCCGGCTCGTCGTCGACCGCGGTTTCCCGGACGCGCGCGGAGTGCCGCTGCGAGCCGGCGCGGAACAGCGGTACCAGGTCGGCGGCGAAGAACGGCGCCACGTCGATCCCGGCAACTGGATGCTCACGGTCCCGGCGGCGGGGACGTCCGAGCCGGTGCAGGTCGCCTTCGGGCGACCGCTGGATCACGGCCTGCTCGCACGTTGCCTGCAGGTGACCGGGCCCGGCGGGCGGCCGGTCGGCGGCACGGTGCGGATCGGGCCCCAGGAACGGTCATGGCAGCTGGTGCCCGGCCAGGTCTGGGAGCCCGGACCTCACCAGCTCATCGCCGAGCCCATCCTGGAGGACCTGGCCGGCAACTCGGTCAGCCGGGTATTCGACCGGGACCTCACCAGTCCCGAAGACCAGCCGCGGCAGGCCCGGCCGGTCACTCTCCCCTTCCACCCACGATGACAGACCGCGCCTCGCCTACTTCGGTCAAGCTGTTCCATATTGTACACAATACAGTGATAGGCCCGTCAGCATTTGGAGTGCGCGGCCAGGGTCATCAGTGGGCGTGGCGCACCGTAGAGCGTTGGGCGGAGCCCAATGGATGGACTTCGGGGAGCGGCCGGGAGACATCTGGTCGTTATCGCCGGGGCCCCACCGCTGGCGGCCATGAGTAGACGTGCGGAACACTTGACCGATCCAGGGCGAGGAGTTATTTTTTGTATACAAAAATTGAAAAGCCGCCAGGTACACGGGCGACTTCAGACTAGGAGGACATGGGCGCGATGACAGCCGCTGAGCCAGCATCGGACGAGTCGCTTCCGCTGCGGGACGTACGCGTGATCGAGATGGGTCACCTCATCGCCGGACCGTTCTGCGGCTCGCTGCTGGCCGACCTCGGGGCCGAGGTGATCAAGATCGAGAGCCCCGACGGCGGCGATCCGATGCGCCGGTGGGGGACGTCGCAAAGCGAACCCGAGGCGCTGTGGTGGCCGATCTTCGGCCGTAACAAGAAATCGGTGACCATCGACCTGCACCTGGAGTCCGGCCGGAGCACCGCCCGGCGGCTCATCGCGACTGCCGACGTGGTGATCGAGAACTTCCGTCCCGGCACGCTGGAGCGCTGGGACATGTCGTACGAGCAGCTGGCCCAGGAGAACCCCCGGGTGATCCTGGCCCGGGTCTCGGGATTCGGCCAGACCGGACCCTACGCCCGCCGCGCGGGATACGGGTCCATCGGCGAGGCGGTGGGAGGCATCCGCTACGTCACCGGCGATCCTGGCTCGCCGCCGAGCCGGGCCGGGATCAGCCTCGGCGACTCGGTCGCGGGCATGTACGCCTGCATCGGGGTGCTGACCGCGCTGCACGACCGGGAGAGGACCGGCCGGGGCCAAGTCGTCGACGTGGCGCTGTATGAGTCCGTGCTGTCGCTGATGGAATCGACGCTGGCCGAGTACGCCGTGCGGGGCCGGATCAGGGAGCGGACCGGCGCGGTACTGCCCGGCGTGGCGCCGTCCAACCTCTACCCCACCGCGGACGGCCAGTGGATCCTCATCGCGGCCAACCAGGACGGCGTGTTCGCGCGGCTCGCGGACGCCATCGGCATCGACGAGGACAGGAAGCGGTTCGCCACCCACGCCTCCCGGGCCACTCGCCAGAAAGAGCTGGACGCGATCATCTCGGCCTGGACCGCCGAACGCGGCGCGCAGGCGATCCTGGCCACGCTCGAGGAGCATTCCGTGCCCGCGACCACCATGTACCGGGCGCCGGAGATGCTTCAAGATCCGCACTTCGCGGCCCGCGACTCGATCATCACCCGCCCTCACCCCACGCTCGGCATGCTGCCCATGCACAATGTCTCACCCCGGCTATCCCGCACACCCGGCCAGGTCCGCTGGCTCGGGCCCCAGCTCGGCCAGCACAACGAGGAACTGCTCGGCCGCGAGCACGACGCTGGCCAGGCCGTCCCCGCAGAAACCGAGACGGCGTGACCCGGTGACCAGCCTGCCGAAGGCCAGCGCGGGACCGCTGCGCGGGACCATCCATATCGAGATCGTCGAGGTCAGTCCCCGCGACGGCCTGCAGAACGAGGCGCGGGTCTTGCCGACCGCCAGGAAGGTCGAACTGCTCGGGCGCTGCATCGCCGCCGGCGCCAGGCGGATAGAGGCGGTGTCCTTCGCCCGGCCATCCCTGGTCCCGCAGATGGCGGACGCCGAAGCCGTGATGGCGGCCGCCCCGCGCCTGGCGGGTGTCAGCTACATCGGGCTCGTCCTGAACGAGCGCGGGCTGGACCGGGCCCTGGCCGCCGGCGTCGACGAGATCAACGTCGTGGTGCCGGTCACCGACGTCTTCTGTGAGCGCAACCAGGGCACGTCGGTATCCGGGCTAGTCCGCCAGTGGTACGCGATCGCTCCCGCGGCCCGATCGGCCGGGCTGCGCGTCAGCGCGACGATCGCGGTCGCGTTCGGCTGCCCGTTCTCCGGCGAGGTCGCGGCCGACGCGGTGACGGCGCTGGCCCGGCGACTGGCCGAGTCGCCGCTTGACGAGCTGGCGCTGGCCGACACCATCGGAGTGGGCACCCCCGAGTCGGTGGCCCGGACGGCCGAGGCGGTAGCCGGCGCCGTTCCCGGCGTACCGCTGCGCGGGCATTTCCACGACACCTACGGACGCGGCGTCGCCAATGCGCTTGCGGCCGTGCAGTCCGGTATCGGCGTCCTGGACGCGAGCGCCGGCGGCGTCGGCGGCTGCCCGTTCGCACCCGGAGCCGCCGGGAACGTGGCGACCGAAGACCTTGCCACCGCGCTGCGCGACGGCGGCGCCGTTACCTCGATCGACATCGACCTAGTAGCCCAGACCGGCCGCTGGCTGCGCGAGCTGCTGGGCAGGCCCGCCCCGGCGGCCGGGGCCGAGCGCAAGGCGGAACCCCGCTGATGGACCGAATCTAGTTCGGCGGTTCCGGGCCGCCTCGGATCAGGGACTGGATGGTGGGGCGCGCAGCCAGGATGTGCGCGCGGATCATCGCTGATGCCCACGCCCCGTCCCGGGCTCGCAGGGCGGCCAGGATCTCGTCGTGGTGGAATTTGCTGGCCATGAGCCGGTCGGGTGTGTAATGGCGGAAGGTCCGGTAGACCAGCGAGGCGTCGGTGATGCCCCGGACGAGCGACTCGATGTGGCTGTTGCCGCAGGCCGCCGTGATGATCCGGTGAAACTCGCTGTTGAGCCGGGTCATCTCGTCCGCGGTGTCGCCGCCGGGATCGAGTTCGTGCATCTCGTCCGCTAGCTCGGACAGCCGGTCCAGCGCATCCGGGGCGATCCTGGTCGCCGCCTTCCCGGCGGCGTACCCCTCGATGAGGGCGCGGGCCTCGTACAGATCGTCCAGCTCCTGCTCGGTCCAGGCGGTGACACTCGCGCCGCGGTTCGGGAGAAACTCCACCAGGCCCTCGGCGTCCAGGCGCCGCAAGGCCTCCCGGATGGGGGTGCGGGAGACCCCGGCGATCTGGGCGAGCTCCTCCTCGCGCAGCCGCTCGCCGCGACTGAAATCACCGGCCAGTATCCGCTTGCGGATGACTGCGTATGCCGTCTCGGCTGCCTTGCCCACCTTGTCCTCCTGCTCTGTATCACCGCTGCGCACGGCCCGGGGCCGGGGTCGGCCAGAAAGATCCAAACAGGAGTCGTATTGTATACATGTAGTGAGTTATCGCGGAAGGCTTCAAGGACAGGGAGCTTGTCGGCCCCAGAGGGGAGGTGGCACCGATCCGGAGCGGGACACGGGCTCTCGTCCGGCAAAATGGCAGCTAATACCGCCGGTCGGGCGGCTCGACCGCTGGTCTTGCCGGTCCGGCTTTTGGCCGCCTTCAGATCGCGTGCGGGCCGCGGTCAGGCAAGTCGGCCACTGCGCCGCGGTCGGCCCGCTGTATACCATCGGTATAAATCGTCGCGGCCCTCTCTACTGAGCGTGGTTCGGTCAGACGGCGGGCCACCACGCCACGCGCCCCTGCGCCGTCGCTGACAGGAGTCGGTCCATGCCCGAGACCATGCCCAAGAGCGCCAATCACATCGCGTTCCCGATCCGCGAGCACCGCCGCCGCTCACGAGTTTTACACGAAGGTTCTCGGCTGCAAGCTGGTCGGCGCCGTCCGCGAGGACCGCATCCCGTCCACCGGCGAGGACATCGGGTTCCTGCACTCGTTCTACGCGATGAGCAACGGCGTCGCGATCGCGTTCTTCGAGATCGAAGGCTTCCACGGCACGTTCGACGGCGACGCGCCCTGGTTCGCGCGCCACCTCGCGATGAACGTGGACTCGATGAAGGAGCTGCTTGCGTACAAACAGCGGCTGGATGACGCGGGCATCGACGTCATCGGAGTGACCGACCACGAGGGCATCTGGCAGTCGATCTACCTTTTCGACCCGAACGGGATCCGCCTTGAGCTGACCTACCAGGTCCGCCCGCTCAGCCAGCAGGACGCCGCGGACGCGGAGGTCGCCGTGCAGAAGTGGATCGCCGAGCACGCCGGCCGCGAGCAGCAGAGCGCGCACGCCGGTGCGCGAACTGCTGGAGATCCCGATGCCGGCCTCGTCCGGGCGGGTGGACATCTACTCGGGCGTGGTCCGGGCGCACGGCAAGCTCTGGGCGACCATCGTCCGGCCGCAGGGCGACCAGCGCGAGCCTGCCGTGGTCCTCATCCACCCGACGTCGAACTTCATGGGCCACTACGCCTAGGAGCCGCTGGCCCGGCGCGGGGTCGCCGCGGTCGGGATGGCGACCCGCTACATGGGCAACGACACCGCGCTGATCATGGAAACTGCGTGCTCGACGTCGGCGCGCAACGCCGGCCGGGGACCCGCCGGACCTGACCCGGGCCAGCGTCCCGCCGGCTGACGGGCTGATCCTGCTGATGGCGCACCCGGGCCGCGCCTCGACCTACACCGAATGGCTGGACCCGGCGATCGTCGACGAGCACGACCCGACCCGCCGGGACGCCTCCCTCGACCTGTTCAACCCGGAGAACGGACCCCCGTTCAGCGCGGACTTCCTGGACTGCTACCGGGCCGCCCAGCTGGCCCGCACCCGCCGCATCACGGCCTGGGTCCGGGACCGGCTCAACTACGCCGCCAAGACCGGGCGGCGCGAGTACGCCGACCTTCCCTTCGTCGTGCACGGAACGTGCGCGGATCCGCGTTTCGTCGACCTGTCGATCGACCCCTCGGACCGGGAGGCCGGAACGTTGTGGGGCGAAACCATCGTCGCGAACAACCTTCCCGCGACGCTGGGGCACTTCACCAGCATGCGGTCGTGGCTGAGTCAGTGGAGCTTCGACGACTCGCAGTGCAACGCGGTCAGGCACCTGCCGTCGGTGACCGTCTCGGTGCTGGTGGTCTACGGCACGGCGGACAGCGCCGCGCTGCCGCACCACGCCAGGGAGTCTTACGACGCGGCGCCGACCGGGCGCAGGAAGCTCGTCGCGCTGGCAGGCGCCACGCACTACTTCGCGGGCCAGCCCGGGCACCTGGAGCATGCCGCCGACGAGATCGTCAGCTGGCTGGCCGACGAGCACCTGGCCGCAGCCTCTTGACCCCTGTCCCGGTTCCGTCGTGACGTAAGGCGGAGCCACCCGGTCCAACCACAGGCCGGAAACCTTGAGATCAATACATCGACTCTTCCAGGAACCGGTCCACGACATCGTTGAGCTGGGCCTTGGCCAGCAATCACCGCTGCGCCCAGAAGTCGGAAACGCCCGCCCGTGACAGCATGCCTACACGAGCTTGGTCCCGGCCAGAACCGGATCAAATTGGCTCCCCGAATGGCTCCCAGGGCCTGTTCGATAAGTTCAACTTGGAGGCCGCGCGGATTGGTGTGATCTGCGGGGCTTCGGCGTGTCGTGAGGTGAAACAGGCACAGGTCCCGTGATTATCGGAGTTCTCTACGCTCTGTAATCACGGGAGTCCCCGTGCCTGCCATCCCATCATGGCTGCTGGAGCCCCTCTGGGACCAGTTCGCCGCGCTGCTGCCCGACCGCCCGGTCTATGACCCCTCGCACCCGCTGGGCTGCCACCGGCCCCGGATCGGTGACCGGGTCATCTTCGAGAAACTCATCCAGGTCCTGCGGTTCGGCTGCTCGTATGCCTCGATCGCCGACTGCACCTGCGGTGCCACCACGATCCGGGACCGGCGCGACGAGTGGATCAAGGCCGGGATCTTCGCCCAGCTGAAGCAGATCGCCCGGGAATCCTATGACCGCATGACCGGCCTGGTCCTGGAGGACCTGGCCGTTGACGGCTGCATCACCAAAGCTCCCGGCGGCGGGGAGTGCGCCGGGCCCAGTCCGGTGGACCGCCGCAAGCTGGGCATGAAGCGGTCCCTGCTGGTGGAGGGCTACGGCATCCCGCTGGGCCGGGCGCTGGCCCCGGCGAACCGGCACGACTCCCCGCTGCTGGCACCCACGCTGGACAAACTCAGCGAGACCGGCCCGCTGCCCGAGGACATCACCGTCCACCTGGACGCCGGGTACGACTCGCAGAAGACCCGCGACGAACTCGCCGGCCGCGGCCTGACCGGCGAGATCGCCCATAAAGGCGACAAGGCTCCCATCCAGGCCGGACAGCGCGGGCAGGTCGAGCGCACCAACTCCTGGCACAACGGCTTCAACCGCCTGCAGCGCTGCTACGAGCGCAAGGAAGACGTCATCGACGCCTTCTTCGACCTCGCCGACACCATCATCACCGTACGTAGCATGATCCGCCAGTCATGGACCCTCTACCGGTGGAACAGCCGCCCGGCCAAGAGACCATGATCACCCACCTATCCGCGCGGTCTCTTAGCTGTAGTCGCAATAGCTGGGTGTAGCCTGGCGCGGCCCAGTATCTGTGGTCGTTGGCTCCCAGTCTGGCTCCCAGAAATCTCGTTAGCGGCGCTAGTGTTCGAACGCTAAAGCCCCGCAGTCGATCCCCGTGCGAGCCGAGGCGGCGACCTCATCTGGTCATCGCCCGCTACGTCGAGGCCCTCGGCGGCCGGCTGGACCTCGTCGCCGACTTCGGCGACAGGACCGTCCGGCTGCCCGTCAGCGACACCCCGACCGCCGCATGACGGCAATCGCATGACAGCGCCGACAGGCGGCTGGTGGTGACGCGGTCGGCGAGATCGCTCGCGGTTCCGGCTGCGATCACCGTCACCTTCGACACATCGAGCCGCTCCAGTTCCCTGGCCAGGGTCTGCGCGGCCTGACCCGACCCGAAGCAAACCCGCTGTTGCCTGCTCTCGTACTCGAAACGCATGCTCTCGCTCTCCTTGCCCAGGTCAGCGAATGGCGATGGCGTTGGCGGGCGAGCCGACCCCGCCGACCAGTGGCAGCGGGGAGACGGTGAGCAGGACGCTATAGCGGCCGTCGGCGGCGCACGCGGCGGCGAGGCCGTCAAGGTCCCACAGTTCGCCGATGGGCATGCCGAGCAGGCCGATGAGGTTGCGGTGCATGATGCCGCGGTGCGGATCGCCCGTGACGCCGGCCTGTTCCTCGGCGGTGAGGAAGGGCGTGCCCGGCTGGGCGGGCCAGCATTCGAAGGCGAAGTTATCGGCCGCGACCATGCTGATGCGGTTATCCCACAGCCAGGCGAGGGCGTCGTGCCCTTGCAGCAGGCCGGTGTGCCGCTGGTCGCTGACGAGGCCATCCCGCCATCGCTGGTCGCCGTGATGCAGGTAATAGTCGAGCCAGCCGAACCGGACCAGGAGGATGTCGCCCGCGCAGATGACGGTGCCCTGGGAGGCGCGGGCCGCTTCCAGCACGTCGACGGGCACCGGCTGGCCGTTGGCGTGGTCAAGCTGCACCCCGGTGGAGCGCAGGTAGCGGTCGACGTCGATCAGCACGGCCCGCCCGGCGATGGGCAGCTCGGCGAAATGATGGATGCTCAGCAGGTCTGTTCCCGGCAGGAAGACCGCGGGGTCAGCGCCGTTGTAAAACCCGTGATCGGGGTGGCCGATATGTCGCAGCCCGTCGACCTGGGTGCCGTACTGAAGATAGAAACTGTCGACCCAGTCGTCGCGATGGAACGGCGTGCGCTGGAAGATCGTATGGAGGAGCGGCCGCCGGGTCGGGGCGAGGGGCGGGGTGATCGCGTCCGAGCGCAGGTTCAGCGAGTACGCGAGCCCCTCCCGCACCTGCTCCGCAGCGGCGCGCAGGTCGTTGCACCGCAGCAGGTTGAGCGTCCCGAGCTGGTCGCCGGCGCCGAACAGGCCCCAGGCGGATCCAGGCGGGGCGTCCTCGCGGCGCAGCAGTTCAGCGTAGGCCGGCAGCGTTGCAGGGTCGATGCGCCGCGGGCTCATCCCGGCGCCGCCGGGCGTGCGCCGCGCATGGCGTAGCCGCCGTCGCCGAGCGCAGCGCTCATCTTGCCGGCCGCGGCGACCAGCGCGGGGACGCAGGTGTCGATGAGGTCGGCCATGCTGCGGTCGGAGGTACCGCTCGACAAGGACAATGCCGCCACCACCTTGCCGCCGGCGTCGCGCACCGGCGCCGCGGCCGAGCGCCTGCCGATCTCCAGTTCCTGGTCTACGGCAGCCCAGCCGCGCCGGCGCACCAGCTCAAGTCGCTCGACGAGCGCGGAGCGACTGGTGAGGGTGCGTTCGGTCAGCGCACGCAGTTGCGCGGCAGCGAAGTATCGCTCCAGGGCCTGCGCGCCCAGGTCCGCCAGCAGAACTTGTCCCATCGACGTCGCGTGGGCTGGCAGCCGGGTCCCCACCGCGAGGTTGATGCTGGTAATGCGATGGCGCTGGACGCGATTGACGTAAACCACCTCGGTCTGGTCGAGCGTCGCCAGCGACGTGCCCTCCCCAAGCTCCTCAGTCAGGGCCTCCATCACCGGCTGCGCCAGCGCGGGAAGGTTTAGCGACGACAGGTACGCATACCCGAGCGCGAGGACCCGCGGCGTGAGCGCGTACGCCGATCCCTCAGCCCGGACATATTCCAGCTGCTGCAAGGTGAGCAGGATGCGCCGCACCGTCGGCCGGGACAGCCCGGTTGACGTGGCCAGCGCGCTGACAGACAGCAACGGTCCTGTGTCGGTGAAGGCGTTGATGACCAGTAGCGCACGCTCGATCGACTGCACATAGTCGCGCCGGTCCATCTCAGTCATCGCACCCCCTTGACTTAGGTCCCTGGTAGTGGCAAGACTAGCACTTGTCCGCATTGCGATTTAAATGTACGCATAGCGTACATCGAAGGAGTACTGGAGGCGGCGATGCCTGTTGATCCCCGTGAATTCCGCCACTGCCTCGGCCAGTTCCCGACTGGCGTGACCGTGGTCGCCTGCCGGACCGAGAGCGGCGTGCACGGGGCGACGGTCAACGCGTTCACCGCGGTCTCCCTCGACCCGCCGATTGTCCTGGTCTCACTGGACCGGCGCAGCAAGGTCTGCGGCTATCTCGCCGCACGCCCCTTCACGGTCACTGTCCTGGACTGCACCGCGTACGAGACGGCACTGCACTTCGCCGGGCAGCCGAAACCCGGTGCGGATATCGGCTGGATCGACCACGACGTGGCGCCACGCCTGGCCGGCGGTGCCGCCTGGTTCGCCTGCACGCCGTGGGCCGCCTACGACGGCGGTGACCACATGCTCTACCTCGGCCTGGTCGAGGACTACCAGCATCACCCCGGGGCGATGCCGCTGGTGTTCCACGGCGGCCGGTTCCGCTCGGTCGGGGACCATCTCGCCGCGGATCCGTGGCTGGACACCCTCGACTCCCCCACGTGCGACATCGGCTGGTGGCTGCCGGAACTGACCGGCAGCACCCACCGTGTCGACCGCTCACCCCACCTCACAGCGGAGGAAACACGCACATGACCATCACCGATCCGCAGCACACCGGGACGGCGTCCGCCAGCAACCCGGCCACCCGCCCGATGACCGGAGAGGAATACCTCGACAGTCTCCGCGACGGACGTGAGATCTACCTGTACGGTGACCGTGTCGGCGACGTCACCACCCACCCTGCATTCCGCAACCCGGTACGGATGACGGCACGCCTGTACGACGCCCTGCATGACGAGAAAACCCGCGACGTGCTGACCTGCCCGACCGACACCGGGAACGGCGGGTACACCATGCGGTACTTCCGCGCTGCGCGCAGCGCTGCGGACCTGGTCGGCGACAGGGACGCGATCGCGCAGTGGGCCCGGATCACCTACGGCTGGATGGGCCGCAGCCCTGACTACAAGGCCGCGTTCCTCGGCACGCTGGGCGCCAACGCCGACTTCTACGACCCGTACCAGGACAACGCCCGCCGCTGGTACCGGGAATCTCAGGAGAAGGTCCTGTACTGGAACCACGCGATCATCCACCCGCCCGTGGACCGTAACCGGCCGCCGGACGAGGTCGCCGACGTCTTCGTCCACGTGCAGAAGGAAACTGACAACGGCCTGATCGTCAGCGGCGCCAAGGTGGTCGCCACCGGCTCGGCGATCACCAACATGAACTTCATCGCCCACTACGGCATCCCGCTCAAGAAGAAGGAATTCGCGCTGATCTGCACGATCCCCATGGGATCGCCCGGAATGAAGCTGATCTGTCGGCCGTCATACACCGCGGCGGCCGCGGTCATGGGCAGCCCGTTCGACTACCCGCTCTCCAGCCGGCTGGACGAGAACGACACCATATTCGTCCTCGACAACGTGCTCGTGCCATGGGAGAACGTGTTCGTCTACGGGGACCTCGATAAGGCCAGTAACTTCTTCCCCGCCTCCGGTTTCCTGCCCCGGTTCACGTTCCAGGGCTGCACCCGGCTGGCCGTCAAGCTCGACTTCCTCGCCGGGCTGTTGCTCAAGGCGCTCAGCATCACCGGGACCAGGGACTTCCGCGGCGTACAGGCGCGCGTCGGCGAAGTGCTCGCCTGGCGCAACCTGATGTGGGCGCTGACCGATTCCATGGCCCACAACCCCGACCCCTGGATCAATGACACGGTGCTGCCCAACACCAACTCGGGGCTCGCCTACCGCTGGTTCATGACGCAGGGCTACCCGCGGGTCAGGGAAATCATCGAACAGGACCTTGGTTCCGGGCTGATCTACCTCAACTCCCACGCGGCCGACTTCCGCAACCCCGACATCCGCCCCTACCTGGACAAGTACGTCCGCGGGTCTAACGGCTACGACTCGGTCAACCGCGTCAAGGTCATGAAACTGCTCTGGGACGCAATCGGCTCCGAGTTCGGCGCCCGCCACGAACTGTACGAACGCAACTACGGCGGGAACCACGAAGCCATCCGCACCGAGATCCTCGCCGCGCACGACGCCATGGGCCTCACCCGCGCCTACGAGGACTTCGCCGACCTGTG
>Ga0302308_10002602_pt1 | contig 14594 bp, 13 predicted proteins | sample III_Palsa_E3_3_FD_200531 | JGI IMG/M metagenome (GOLD analysis project Ga0302308, IMG submission 200531) | Peat permafrost microbial communities from Stordalen Mire near Abisko, Sweden - III_Palsa_E3_3 | ecosystem: Environmental > Terrestrial > Soil > Palsa > Peat permafrost | place: Sweden... | reverse complement strand
CCCAGCGCCCACTGGCCAAGCGCGACGATTCGCGCATGATGCTGCTCGATCGGATTAGCGGTAAGTGGGAAGACCGGCAGTTCCGGGAATTTCCTGAGCTTTTGCGCGGCGACGAGCTCGTCGTATTCAACAACGCACGCGTCATTCCGGCGCGGTTGTTCGGCAAGCGGATCGGGATTCGCGCCACGGAGCCCGGAGCGCATAATCCTGCGAAGCAGGAGCATTTGCAGGCGGACATCGAAGTGCTGCTGGTGCGCCAGCTCGAACAGAACCTGTGGGAAACATTGGTTCGTCCCGGACGGAAAGTTCCAGTCGGCGAGCGCATCATTTTCGGCGACGGAGAATTGGAAGGTGTGGTGCAAGGCCGCGAAGAGTTTGGACTGCGCGTGATTCGCTTCGTCTCGAAATCAGGATTCCACGAAGCGCTCGTGCGTCTCGGGCACATCCCGCTCCCGCCCTACATCAAACGTGAAGACGAGCCTGCCGATCGCGAGCGCTATCAAACCGTGTACGCCAAACAGGGCAGCGCGGTGGCGGCGCCCACGGCGGGACTGCACTTCACGCCGGAGCTGCTCACGCGGCTGCGCGAACGAAAAATCGAAACTGCCGAGATTACGCTGGATGTTGGTCTCGGCACGTTCGAGCCGGTGCGTGCCGAGAAGCTGGAAGACCACAAGATCCACGCCGAGAGCTACGAAGTCTCCAAGCATGCGGCGGAAGCGATCGGGCGAGCGCAAGCTGCGAATCGTCCTATCCTCGCGATCGGGACGACGGCTGTTCGCGCGCTGGAGGACGCCGCGGAAAAAGCGCAGGGTAGCGATTTCGTCATTCGAGAAGGCCGGGCCGAGGCAGAAATTTTCTTGTATCCCGGCAAACCGATTCGCGTAGTGAATCAGCTCCTCACCAATTTTCATTTGCCCGAATCGAGCTTGCTCGCGCTGGTGGCGGCGCTCACCGGCCGCGAAAATCTCTTGCGCGCCTACCGGCACGCGGTAGAGTCGCGCTACCGGTTCTATAGTTACGGCGATTGCATGCTGATCCGCTGAGCGAGCCACGCCGGCCTCGATCGGCCGCGCCAATTCCCGTGATTCCGTGCAACGGGACGCTCGTTCGTCTATAATTCGCATCCGGAATGGGGGCAGTTGCATGCGCTATCTGATCCTCAGTGACATTCACGCGAACGCCACCGCGCTCGAAGCGGCGATGGCCGCCGCGGAAGGCCGCTGGGACAAAATAATTTGCCTGGGTGATGTGGTCGGCTACGGCCCTGACCCCAACGAAGTGGTCGACCGCGTCCGCAAAATGGACGTGGCGATTATTCGCGGCAACCACGACAAAGCCGGATCTGGCCTGGCGAACGCGGATGACTTCAATCCCGTCGCTCGTGCCGTGGCGCTCTGGACCCGCGATCAACTGCGCGGCGAAAATCGCGAATGGCTGGAGCAATTGCCGGCCGGCCCGTTGGCCATGGACGGCTTCGTAATGGTTCATGGCGCCTTTCGCGACGAAGACGAATACGTTTTCGCGCCGGCGCAGGCCATCGACAGCCTGCTGGATGCGCCTGCCCAGATCACTTTTTTTGGCCACACCCATCTGCAGGGTGGATTCACGCTGCACGACAACAAAGTGGGCGTGCTGCACCTCAAGCCCGGCGCCAGCGATTTATATTCGACGCTCAGCATCGACGACGACACGGTGTACCTACTCAATCCCGGATCGATCGGCCAACCGCGCGACGGCGACCCGCGCGCGGCATTCGTCATTGCCGATCTGGAAAAGAAGTCGGTGGAATTCTGGCGGGTGCCGTACGATATTGAATCGGTGCAGAAACGCATGGGAACATGCGGTCTGCCCGAGCCGTTGATCATGCGTCTGGCTTACGGACGCTGAGCGGCCAACAGGGAATCATGGAACCGGGCGAAAGTTCGTACCGCGAAGAAAGAAGCCGGCTCCCCGTCGCTTTGGGTGCTGGTCTGATCATCGTGGGCCTTCTTTTCGGTGGACTGTTTTTACTCACGCGAAAAATGCACACGTCGAGCGGCGTGGTGGCCGAAGTGAAGTTGCCATTTGGCCCAGCCGAACAGGCCTACAGCGGACGAATTCATTTCACCGACATGCACATGGCCAAGGCCACGAATTTCTTGAATCAGGAATTTACCTACGTCGCCGGCACGATGACCAACGACGGCACGCGCGACATTAAAGCCATGGATGTGTCCATCGAGTTTCGCGACCCGTTCAAACAAACGATTTTGAAGGATTCCGAGCATCTGATTGGCCCGGATACGGCGGTACTGACCGCAGGACAGAAAGGCACTTTTTCCGTCAGCGTTGAACATCTGCCCGCCGAATGGAATCACGAATATCCCATCATCACCGTTACCGGCCTCGTCCTGCAATAAACCCTGGGAAATAGAAACAGCCTGGCGGTGCTCGCTTGCATGCCGCGCCAAACGATTGGGCGGAACTCGAACGCGAACTGGTGGCGCTGGCCGCTTCCGGCGCGGTGGAAGTACGCGAAGATGGCGAGTGGCTCGCCGAACTCACCGGCTTGCACTGCGAAGTGCACCACCAAGGAAAGAACCCGCTGATTCACTTGTGGTCCGACGAGCGCAATTTGACGCGAAGACTTTTGCGCGTCAAGGAATGGAATCCGGACCGCATTCTTTTGGAAGTCCAGCGCTTCGGTAAAGCAAAACCAGGCCAGCTGGAATTCCTGCTTCGCGACAATTCGCGCAGTGCCGGACGTATTACTCGCGAACAATTCCGCGCGCGTTTCGCCCGGATCCTCGCCGAAAAATTTCCCGATTCGATTGTGGATTCGCTGACGTCATCACCGGATCTCGAACATTCGTTCTCCGGCTTGTATGTGCGCGGCACAATGCACGAGGGCAGGGGAACGGCTGGGCGTTGCTCGCCGCGGGCCCCAGTGAAGCGGACTCCGTCGAGGATATGCTCGCGTTTGGGATTCTGTGGTTGGATTGGTCGCGCAATCGCTCCGAGAAGCGCGGCATCGAAGGTCTGCGTTTATTCGTTCCGGAAGGAACCAGCCGTTCATTGCGCGAACGCACACTGGGTTTGTCGAACACGGCCAAAGTTGAAATTTTCGAGATGCGCGAACCGGATGTTGTGATTCAAAGAGTTGACGCCGCTGATGCCGGCAACCTAGAAAGTTACTTGGCGCCGCGCCCTGAGATTGAAAACACGATTGCCAAGGCCAGCGAAGCGGCCCAAAGAATTCGCGGCATGCTTCCCCAGAACCCCGCTGCGATCACCATGCGCGTGCCACCCCAATCCGGCGCAGTTGCGTTTTGTTTTCGCGGCGTCGAATTCGCGCGCAGAACTCATGAGGGGATTGTTTTTGGCTTGGGAAAATCGGTCGAAAGACTGAGGGAAGAGAGCGAACCGCGGCTGCGCAAGCTACTGCACGATCTGGATCTTTACCGCAGCCCGCTGGCCAGCGATGTGAAACATAAGTTGTACCGCAGTTGGCCGGAGCGCTGGCTGGAATCGATCGTTCTGGAGGAGCCGGCAAAAATCGACGCCCTGCTCGACCCCAAGCATTTCTACTCGCAGGTTCCGGCGCTGGCGGCCGGAGATCGCGCCATCCCCGATTTGCTGGGCGTCACGCGCCATGGGCGCCTGGTGGTGATCGAATTGAAAGCGTCGGAAGACATTCAGATGCCGCTGCAAGCCGTGGATTATTGGCTGCGCGTCCGGCGGCACCAGCGCGAAGGAGATTTTCAACGCTACGGATATTTCCCAGGGGTGCAAATCGATACGAGGCCGCCGCTGGTCTGGCTGGTCGCGCCGGCCTTGCGGTTTCATTCGGCCACGGAAATTCTGCTGAAATATTTATCGCCGGAAATACAAATCACCCGCATCGGCCTAAATGAAAATTGGCGACGAGGAATCAAAGTGATGCTGCGTCAGTAAGTAGAAATTCTTTTGTGGGCGGAAATTGCGCTCTAGAAATAAGGAGGGGAAGCAGCCTGGGTTTTACGCCAGAACCACTTCCCGGGGTGTGTCCTAGAAGTAAGTTATAGAGTTAGACGTGAGCTGGCGGGAAAGGTTGCATGAAATTGCGCGCGAAAAATTCCAGTGCAATCCTCAGTAGAACAGATACTTACGCCACTTCTCGTCGCGATTCCCAATGAGCCGCATCAATTGCCGTGAAGTGTGCAGGGTGAAAGGACGCGGGCGGCGCTGCAGTTTGAACCCTGCTTCTTCGGGCGTGCGGTCGCCCTTGCGATTGTTGCAAGCGTAGCAGCAGGCCACCAGATTCTCCCAGCTCGAACGCCCGCCGCGCGAGCGCGGCATCACGTGATCGAGCGTCAGCTCCGATGCCGGAAACGCGCGAGTGCAGAACTGGCAGGTGTTGCGGTCGCGCAGCAAAATGTTCTTGCGCGATAGCGCGCGGCTTTGCTGCGGAATGTGCCGGTAGCTCAGCAGCCGGATCACCGAAGGAACTTGGATGGCATTCTTGGTGGAGTGCACTTCGGTGTGATTGGTTTCTTCCGCCTGCGCCACACCTTTCAATAGCAGGACTAGCGCCCGGCGAACAGCGGTTACGTTGATGGGTTCAAACGTGGCGTTCAGGACCAGCACCGGGGCTTGCATGACGGAGGGCCGACTGCCTGCTGTGTGGCCTTTTGGGGCCGCAGACTCCGGCACGACTCCGCCCAACCTGATCTTCGGTCGAGGCCGCAAGCCATTCTTGTGCCGTTGGTCCATGTGCGTTGCCTTTGCGTCGCTGAAAGTGTTACCTCTCAGGTGCTCAGGATGCCGTTCGCACCGTGTCTCTATATTGTCGCACAGTTAATTTCTGATGACTGTTCGAGAACCTGAAGCGTGTCCCGTGGGCACTACCCGCGCTACCGTCAGGCCCATCACTGCCGCCGCGCCGGCGGCCTGCAAAGCCCGCGCGCACGAGTCTAACGTAGCGCCAGTGGTCATTACATCATCTACCAGCAGAACGCGAAGCTTGTCAACCCGCAGCCCCTGGCGGGTAGCGTACGCGCCGCGCACCGAGTCCCAGTGTTCCTTCCGCGATAACACCAGACGCGGCGGGCGAGGCCTGGTTCGCATCAGCAGGTAGGCTCCATATTTCAGATGCAGTTTTCGGGCCAGGGGACGTGCGATGAGCTCTGCTTGGTTGTAGCCCCGCTCCCGCTGGCGGTCGGGATGCAACGGCACCGGAACCACCACGTCGGCGCGGAATTTTTCCGCTTCGCGGCTGACGACTTCGGCCAAGCGACTCGCAAACCAATCTCCCAGGCGGGTCACTTCTTCGAATTTCAGGAGCAAAATCGCTTTCTTCAGGGTTTCGTTGTAGGCCCCAAAGCTTCGGGCTAGTTCGAATTTAAAAAATTGGACGCGACACTGGCGGCAATGAGTCTGCGCTGACGCGCCCAGTTCCAACTGCTCGGGCTCAACCGCCATATCGATGCGGTTCAGAAAAGGCCTGCCGCAGCAAAGACAAATCGGATTCCGAATGGGCTCAAACGAAGCGAAACATTGCTCGCAAATTGGTATGCGGCTGGCGGTCAGCAAGGTAGTTGCGCAGATCCGGCACGGAGCAGGGAACAGCACTGCGGCCAAAGCATCGATAGCCGAACGAAGGATCACGGTTTTGGGTAGCTACCAGCGAACGGGGTGAAGGTACGCGAATCGGAGGGGCGAGGCTAGATAGCAAAACTACGGACGGGCGACACGCGCGCAGTTCGCCGGTTGCGCACACCCGTAGTTTCATCAAACATGAGGGAGAACGAATTTCAGCGGTTTACAGCTGCCCTTGTTCGGTTTTTTCCTGGCAAGTAATGCAGTAACGCGTCCAAGGCACGGCCTCGAGGCGCTTTTGCTGCAATTCCTCGTGGCAGGAATTGCATTCGCCGTAGCTGCCGTCCTTGATGCGGTTCAAAGCCTGATCGACCAGGTTCAGCAGTGAGCGGTCGTTGTGCGTCTGGCCAAAGAGGAACTCTTTGGTATAGGAATTGGCGGCCTTATCCGCCATATCCACGGTGGTATCTTCGTCAGCCTCGCGGCCTTCCTGTTCGGTGCGGGTGATGGCGCGCACCAGCTCTTCGCGGCGTGTCGCCAATTTCTTTTTGTAATAATCGAGTCGCTTCTTATCCATGGTTAGGTTCCTAGGTGAGGTTTAATGCCTCACTCAAAGTCGGCAAGTTTACCGATACAAATTCTCCGTGTCAAACGAGCTACGAGCGCGGCGGGTAAAAACAGGCGATCCGTCCTGAACGCGGCGCTTCACCGAGCGCCGATCGAGCTGCGGAGACCAACAGTAGATGCCCCTTGAGGCGAAAAGGATTCCACCCCAACGGTAACTTCAAAGATTTGGCGTTAGGACAATTGCCGCTTCGCCGGAAAAAGAAAATGAATTCCGACGCCACCGAGGACGAGAACCAGAAATGCGAACGCGCTTCCCTCGGGGCCCACGGATCCGCCGGTCAACCACTGGGCGCCATGGAACGAAGAATTCATCAAGTGGCCCTGCGCCAGAAATCCGCTATCGGGAGTTGAGTAGAAATAAGTCTCGCCCCAATCCCACGCGGCGTGCATTCCTATCGGGAACCAGATGTTACCGGTACGCTTCAAAGCGAAGGCGGCCAGCACACCAAACGAACCAGCCATCACCGCGCCTACGGGAGCTTCGTTGAGATTTTGCAGATGGATCGCGCCAAACAGCAGCGAAAGCACAATCGCCGCAGGCCAAAACCCAATTCCGGAACCGAGTGTCGACTGCATGTACCCGCGAAACGAAAATTCTTCGAACAACCCTACGAGGACAAACGCGACCGCGTAGAGCAGTCCGAATTTTAGTGCCGAATTGCCAGCTAGGGCGAATCCTTCGATGGAAAAACCGCGAAACAGCCCGATGAGCGCCATCAACAGCGAGAGCATGGCGAAGCCATAAGGGACGCCTTGCCAAAAGCGTTTGCCGAATGCTTGATTGGGCGGGAGATAGTAGTCGGCAAAAGTCCGCCTTTCGATCAGTGTCATTAGCGACGCCGCGAAGAACAAAGCAAGAAACGTAAACCCTTCGTCGAATATCATCCCCCCCGCGGTCATTTCGTTTTTGGGCAGCGAGTGGTGCCAGGTGTTTACCGCCGGGATATGGTGAAAGACGAACCCAAACGCCTGGGCAATGGCGACAAAGAAGACCAGAAAAATCAGCAAACGCCAGCCAGCTCGAATGCCATTGGGACCCCTGAATGCATTGTGCATGGGTGACCGCTGGGTATTCGCCGCAACGGTCCCGGAAGCCACCGCAGAAAGGTTGGGCGAAATGCCCGTTGTGCCAGATTCAACTGTCAAGGGAGCAGCCTCCTTAAGCCTGCTGAGTATACGTCGCCGGGAGATGTTTAGTTTCAATTAGAACCCTCCGGAGCGCGCTGAATTCGATCCATCAAACAACTTGGTCGCAGCACGCTTCCAGGAGTTCCGGGGTTGCGACCGGGGTGTGCGGCTGCTAAAATCGTTGGTCTGCTCGCCTGGAAGAGCCGCAATCCTGAACACCCTTCCATGCATCAATTCGAATGTTGACGGAAACACAGAATGGCCGGGAGGACTGGTTTGGCTAAATACGACTTGGTCGTAATCGGGAGCGGTCCGGGCGGTTATGTGGCCGCGATTCGGGCTGCGCAATGGGGATTAAAAGTGGCCGTGGTTGAGAAAGATTCTTTTCTCGGCGGCACTTGCCTGCATGTCGGCTGCATCCCTACGAAGGTTTTCCTGCACCATGCGGACATTTATGATCACTTCAAGCGCGCCGAAGAATTCGGTTTCGAAGTGAAGGATGTAAAGATTAACTGGCCCGCAATTCTTACCCGCAAAGACAAAATTGTTAAGAAACATGCCGGCGGCATCGGCGCGTTGTTCAAGAAAAACAAAGTGGAATCGATTACCGGCTGGGGCAAGATCGCTGGACCAGGCAAAGTCACCGTCGAAAAAGACGGAAAAATTACCGAACTCGAAACCACAAACATTCTGCTGGCTACCGGTTCCGAGGCGCGTTCGCTGCCCGGCGTCGAAATTGATAACAACGTTATCCTCACCAATCGCGAAATTCTGGGCCTGAAGGAAATTCCTAAATCGATGATCGTGGTCGGCTGCGGCGCGGTCGGCGTCGAGTTCGCTTCGATCTTTCGCACTTTCGGCACCGAAGTCACGCTGCTCGAAACCTTGAGCCGGGTGGTTCCGTTGGAAGACGAAGAAATTTCCGCGGAATTGCAGAAGGCCCTGACCAAAAAGGGCATGAAGGTCGAACTGGAAGCGAAAGTAGAGTCGGTTAAGAAGGACGCGAATGGCGCCACGGTTTCTTACAAAGACAAGACCGGCGCGACTAAGACAATTTCCGCAGAAAAAGTTTTGATCGCGGTGGGACGTCGCCCGCTCACCGAAAATATCGGCCTGGAGAAAACCAAGGTCAAGGTCGAGCGCGGCTTTATCCACACCAACGCGTTTCTAGAAACGGATGAACCGCACGTCTACGCCATTGGTGACATCGTCGCCGGCCTGCCGCAGCTAGCGCACGCCGCATCCATGGAAGGAATTATCGCGGTGGGCAAGATGGCCGGCAAAGATGTGCAGCCGTTCGACCGCAAGCGTTGCCCGAACTGCACCTACTGCGAACCGCAGATCGGTTCGATCGGGCTAACGGAAAAACAGGCACGCGAGGCCGGATTCAAAGTGAAAGTCGGAAAGTTTCCGTTCCTGGGCAACAGCAAGGCCACCATTTTGGGCCAGCATGAAGGCTTCATCAAAGTGGTCACCGACGAAAAGTACGGAGAAATTTTGGGCGTGCACGCGATCGGTCCGCTGGCCACTGAAATTATTTCCGGGCCGGTGGCAGCGATGGGCCTGGAAGCGACTCTCGACGACATGGCCGCGACCATTCACGCCCATCCCACCGTTTCCGAAGCGATGGGCGACGCTTACAACGCGGTGCGCGGCTTGACCATCAATTACTAGTCGCAAGTCCTGGGTAGCAGTAGAGTGATGCATTCGATCAAACACGTGAATTCGCCAACCAAAAACTGCGCGGTGGTCGATCTCGGTCTGATTTCGTATGGCTCGGCGTACGCATTGCAGCAGCAGGTGGTTGCGGCGCGCAAGCGCGGAGATCTTCCCGACGTGTTGCTGTTGTGCGAGCATCCGCACGTCATTACGCTCGGCCGCAACGGAAAGACCGCCAACCTGCGGGCGAGCGATCGGTTGCTGGCGCAAATGAACGTCGACTTTTGCGAAACGGACCGCGGCGGCGACATCACGTATCATGGCCCCGGCCAGATCGTCGGCTACCCGATTCTCGATTTGACTGAACATCGCCGCGATGTTCGCTGGTATGTGCAGCTGCTGGAAGAAATGATGATTCGTTCGTCAGCTGAATTTGGAATCGTGGCTCGCCGGGTCGAAGGCCGCCACGGCCTGTGGGTCGACACCGCGGCGGACCAGGAAGAAAAGCTAGCGGCCATTGGCGTGCACTTAAGCCGCTGGGTGACATCGCATGGCTTCGCGTACAATGTATCGACGGATTTGCGCTACTTCGATCTGATCGTCCCCTGCGGAATTCCTGGGAAACGAGCTACGTCGTTGGAACGTCTGTTAAATCACGCCGTCTCATTGGACGAAGTGAAACCGAAACTCACCACGCATTTTGGCGACATCTTTAATCGCGAAATAATTTCGATGTCTCGGAAGCAACTGGCGGCACTGCTGACAGAGCCGTCAGCAACCGGTACAACGCCGGTCAAGATCATCTCCGAACCCGAGCACGCCTCGATAGGAGCTTCGCGTGGCATCTAAACCGGAAGCAGCAGCGAAAGGGAGCGAGGAATGGCTGAGCCGCTAAAGCGCGAACAATACCTCGATCTGTATTACTACATGCAGCTCAACCGGCAGCTGGAAGAACGCATGGTGCGCCTGTTCCGGCAGAACAAAATTGTCGGCGGTTTGTATTCGAGCCTCGGGCAGGAAGCAGTATCGGTGGGCACCTGCTTCGCCATGGAAAAACGCGATTGGATCGCGCCCATGATTCGCAATATTGGCGCGCTGCTGGTCAAGGGCGTTCCGCCGCGCGACATCTTTACTCAACACATGGCGAAATACACTTCGCCGACCAAGGGCAAGGATGGCACCAGCCATTTTGGCGACCTGAAGGTTCGCCACATTGTTTCGCCGATTTCGATGCTCGGTGATTTGATTCCGGTGATGACCGGCGTAGCGATGGCCGGCCGTTACCTGGGCCAGAATATCGTGGCGCTGACCTGGATTGGCGACGGTGGCAGCTCTACCGGCGCGTTTCATGAGGGCCTGGGACTGGCGGCCGCGCAAAAGGCGCCTTTCGTTTTGATCGTCGAAAATAATCAGTGGGCGTATTCCACCCCGGTTTCGCGGCAGGTTCCAGTGAAAAATCTCGCGGACCGCGCCGTGGGTTATGGCATCGCTAGCACGATTGTGGATGGCAACGATGTGGTCGCCGTGTACAACGCGACCAAAGATGCCGTGACGGAATGCCGCGCCGGACGCGGACCTCATCTCATCGAAGCCAAAACCATGCGGATGCGCGGCCACGCCCAGCACGATCCAGCGGAATACGTGCCCAAAGAAATGTTTGAGTACTGGAAGGCGCGGGATCCCATCGTGCTGTACGAAAAATATCTGACCGAAAATAAAATCTGGGACGAAAAGACCAAAGCGGAAATCGTCGCGCGGATCGAGCGCGAGTTGGACGTCGAGCAGAAGTTCGCGGAAGAATCGCCCATGCCGCCCCCCGAATTCGCCGAAGTGGGTGTGTACTGCGACGATAGTTGCCACAAAATCGCCGCTGACTGGAAGCGCTCAAAGTCCGAAGTCATGCCGCCCAAGTCGAGTTTCGACCCGGGCTGGAAGCTGGAAGACTTGGGCCGCCTGGGAGAAATTCCCACCGCGAAAGAAGTGACCGCATCGTCGGGCGGAAATGGCGCGAAGGCCAACGGACCGCAGGCTCGGCACGTCACCCCCGCGCTGCCGCCGCAGAGTTTCGTAAACGTACCCATCGCGCCTCGCGAACCCGCGCAGCCGTTCGCCGCAACTGAAGTTGCCGAGCCCGCCGAACCGCGCATCCCTTTCGGTCGCGGTCCGAAAGACAAGGCTTTTCGCGAGAGTCCGGACAATCCGCAGAACAAATCGTACGGCCGCGGCGCCCAGAACAAAACTTTCCGCAAGGGTCCTCCGGAAAAATCGTTCAACAAGGGCGGCCAGAACAAGTCCTTCACCAAAAATACCGCGGGCAAGAATTTCAGCAAAGGCCCGCAGGGCAAGTCGGGGAGGGGCTAATCATGGCGACCACCGCAATTCCTAAACCCGGCGCGGTCACCATGGTGGACGCGATCCGTCAGGCCATGACCGAAGAAATGGAGCGGGATGCCGCCGTCGTGGCCATCGGCGAAGACATCGGCGTCTATGGCGGAGCTTTTAAAGTCACCGACGGCCTGCTGGCTAAATTTGGCCGCGAGCGGGTGATCGAAACGCCCATCGCCGAGACGGCGATTATCGGCGCGGCCTGCGGCATGAGTTTTCTCGGCTTGCGCCCGGTTTGCGAAATGCAGTTTATCGATTTCATTGCCTGCTGCTTCAACCAGGTCACCAACTTCGTCGCTAAGTCGCACTACCTTTGGGATGCGCCAGTGCCCATCGTGATCCGCGGGCCTTCCGGCGGCGGCGTGCATGGCGGTCCGTTTCATTCCGCGAACCCCGAAATGTATTTCGTGCATACGCCAGGATTGAAAGTGATTTATCCTTCCACTCCTTCGGATGCCAAGGGTTTGCTGAAGTCGGCGATTCGCGACAACAATCCGGTGCTGTTTTTCGAGCACAAATATCTGTATCGCCGGTTGAAGGAAGAAATGCCTGCCGGCGATCACCTGGTGCCGATTGGCAAAGCGGCGGTGCGGCGCGCCGGGCGCGACCTCACCATCATCAGCTATGCGGCCATGGTGCACACCGCGATTGAAGCGGCCGAGGAATTGGCCAAGGACGGCATCGACGCCGAAGTGATCGACCTGCGCACGCTGCTGCCGCTCGATAAGGAAACGATCCTGGACTCGGTGAAAAAAACCAATAAGCTTTTGATCGTGCACGAAGACACCCGCACCGGCGGGATCGCCGGCGAAATCGCGGCGATTGTCTGCGAGAACGCTTTCGAAGATCTGGACGGGCCGATCGAGCGGGTGACCGCACTGGATACGCCGGTTCCGTATTCGCCGCCGCTCGAAGAACACTTTCTACCGAACACCGCAAAAGTGGTTGCGGCCGCGCGCAACCTCGCAAAATACTGATCAAACCAAGGCAGGTTCAACGATGGGGAAGACCAAAGGCATCAACCAAGCGGAATTTGCAGTCGGCAGTGAAGTCCGGATCGCGGACCGCGCGTTCCTGGAGGATTTTCTGGAGGCCGGGCAGTATCACAACGAGCTCGAGCCAGAGCAGGTGGAATACGCCGGGCGCACCGCCAAGGTGAAGGAAGTGAATTTCTTCACCGGCGGTGATGAGATCTACACCCTGGAAGGAATTCCCGGCGTGTGGCACGAAGAATGCTTGAAGCAAGCCTAGCAGCAAGATAGGCGCGCTCAGCGTTCGCGCATGCCGCGCTGTTGCGTAGAATTCGCAGTTCGAGGAGAGACCATGGCTGTGGACGTCATCATGCCCCAGATGGGCGAGAGCATTTTCGAAGGCACCATCACCAAGTGGCTGAAGAAGGCCGGCGACAAAATCGAGCGTGATGAGCCGCTCTTCGAAATCTCCACCGACAAGGTTGACGCCGAAATCCCGTCGCCTTCTGCCGGCGTGCTGAAAGAAATTAAAGTCACCGAAGGCCAGACCGTTCCCATTCAGACCATCGTTGCGGTGATTGATGCCGACGGCGCTGGTGCGGTATCAGCCGCGTCCGCCAAAGCAGAAGCGGCCAAACCAGCGCCGGCTGCGCCAGTTGCGGCCAAGCCGTCCGCTTCTGCGCCGGTCGCCGCGCCAAGCGCCGCGCCCGTTTCCGCCTCCGGAGACCGGGTGCGCAGCTCACCCCTGGTGCGCAAGATCGCTCGCGAAAACAATATTGACGTGGCGCAGGTGCCCGGCACTGGTGCGGGTGGCCGGGTCAGCAAACAGGATATTTTGGGCGCCGTCGAATCCGGCACCGGAACTGGTTCACGGCCAGTTGCTGCTGCACCGCCCCCGGCGCACTCCGCGTCTTCGCGCCCTTCCGCACCCCCGCCGCCAACGGGCGGAGCTTCGGCATCGGCGGTTCTCGAAAACGCCGTGCCGCGCGAAAAAATGTATTTCGGCCATTACGAGGTACAGCCCATGTCGGTCATGCGCCAGCGCATCGCCGAGCACATGGTGTTGTCGAAGCATGTTTCGCCGCACGTGTATTCGGTGGATGAAGCCGACGTGACCGGCATCGCTACCCTGCGTGCCAAGATGAAGGGAAAATTCGAGGAGGCGTCCGGTACCAAGCTGACTTTCATGCCTTTCTTCGTGCGCGCCGCAGTGGAAGCCTTGCGCGCTTTCCCCACGGTGAATTCTTCGGTCGACGGGACCAACATCATCCTGCACAAGGAGTGCAACATCGGCATCGCCGTTGCGCTCGACTGGGGCTTGATCGTGCCGGTCATCAAGAACGCGGAGGAAAAGAATTTTCTGGGCATCGCGCGCTCGATGAACGACCTGGCCGAACGCGCCCGGTCGAAGAAGCTCAAGCCCGACGAAGTCGCGGAAGGAACTTTCGCCATCACCAACCCCGGCGTCTTCGGCGGCTTGTTCGGTTTGCCGGTGATCAACCAGCCCAACGTCGCGATTCTCGGTCTGGGCACGATCGAAAAGCGTCCGGTCGTCATTGAAGACGCGATTGCCATTCGGTCGATGGTTTATCTCACCTTATCCTACGATCATCGCGTGGTGGATGGAGCGGTGGCGCACCAGTTCATGGCCAAGCTCAAGCACACGCTGGAAAACTGGACCGAAAGCTTGATGTAATTCGGGGCAGACCCGCGCGAACTCGAAAGTTCCATCGGCGGAATGAACGGAGTCAACGCCACCGTTCATTCCGCCTAGTTTTTTCTGCCGACGAATTGAGAACTCAAATGCCGGAAAAGAAAGTCCAGCCGCGCTGGGGCCAGACGCCCTGGACCATCCATTTCCAGCCTAAGAGTCCAGTGCGCAAACTTCCGCGCGTTGCCGACTTCGTGGTGATTGGCGGAGGATTCACCGGGCTCGCGGCGGCGGCGTGGCTGCGGCATTTCTCGCCCGAGCAATCGGTCGTGGTGCTGGAGGCGGTGCGGGTTGGCGCCGGCGCCAGCGGGCGCACCGGCGGCATGGCGCTGGCCGAAACCGCGGCTGGAAACCAGCCCGGGCTGGGCGACGTGCTGGCCGGTTTGCGGCACACGCTTCGGACCTTCGAAATTAATTGCGATCTGGATCTGTGTGGCGCGTGGGAAATTGCCCGGAAGGATCACGCTCGCTCCGCTGGTTCGCCGATCTCTTGGCAGGATTCCGGAACATTGCGCGTCGTGAACCAGGTCGATGGCGGAACTCTCGATCCGGGA
>Ga0302308_10002600_pt1 | contig 14598 bp, 14 predicted proteins | sample III_Palsa_E3_3_FD_200531 | JGI IMG/M metagenome (GOLD analysis project Ga0302308, IMG submission 200531) | Peat permafrost microbial communities from Stordalen Mire near Abisko, Sweden - III_Palsa_E3_3 | ecosystem: Environmental > Terrestrial > Soil > Palsa > Peat permafrost | place: Sweden... | reverse complement strand
AACCGAGGGACTCGAGCCCGAGTCCCGCACCGATCTACTGCCAGCAGAACCGGAGAAGACCATGGATCATGACCGGGCCAGAAAATACGGCCGCATCGCGGCCGGCGTCGTGGTGGCGTGGGTGCTGATCGTCGGCATCCTGACCGGCATCGGCAAGCTGATCATGATCACCCACAACGGGAACGGGGACCTGCTGGGCGACCGGACGATCCCGCGCTGGTTCCTCGCGCACCGCACCCCGTCGCTGAATCACTGGAGCCTCGACGTCAGCAACCTCGGGGCCACCCAGGACATCCTCATCGTCAGCGTGATCACCTGCGTCGTGTTCCTCGCCGTCACCCGCCGCTGGCGGCCGGTGATCTTCATCGCCGTGGTCATGTTCGGCGAGCTGACTGCCTTTCTGCTCATCGAGGAAATCGTGAAGCGCCCGCGGCCCGCCGTTCCGCACCTTGACTCGGGCCTGCCCACCTCGGCGTTCCCGTCCGGCCACATGGCCGCCACGACGTGCCTTTACGTGGCCATCGCGATCTTGGTCATCGGCCACGCGCGGGGCTGGTGGCGTTACCTGTTCCTGATCCCGGCGATCGTCATGCCGGTCGCGATCGCGACCGCCCGCATGTACCGGGGCGAGCATCACCCGACCGACATCCTCGCCAGCGTGCTCTTCGCGGCACTCTGGCTGACCGCCACCACGACGCTGATCAAGCCGAACACCGACGCCTTCTACCGCAGGCCGCTACGGCTGCCCGGCCATAAGACGGCCGACAAGCACGCCGGCAAAGACCAGGAGACCGCGCAGCCGATCGGCTAGCGCAACCGCGGAACGATGATCGGGCGTCCGAGCGAGCAGCGGAGGATCGGCTGAAATGGGCAGCGCGAGCACCTGGGAGCGAATCGAACGCCGGCAGCTGCGCGGGCGGGAGCGGCAGTCGCACCGGCACCGGCCGGGCGACCGGCCCGATCCCGGCCGCCGGGTCGGCACCGACCTGCTGCCGCAGATCAAGCACATCGTCGTCCTGATGATGGAGAACCACTCGTTCGACAACTACCTCGGCACCCTCGGCCGGGGCGAGGGATTCCCGCTCGGCGACGACGGCGCGCCTGACGCCGAGAATCCCGATTCGGCCGGCGCCATGATCCGGGCCAAGCACGCGAGCTCCACCGTGCAGGCCGACGGCGTGCCCTGCCAGAGCTGGAGCGCCAGCCACACCCAGTGGGCCGACGGCAAGATGAACGGGTTCGTGACCTCGACCGAGCAGGCTGCGACCGACGGCGACAAGGCCGCCGCCATGGCCTACTGGACCGAGCAGGATCTGCCGTTCTATCACTCGCTGGCCCGAACGTTCCCGCTGGCGGATCGCTGGTTCAGCTCGTGCCTGGGGCCGACGTTCCCGAACCGCAGGTTCCTGCTCGCCGGGACCGCCAACGGTCTGATGGACGACCTGCCCTTCAACCTGCTCGACCGGCCGCGGACGGGCACGATCATGGACCTGCTGACCCGACACGGGATCTCCTGGGTCAACTACCGGTCGGCCAGCCGCGACCAGTCCGCGTTCCGCCGCTACGTGCAGTACCGTCACCGCCGGACCCGGCACCACCTGACCTCGTTGGGCCAGCCGTTCCGCAAGACCAGCGACGTGTTCAAGCGGGACCTCCAGTTCACGGCCGCGATCTACCCGCTCGGGATGGTCCGGTACATGGCCCACGTCCGCAGCATCGAGCAGTTCTTCGCCGACGCCGACTCCGGCCGGCTCCCCTCGTTCTGCATCGTCGACCCCGACTTCCGCACCTTCTCCGAGGAGAACCCGCAGGACATCCGCAAGGGGGAGAGCTTCGCGGCCGAGGTGGTCAACCGGGTCATGCACGGACCGGGCTGGGCGGACACGCTGCTGATCTGGACCTACGACGAGAACGGGGGCTACTACGATCATGTCGCCCCGCCCCCGGCGGTGCCGCCGGACGAGGTCCGCGGCCGCAGCCTGGTCGCGCACCAGTCACTGCTCCGCAGCGTGCTCAGGGTGCTGTTCCCCGGCTACGTCCGGCACGCCGAGCAACTGGTGGCGGGCCCGGGCGCCTACGACACCTACGGCTTCCGGGTGCCCGCGGTGATCGTGTCACCCTACGCGCGGCCGGACTGCGTCCTGTCAGACATTTTCGATCACACGTCGGTGCTGAAGCTGGTCGAGGAGAAGTGGAACCTGCCCGCGCTGACGCGGCGGGACGCGGCGGCGACGTCGCCGCTGGGCGCGCTGGACCTGGCGGCCCGGCCGGCCTTCCTGACGCCGCCCGAACTGGCCGCGCCCGCGCTGGCGTGGGGCACCTGGTTAGCCGATGACCGGGGCCGGCCTGGGCCGGCGCTGGTCGAATCACGGGAGTTAGTCTGGTATCCAGGGGTGCGAAACGATGGTGGGCCAGCGCGAGTACGAGCAGGCGACCGAAGGACTAGATGACTTCGGTCGTCGCCTGCAGACCATGGTCGAAGGTCTGCTGAGCGCCGAGTCGTTGCCCGTTAATCAGGTCACCTATCGGGTCAAAACACGCCAAAGCGCGGAAGGCAAGGTCCGTGACCATCCAGACAAATACAGGTCGATAGCGGACCTCACTGACCTTCTTGGCGTGCGCATCATTACCTATTTTCCTGACCAGGTGGATGACGTCGCCGCGATCATCGAACGCGAGTATGACGTTGACTATGAGAACTCCGTGGACAAGCGGGCAGCGCTGGATGTAGACCGGTTCGGATATCTTTCCGTCCACTATATCGCCACCCTCAATCAGGCCAGGGCCGCACTGGCCGAGAACAATCAAGCAAAGAACGTGAAGATCGAATTCCAGGTTCGCACGTTTCTGCAACATGCCTGGGCGGAAATAGAACATGACTTTGGATATAAAACCAAGGTGGCGGTTCCGCGGGACATGCGGCGACGGTTTTGCAGGCTCGCAGGACTGCTTGAAGTGGCCGACACCGAATTCCAGGCCATCCGGGATGAGGGCGCGACGTACGCGGCCAGGGTAACCTCGCAGATCCGGCTCGGCGCGGGCAACCTGCCGATCGACCGGATCTCGCTCATGGCCTTCATCAAGCAATCACCGAAGGTGTCCGACCTCGACGAAGAGCTGGCGCTCGTGTTCGGTAGTCGAATAGAGCCAGGGATCAGCGTCTCGGTGCTATATTCGGAGATGATCGCTGAGGGTATCTTGCCGCTGGGGATCGAGACCATCGCGGAACTCGCTTCCGCTCTGAAAAAAAGAAGTGATTCGATTGTTGAATTCGCCAAGGAGTGGGTACGGCTCAGTGTAGAACGAGCCGAGCCCGCTCCACGCGGGCTTACCCAAGGGATCTCCCTCTTCTACCTGGCCGTTATATTGGCCCTAGAAATATATGGTGACGATGGAAGCCTCGATAACTGGATCGAGTCATCGCTGGGGCTTAGAGAGGGCACGGCGGACGAATTCAGGATGGCCTACAACGTGGCCGCGGGGCGCGAGCCCGGCTCCGACGCCAGCCGCAAGGCTGGCTAGCCGCCCCTCTACCATGGCGGTCATGCCTGCCGACGATCTCGCCACCCGCATCCGCATCGCCTCGCGGTCCTGTCCCGACGCCGTCTCCGGGCAGGTCTTCCGCTCGCCGGCCCGGGCCTTGGCGGACCTGGCGCGGTCGTGCGACGAGCTTGGCATCCAGGAGTGGGACGTCTACGGCGAGTCCGGCCCGGTCGGGCGGCTTGAGTCGGAGCTGATCGAGCTGTTCGGCGTCGAGGCGGCGGCGTTCTTCCCGACCGGGATCATGGCCCAGCAGGCGGCGCTGCGGGTGCACACCGACCGGGCGGGCGTCCGCCGGGTGGCGCTGCCGGACCTCAGCCACCTGCTGCTGCACGAGGAAGACGGCCCGCGGCTGCTCCACCGCCTGGAGTTCAGCCTGCTGACCCGCGGCTTCGAGACCCCGGCGGCGCGGCACCTGGCGGCGATACCGGGCCGGCTCGGCGCGGTGCTGGCCGAACTGCCGTTGCGCGAGGCCGGCTGCCTGCTGCCGACCTGGGAGGACCTGACCGAGCTGTCCAAGGCGTGCCGCGCCCGCGGTGTCGCGCTGCACTTCGACGGCGCGCGCATCTGGGAATCGCAGCCGTGGTTCGGACGTCCGCTGCCGGAGATCGCGGCGCTGGCCGACTCGCTCTACGTCTCGTTCTACAAGGGGCTCGGCGGCCTGGCGGGCGCCGCCCTGCTCGGTCCGGCCGACTTCATCGCCGAGGCGCGGCTGTGGCGGCGCCGTCAGGGCGGCACCGTCTACCACCTGACGGCGGAGGCCGTCTCGGCCCTGGCCGGCCTGAGGGAGCAGCTCCCGATCGTCGCCGACACGGTCGGGTGGGCCCGCGCGTTCGCCGCCGAGCTGCCGTCCTTCATCGCCGTGCAGCCGGGCGTGCCGCACGCCAACCAGTTTCTCGCGTACGCCGCGGGCGACGCCGACGCGGTCAACGAGCAGGTGCTCGCCCGCGTCGAGGAGCGCCGGATCGGACTCCCGGCCTGGCACTCGGCCCAGGAGCCGGGCCGGATCACGACCGAGTTCGCCGTCTCCCGGGCGGCGCTCAGGCTCGACCCGGCGGAGATGGCGGCGCTGGTCGCCGCGGCGATCGAACCGCGTAGCTGACCGGCCTTGGCGCTAGCCCAGCGGGCGAGTGAAGAACTCCGTCAGGATCGGGGCGATGACCTCGACCGGCGTGTTGTGGCCGAACCCGTCCAGCATCCTCAGCTGCGCGCCGGGCGTGGCGGCGGCCTGCTCGGCGACCGACCGGCGGAACCAGGCGGGGCTGTCGCTGCCGCCGAGGATCAAGACCGGGGCGGCGATCTTCCCGAGCTCGGCCTCCGGCACGCCGCCCGCGGTAACGGCCAGGTCGTAAGGGAGCGTGCCGGCCAGCGGCGCCAGCGCCGTCACCCAGGCGGCGCGGTCCAGGTCCGCCTGGGTCTGACCGGGGAGCCGGACGACCTCGGTCATCCAGAACACCACCGCCTCGCGGTCGCGGCCGGCGCCGACCAGTTCGCGGATGCGCTCGTCCGGGTCGACCGCGGGCACCGGCGCGTCGTCGTTGCCGAACGGCGCCTCGTAGGCGACGACGCGCGCGAACGGCAGTCCGGCCGCGGTTGCGCGCAGCGCGATCGCCGCGCCCGAGGAGTGGCCGAACACGAACGGGGCCCCGGTCCAGGTCGCGGCCGCGACGGCGGCGAGGTCCTCGTGCTCCCGCTCGGCCGCCACCGGGCCGGCATCGCCGCCGCCGCCGCTGTCGCCGCGGCCACGGCGGTCATAGGTCACGACGGTGAACTGCCGGGCGAGGTCGTCGGGGGCGACGAACGTGGCGCGGGTGCAGAACGCGCCGACGCACACGATCAGCACCGGTCCCTCGCCGACGCGGTCGTAGGCGATCGCGGTCCCGTCAGCCGACGTCACCGTCTCCATTGGGGTCCCCCTTAGTGGTTCGTTACTGGTCAGACGATCGGACCGGGTCGAACTCATCGGACTCGGTAACTGCGGCCCTCGTTAGCTCGGGGCCCTGGCGTCGCCGACGGTGATGACCACGCCGACGTCGCCGTAGGGGAACTTCCCGCGATTGCCGATCAGGTTGAAGACCTTCGTGATCGGCACCATCACGCCGTACTTGGCGCGGATGCGGCTCTGGATCGCGTCGAAGGTGATCTCGCAACGGGTGCGGGTCTGGTGAACACGGGTGGTGAAACCAGGGTCCGTTCGAGATGACGGATGTGAGCTTTTGAATTTAGAGCGTCCACAGGGCCTGGGTGGGGGTCAGCCGGGCGGCCCTGATCGCGGGCAGCAGCCCAGCCAGGGCCCCGATGAGGAGGGCGGCGCCGAGGCCGCCGGCCCAGGCTTCGGGCGGGATGACGATGGCCCAGCCCTTGGCGTGGGCGTAGACGGCGGTGGCGGCGATGCCGGCGACGTCACCGACCGCGCCGCCGACCAGGGCGAGCAGCACGGCCTCGGCCAGAAACTGGACGCGGATCTGGCCGCGGGTGGCGCCGAGGGCGCGGCGGAGCCCGATTTCCTGACGGCGCTCGAGCACCGAGATGATCATGATGTTGGCCACCCCGACCGCCCCGACCAGCAGCGCGACCGCGCCCAGGCCGAGGAACAGGGTGTTGAAGGCGCCCGCCGCGTCGGCCTGCGCGGTGAGGGCGGACGAAGGCTGGGAGACGTTGACCGCGCTCGGGTTCTCGGGGTTGGCCTGGGCGGCCAGCAGGTTGTCGACGGCGGTGGTGGCGGCCTGGGTGTTGACCGTGCGGAGGTAGATCTGCGCGGGGTGCCCGTCGAGGCCGAGGTACTTCTCGGCGGCGGGGAAGCCGATCAGGACCGAGGCGTCGAGCTGCGGGGCGAGCGGGGCCGGGTTGAGGATGCCCGCCAGGTAGAACCACCGGCCGCCGACCCAGATCCGCTCCCCTGGCCAGATCCGGTCGATGCCCATCAGCTGGGCGGCCTCGGCGCCAAGGACCGCGACCGGCTCGCCGGCGGTGGCGGCGTTGAGGTAGCCGCCCTGGGCGACCGAGGTGCCCGCGACCGCGGGCAGGCCGAGGCTGGCGGCGGTGACGGTCAGCCCGTCGGTGTCGATCGGCGGGACCAGCGGGGACCGGTAAACGCCGGCCCCGCGGCGGTGTACTGGACGTCGAGGACGCCGGGGAGGCGGCCGATCATGCCGGGGGCGGCATCGGGCAGCTCGGCGGTCTGCCCGTTCAGTTCCTGCCCGTTGGCGACGGTGAGCAGGTTGGTGCCGAGGCGGCCGATCTCGGCCAGCAGCCCGGCCTGGGAGGAGGTGGCCAGGCCGAGGACGGCGACGATGGCGGCGGTCCCGATCGCGATGCCGAGCGCCGACAGCGCCGCCCGCAGCTTGCGGGTGCGCAGCCCGACGGTGGCCAGCCCGGCCAGGTCGGCCGGGCGCAGCCGGGCCGGGGCGGGCGGCTCGGGCGCGGCCTCGGGCGGGGCGGGCGTCATGATCGTCCTTCGCTGGTGTCGGCGATGATGCGGCCGTCGAGCATCTCGATCCGGCGTCGCATCCGGGCGGCGACCGCGTGGTCGTGGGTGATCACGATGATCGTGGTGCCCTGGGCGTTGAGCTCGTCGAGCAGCGTCAGGATCGAGCCGCCGGTGGCGGAGTCGAGGTTGCCGGTCGGCTCGTCGGCCAGCACCACCGGCGGCCGGCCGGCGATGGCGCGGGCGATCGCCACCCGCTGCCGTTCGCCGCCCGACAGCTGGGTCGGCCGGGCGCCGATCCGGTCCGCCAGGCCGACCCGCTGCAGGGCGGCGGCGGCGAGCTGGCGGCGCCGGGCGCGGGGAACGCCCGCGTAGAGCAGGCCGTCGGCCACGTTGGCGAGGACGGTCTGGTGCTCGGCCAGAAAGAACTGCTGGAATACGAACCCGATCCGCCCCGCCCGCAGCGCCGTCATTCGGGCCGCGTTCAGGCCGGTGACGCGCACGGTTCCGGTGCTTGGGCGGTCCAGCGTGCCCATGAGGTGCAGCAGCGTGCTCTTGCCGGACCCGGACGGGCCGACTACCGCGGCCAGCTCGCCGGCCGCGATCGCCACGCTGACCTGGTCCAGTGCCAGGACCGGGGGCGAGCCGGGGTATTCCTTGGTGACCTGCTCCAGGTGGAGCACCGGGGCGCTCACGTGGCGGGGACGACGACGCGCTGGCCGGGGGTCAGCGCCCCGGTCACCTGCACCAGGCCGGAGTTGTCGTTGAAGATCCCGACCGTCACCGGCACCAGCCGCCGGGCGCCCCCGGCGCCCGCGATCTCGACCGCGTAGCCGCCGGAGGACCGGGCCAGCAGCGCCGCCACCGGCAGCACCAGCGCGTCGCTGACGCTGGCGGTGGTGACGTACACGGTCACCGGCGCCTGGTCCAGGGTCCCGGCCGCCGACGGGTGCTTCAGCGTGACCGTGACCGGGATCGTCGCGTCGGCGGCGGTCCCGGACGCGACCGTGCCGACCTGGGAGATCCGGCCGGGCGTACTCGACCCGTCCGGGAGCGTGACCGTGACCGCGTCGCCCACCGTGACTTCGGACTGCTGGGCGGTGCTGAGCGCGATCGTCACCAGGTGCCGGTCTGACGTCGCCGCCAGCACCGGCCCGGCCGCCTGGCCGCCGAGGGTGCCGAGCACGCTGCTGACCCGGAGCGCGGCCGGCTCGAACGCGACCGACCCGAGCGGGAGCGATCCGGGCGGGCTGGAGACGCCGAGCGCCGATTCCAGCCGCTGCACCCCGACCGCGGTCTCCCAGGAGAAGTAGTCCCAGCCGAGCGCGCTGAGATCGGAGCGGTCGGCGTAGCCCAGCGCTACCAGATCGTGGTTGAGCTGGGTCACGTCCGCCCCGGTCAGCCCCTCGTCCAGGGTGCGCCAGTCCGGCACCGGCCCGTACAGCAGCGCCACCGGGCTGCCGTTGCCCACCCGGTAGAGCGCCTGCCCCTGGCTGATTACCTGCCCGGCCGAGGGCAGCCAGGTCAGCGTCCCGCCGCCCGCCGCCGCGACTGTGTACGCGCCCGCGTAGCCGAGGGTCGCGTCGACCGGCGTCACCGACGACAGATCCTCCCGGGTGACGGTCTGGGTGGCCGGCGGCGGCGCGTCTTCTGCGGTCGCGTTCGGGTCACGCGATCCGAACGCCGTCTTGGCGGCGGCGGCCCCGGCCCCCAGTCCCACCAGCACCAGCATGACCGCGGCGGCGACCGCCCGCCGACGGCTGCGGCTGCGGCCTCGGCTGCGGCTGCGCGGTTGCGGCCCGGTCATGACGGCGACTGGGACGATGACTGGTGGAAGGTCATGTGCGTCCCGGCCGGCAGCAGATGCTGGCAGGCACCCGCCGCGGACACGAACTGCGGCGAGTTGGGGTTGACGGGAGAGCTGCCGGCGGCCGGGGTGGCCTGCCCCGGGCTGGGGAAGTTGGGCACGCCGTGGCTGCGCATGCACTGGGAGTACTTCAACTCGAGCGGAAGCGCCTGCGCCTGGGCTTGCGCCTGCGCCTGCGCGGCCTGCTGGACGTCCTGCTCCAGCTGCGTCAGCGACGGCCCGCCGGGCAGCAGGTGCCGGCAGCTGCCGTAGGCGGTCTGGGCCACGCTGCTGTTGATGTCAACCGACCCGTCCGCGCCCTGCAGCGACCCCTGCGCGGTCAGGCTGTAGCCGCCGGATGCGCTGGGGTCGGGGAAGCTCGGCACCCCGTGGCTGCGCATGCACCCGACGAGGGCGAGCTCCTGCGCGTAGGTCGGCGTGCTGGCGGCGGACGGGGCGGTGCCGCCGCACGCGGTCGCCGTCGCCAGCACGGCGATGGCGGCGGCGAGGGCGGCTGCGCGCCGCCGGCTCTTGGTGTTCATCGTGATCTCCTCGGTGTCTTGCTGCTCCTTCCTGTTGTAGAGAAGGGGAGGTGACGGGACGGTGACCGAAAATGTCACCTGGCTGTCACCTGCGGTCTGTGATCCTGGGAAGCGGGCCGCTCACCTACCGTGGGGGCAGACGAGACGACGGGCGGGCGATGCGGGTTCTGGTCACCGAGGACGACGAGGTGCTGGCCATGACGGTGGCGGCCGGGCTGCGCCGGGAGGGGATGGCGGTCGACGTGGCCCTGGACGGCGCGGCGGCGCTGGACCGGCTGGCGGTGAACCGCTACGACGTGGTGGTGCTCGACCGGGACCTGCCCGGCGTGCACGGCGATGACGTCTGCCGCGCCCTGGTCGCCGACCGGTCGCAGGCGCGGGTGCTGATGCTCACCGCCGCGAGGTCGGTCACCGACCGGGTCGAGGGCCTCGACCTGGGGGCCGACGACTACCTGCCCAAGCCGTTTGACTTCGCCGAGCTGGTCGCCCGCATCCGGGCGCTTGGCCGGCGGGCGGCCGCGCCGCTGCCCGCCAGCCTCGAGCACGGTGACCTGAGCCTGGACCCGGCCCGCCGGGTCGCGATCCGGGCCGGGCGGCGGCTGCCGCTCACCACCAAGGAACTGGCCGTGCTCGAGTGCCTGCTCGCGGCCGAGGGACGGCCGGTGCCGGCCGAGGAACTGCTCGAGCGGGTGTGGGACGAGGCGGCCGACCCGTTCACCACCACCGTGAAGACCACCATCGGGCGGCTCCGGGCCAAGCTCGGCGACCCGCCGGTGATCCAGACCGTCCGGGAGAGCGGCTACCGCATCGGAGGAGAGCCCTAAGCGCTCGCGGCCGGTGTCCGGGTCTCCCGGGCGGTCAACGTCGAGCCGACGCTGGCGGCGATGACGACGGCGACGGCCGCGATCGCGACCGGGGAGCTGTGCTGGCCAAGCAGCAGCCAGCCGGCCAGCGTCGCGAGGGCGGGGTCGAGGCTGAGCAGGACGCCGAACACCCGCCGGGGGGCTCGGCGCATCGCCGCGAACTCCAGCGTGTACGGCACCACCGAGGCCAGCATCGCGACGCCGAACGCGAGCAGCATCGGGCCCGGCCGCCCGACCGCGTGCCCGGCGCCCATCGCGCCGAACGGCAGCAGCACCAGCGCGCCCGCGGTCATGCCGACGGCGACCGCGCTGCGGCCGGGGACAGCGGCGCTCGCCCGCGAGCCTGCCAGGATGTACAGCGCCCAGAACGCGGCCGAGACCAGCGCCAGCGCCACCCCGATCGGGTCGAGCCCGCCTCCGCCGCCGCCGTGGCGGTCGGCCAGGCCGAGGGTGAGGACGCCGAGCAGCGCGAGCACGATCCAGCCGCCGTCGCGCCAGCGGCGGGAGAGCGGCCGACAGGGCGAGCGGGCCGAGAAACTGGAACGTCACCGCCGCGCTGAGCGGCAGCCGGGCGAGGGCGGCGTAGTAGAACCCGTTCATCCCGGCCAGGCTGACGCCGTAGAGGATGACCGACCGCCACTGCACCCTGGTCCAGCCGCGCACGTTGGGCCTGCTGATCGCCAGCAGCACGATCGCGCCGAGGCCGAGGCGGAGCAGGGTCGCGCCGACGGCGCCGGTGACGGGGAACAGGCGCGTCGCCAGGGCGGCGCCGAACTGGAACGACGTGCACGACCCGAGCACGAGCAGCACCGCCGTCTCCGGCCGCGGCCGCGCTCCCCCGGCCGGGCCGGGGGCGGCCGGGATTGAGCGGGCGGATGCGACCGAGTTCGGAGACTGAGGTGAGGCCGCGGGCGGGGCCGAGGTGGTCATGCCTCTACAGTCACGGATAATCGATTGGTTCGTCCAGCGATGGTTTTTGGTTAATAATGGTAAGCAGAATTGATCAATCTGCTGAGGGGCCGGATCCGTTCATGCTCGACGTCTACCGCCTGCGGCTGCTGCGCGAACTGGACCGGCGGGGCACCCTCGCCGCGGTCGCGCGGGCGCTGTCCTACAGCCCGTCCGCGATCTCCCAGCAGCTCAGCCAGCTCGAGACCGAGACCGGGGTGACCTTGCTTGAGCCGGTCGGGCGCGGTGTCCGGCTCACCCCGCTGGCGCGCATCCTGGTCGCCCACACCGAGGCGATCCTGGAGCGGCTCGAGGAGGCGGAGGCGGAGCTGCGGGCGGCGTCGACCGAGGTGCGGGGCACCCTGCGGGTCGCCTCGTTCCAGTCGGTGCTGTTCGCGCTGATCCCGTCGGTGCTGACCCGGCTGGCCGAGCGGCACCCCGGACTGCGGCTCGAGATCACCCACGAACAGGCGATCCCGGCGTTCGAGGGGCTGCTCGCGCACGAGTTCGACCTCGTGCTCGGCGAAGAGTACCCCGGGGTCGCCCTGCCGCCGGTGACCGGCGCCCGCACCCAGCTGCTGGCGGAGGACGAGCTCTTCCTGGTCCTGCCGTCGCACGGCCCGTACGCGGCGGACGCCGGGGCGGGCGAGCGGTTCCGGCTGGCGGACCTGGCGGGCGTGCCGTGGATTCTCGACCCGCCCGACACCAGCCCGGGCGCGTGGGCGCGGAACGCCTGCCGGGCGGCCGGATTCGAGCCTGACGTCCGCTACTCGGGCTCTGACCTGCTGTTCGAGATCCTGCTGGCGGAGCGGGGGCACGCCGCCTCGGTCATCCCGGGGATGCTGCTGGCGGCCGTGCCGCGGCCCCGCGCCCGCATCCAGCGCATCCCCGGCCGCCCGCACCGCCGGCTCACCACCGGGGTCCGGGCGGGCGCGGCGGGCCAGCCCGCCATCCGCGCGCTCCGCGAGGCCCTGCGGGAGGCGGTCCGCGCGGCGAGCGAGCACGAGGTGCCGGACGCGGGGCCCGGGCGCGAGTTACGGCTGGCCGCGCTCGCAGCCGCGCTCGCTTTAGCCGCGCGCGATCCGGGTCTCGTCCGGGCCCATCCAGGTACAGCCGTCGAGCAGCTCGCGGGCGGCGTCGAGGTGCCCGGCGTGGGTCGCGGTCTCGGTGATGAGGTGCAGGACGACCTCGCGCACGTCCTGCAGCCGCCAGTCCTCGAAATACTCCGGCCACCTGGCCGGCGGCGCGTCCAGGCTGAGCCCGGCCAGGACCGCGTCGGAGGCCGCGATCTCCCGCCGGTACAGGTCGAGCACGGCCTCGGCGGTCTCATCCGGGGACGGCTGCCAGCCGGTCTCGTCATCGAGCGGCAGCGGCTCGCCCGCCGCGACGGCGCGGATCCAGAATCGCTCGTCGTCGACCGCCAGGTGCCGGACCAGGGCCAGGCACGACCAGCCCGACGGCAGCACCGGCCGCCTGAGATCCTCGTCGGACAGGCCGCTGAGGACGCCGAGCACGTGACCGCGCTGGGCGACTAGCCATTCGAGGAGCGCCTCGCGCTCCCGGTCCGGTGGCTCCGGCGTCGGCTCGGTCATCGGCTCTCCTCGCGCTCGGTCCGGCGGATATCGGGCTGCGGACCATCCTCGCAGAGACCCGCCGGGTGCCTGCTGCGGGCGAGGCCACAAATACTAAGGAAATACTAATTTTCCATCAGAGTTCGACATGTTCACTACATATCGCTATATTGCACATCAAATCGCTAGGTTTTGTAGAGATCTTACGGCGTGTCACTAGCGAGTCACCAAACGAGAGACAAGAGGAAGCATCGAATGCGCACCTCCCGTCGCCTAGCCATCGCGACGGCCGTGGCCGCCACCGCGATGGGCCTCGCGGCCTGCTCCGGCATCGCCACCAGCGGCGCGATCGGCAACGGCACGACCAGCACCGCTCACGGGGGACAGAAGGAGCAAGGCGGCGCCGCCACGATCGCCTGGCCGGACGGCTCGGCCCCGAACTTCATCTTCCCGCTGCCGCCGGCCACCAACTCGGACGGCTACAACGTGAACCTGACCGACCTCATGTGGCCGTACCTGGTCTACGACGGCGACGGCGCGCAGTCGGTCGTCAACCCCCAGGAGAGCCTGTTCAGCTCGCTCGCCTACAGCGACGGCGACAAGACCGTCACGATCAAGCTCAAGCCGTGGAAGTGGTCCGACGGCGCGCCGATCACCAGCCGGGACTTCACCTTCGTCTACAACCTGCTCAAGGCGAACTGGTCCAATTGGAACGCCTACGTCGGCCTGTTCCCGACTGATGTCGCCAGCGTGCAGACGCCGGACAGCAGCACGGTCGTCCTGCACCTGACCCGGTCCTACAACCCGGACTTCTTCACCGACGACGTGCTCAGCGAGATCCCGCTGCTGCCGCAGCACGCCTGGGACAAGGAATCCGCGGCGGGCGGGGTCGGCAACTACGACGAGACCGCGAGCGGCGCCAAGGCGGTCTACGCGTTCCTGCAGAAGCAGGGCGGCGACCTGGCGACGTTCACCACCAACCCGCTGTGGAAGGTCACCGACGGGCCCTGGCAGCTGTCCGCCTTCAACAGCGACGGCGATTACACGTACGTGCCCAACAAGAACTACTCCGGACCCGACAAGCCGACGCTGGACTCCGTCGCCAACGAGATCTACACCTCCGACTCGGCCGAGCTCGACGCGCTGCGGTCGGGCAGCGCGCTGACCGTCGGCACCCTCCCGCAGAACGACCTTCCGCAGGCCTCGGTCCTGAAGGGAGACGGCTACAGCATCGCCAACCAGCCGATCCCCGGGGTGTCTGGCATCATCCCGAACCTCTACAACGCCAAGGTCGGCCCGGTCCTGCGGCAGCTCTACGTCAGGCAGGCGCTCGAGGACCTCATCGACCGGACGCAGATCGTCTCGAAGATCTACGACGGCTACGCGGACCCGGGCAACGGCCCGGTCCCGGTTGCGGGCTTCAGCGAGTGGACCTCGCCCCTGGAGAAGTCGGGCGGGCCCTACCCGTACGACCCGTCCAAGGCCATCAGCCTGCTGACGGCGCACGGCTGGAAGGTGGTACCGAACGGCACCTCCACCTGCCAGCGCCCCGGCGCGGGGGCGGCCGACTGCGGGGCCGGCATCACGGCCGGTGAGAGGCTCTCGTTCCAGCTGCTCTACTCGTCCGGCTCCACCACCGGCGACGAGGAAGAGGCCTCGATCCAGAGCTCCGAGGCGCAGGCGGGAGTCGCCGTCAGCCTCAAGGCCGAGCCGTTCAACTCGCTGATCTCCACCGTCGGCGTCTGCAACTCCGGCAGCCACCCGGCCTCGACCTGCGGCTGGCAGCTGGTCGACTTCGGCTACGACCCGTATGACCTGTACCCGGCGGGCGACGGGATCTTCAACACCGACAGCAACGGCA
>Ga0302308_10002597_pt1 | contig 14615 bp, 5 predicted proteins | sample III_Palsa_E3_3_FD_200531 | JGI IMG/M metagenome (GOLD analysis project Ga0302308, IMG submission 200531) | Peat permafrost microbial communities from Stordalen Mire near Abisko, Sweden - III_Palsa_E3_3 | ecosystem: Environmental > Terrestrial > Soil > Palsa > Peat permafrost | place: Sweden... | reverse complement strand
GAACCCGGCCCGCTGGGTCTGCCTTGCCTCTCTGTCGCGCACTATGGCGAACAGAATGGCGACCTCATGCGCGACCCGGAGATGTGTTTCGAGTTGAGCAATCCGCTCCGCTTGGGTATCAGTCTCGCTCCGTACTACTGGCGCAACGATTACGTCGGCATCGAGCAATACTCCCGCTCGATACAGGGCGACCACTACCTGTTTGATTCCGGCATGTTCGCTCAGCACGAGAACTTTGCTGCTCTGTGGGACAGGAACCTGCTCAGTCAGGGCTTTGTTGAGGCCTTCGACCGCAGACGTACCCAACGCTAACCCCCTCTTTATGGGCGGACGGCCTCACGCCGTTCGCTCAAATACCCCCGAACGCCCAACCGCACAAGGAGAACCACCATGAATACCACCATAGTCAACGCCTCCGAGTACCGCGAACTTCCGCTTGCGATGCTCACGGAATCAAAAACCAACCCGCGCCGCATCTTCGAGGAGAAGGCCTTAAAAGAGATGGCCGAGACAGTCCGCGGCAAGGGAGTTTACCAACCCTTGCTTGTGCGGCCACTCACGGAGCGCAGCTTCGAGATCGTCTTCGGCGCACGGCGTTACCGTGCCGCACAGATGGCCGAAGTTGCAACCGTCCCCGTCCGCATTAGGAATATGACCGATGCCGAAGTGTTGGAGGCGCAGTTGATTGAAAACCTCCAGCGCCGCGACGTTCACCCGCTGGAAGAGGCGCAGGGGTTCCATGCGCTTTTGAATTTGGAGGAACCGAAGTACAGCATCGAGCAGATCGGCGCGAAGGTCGGCAAGGCACCCGCCTACGTCGCCACTCGCGCCCGTTTGACGGAGCTTATCCCGGCAGTGGTCGAGGCGTTCTATGCCGAGGAGATAGGCGTTGGACACGCCTTGCTTCTAGCAAAGCTCCAGCCAGTCCAACAGGAAGCCGCCCTCGCTAGCTGCTTTCGTGAGGACTGGGGCGGGGCAGCAGGGAAAGCCAAGCGCGTCGTCCTCCCCGTCCGCCATCTCCAGTATTGGATAGAGCACAACGTCCTCTTGCTTCTCAAGCAGGCACCGTTCAACAAGCGGGATGTTCAACTGCTACCCGCCGCTGGAAGCTGTGTGGATTGCCCCAAACGGACTGGATACAACAAGCTGCTCTTCGCCGACGTGAGCGGGAACGCGGATGCTTGCACCGATCCTCTGTGCTATGCGGCCAAGCTGGAGGCGCACGTCCAGAAGCAGATTGCAGCCAAGCCGGAGATAGTGCAGATCAGCACGGCCTACGGCAAGACGCAGGACGGCAGCAAGATCATCACCCGCAGCAAGTACGTTGAGATCAAGTCGGAGAAGCCCGATACCCCGGAGAAGGCGAAATGGCCGGAGTTCAAAACGTGCAGGTTCATCACCGAAGCCATCGTTTCCGAGGGAATCGACAAGGGAGAGGTGAGGAGGGTTTGCGCCGAAGCGGGTTGCCCGATTCATCACCCCAAGAAGCAGTCCACCAAGGCCGATGCCAGCTTCAAAGCGGAGCAGGACAAGAGCCGGAAGGAACAAGCACTGGCGAACGCCACCGGATTGCGCGTACTGCAAACCATCATCGCTGCCGTTCCAGTCCGATTGATGAAGCGAGATTTTCTCTTCATCGCAGAACAGATGCTCCCGTTGCTTGACGATAAGCGGTTGGAGATGGTCGCCCGGAACCGAGGCATCAGAGCGAAGGAAGGCGAAGCCGCAGGGAAGCTGCTAACCGCCTTTCTCCGCAAGGCCGAGGAAGGCGTTATCGGCAAGCTGATCGTCGAAGCCGTCATCCTGCTTTCGGCCAGCCAGCAAGCAGATGGAGGTAAGGTCCTCCGCGCCGCAGCCCAGGCGTACAAGGTGGACACAGATGCGATTGCCCTCAAGGTAAAGCGGGAGTTCACCGCGAAAGAGAAGGTGCATGCCGCGAAGAAAGGCGTTGCCAAAATTCAACCCAAAGCCGTGAAGAAGTCGAAGGCTACCTAGCCTTCACACTTGTCTTGAGGAGCCTGCTAATCCGGCAGGCTCCTTTTTTGCGCCCGTCTTTCCCGCCCCGGATACTGCTCCTGCGTGGCAGGAGCGCCTGTGTCCTCCCACCCGACGGGCTTTAGGGTCTCCATAATCACGGTTCATTACCGAGCTATCCAGAAGTCAGGGAGCCCGAGCACAATTGGGCAAGTATTCGCCGCTGGATCACTGTCTGCCATGACTAAATTCCCATTCCAAGGAGATCCATCTCCGTGCCAAGGTTCTACTCGTCGAATCGATCAGGACACAGATCACCCGATCTTATTCATAAACAAGAAGATATTGGGTCACCTTAAAACCACAACAAAATGGAGGCGCGGCCCTTGCGACCATTTTGAGGCGACAGGCAAGGTCATGGCGCGACTCGACACTGATCTGGTTCCGCGCGACCGCTTCCTCGCGGAACATGGGTTTCATCTCAAGTTCGCGGCATCGGGTTGAAGGGGTCAATTTATGAAGTTTTGGAATTCAGTGGTGCGGAAGAGCCTAATCGGAGCGGTATTAGCTGCCGTAGGTTGCGGCGGCAGTTCGCCTTCGATCTCGAACACTCAGCCCCCCACGCAACCGACAGGTCTCACCGTAGGGAGCATCACCGCGAGCAGTCTCGTGCTGAGTTGGACGGCGTCGACGTCCAGTACGGGAATATCCGGCTACAACGTCCTTCGGAACGGGACCAAGGTCGGCACGACCGCGAGCACCAACTACACGGACACGGGTCTTTCAGCTGTCACATCATATTCCTACACTGTTTCGGCGTATGATTCCGCGGGCAACACCTCGACAGCCAGCACCCCAATTTCAGCAACGACCCTTGCCCTACCAACCCAACCGACGAATCTTTCCGTAGGAACAGTCACTTCGAATAGTGCTGTGCTGATGTGGTCCGCCTCGTCTGCGGCACAGGGGATAGCGGGATACAACATCTTCCGAAATGGGACCATGGTCGGGACATCGGCGATTCCGAGCTTCACAGACACAGGCCTTACAGGCTCCACAACCTACTCCTATACTGTGAGCGCCTACGACTCGGTTGGTGACACTTCGCCACTCAGCGCTGCGTTGACGGTCACGACGCCTGTGCAACCGCCGCCCACCCAGCCGACCAATCTTGTCGCCAGTTCGATAGCCTCGACCAGCGTTACGCTGAGCTGGACCGCTTCGATGTCCAGCGCAGGCGTCGCAGGATATAACGTCTTTCGAAATGGGGTAAAAGAAGGCACTTCCGCGACAACAAGCTATACGGACAGCGGCCTAACGGTTTCTACCACCTATTCCTACACCGTCTCCGCCTATGACGCTGCCGGCAATACATCGGCTCTCAGTGCTCCTCTTTCGGTGACGACACTCGCGCAGACACCTCCGGCCTCACCGACTGAGTTCAGCGCCGTTGAGAACGCGCCGTACTGCAATGTCATTTTGAGTTGGAATGCGGCAGTTCCCGGCTCTTTCGGCATCGCCAATTATCAGATTCTGCGAAACGACAGCCTGCTCGGTTCTACCGCGAATCTTGCCTACAATGACACTTCTGCTGCGGCGAACGCCACATACAGCTACTCCGTGGAAACTGAAGACACATCCGGCAACCTTTCCACTGCAGCCACACCCATAGCTGTTACAACCGGAAGTTGTACAGCATCGCAGACCTTCCATCTTGGTGCAATGTACAGCTCCTCTCAATCAACATACTCCATCTGGTCGCCCACGAGTTCTAGCGTGCAGTTGAATCTCAATGGAACGCTCTATCCGATGACCTTGATGGCATCACCACCCAACGGATATACCGATGTTTACTCGGTGACCATTCCTGGCAACCAGAATCTCGTTCCCTATAACTTTCAGGTTGGAGGGGTTACGTCAAGAGATCCCTACGGTGTCATGGTGCAGCCCGGCACCAATAATGACATCACGATGGATCCAAGCCAGGTCACGTTGCAGGCGGGCTGGACACCAATACCGGCCCTCGTGAATCGAGTGGATTCCGTCGTTTACGAGGCGGATGTGAGAGAGTTCACCAACGACGCCAGCTCGGGCGTTCCGACGGCCGACAGCGGCTATTTTGAAGGTATGACGGATGCTGGCGCAACCATCAACGGCGTCGCAGGTGCACCAAGCACGGGGATCGATCACCTCGTCGACATGGGTGTTACCCATATTCAGATCATGCCCTTTTTCGACTACAACGACTGCATCAACTCGTCAGCCGAGAATACCTGCTTCAACTGGGGCTATGATCCATTGAACTTCAACATTCCCACCGCTAACTATTCGCAGACTCCGACCAATTACACCAATCGTGTTCTGGAACTCAAACAGATGATAAACAATTTCCACAAGAAGGGTATTCGCGTCATTATGGACGTGGTCTACAACCACACGACCAACGAATCCGTCTTCGGGAACATCACGTCCGAATACTACCTAGCTACCGATATCACCGGAGAAGGCAACACGCTCGACGGGTCAAATCCGATGGTGGCCCGACTGATTCAGGATTCTCTGGAGTACTGGGTCACGCAATATAACGTGGATGGCTTCCGTTTCGATCTTCTCGGAGTGTTTCCTCTATCGACTGTCAATCAATGGGGTACTTACCTGACAACCATGTATCCCAACCGCAATCTGCTTCTTTATGGCGAACCATGGGTCGGCGTAGGGAATCCTGCTGCGACGGCTTTCAACCTCGGCGATATCGGTACTATTCCAGCGTCTCATGTGGGTGCCTTCAATGGCGCCTACCGCACAGCCTTAAAGGGCGCGAGTGACGATACCGGCGGCAGTACAGGATTTCTCTTCAACCAATCGACCAGCGACAGTTACTTTGGTTCGTATGTTGCAGGCCAGACCTGGCCGGGCAATGGCAACTCCGGGTATGGACCAATTTCCCTTGGAGTCGAAGGATCGCCGGTTCCCGTGTTGCCGGCGACCAGCAATTCGAATGTTTTTCCTGCCGCTTTTTCTTCAGCTCCTGAGCAGGCCATCAACTACATCTCGTCGCATGACAATCTATGTCTCTATGACAAAGTTACTTTGTGGGAGGCTGCCAATAATGCCACTAGTCAAACTTTGACGAATAGCCTCATTGGCTATGGCTTTGGCACGATCCTAACTGCACAAGGCATACCGTTCATGTATGAAGGTGATGAATTTCAACGCACTAAGGATTTCAACAGTAACAGCTATAACGTCGAATACGATCTAATCTGGTCGAACCTGCAGGCCAATACCAACGACGCCGCCACTTACGCAACGGTCAAAGGACTCATCGCGTTGCGCAAGGCGCACCCATCCTTGCGATTCTCCACCTGGAGCGACATCAGCACGAACGTAAAGTCGAACCAAGAGAGCGCTTCGCTGGTTGTTACAACTATCAATGCTTCGGCTGCTGCCAATGAAACCTGGAAGCAGGTCCTCATTATTTACAACTCAAATACAACGGCACAGGCGGTGTCACTTCCCTCGGGGAATTGGAATCTTGAAGTGCAGAATTCACAGGTTGTGACTGGCACACCCGTAGTGGTCAGTGGAACGGTGTCTGCCGCGCCATCGGCGATGACCTTGTTGTATCAGTGAGCACTAAAACGGTCTCATAAATAGTCGAGCAGCGAATTCGTGCATCCGAAAGATTGCTGCTAAACGGAAACGGCAGGCTCTCTCCTGTCCTCCACTCGACGTCAGGCAACTGCATATGCCTCGTCTCCAGAGAGTGGCAACCAATCATGCCTGAAACAAGCAATACCCGCACCCTCCCAAATAAGTCTTGTCTATAAGGCCAGAGGTTGACGCTTGCACGCCGTTGAGCGGGTAGAAGGAAATACGATGCCATCCATCGAAGAAAGCCGAAAACTCTCCACAACTACTCTTCGGTCCTAGTCAGCGCCGACTCTGCGTTGAAAGAACCGTATCGGACACAAAAGGGTTCCAGCGGGGCATTGGGTGGCACCCAAAAATCAAGTTGCCCGAACGATGTCATGCGAGATTATCTGGTCACGGCGACCGCTAAAAGCCGCAGAAGCAATAAGTTGCAAGGACATGAACAGATCACCGACAAATGACGGGCGATGTATTGCCAATCGTCTTATCGGACGCGGAGTGTGTGTCGGTCGCTCATCCTTGCGGAAACGATAGATCTTCTCTTGGAGCCAATCGCAATGTCTAACAAAGTAGCCCTACAAGAAATCAAGTTCGCTCTCAATCACCTGTGGAGCGTGATTTTAGTGTGCATTCTTATGGCGTCCGTGCCTAGCGCATATGCGACAACGGGATCGCTTGTGGCAACGGCGACGGCGGTACAGAGTACAACTGCTACGAATCTTACGGCCCAGGGGACGAGCGACTGGGCGCACTGGGGTCAATCGAGCGCAACCGATTTCGATCAGTTAAGTGGAAACAGCCAGATCAGCAATATCACCGTGGTTGGCTCTGGAAGCCCAGGACAATTCACCGACAGCATCCAATATATGAGCTGGACTAACGGCACACCCACCACCTCCGCCACAAACTCGGAAGATGGCATTTGGATTGCAGGTGTAGGCAACGGATTCTCATTTACTGTGCCGGCGAGCACGACACCTCAAACGCTGACCGTCTATGTAGGAGGGTACGAGAGCGCTGGAACGCTGACCGCAAGTTTATCCGACGGGTCCGCTGCGACATACACGAACAGTAGTATGTCAGGAACTGCAACGGGACCGGACGGAGAGCACTATTATGGGACGTTTACCTTCACTTATAATTCGGCCTCGGCCGGGCAGACGCTCACAATAAGTTGGGTGGAGAATGCGAATCAGGACTCCTCTGGAAGCGGCAATGTGACCCTACAGGCAGCCACATTGGCAACGCCCACCCCGACGTTTAGTGTAGGCGGCGGCACTTATGCAGCGCCTCAAACGGTAACGATATCGGATGCAAACAGCGCCGCAACGATTTATTACACCACCAATGGGGCGACACCGACGACCTCATCCACAAAGTACACCGCGGCGCTTTCGGTATCGAGTTCAGAGACTGTAGATGCCATTGCGGTAGCCGGCTCCTCGCAGAGCGGCGTAACCTCGGCAATGTACATCATCGGAACAGCAGGCTCAATTGTGGGATCAGCCACCGCGGTGCAGAGCGCAACCACAATAAATCTTACAAGCCAAGGGACGAGCGATTGGGCGCATTGGGGTCAATCCAGCGCGACCGATTTCGATCAGTTGAGCGGGAACAGCCAGATCAGCAACATCACCGTTGTCGGTTCCGGAAGCGCGGCGCAATTTACCGATAGTATCCAAGAGATGAGTTGGACGAACGGCTCGCCTACCGTCTCCGCCACAAACTCGGAAAACGGCATCTGGATCGCAGGCGTAAACAATGGATTCTCTTTCACCGTGCCGGCGAGTACGACATCTCAAACCCTGAAGGTGTATGTGGGAGGCTGGGAAAGCGGCGGAACGCTGACTGCGGCGCTCTCCGATGGATCCGCGTCAACCTATACCAACAACAGCATGTCAGGAAGCGCAACGGGACCCGACGGCCAGCACTATTATGCGACATTTACATTCACTTATAACTCGGCTTCGGCAGGGCAGACGCTCAAGATCAGCTGGGTAGAAAACACGAATCAGGATTCTTCTGGAAGCGGCAATGTAACCCTACAGGCAGCCACGCTGGTGGGCGTCCAAACTGCGGCAACTCCAACTTTCAGTCCCGCCGCAGGAACGTATACCGGTGCCCAGACGGTGACGATTAGCGATTCAACCTCTGGCTCAACGATTTACTACACCACCAATGGGACGACGCCGACCACCTCATCCACAAAGTACACTGCCGCGATTTCGGTCAGCTCTTCAGAGACCATCGAGGCGATTGCAGTTGCGTCCGGCTACTCCAACAGCGCTGTAGCAACGGCTGCTTACACCATTTCGACTCCAACCGTGGCAACTCCAACCTTCAGTCCGGCCGCAGGCACATACACCGGTACTCAGACGGTGACGATCAGCGATTCAACCTCAGGCTCGACGATTTACTACACCACCAACGGGACGACGCCGACCACCTCATCCACAAAGTACACTGCCGCGATTTCCGTCAGTTCTTCCGAGACCATCGAGGCGATCGCAGCTGCATCCGGCTACTCCAACAGCGCGGTGGCGACGGCTGCTTACACCATTTCAGCTCCAACCGTAGCAACTCCAACCTTCGGTCCTGCGGCTGGCACTTACACCGGCACCCAGACGGTAACGATCAGCGATTCGACCTCAGCCTCGACGATTTACTACACTACCAACGGGACGACGCCGACCACCTCATCCACAAAGTACACTGCCGCGATCTCGGTCAGCTCTTCCGAGACCATCGAGGCAATTGCAACTGCGTCGGGGTACTCCAACAGCGCGGTGGCGACGGCTGTTTACACCATTTCAACGGCGGCGGCGCCAACGGCCCCGACCAACTTTACTGCGTCGGCGACCAACTATATGGGGACCGCGAGCTACTGCACGGTAACTATGAGTTGGGAGGCTTCTACAAGCACTACTGGTATCAGCCATTATTCGGTGTTACGCAATGGCGCTGCCATCGCCACGACCAGCAACCTGAATTATCAAGACGCAAGCGCCGCAGCCAACACTACCTATAGCTACGAGGTTGAGGCGTATAACCCTGCCGGCAGCGCATCGGCCCCGAGCACTCCGGCTAGCGTAGGTACCGGCTCCTGCACAACGGGGCAGGCCTTCAACCTCGGCGTGATGTATACGTCGACTCAATCAACTTTTTCCCTTTGGTCGCCGAGCAGTTCTAACGTAGAACTGTATCTCAATGGCACCCTGTATCCGATGACCCTGATGGCAAATCAACCCAACGGTTACAGTGATGTTTATTCTGTGACGGTCACTGGAAACTTAAGCGGCGAGACTTACAACTTCCAGGTCAACGGTGCAACCACAATGGATCCGTACGGCGTCATGTCCGATCCTGGTACGCAGTACGACATTGTGATGAATCCGAGCCTGACAACACTACCGGCGGGTTGGACGCCACGGCCGACTCTAGCCAATCGAGTCAATTCGCTGGTGTACGAAACTCATGTGAGGGAGTTTACCAACGATCCCAGCTCCGGCATTCCCGCAGCCGATAAAGGCTATTTCGAGGGCATGACGGATACCGGCACCACAGTGAATGGGGTTACCGGCGCTCCAAAAACCGGAGTTGCTCATCTGGTGGATATGGGTGTCACTCATATTCAGATCATGCCGTTCTTCGAATACAACGATTGCATCAACACGTCGGAGGAGAATACCTGCTTCAACTGGGGGTACGATCCACTTAACTACAATGTTCCCACGGCAAACTACTCCGAGACTCCTACCAACTATACGAACCGTGTACTGGAGATCAAGCAGATGATCGACAACTTCCATAAGCAGGGAATTCGGGTGATTATGGATGTGGTCTACAACCACACAACCAACGAATCGGTCTTCGGGAACATCTCGTCGGACTATTACCTGTCTACCGACATCACCGGCACCGGCAACACAATCAACGGGGCCAATCCGATGGTAGCGCGCATGATCCAGGACTCGCTGGAGTACTGGGTCACGCAATATAACGTGGACGGCTTCCGCTTCGACCTACTCGGAGTCTTCCCACTTTCGACCGTGAATCAGTGGGGAACTTATCTAACCACCCTGTATCCGGATCGCAATCTGCTGTTGTTCGGTGAGCCTTGGGTCGACGGAACTCCCGCTACCACAGCTCTGAACCTTGGCGACATTGGCACCATTCCCTCATCACACTTTGGCGCCTTCAATGGCGCCTATCGAGGAGCCATCAAAGGGACGGACGATGACGGCGGCGGTAACACAGGGTTCATGTTTGACCAGACGACAAGCGACAGCTTCTTCGGGGCCTACGTTTCGGGGCAAACATGGCCGGGCACCGGTGACGCAGGCTACGGCCCAATATCGCTCGGCGTTGCGGCATCTCCAGTCCCGTCACTGCCGGCCACAGCCAACTCCAACGTGTGGGATCCAGCATTCTCGGCGGCACCGGAGCAGAGCATCAACTATATTTCGGTGCATGATAACCTCTGCCTGTATGACAAAATCACGGCATGGCAAAGTTCGAATGGCCAAACAGGACAATCAACCACCGATAATCTTATTGCGTATGGGTCCGGTATTGTTTTGACGTCGCAGGGCATCCCGTTCATGTACGAGGGCGATGAGTTCCAGCACTCGAAGAACGGCAACGATAATAGCGACACCACGGAGTACGATCTCGTGTGGTCCAACCTCGAGAACAATACCTATGATGCGGCGACGTATGCCTATGTCAAGGGCCTCATCGCGTTGCGCAAGGCTCATCCGTCCTTGCAATTCACCACCTGGAACGAAATCAATTCCAACGTGCAATCGAATCAGGAGAGCGCATCGTTGGTGGTAACAACCATCAATGCTGCGGCTGCCGCAGGGGAAACCTGGACGCAGGCAGTGATTGTCTATAACTCTAATCCCTCCGGACAGATTATTACTTTGCCATCTGGCACTTGGTACGTTGCCGTGTACGGCCAAACAATCGAACCCGCAGGTGCAACGGCGAGTTCGGTAGCTGGCAGCAACACCACTCCAACGGCAGCCCCATGGGGAATGACGATCTTTTATCAACAATAACTATCGGACGGACACGGCAGAAAGAGCTAGCGGCATGGGAAGTTGGGTCGATGAGGGGTAGCGCCCGAGATCCGACTTCCCCTGCCAAGTCTGGTGGGAGACCTTCTCGGCGGAACATCCTGCCTTCACCCTCACGAGAGAACCAGCCATGTCCCTCCTCCATGCCAGTAAGCTGGCCGCCGTTCTTCAGTGGTCAATTATCGACAGGTTGTCAGCTGTTTTTTTACTTCCGCTACGGGTCGGAAGATCCGCGACCGGCTGATTCTGCCCAGAACCGTAGACGAGTTCCAATCTGCTTACTCACTTCCTCCACTGCCCCGAAGCATCCGGTGCATGTCAAATTGGAAGCATCGGGATGTAGATTGGCAGCTACCGAACATGGTCGATAGCGGTTGCCGATTCGAGCAGCACGATCATGCCTCGGGGGTTTATGAGTGGCTCCGTGTATTCCTTCAGTTATTTACATGCCACTCTGATGGCCGATTGATGATGGATCGTTCGGTCAGGAGTGTGGTTGGGTTACCGAACTTAGCGTCGAGAAACTGGGACTGCTTAGGGAGTTCTACGGTATGGCTCAGCCCTGAGTCGCCGTGGCTGCTGAGATGGCGTATGCAGCTATAGGGTCAGAGAGGCTGAAAACCACTTCCGCTGCTTCTATGAAGCGGCCCCATACAAGGAAGGGCACTTCGCACGGGTAGTCGCGCCGTGAAGACTTCGATTGCCGACACCGTTACTGAGCACTCACAAAAACAGCAGTTGTCAGTGGTGGAACATCGACCATCCCCCCGTGTGAGATAAACATTGCGCGACGCACCACAGGGTCGGAAGAGTTGAGTTGTACAGGATGAAGCTGTAGGTCGAGGCCCTCTAAGCGGGCGGAGGAAAATTTCTGCTCAACGGTCGTTGCATTGAAAACTATGAGGATATGTCTATAGGGCCCGTAGGCGTCATCTTTGGAATCGAGTGCCAGAACGATGACTCCCGGAATCTGGTCTGATCCGGTATTCAAGAAATGGAGATGATCTTGCAGTTCTTCAATCGTTGCCATTCGGAATAATCCGGAGCTGTAACGGATTCGAAGAAACTCTTCGAATGCCTCGGCCGTTTGGCGGATCGCGGTGGCGTCGGGTTTCAAAGAGGCGTCGCTTAGAAGAGATCGCTCAACCGGAAATTGATCGCGGCTTTGCTTCGCAAGGGGCAGGCCAATACCCCAGTTGTTATCCTGTCCACTCCAGTCGATCTTGTTGAACCAGTCACCGGAGTTGTAGCTGTCAGGATCCATATCCTTGGATCGGAGAAGATCATCCGCTCCCATAAAGAATGGAATTCCCTGTCCGAGCGCCACGAGGCTCATGGCCAGAACTTGACGTCGCTGGCGCATGGTTGCCGTGTCGCGTTCGGATGACTTGAGTTGGATAGCGTCAAACAGGGTTTGGCCGTCGTGGACCGAAACGTAATTGACAGCTTCAATGGGCGAGGCTGTATAGCCCGTTGGAAGCCCGTTGTAATCGACGCGAGACGCAGGCACTGTTTCCCCGGTGGAATTGGTGAAGTGCAGATCTCGCAGGTTTCCTGCCAGGCCGATGCGAATCCAATCCTCCTCATGCAAGAGGGCCTGTCGCTGATTAGCTGGAGAAGAGTTATGCGCTGTGTAGCTGCTGGGGCTCGTGAAAAGTCCTGTCGCAAAACCTTGTACTTGGGGATCTCCTGTCGGACGTCCACCGCGGATGCCGTCCCGCATGCGATCATTGAAACTCCCCACGCCAGTGCCAAATAGATTCAATTGAGTCGCATTAATCCCGAGCGCATTATGGGCGGTTTCACCCATTTCCCATCCCTCGCCATAAAGATAAATCTTGGAACCATCGATGCCATCCCTGGCGAGCGTCAGCTTCGAAAGCGCGTCGCGGATCTCCCGCAAATTCTTCACAAACGTGAACTCCATCAGGTCGAAGCGAAAACCATCGATCTTGTACTCTTTGGCACTCCAAAGGATCGCATCCTGCTGCAGCTTTCCCATCATGATGTGTTCGCTGGCAGTATCTGCACAGCAAGTGTTGGTTAATAACTCTCCGTTTGAATCGAGCCGGTTGTAATAGTTCGGCACTACTTTGTCGAGAACGGAGTTTGCGCCGTCGCCAAATCCGCTTGTGTGATTGAATACGACATCCTGAATAACGCGCAGACCGGACCGATGCAGTGCCATGACCATACTGCGATACTCGCGGATGCGATCGTTCGGGTTGACGGCATAGGACCCTTCAGGGGCGAGATAATGAACGGGGTCGTACCCCCAGTTGTATCCATCCGTTGCCCGTACCGCCGTGACGGCGGCTTGTTGCTGTAGCCCGTCTGGCGGATCGTGGGTTAGATCAGGAGTTGTACTCCAGGTGCTCTTGTCCTCGTTCACGTCGTTGAAGTGGAAAGTCGGCAGCAAATGGACCGCTTTGAGCCCGTCGTCGGCGAGCGCCCGGAGATGCTTCATGCCGTCAGAAGCGCTGTCGGTAAAAGCGAGATACATGCCACGATGGTCGACCGGCACGGTGCGGTCTGCAATGCTGAAGTCGCGAACATGAAGCTCATAGATGCTTAGATCGTTGATTCGCGCCAAGGCTGGAGCACGGTCCTCGTTCCAGTCCGTCGGTTTGGTCGTGTCTGAGTCTATATCGGTAATGCGGCTCTTCGTACCGTTGAGTGCGAGGTCGATCGAGTAAGGATCGGTAACGATGTTTTCTACGATCGCTCTCTTACTCGGAGAATAGACCGTTTCGTCCAAGAGATAGTAGTGGCCGATCCATTGTGGATCGAGAACAGCGGTCCAGACTCCCCGATCCTCCTGCATCGCTATTGTTCTTGACGATATGGCCTGGTCCGGTGCGAGGAAAAGTTGAAGACTCATTGTGCGCGCGGTCGGCGCCCAAACCTTAATTTTCAAGGCGGTGTTGCCGTCATCCTCGGCATGAGAGCCGTATTCCTGATGGGAACGCGGATGATTGACTACGACGCCCAACTTGCCCGAATAGGCATAGAGGTCGTCGAGGACGCCCGCGTTCTGCACTCCGGTTGCATACGATAACGCTCCGTCCGTGGTCTGCACGGATACAGCGAGTTGCCCCTCCAGGAAGGCGTGTTCTTTCGATAGGTTCATGTCTACCGGCAACTTCAAAACGGCATAGCCAGACGCGAGTTGGGGGAAGCGAGCCAGTTGCAATGCGGTCATCGTACCGCCCACTGCCAGCTTCACGGACGTTCCTCCATTCACTCCGTTTATACGTAGAACCAGCTTTGCATCTGGATCGCTGAATAACCTGTATGTGCCGTCCGTCTGCAAATGGGCGCTTGGAATCAGGATTGTCGTGCGATCGATCCAAAATGCCTGAAGCTTAAGGAAGTCGTCACTAATGTTGGGCAGTGCTTCCGTTTGCATAGAAGGCGTCTGAGCCGACGCTACACTTCCATATGCACATGCGACAAGGTAAAAGGCGGCAACAATCACAGAACGGAAACACATAGCTTTTCCTGCGCATGGATCAGGTGAAATTTGTGAACTTGACTGAGACTTAGGCGGGTGGGAAGTCATACTGAAGCCGTCATCGGATTGTGACTTGCACCCCTTCGCCATCGTCTTTGATATCCGCAGACCACACTGCGCCTGAGTGGCGTAGATTAACTTGGCCGCGGTCGGAGGTGACAGTCCCGCGGGTGGGAGTCAAACCATAGATTTCGAAATGCAATATGGCCCACCATGGTTTGAAGTGGCCCTCATGCCGCGCGACGTTTAGCGTGAATGATCCGTCGGAGTTGATGCGGCAAGTGAAATGTTCGCGGAGGTATTCGCCCTTTCGGAAGTTGAATGTGTGCCCGTCGTCTTGATAGATTTCGCCTTCGCAAACATCAGTAGCAACGGTTATGGGGCCGGGATCG
>Ga0302308_10002596_pt1 | contig 14617 bp, 7 predicted proteins | sample III_Palsa_E3_3_FD_200531 | JGI IMG/M metagenome (GOLD analysis project Ga0302308, IMG submission 200531) | Peat permafrost microbial communities from Stordalen Mire near Abisko, Sweden - III_Palsa_E3_3 | ecosystem: Environmental > Terrestrial > Soil > Palsa > Peat permafrost | place: Sweden... | reverse complement strand
ACGCCGGAACGCAATCAACCTGCTATACCACTCCAGCATCTCCTCATGCCGTCCCTCGTGAACCTCATCCCACCGCAGCTTCGACCTTTTGAACGTCTCCACATTCTCGGGATCGGGAATGTCCTTCGGGCTCCAACCAAACGCCGCGAACTCACCCTGTCGACCTGCCTTCACCGCCTTCGCCATCTCCGGATCTTCATGGTCGGCGAAGTACTGAAACGGCGACGACGCGGCAAACTCCTCTCCCTCGAAGATCATCGGAATAAACGGAGCCGTCAGCACAATCCCCGCCGCAACCTTTGCCCGCTCCATCCCCACAATCTGTTCCACACGATCTCCCACCGCTCGATTGCCCACCTGATCGTGATTCTGGACATACCCCAAAAACTGATGCGGCGACATATCCTCGACCGGCCTCCCATGTGAGTGCCTGCGATAAACCGAATACGTTCCATCCTGCACAAAGTTCTTCGCCAGCGCCTTCGCCAGCTTCTCAATCGAGCCGAAGTCGGCATAGTAGCCCTTCTCTTCCTTCCCCGAATTGAGCACCGCGAACAGCGCATGATGAAAGTCATCGCTCCACTGCGCGTCTATGCCATACCCGCCGGCCTCATACGGCTTCAGCACAATCGGGTCGTTCAGATCGCTCTCCGCAATCAGCACCAGCCTTCGTCCCAGCTTCGACGCAAGCTCACCCACCTCCCGCGAAAGCTGTTCCATAAAGTGCACCGCCGACCGGTCGAAAAACTCATGCACTGCATCCAGCCGCAATCCATCGATGTGATAATCCCGCATCCACATCAGCGCGTTGTCGCAAAAGAACCGCCGAACCTCATCACTCCCCGAGTCCTCAAAGTTCACCGCCCCGCCCCACGGCGTCCTGTGTCTCTCCGTGATGTAAGGCCCGTACTTCCCCGTATAGTTCCCCACCGGCCCAAAGTGGTTATAAACAACATCCAGCAGCACCGCCAGCCCACGCCGATGACACGCATCCACCAGCCGCTTCAGCCCATCCGCCCCACCATAGATATCCGTCACCGCAAACAGCGAAACCCCGTCATACCCCCATCCCTGCCCACCCGGAAACGCCGCCACCGGCATCAGCTCCACATGCGTCACGCCAAGCTCAACCAGATAGTCCAGCCGCCCGATCATCGCGTCGAACGTTCCCTCCGGCGTAAACGTTCCCACATGCAGCTCATAGATCACGCCACGCTCAAACTCCGGCGCATTCCACCCATCATCGCTCCACGCAAAGGCCTTCTGGTCATACAGCCGCGAAGCCCCATGCACTCCATGCGGCTGCCACTGCGACCGCGGATCGGGCCAGTCCTTCGGATCGTCATCGATCACAAACCCATAGTCCGTACCCGGCCCCGCCTCTTCGACAGCCACGCTCCATCCGCCTCTGTCATCCGGCCCCTTCATCGGATACACCGCATCGCCGATCTTCACCGCAATCTTCTTCGCCTCAGGCGCCCACACCGTAAACTCATGCATTCTGAATCCCATCCTCCGCGCTCTCCCGCACCAGCAGCGCCACCGGAAAATCCTTCAGCAGGTTCTTCATCAAAACCCTGCCCCCATCCACACTCATCCGCGTCAGACGATTCATCCATCTGCCCTCAGGCAGCGTCACCACCGTCTCCTTCCACGCACCTGCCAGCGTCTGCGTCAGCCTCGGCACCACCGTCGCCACCGCATCGCCCCGCAGATACGCAATCACATGATCCTCCTTCGGCCCCTCCACCTCCAGCGGCACATACGCCGCCTCCGGTCCAAACCACTCCGGCCTCTCCCGCCGCAACTCCAGCGCTCGGTGAATCGTCCACATCTTCGGCATCCCCTCATCCGCGCGCGTCATCACATACGCCGCCACATCCTGCCCGGTCACCAGCTTCAGCTCCTGCAGCAACCGCTTCCGCACCTCATAATCCACCGGCCGTCGATTATCCGGGTCCACCAGGCTCAGGTCCCATATCTCCGTTCCCTGATACAGATCCGGCACACCCGGAGCCGTATACTTCAGCAGCGTCTGCGTCAGCGAGTTCACCCTCCCCGCATCCTGTATCTTCAGCACAAACTGCTGCAGCTCCTTCAGGAACGGCGCATAGTTCAGCGTGAGTTCGATAAACAAACGCAGCCCATCTTCAAACTCAGCGTTATTCGCCACCCACGTCGTCTGCTGCTTCGCCTCGCGCACCGCCTTCAGCATGTACGCCTGCGCACGATCGATCGGCAGCGGCCACGCGCCAATCAGCGTCTGGTAGTACAGATACTCCGTATTCCGATCCGGCATCGCCTCTGCTCCAGGCCTGCGCGTACGAAACGCATTGTTCATCCTCGACCATCGCTGCACCACCGCGCCAAACCGTCCCGCCATCTCCGACAGCACCGCAATCCGCGCTCTCACATCATCGCTGCGCTTCGTATCGTGCGTCGCCAGCGTCGTCATCGTCGCCGGCCGCGTCGCCTGCATCTTCTCGCAGTACGTATGAAACTCCCCGACACTCACCCCATGACGCCCCGGATCCGCTCCAACCTCATTCATCCCCGACAGCCGGTTGTAGCAATAGAACGCCGTATCCTCCACGCCCTTCGCCATCACCGGCCCGGTGAACTGCTGAAACCGCAGCAGAAACTCGCTCTGTTTCTTTCCCGTCACCTTCATCGTCAGCACATCGCAAAGAAAATCGAACAGCCCTCCATCGATGTCCTGCCGCTGCCCCTTCGCGCACTCCGTCGCCTCTTCGATATAGCGCGCATCCTCCTCCGTCATCTCCTCGCGCTCCGGCACCACATATGTGCGATAGACCGAGAAGCACGCCGCCACCTCACGAATCGCGCGCCTCACCTCAGCCCGCGTGTAGTCCCTCCGGTCGCGATTCTCCTCGCATATCTCGACAAAGATCGACGTCAGCCGATTCACATCGCTCCCCAGCGCCTCCTGCGTCACGTTGATCTTCTTCTCATGCGCAATCGCATGAAAGTCCGTCGGCTGCCCCGTGAACTCGCCATACACTCCGGTCAACTCCATCATGCCCTCGGGAGCCACCAGCACCCCCGCCGCGACATTCAGAAAGTCATACCCGCTCGTTCCTTCAATCGGCCAGCTCTCGCGCAAAAACTCTCCCGGCTCCAGAATCTTTTCGCCGACCACCCACGCATCCGGCGCATGCTTCCTCAGCCGTTGAAAGTACTGCAGCGGATCGCGCAACCCATCCGGATGGTCCACGCGCACGCCATCGAGCACGCCCTTCTTCAGCCAGTCCAGCACCAGCGCATGCGTCTCTTCGAACACATGCTCCCGCTCCACGCGCAGACCAATCAGCGTATTCACATCGAAGAACCGCCGATAGCTCAACTGCTGATCCGCCGTCTTCCAGTACGCCAGCCGATAGTTCTGCTGATTCATAAAATCATCCAGCGCATCGAGATTTCCATTCAGCTCCGCAACCGACTGATCGATCGCCTCGCTGACTCCCGGCTCCTCCGTGCACAGCCGCTCCAGCAGCGTCGACAGCACCACCTTGTCACGATGCCGCGCAAGAATCGTTCTGCGGTCCACATACTCCGGCGCCGGCAGCCGCCCAAACGAGGCCGCAAGAAAACTCAGCGTATCCGACTTCGCATACTCCGCAGCACGCGACAAAATCACCGGCAGCGACGGAGGCGCTACCGGCAGCGAGTGCTCGAAGTACTCCACCTGAAACAACGTGCCCTTCCGCACCACCCTGATACCGCCATCCTTCAGCACGCGCCCATACTGATCCCCCAGAATCGGCACCAGCACCTTGTCCCGCAGACGCTCCTCCTGCGGCTGCCAGTCGATATCGAAGAACGACGCATACCGGCTCGACGTGCCATTCTCGAGCACATCCCACCAGTAGCGGTTCTCCTTGCCGAGCGACATGTGGTTCGGCACGATGTCCAGCACCTGCCCCAGCTTCATCTCATCCAGCTTCGCGCAAAACCTATGGTGCCCTGCCGCGCCGCCCAGCTCGCGATTCACCGTCTGGTGATCGACCACATCGTAACCATGCGCACTCCCAGGAGCCGCCTGAAGATAAGGCGAACAGTACACATGCGAAATCCCCAGCTCGTGCAGATACTCTGCGATGCCCGCAGCGTCATCAAAAGTAAAGTCTTTATGCAGTTGCAATCTATAGGTAGAACTCGGAATACGTATCATCATCAACCGATCACGGAAACATGTTCACGAGAACCATAGGCAGAAAAAAAGTATGCAGATACCATTTTAGAGGAACGAACCGTCCCGTCGGTTGTATGTAATCCACCGCACGCGGACAGCGCTTCAGGAGCCCTTCTTCACCTCGAAGCCAGGATGCCATAACCCCGAGATCGCAAACGCCGCATGAACCAGCGCAATGTGCGACAGCGCCTGCGGAAAATTTCCCACCATCCGCTTCTCCGCCGGATCGTACTCCTCCGACAACAACCCGACGTCATTACACAGCGCACTCAGCCGCTCGAACATCGCCTTCGCGTCGTCCTCTCGCCCAATCAGCCAGAGATTGATGACCAGCCAGAAGCTGCACGCCAGAAACGCGCCCTCTCCGCTCGGCAGACCGTCATCGCTCGTCCTCGTATCGTAGCGCTGCACAAATCCGTCCTGCATCAACCGCTCTTCAATCGCCTCCACCGTCCCGCGAATCCGCGGATCCTCCGGCGGCAGAAATCCCGTCAGCACAATCCGCAGACACGAAGCATCCAGCTCCTTCGAGCCATACGCCTGCACAAAACTATTCAGCTCCGTATCGAAACCCTTCTCGCAGACCTCCGCATGAATCATGTCGCGATTCTTCTTCCAGCGTTCCACGTCGCCCATACCGTCATAGATCTCATGCTGTTTGATCGCGCGATCCAGCGCCACCCACGCCATCACCTTCGAGTGCGTAAAGTGCTGCGGTCCACCGCGCGTCTCCCATATCCCCTCATCCGGCTCCTGCCACACCCTGCACAGATGATTGATCATCGCCGCCTGCACCGCCGTCGCCGAAACCCGAATGTCATCCTCGGCCTGCGGCGTCCTCGCCAGCGCAGCCGACACCTCGCCAAACACATCCAGCTGAAACTGATTCACCGCCGCATTGCCGATACGCACCGGCTTCGAGTCTTCATACCCCGGCAGCCAGTCCGCCTCCCACTCCACCAACTGCCGCTCCCCGCAGATTCCATAAATCATCTGCACCTGATCCGGAGCCCCCGCAACCGCTCGCAGCAGCCATTTGCGCCACTCCACCGCCTCTTCCACATAGCCTGCCTGCATCAGCACCAGCATCGTGAACGCCGTATCCCTCAGCCAGCAATACCGATAATCCCAGTTGCGTGGCCCACCGATTTTCTCCGGCAACGACGTCGTCACCGCCGCCACAATTCCACCCGAAGGCTCATACGTCAGCGCCTTCAGCGTAATCAGCGACCGCTCCACAACCTCGGCATAAGGCCCCTTATAAGTATTTCTCTTCGACCACTCCTTCCAGAAACTCTGCGTCTCCGCAAGCGCCTGCTCGGTCGACACGGCAGAAGGAATCACGCTGCTCAGCGACGACTGGTTCGTCAGCGTGAAGGTCATCGTCTCGCCTTCCTTCACCGTGAAGTCACTCCTCGTGGACATCCCGTCAGGCCGCAGCGGCGCCTCGGTCCGCAGCACCACCATGTCCGACCCCGCCACCGCATGCAACTCCCGATCCAGATTCGTCACCCACGGAATCGTTCGTCCATAGTCGAACCGAACCGCGATCTCCATCGTCATCGCCACTTCGCCGCGCACTCCCCGAACGATCCTCACCACATGCGAGTGCACATCCCTCGGCGGCATAAAGTCGATCAGGCAGACCTCACCCTCTTCCGTCTCGAAGGTCGTCTCCACCACCAGCGTCCCCGCCTGGTACTGCCGCCGAGTCGCTTTAATCTCACCCGCCGGAGCGACCTGCCAGTACCCATGGTCGCGTGTCCCCAGCAGAGCCGCAAAACAAGCCCCCGAGGAAAACGACGGCCAGCACAGCCAGTCGATCGACCCCTCCCGCGACACCAGCGCCGCCGTCTCGCAGTCCCCAATCACGCAATAATCTTCAATCAGCGAGCCATGCAGCGGCTTCGTACTTTCTTTCATCGGTTCCGCCACGGTCGATCTATCCTCGTATCTTCCTGATTACATTCGCACCATCAGCAACCACACACACCCATACGCGCATCTCTCCTAAGAGGCCGGCGTCATAAACGATAGGATGCATTCAGCAGATGAATTGCAAAGCGAAAGAAGAACATCATCGAAAATAATCTCCGGGAACGCGATCGAATGAAATCCCCTCCGCATTGCAAAACAAATCGTCCCTCGAACAACCTGCGCCCCTGCACCTGCAACGGCCCAGACGTGGAAGTACACTCACGGCAACAGCACCTCTTCTCCACACTCGATTGAAAGCAGACAGCCTAGTGAAGAAAGCCGGCAGCGCCACCGATCCCCTCTGGTACAAAGACGCCATCATCTACGAGCTGCACATCCGCGCCTTCCAGGACTCCAACGGCGACGGCATCGGCGACCTCCCCGGCCTCATCTCCCGCCTCGACTACCTCCAGGACCTCGGCGTCACCTGCCTCTGGCTCCTTCCCTTCTTCCCCTCGCCCCTCCGCGACGACGGCTACGACATCGCCGACTATGTCAGTGTCAATCCCAGCTACGGCACCGTCGACGACATCAAAAAACTCCTCGACGCCGCCCACCTGCGCAACATGCAGGTCATGATCGAGCTGGTCATCAACCACACCAGCGACCAGCATCCCTGGTTCCAGGCCGCCCGTCTCGCACCTCCCGGCTCCCCCGAGCGCGAGTTCTACGTCTGGTCCCCCACCGATCACATCTACAAAGACGCCCGCATCATCTTCACCGACACCGAAAAATCCAACTGGACCTGGGACGAAGTCGCCAAGTCCTTCTACTGGCACCGCTTCTTCTCCCACCAGCCCGACCTCAACTTCGACAACCCCGCCGTCGTCCAGGAGGTCCTCAAAGCCATGCGCTTTTGGCTTGACATGGGCGTCGACGCCCTCCGCATGGACGCCATCCCCTACCTCGTCGAGCGCGACGGCACCTCCTGCGAAAACCTCCCCGAAACCCACGCCACCATCAAAGCCATCCGCGCCGCCATCGACGCCGACTACTCCAACCGCCTCATCCTCGCCGAAGCCAACCAGTGGCCCACCGACGTCCGCCCCTACTTCGGCGACGGCGACGAGTGCCACATGGCCTTCCACTTCCCTCTCATGCCGCGCATCTACATGGCCCTCCGCCAGGAAGACCGCCTCCCCATCACAGACATCATGGCGCAAACCCCCGCCATCCCCGACTCCTGCCAGTGGGGCCTCTTCCTCCGCAACCACGACGAGCTCACCCTCGAAATGGTCACCGACGACGAGCGCGACTACATGTACTTCGCCTACTCCGCCGACCCGCGCATGCGCATCAACGTAGGCATCCGCCGCCGCCTCGCGCCTCTGCTCGACAACAACCGACGCCGCATCGAGCTCCTCAACTCCCTCCTCCTCAGCTTCCCCGGCACCCCCATCCTCTACTACGGCGACGAGCTCGGCATGGGCGACAACATCTACCTCGGCGACCGCAACGGCGTCCGCACCCCCATGCAGTGGAACTCCGACCGCAACGCCGGCTTCTCCACCTCCGTCCCCGAGCGCCTCTACTTCCCCGTCATCATGGACCCCATCTACGGCTACCAGGCCATCAACGTCGAAGCCCAGCTCAGCGACCCGTCCTCGCTCCTCCACTGGACCCGCAACATGATCGCCCTGCGCAAGCTCTTCCACGTCTTCGGCCGCGGCACCCTCGAGTTCCTCAGCCCCGACAACCACCGTGTCCTCGCCTACCTCCGCCGCTACGACGACAAAATCGCCGGCATCAGCGAGCTCGTCCTCTGCGTCGCCAACCTCTCCCGTTTCGCCCAGCCCGTCTCCCTCGACCTCACCGAGTTCATCGGCCGCACCCCGGTCGAGATGCTCGGCTACGTCCCCTTCCCCCCCATCACCGACCAGCCCTACCCCCTCACCCTCGCGCCGTACTCCTTCTTCTGGCTCGAACTGCAGTCACCCCCCGACGCCCGCAACCTCATCGTCGCCCCCGGTGACTCCCTGTGATCACCATCCGCATCTCACTCCATAACCCTCCGGCAAACATGGAGAAAAAAATGATCCCGACCAACGGGAGGGCCGACGTGGCTTGTTTCACCCAGACAACTTAAAAAGGCGTGCAAACGCCCACTCCACGTGCAGTGGGCCCGTCCGGCAGGACAAAGAGAAAATGCTTTAAAATCAGGCAGTCCCTAACCGCGCTCCACAGAAGGTCCAGACAAGCAATGGCCTCCATCCCGACCAACATCGACACCTCTTCCGTCGAGCCGATCCCCTCCACCGCGAGCCCCCTCCTCGTCAGCCTCGTCCCCCTGCCTCAGGAGGCGCTCGAAGCCACCCTCGCCAACCTGGCCCTCGCCTTCCCTGGCCAAAGCGTCCTCGTCGCCACGCCCGACTCCGCCCCTCAGCTCTCTGCCGGCGGTCCACTCCGCCTTCTGCCCTACACCCCCTCCGCCGTCTCCTCCACCACCTGGGTCCTCACCGCCGCCGACTATCTCAACACCTTCAAGCTCGCCCAGGAGCACCAGGCCACCTCCTGCCTCCTCCTCGGCGCCGAATCCCACACCCTCCCCCCCGAGGCCCTTCGCGCCCTCGCCACCGCCGCCCTCTCCGCCGACCTCGCCGTCGCCCACTACAACCTCGGCCCCCGCGAAGGCCTCGTCAACTCCGCCATCCTCTACCCCGTCACCCGCGCCCTTTACGCCGCGCGCCCTCGCTTCCCCCTCGCCATCGACCTCGGCCTCTCTCTCCGCATGGCCGAGCGCCTCGCCACCGCCGCGCAAAAGTTCACCGCCGGCAGCCAGAACGACGCTCTCCTCTGGCCCGTCGCCGAAGCCGCCTGCGCCAACTTCGTCATCACCGAGGTCGACGCCGGCCCCCGCGCCCTCCCCCAGCCCGTCGCCGCCGACCTCAACGCCCTCCTCGCCAGAATCGCCGGCTCCCTCTTCACCGACATCGACACCAAAGCCACCTTCTGGCAGCGCGTCCGCGGCTCTCAGCCCACCCGCCCCTTCCCCCAGCCCGCCGAGCCCGCCGAGCCCGCCGACGGTCCACCCGACGTCACCTCCATGCTCGAAACCTTCCGCATCGCCTACACCAACCTCCACGAGATCTGGTCCCTCGTCCTTCCGCCCAACTCCCTCCTCGGCCTCAAAAAGCTCTACGCCATGCCGCCCGCCACCTTCCGTATGCCCGACAGCCTCTGGGCGCGCATCGTCTACGACTTCATCCTGGCCTACCGCCTGCGCACCATCAACCGCGGTCACCTCCTCGGCGCGCTCACCCCGCTCTACCTCGCCTGTGCCGCCTCGCACATCCTTCTCACCCACGCCGGCACACCACCCGAAAAACACATCGAGGATCTGGCTGCAGTCTTCGAGGCCGACAAACCCTATCTCGTCTCGCGCTGGCGCTGGCCAGACCGCTTCAACCCATAACCGACAGATCAGAAATCATCCGCAGCGGCACAGGAGACAAAAATGATCCGGCCATCGAAATTGAAATCTGAAGAGCAAACCGCAACCAGAAGCTGACAGCTCAAAGCTCATCCCTCACCGCAAAAAAGGAGCTCCGCCATGTGGCAACAGGTTCATTCCGCGCTCAGCGAATCCGCTCATCGAGTGCTCTTCAAGCTCGCCAGCTTTCTTCCCGCGCTGCTGGCTCTCTTTCTGGCCCTCATCGTCCTCACCGCCATCGGCGCGGGCCTCTCCGCGCTCCTGCGCCGCATCCTCACCGCCATCAAGTTCGACGACCGCGTCACCCTCAACCAGAGCGGCAACGTCAGCGACTGGGCCCCCTCGCACAGCCCAACCTCGCTCGTCGCCCGCACCGCCTTCTGGGCCTGCGTCCTGCTCGGTCTCTTCATCGGCGTCTCTGCCTTCGACGCCGCCTACCCCGGCGAATCGCAGATCTCCCTCATCGTCCTTCCCTACCTCACCCACTCCATCGGCGCTGTCATCCTGCTCATCGCCGGCACGGTCATCGCCCGCTTCCTCGCGCGCTCTGTCCTGATCGGCGCCGTCAACGCCCGCCTCCAGTACGCCCGTTTCCTCTCTCTCGGCATCAAATGGCTGGTCCTGGTCCTCACTGCCGCGATGGTGCTTGACCACCTCCAGATCGGCGGCATCGTCATCGAGCTGGCCTTCGGCATTCTCTTCGGCGGCATCGTCCTCACGCTCTCTCTGGCCGTCGGCCTTGGCTCCCGCGACATCGTCAGCCGCTCCCTCGAGCGCAGCACCGATCTGATCACCGACCCCATCCCCGACCCCGAACACCGCCCCCCCACCGCCGCCGAAACCCTCCGTCACTTCTAACCCCGCCGATCAATTAACCCCGCCAATCAACCCCGCAACCAATCGATTAGCTCAACCGATCAATCCCACCGGCAACAGAGCACCCACCACAGTCTCTGTTGCCCCACTCCCCGCCGCCCTCCTCTCGCCTCAACCGTTCGACCCTTTTCACCCAACCATTCGTTCCGTCGCCTTTGCTCTTGCTGTTGCCGTTGCTCTTGCCTTTGCTGTTGCCTGTTTTCTTCCACCCTCTCCAAAAATTGTCATCCTGAGCGAAGTGGCTCACGGCACTTCGTGAGCCACGCAGTCGAAGGACCTGCGGTTGCCCTTGCCGTTGCCTGTTCCTGCCGTCATCTTCCCTCTGAACCTCGAATACCCCAAACTTCCACCCAAATCCACCACGTTCTTACCGCAATTTGTCCTCTAAGAACCACAAAAACACATCGCCCCGGAATAACCTGTCACCCCCCAAACCCACCAAAACCAGCGTCAATCGCGGAAAATCGCGTGGCGTAGCAGTTCCCCTCCATCCGCTATACTGGATACAGAGAAAAAAGAAAGCCCCGAGCCAATCGGGGCTTTTTCACCTTAACAATCCGATAACTCCTTTAGAAAGGAGAATTTAACCGTAACCCATCTGGAATGAATATTTTGCAGACACCTAAAATCGTAAGTAAAAGAAAATAAGCATGTTACCTGGGGGTACCCCCCAGGGGGGGTGCCCCCCTAAAAGCACAGAAAGGAGCCCTGAACAAACCCCAGAAGCCCCTCCAGAAAGCTCAGCGCCCAGCCTTACCCAGCCCGGCAACCATCTCCCCGATCCGTCGCAGCGCCCCCGGCTTCCCCATCGCTCGCGCCGCAACGCTCATCGTCCGCAGCCGCTCGCCGTTCGACAGCAACCCGGCCAGCCGATCCAGCAGCACCTCCGGCGTCAGCTCGGCCTGGAGAAGCATCTCTGCCGCCCCACCCCTCACCACCAGCTCCGCGTTCTTCCTCTGGTGGTCATCGGCCGCCGTCGGCAGAGGCACCAGCAGCGAAGGCTTACCCGCCGCAGCCAGCTCCGCCACCGTACTGCCCGCCCGCGCCAGCACCAGATCCGCCGCCTCATACTGCTTCGGCATATCGGTCAGAAACGCCGTCACAACCACCTTCGCCGCGTCGATTCCCGCCTTCCGATAAGCCTCAGCCGTCGCCGCCAAAGCTCTCTCGCCCGTCTGATGCACAATCGTCAGCCCCGGCACCCGCTCCAGCAGCTCAGCCGCAATCCCCGGCAGCGTCTCGTTGAAGATCTTCGCCCCATTGCTCCCCGCCGTAATCAGCAGCCGACGCTCCGCACCCAGCGCCCTGTCCGGCACAGCGAAGATCTCCTCCCGCACCGGCACCCCCGTCACCACCGCGTTGCGAAAATACTTCGTCGTCTCCGCAAAGTTGACCGCCGCCGTCCCAACATACTTACCCACCAGACGATTCGTCAGCCCCGGCACCGCATTCGGCTCATAAGCCACCGTCGGAACCCGCAGCAGAATCGCCGCCATCATCGCCGGTCCCGAAGCATACCCACCTACGCCCACCACAACATCCGGCCTGAAATCCCGCACCAGCCCCACACACCGCAGCACACCCAGCGGAAGATCCGCCAGCGTCCTCAGCTTCGTCGCCACACTCACATTCTGGAGCTGCCCCACCTGGATCAGCTCCAGCGGAAACCCCGCCTCCGGCACCAGCCGCGCCTCCAGCCCCCGCGCCGTCCCCACAAACCGCACCTCAGCCCCAAACGTATCCCGCAGCTCCCGCGCAATCGCCAGCGCCGGAATCACATGGCCACCCGTCCCCCCACCTGCAATCAAAACCCGCAAGTCAGTCAATCTCACGAGTGATATTCAGCAGCACACCCATGCCCGCCAGCGTAATAAAAATTGAAGTCCCACCCGAAGAGATAAACGGCAGCGGAATCCCCTTCGTCGGAAGCAGCGCCAGCACCACACTGATATTGAAGAAAGCCTGAATCAAAATGGCAGACGTAATGCCAAACGCCAGAAACCGCGCAAACGGATCGGTAGAAAGAAACGCCGCCCGCAGCCCGCGATAGCCCAAAACCACAAACAGGCTAACAACGAACAACGCTCCAATCAGCCCCAGCTCTTCACACACATTCGCAAAGATAAAGTCCGTCTGCACCTCAGGCAGAAAGAACAGCTTCTGCCTCCCCTCCATCAACCCCAGCCCGCGAATCCCACCCGTCCCCACCGCGATCAGCGACTGCAGAATATGAAATCCCGTCCCTCGCGGATCGGCCTCAGGATTCACGAACGCCAGCATCCGGTCCCGCCGGAACTTCACATGAAACAGCATGTAATACATCACGGGCGAAACCAACGCAGCCCCAATCGCAAAGTACCGTGCGCGCGCCCCCGCAAGATACAGCATCAACGCCGTCACTCCCATGCACACCATCGCCGTACCGAGATCGGGTTCCTTCAGAATCAGTGCGGAAAACAGCACAGGCACCGCAACCGCACGCAGAATCGTCCCCTTCCAGTCATCCATCTGGTGAATGCGCGTCTGCAGAAAATACGCAAGAAACAACACCAGCACCGGCTTTGCCAGCTCAGACGGCTGAAACGTAAACAGCCCTCCAAACCGTACCCAGCGATGCGTATTATGCGAGTCCTTCATCGCAAACACGCCGACCAGCAGCAGCATCGTCAACGCAACCGCAGGAAACACAACCTTAGGATTGTTGTAGTTGCGATAGTCCACCTGCATTAGCCCAACCATCGTAATCAGGCCAAGCACCGCCCACAACGCCTGCCTCATCACGTAAGAGTACGGCGAACCGAGACTCGACTGCGCCATCACCGCCGACGCCGAAAACACCATCACCAGCCCAAACAGCACCAGCAGCAGCACCACTCCGAAGAGCCACTTGTCCACCCCTACTCTCTTCGCCATGCCGTCACTTCCCGCTTCTACGCTGTGTGCTCATGCAACTCATTCACAAACTGCCGAAAAACCCGTCCCCGATGCTCATAATTATCGAACTGATCGAAGCTCGAGCACGCAGGAGAAAGCAGCACAATATCACCGACTGCAGCAGCCTTCGCCGCTTCCGTCACGGCCGCCTGCATCGTCTCCGCTTGCACCATCTTCACCACTCCCTGCAGTTGACGCTCAATCTTTTCTGCAGCCGCACCAATGGTATAAACAGCCTTCACCCGCTCTTTCAGCAACTCAGCCATCAGGCTATAGTCCGAGTCCTTATCCTTCCCTCCAAGAATCAGGTGTATCCCCCCTGCAAACGAGGACACCGCCTTCATCGCCGCATCCACATTCGTCGCCTTGGAATCGTTATAAAACTCCACTCCGTTCACCCGCTTCACAAACTCAAGCCGATGCTCCACCGCGCTGAATCCTGCCACAGCCCCGCGAATCGCCTCCGCCGAAATCCCCGCAAGCCGAGCCGTACAAATCGCCGCCAGCACATTCTCCACATTGTGCGAGCCCTTCAGATGAATCTCGCTGACCGGCATCACCGGCTCAGCCTTCGCGCCCTCCCGCGGAACAAACACAATGCTCTCGCCATAAACAAACGCCCCCTGCTTGATCGGACGACGCCCGCTGAACCAGTAAATCTGCGCCTTCGTCTTCAGCGCCACCATCTGCGTCGCCTTGTCCTCCGCATTCAGAACCAGAAAGTCCTCCGCTCCCTGCCGCGCCGTAATCCTGGTCTTTGCCGCCGCGTAGTTCTCAAAGCTCCCATGCCGATCCAGATGATCCGGCGTGATATTCAACACCACCGCGATATGCGGATGAAACTCCTCCACCGTCTCCAGCTGAAAGCTCGAAACCTCCAGCACGCTCGTCGTCTCCGGCGTGCTCTTCGCCACCAGATCGATCACCGGCAACCCGATATTCCCCCCCACCAACGTAGGCAGCCCCGCATCGCTAAATATCTTCCCCACCAGAGAGGTCGTCGTCGTCTTCCCATTCGATCCCGTGATCGCCACAACCCGCCCATGCAGAAACCGGCTCGCCAGCTCCAGCTCCCCAATCACCGGCAGCCCGAACGCAATCGCCTGCTTCACCTCCGGCGTATCCATCGGGACCCCAGGCGAAACCACAATCAGATCCTGCCGCCGAAACGTAAGCAGCCCATGCCC
>Ga0302308_10002595_pt1 | contig 14618 bp, 9 predicted proteins | sample III_Palsa_E3_3_FD_200531 | JGI IMG/M metagenome (GOLD analysis project Ga0302308, IMG submission 200531) | Peat permafrost microbial communities from Stordalen Mire near Abisko, Sweden - III_Palsa_E3_3 | ecosystem: Environmental > Terrestrial > Soil > Palsa > Peat permafrost | place: Sweden... | reverse complement strand
CATCGAGAATGAGTTCTCTGAATAATGGCCGCACCTGGAGAATCCGCGGAAAAGCGCCGTGGAAGAAGGCGGGATCGACATAGACGCTGTGATATCGATACGTCTGATTGAGAATAACGGCGTGCAATACGTTGCTTGGGATCCACGCAGCCCGGTCGGGCGCCAGACGGATAACCTTGTTGTCCAGTTCCAGAATCAAGACGCCAAGCTGCGGAAAAATAAGCTGGCCTTCGAGATGCTGATGAATGGGCCCGTCTACCTGCTTGCCCTCGCGGACAATCGATACCAATGGTGCTTCAGAGGCTGAACTGAGAAACATCATTTGTTGCAGTTGTCCGTTTTTAGATGAAGTTTGACCGATTTGAACGGGTGAAACGGATGGTCCGAGCGTACCTTTCAGAGCTTCGTTAAGGGCGAATGCGAAGTAAATCATAACTCTGTCTGGTGTCGGCACACAATGCACTTCCGGATGAAAATACGACCCAAACTACCGCCAATTCTCAAACGGGTTGCCACATCCCGAACGGTGGTGTGCCGTCGATGAAGATCCTGAGTGGACGTTGCGCAAGGGGACGAAAGGCGTTGTTCGAGCCTATTGGCGCGCCTGAAAGTGTTACGCGAAGTTTTCGTTCGGTGTCTCTTTCTCGCTCCCAGACGACATTACCGCCGATCGAAAAGGCGAAGTCTATGGCGACCGCCGCATGAAAACAAAGTTTACGCAAACTGCGTCGCACTGGGGCGTGTACAACGTCGAGACAGATAAGGCGGGGGCGATCCTCAACGTGCAGCCGTTCGAAGGCGACCGCGAGCCGTCTGTTCTGATCCGGGGCCTTCAGAGCATGGTGCGCAGTTCGTTGCGGATCGACCAGCCTTACGTGCGCCAAGGCTATCTGCGCAACCCCGGTGCCAAAGGCCCACACAATCGCGGTGGCGAACCGTTCGTCCCCGTCTCCTGGGATAGAGCGTTGGATCTAGTCGCCGATGAATTCCGCAGAGTAAGAACGGAGCACGGCAACGAGGCGATCTATGGAGGGTCCTACGGATGGGCGAGCGCCGGGCGGCTCAACCACGCGCCGAGTGTCCTCAAGCGCTTCCTCGGCCTTTACGGCGGCTATGTCGACAAGCGCGGCAACCATAGCTTCGGGGCAGCCCTGGCGATCATGCCGCACGTGATCGGATCGGCCGACATTCCCGACATGGTGACGTCCTGGCGTAGCGTCATCGAAAACAGCGAACTCGTGGTCATGTTCGGCGGCGCGCACGTCAAGAATATGCAGATCGACTCCGGCGGCGCCGTTACGCACGAAAACCACTCGGGTTTCATGCGCGCGCGCTCGGCCGGGGTCAAGTTCATCAATATCAGCCCGTCGAAGCGCGACCTCACGGACGCTGTGGAAGCCGAATGGCATATGATCCGCCCGGGCACCGATATCGCGATGATGTTGGCGATTGCCTACACGTTGGCTGTGGAGAAACTCGTCGACCGAAAGTTCCTCGACCGTTACTGCGTTGGATACAAGCGGTTCGAACGTTACCTGCTCGGCGAAATCGATAGCCAGCCGAAGACACCGGAGTGGGCTGCAGCCATCACGAAGGTCGACGCAAGGTTCACGGTCGAGTTGGCCCGGAGGATGGCCTCGTCACGGACGCTGATTGCGACGAGCTGGTCGGTCCAGCGCGCGGATCATGGCGAACAGCCCGTATGGATGACCGTCACGTTGGCCGCCATGCTTGGTCAAATCGGGAAGCCCGGCTGTGGCTTTGCATTGGGATTCGGTGCGACGAATGGGAGCCTCGCGTCGCGATTTAAAGATATCCCGCGTCCGACGATTTCCCTTGGTCCCAACGCGATCAAATCCGTCGGGCCGGCTGGCCGTACCAACGACTTATTGCTTCGGCCCGGGGAGGAGCTTGACTTCAACGGCACGAAGATGAAGTTCCCGGACATCAAGCTGCTCTATTCGGCCGGCGGCAACCCCTTTCATCACAACGCTAATATCAATCGGCTCGTGCGGTCGTGGCAGCGGCTCGACACGGTAATCGTCAACGAGCCGTGGTGGAATCCGGCGGCGAAGCACGCCGACGTCGTCTTTCCGGCAACAACGACGATGGAGCGCAACGACATCCTTGCAGCCGAGCAGCAAAGCTTTTGGATGGCGATGAAGAAGGTCATTGAGCCGTACCAGGGAGCTCGCAATGATTTTGATATTTTCGCAGATATTGCATCGCGCCTCGGTATTGGCGACGCCTACACCGAAGGGCGCGGCGAGATGGAATGGCTGCGGCACATGTACGATGAGGCGAGGTCTACGGCCGTCGATCGCGGCTACGGCCCGCCGCCATTCGACGAGTTTTGGGAGAAAGGGAGTTACCATTTCCCACTGCCGCCGTCCGACGAGCCGCTGCTCGCCGAATACGTCGAGGATCCCGTCGCCAATCGACTGCAGACGCCTTCGGGCCGGATCGAGATATTCTCCGAGCATGTCGACAGTTTCGGTTACGACGACTGTCCGGGACACCCGACCTGGCTCGAGCCCGTGGAATGGCTCGGGTCGCCACTCGCCAGGCGCTTTCCTTTTCACCTGCTGTCCAACCAACCCTCGAAGCGGCTGCACAGTCAGCTTGATGCGTCGCCGGAGAGCCGCAAGACGAAGATACAGGGGCGCGAGCCGATCGAGATCGGGCGCGCCGACGCAAAAGCTCGCGGGTTCAAGGACGGCGACATCGTCCGTGTTTTCAACGATCGCGGTGCGACGCTCGCTGGCGTGCGGGTGGTCGACGATCTCTGTCCGGGTGTCGTAATGATCGCCACGGGCGCATGGTACGATCCCGAGTACCCGGGACACCCTGGTTCGTTGGAGAAGCATGGCAATCCCAACGTCCTTACCCTCGATAAGGGCGCGTCCCGAGTAGCCCAGTCCATTGCGGCACAAACTGTCCTCGTCGGCATCGAACTCCACGAAGGTCCGCTACCAGAAGTTACCGCGTTCGACAGACCGGCAATCCTCGACCAGCAGCAAGACAGTGAAACGCTCAGGCAATGACGAGTGGCCTGACCTCGCGAGCAACCGTGCAGTTTCGATCTGCTCGTAATTCGTCCATAAGCATGAGAGGTTTGTGGCCCCGCCACTTCTCTCCAAAAAAATGAGCGCCAGCCGGCTTGGAGAACAAGAGATGCAATCCGGATCATCGGTCAATGGGAGAGGGACTTTGCCAGAAATCAAAACGGGCGAACTGACGCGCCGGACGTTGCTTGGTAGCAGTTTTGGTGTTGCCGCCGGTCTGATGCCGCGGCGCGTGATGGCCGCGCCGCCTAAGGTCAAGGTGGGTGCCATCATGCCAAGTAGTGGTATATTTGCCTTTCCGGGCCAGGCTTGCGTTCGCGGTATTGACCTCGGAGCGAAGTTCGCAAAAGAGCGCTTCGGCGTCGATATGGAGATCATTCACGCGGATTCGCAAAGTAAGCCGGAGAGGGGGCGCGTCGCCGCCGAGGGCCTGATCAGACAAGGTTGCACAGTTCTTATCGGGGCGTGGGACTCAGGTGCTACCATCTCAGCCCTTCAGGCTGCCGAGGCAGCGAGAGTTCCTATGGTGGTCCACATCGCGAGTGCCACGCAGGTCACATCGCAAGGATTCACGCAGGTTTTCCGCTTCTATCCGACGTCATTGACGATCGTCAAACAGTCATTGAATGAGCTCAAAACCATCATTTCCACGGTCGACGATCCACCGAAAAGTGTTGCTGTTGTCCACTTGAACAATACGGCGGGTCAGTCAACCGCGGCCAGCATAGACCAAGCCTGGAAAGACGTTGGTGTCCCACTGAAGATCGCGGAGTATATTTCCTACGACGAAAAAGCACGAGACTTATCAGTTGAGGTCGCGAAGGCGAGGGCGTCCGGTGCGGAAGCGCTCATGTCCGTGACACGAGTCAACGACGCCATCATGATCATTCGCGAATGCGTGAAACAAGGTTGGAACCCCAAGCTGATCTTTTCTCCGAACTCCAACGGCGTCACCGACAAGGCTTATTATGATGCACTGGGCAAGTATGGCGATGGCCAGATCCTGTCGACGATTTGGTGCAACCCGAAAGCTCCTGACGCCGAAGCGATAGTTAAGAGGTTCGAGACCGATTATCCCGACCAATGGCTGGACGCCAATGCGGGGTGCGCGTTTGAGGCGGTGCAGATTGTCGCCGATGCTGTCGTCCGAGCAAATTCACCGGCTTCGCCTGATATCCACGCTGCGCTCACGATGACCGATATGACGCCGATCCTCATGTACAGCGGTAAGATTAAATTCGATGCAACAGGTCAAAATATGAACAACGCCGTGACGATCCTTCAAGGGCAAAGGGGCAAGGCGCGCATCATTGCACCGAGCAGCATCGCCGACGCAAGCCTACAGTATCCGCTCCCGCCGTTTGGGGCTCGATGAGGGCGCTGCTTCGGCGGTCATCGTCGCGCTGCGGCACGTCGAAATATCGCGAGTTCTAGAGATCGAGAACGAGATCGCTTAATGGAATGGCTCGGCATGTGAACACCGTGCCAGAATCTTCCGGTGTCGTACCAGAGATCTGCTTTGTGCTTCCAGCCAGAACCTGCACCGCACAGCTCTCGCATTGTCCGACCCGACAGCCGCTTGGGGCGCGTATGCCCAGCCGCTCGGCGCATTCGAGCAGTGTCCCGTCTTTCGGAGTCCATTGCAGGGAAAAACCGGATCGCTTGAACGAGACCGAGCAGGAGCGGAGGCGATCATCAAGTGTGTTCGTCGGAGAGACAAAGACTTCATTATAAATATCGAAGTTTGGTACCCCCAACGATACCAAGCCTGTTGTCATCGAGGTGACCATCGCATCAGAGCCGCATAGATAGAATCGCGCTCGTTTCGCGATCAGCAAAGGGTCAATTTGATCGGCATCGAGACGACCAACGACATCAAAGTCGCGTCCAAGGATGTCCGAAACGCCTGGCTGGCTATAAAAATTGCGGATTGCCAATCGCGGCCAACGTGTTTCGAGAGCTTGAAGCTGGTTCCTGAATGCGTGCTCCGCGCCGTTCCGGTTGCCATACAATAGGGTAATGAAAGGCATTTCATCGCTATCGCCGAACGAATCGAGAAGACTGATAAATGGCGTAATGCCGATACCAGTAGCGACCAGGACCAGAGGGACGGACGACACCGTCGGCAGCGTAAAAGCGCCGCTCGGAGCTTCGACTTCCACCGTATCGCCTATCTTTAAGGTCTCATGTATGAGAGACGAGAGCGAGGTTGCCGACTGGGCAGCGCTGGCCAACGAGCGACCCACACATATCTTGTATTCCAGGCGATCTTCAATGCTGGCCGCTCCAGTCAATGAATAGGCTCGGGTCAGTTCGCCGGCGTCGGGATGCGCCACTCGAATTCTCAGGTACTGTCCGGGTTCGTAGTCGGGCAAAGCGTGGACGTCTAGTGGTGACAACGAAACGGCAAGGGCGGAGTCGGATTCTCGATGCAGATGCGACACCACGAAACGCCGAAAACCTTGCCACGGGTAGCGCTCCAAATCATCGACGCACCTCACGTTGCAGGCGACCGCACGATGATTGACAGAACCGCTGATCGGATCGCGTCGCTCGGCAGACACGAGAGCGTTAAAATTGGAACTGGCCGCCCCTGACAGCGTGAACGATTGCTTGCCCAGCGGTTCACAGGCCTCCCACCATCCAAACTCGGCGGCGAGTACCTCGGGTGCAAGAGTATCGTCGATCTCGGCTACGAAACGCGTCAGCCCATGACGGCTTTCGACTTCGACGGCTTGCCCTTCACCGATGTTCTTCAGGCGCGCGGCAGTCCCATGCATGCGGATCGTCGGTCGGCTGGCTCGGCGCCTCAGGGAGGCAATCCCGCGGTGCTGACTATGGCAGTAGACGCCGTTCTTCATGCTAATCAGCGTAAACGGGTAAAGCGATCGATCGACGTCCTCGTCCACGTGGATCGGCACGGGGGATTGGAGATTGCGAAACAGCAGTTCGGAATAAAATTCGACGCGTCTTGTTTCGGTTTGGAAGCCAGCCACGCGGCCTTTGCTATCCGCGTGAGTATATTTGCGCGTGGTATGTTCGATAGGGTGAACAATTTGTCCGTGATTCGCTCGCAGGTCCTCGACGGTGATCCCGAGAGGAGCCAGCATGTAGTTCCAACCCGCGTCTATGTCGCCGTGGAAGAACTCGTCTCCCATGCCCAGGCGTTCAGCGAGGGCAAATACAATCTCCAGATCGGAACGGGCTTCTCCCCGTGGCGTCAGGACGGCTGGGCGCAATTGAATCAGATTCTGGGCCGCTTCACTGATGCCAAAACCAAATCTTAGGCCCTCCCGTTCCCATGGAGTGCTTGCTGGCAGCAAGACGTCGGCATAACGAGCGACCGGTGTTTCGACGATGTCGCTGTGGACGTAGAATTCCACGGCTTCCAGTCCTCGTCGGATCTCGTCGGTGTCTCCCTGCGTGAGCAGATGGTTGGATCCGAAACCCACCAGCGCCCGAATCGGGTAAGGCTCGCTCGTTAAGATCGCACGGTAGATGTCGAGCGGCTTCACGCGTCCTTCGGCCGCAGGTCCGATCGGGCGGATGTCACGTCCGAGAGTTTTGGCCGATTGCGTCTGGGCAAGTAGGGAAGCGGAATCGACCTTATTTACGGGCTGCTTGCCATAGATGCGGTTCCCGCCGATCTCATCGAAGCATCCGCGAAGCGCGTAGAGTGTGGCGACGGCGCGCTCAGTTTGAGTGGCGTTGCTGCTTTGACCAATACCTGTCCATGCGTGGTAGGCAATTTTGTTGTGGCGCGCCATGAGCGATGCCGCGGCTTTCAGCTTTTCGCGAGGGACCCCTGTTACCTGCTCGACGAGCTCTGGTGTCCAAGTGGCACAGGCCCTCCGGAAATGATCAAAGGCGGGCCTACACGCGATCGTTTCGCCACGATGACCTGGAACTTCATATAGCCCGGCCAAGGCCAATCGGCGGGCGGTACCGACGTCGAGCAGGCGAGTCGTATCGTAGACGTGAGGTTTATCGGTCCCGATGTGCCACGCGACAAATCGCTCAGCTGTCTCGTCGTTCTTGTCTTGAGCAAAATCTCGCGCTTTCAAGAAAAGTCCGTCGGACTCGCGCACAAGCATCGGCGCATTGGTCCATTGCCTAAGAAAGTCCAGGTCTGTTCCTCCTTGCTGGATCAGGAGATTGGACATTCCCAGCGCCAAAGCCGCGTCGGTGCCTGGCCGAACCTGAAGCCACACGTCAGCATCTAGCGCGAGCGGTGTGGCTCGCGGATCGACGACGATCATGGCTGCACCATTCGCGCGGCCACGCGCGATCGCGTCCGCTTGAGCCAGCCAGGTGCTGCTAGGATTGTGCCCCCAGAGGATAATCAGCTCTGCGTGCGCATAGTCGGCGGTCGGCATGCCGACGCCGAAAGTGAACCGATGCGCGACGTCCCTGTGCCAATTGCAGACGTCGGTAGAACTCGCGATGTTCGGGCTCCCAAACAAACGGACGAATCGATCGATCCATTCGACGCTGTCAGCGATACCGGTTCCGCTTTTCGTCGTTACAGCAAAAGCGACGCCTTCGGCTCCGTAACGTTCCCGGATATCGAGTAACTTTTCGGCACACAGATCGAGTGCCTCCTCCCAGGAAATGCGTACCCATCCTGGATCAGGATCGGTCTTGGGCCGCGTGCGACGCATCGGATAAAGGATCCGATTGTTTGCGGCGACAATCTCCGGACCAGCCCGTCCTTTCGGGCAAATGGCGTGTCCGGTGGGATGACCGGGATCGTTTCGCACAGCGACCAGCCGGCCGTTTTCAACCACATTGATTGTTCCGCATTGCGAGCCGCACAGCGTGCAGAAGCTCCTGATCTCTTCCATCGACTGCTTTCCAGCGTAGCGCTCCCCTGGATTGCGGCCGGCGACAAACCGCACTTCGGAGTTGCATAAGAGTTACGACGAAGTATCGGCCGGTCGAGCGCGCGAGCGGACACATTGACCGAACGAAATCGTTCATAACCTTATGTGGTGTTGACTGGATGGTCAACATATGTACAAATCGATTATTCGCATCGAAGTAAAGTAACCCGTTGTTGGGAGATGATATCGGCTCTGGCCGTATCTTCTTCAGGAGGGCAAGCATGAGCGGGCTTAGACTGTTTCTTTGTGCCTTGATGATCTCGTTTAACGTGCTCGGTCAGCCCGTACTCGCCGCCGACAAGATTCAAGCCCTGATCGGCGTGCGCAACATGGATGAGTCGCAGGCGCCCTTTATCGTCGCGAAATATCTGGGTTATTTCGGTCGCGAGGGGCTCGATGTCGATCTGCTGACCGTCGGCGGCTCGAACGAAATCGCCATTCAAGTCGGCTCCGGTAATGCCAATCTTGGCGAGGCCAGTCCGGCGCAAGCCGTGATAGGCATGCAGCAGAATGCAGCGGCACCGTTGGACGTTCGTTACTTCTACGACGCTGGTTATCGCAATATCTGGACGATTTCCGTGCCAGCAGACAGCAACATAAGGACGATCGCGGAGCTTCAAGGAAAAAAAATTGGCATAACATCGTTGGGAAGCGGGGGCGTCACTTACGGCAAAGCTTATGTGCGCTCAGCGGGGTTAGATCCAGATAAGGACGTTACGTTTATTCCGATCGGGGTCGGCTCTCAGGCTGTGACAGCTATTCGGCAAAAGCTCGTTGATGCGATCGTATTTTGGGATGCCGCCAACGTTCGGTTTGAGCTTAGCGGCGTCGCGCTACGGAATCTCGATATTGGTGAAAAATATGAAACGCTACCGGATTTGTCGTTTCTCGCAAAAAATGATGTCATCAGAAACAACCCGAAAATGCTGATCGGATTTGCACGAGCCGTGTCGAAAGCGATCGATTTTACCATCGCCAACCCGGCGGCAGCGGTTCTAATCACCTGGAAGGCGTATCCAGAGAGCCGTCCCAGGGAACCTGATGCCCAGAAGGCTCTCACCCAGGGAGTAAGAATCCTTGAGGCACGAAAGCCTGGCTGGACGAGCGCCAAAACCAACGGCAAGAACGGACTCTTCATAGAAGAAGATTGGAACAATCTGAGCAGCTTTCTGCTGGCTGGAGGCCAGATAGCCCAGCCCGTTCCAACTTCGCGAATGTACACCAATGACCTGATCGACGAAATCAACAACTACGATCGTAACGCCATCATTCAACAAGCGAAGGAGTTTGACCTCGGATCGGTTCGTTGACTGAGCGGTTCTCGCGCCAGAGCTAACGCAAAGCAAGATCGCGGCGCCCACCCTAATGGTTCGCAATCATGAGGATCGGCCCCGCGGGTACTTCCATACAAGATAGCCCTCCCTTTTCGGGGGGAGGCGCCTGATCTAACGCTTCGCGCAACACCGGCGAAATCGTGGGTATACGCGTATGAACGACGGGCGGCGTGCCGCCCCGCCGACCACGATATGCGACCATTGCTTTGCTCGACGCGTTGTCCCTCGACCAGAGAACGATCAGTGACGGAGCCATCCCTACATCTGCTTAGCAAAGTTACTGAAAAACTCGTCCGCTATTTTTTTTGCCGAACCGAGGATCAGCCTCTGCCCCAGTTGGGCGAGCTTACCGCCGATTTGGGCTTCGACATTGTAAGTCAGGAGCGTGCCACCGTCTCTGCCGTCCAGGGTCACCGTCGCACCGCCCTTGGCAAATCCGGCTACGCCGCCTTCGCCTTCGCCGGTAATCTTGTAGCCGTTGGGCGGATCGAGATCGCTTAGCGTTACACGTCCCTTAAAACGAGCGGATACCGGACCCACCTTCATTTTGGCGACGGCGCGAAAGCCACCTTCGCTGGTCGGCTCCAGCTCCTCGCAGCCCGGAATGCAGGCCTTGAGTATCTCCGGATTGTTCAATTTTTCCCACACGGTCTCGCGCGACGCCGAAAGCTGAACTTCGCCGCTCATAGTCATAGCCATGCAACTGATCTCCCCTTTCTACCGCCCCCCAAATGAAAAACCGGAGGCGCACGATGGACGCTTTCCAACGGTGGCCTCAGTTGACTAAATAGTCAACATGATTGTATCTAGCACCGCTTCGTTTGGAGCACGGGAGACGTTTATGACCAAATTTCGAGGCGTGTTCCCATACCTTCCGACCCCTCTCCACGAAAACGGAGCCGTCAATGGTCCCGTGTTGGAGACTCTCTGCCATGATTTGATCAACGCCGGCGTGCACGGTCTCGCGGCTCTCGGCTCGACAGGCGAATATGCCTATCTTGATGCAGACGCGCGCGCCGATGTTGTGCGATACACCGCTCATGCCGCCCGAGGCCGGGTACCCGTTATTGCAGGCGTTGCGTCGACGACGACCCGAGAGGCCATTCGCCAGGCCCGCCGTTGCCAGGAGCTGGGGGCCGACAGCATCCTTCTGGTGCTTGAGTCCTATTTTCCGTTGCAGGAGAAGCAGATCGAAAGCTACTTTCTCTCGGTAGCAGATGCGATTGAGCTGCCGCTTTTGATCTATACAAATCCCCAGTTTCAAAAAACAGATCTCTCGATCGATCTGATACAAAGCCTGGCTCGCCATCCTAGAATTCAATACGTGAAAGACGCCTCCAACAACACGGGCCGGCTGCTTTCGATTATGAACCGTTGTCCTGATCTGGGCGTGTTTGCTGCCTCCTCCCATATTCCCGTTGCGGTCATGATGATGGGAGGGCTCGGATGGATGGCAGGACCGGCCTGCATTTTGCCACGCACCAGCGTAGAGCTCTATAATTTATCGATTGCCGGACGTTGGAAGGAGGCGGCAACCTTGCAGCGAAAACTGTGGCGCGTGAACGAGGTCTTTGCAAAGTACAATCTAGCGGCCTGCATCAAGCGCGGCCTTTCGTTGCAGGGGTACGATGTCGGAGCGCCTGTGCCCCCGCAATCTCCTCTTTCCGAGGAAGATAGCGCCGAGATCTACGACATTCTCAAGCAGTTTGACGAACTCGGTGCGAACAAACGAAAATAGGTCACCACCGCAATACTTGCGATTGCCGATGAGAAAACGCGACGCCTGTGCTGAAAAAGGAGCCGAAGCCCGTGCGTCGTTGCCGTGAAGCCGGCGTGAGAAACGCTGCTCCGGAATACTGCCGTTCCGCAGCTCCTGGGATTTTGATGTTGACTAGATGGTCAACTAGAAATATCATTTGCACATGGGTTGGGCGTGGTCGTCTAGACCGGCCCCTGCGGAATGCCGCTGCTCGACCAAACCGGTTTGTTTGATGTTACAGGAGAATCAAGATGGCTACGGCAAGGCACGCTCGCTCGAAGGAGTTGGAATCGGCTTCATTGGAGCAGATCATGGATCGTTACGTCGCGCGTTATGCTGACCGGCGTGCGGATTGGGCGGCGTTCGAGGACGCCAAGATTGAAGGCTTCAAGCGCGCGCAGCATCGTTTCATCGGCGCGGGCGGTTCGGGCAAGCACAATGACGTCACGGCAATTCCGCCGGGAAATTTCACGCTTTCGATTATGTTCGTGCCTCCGGGCCAGGGCAACGCAGCGCATACCCATGAAGTCGAGGAAGTGTTCTTCGTTCTTCAGGGTCATCTCGATGTTTTCGTGCAGGACGAGGATGGCCGCAAGCTCAGCAAACGTCTGGGTCCTTGGGAATGCATTTCCTGCCCGGCTGGCGTGATCCACGGCTACGATAACAACAGTCTTGAGCCGGTCTATTTCCAGGTCATGCTCGGTCGCGCCAAGCCCGAAACAATGGGTTATGCGGATGAAGAGCTCTACAGGCGCCGCGATGAGCATTTGAAAACGTCGTAACAACTGGTCGTTTCGACGAAGTCTCGCGCCCCGCATCGAGCGCTCAGGTGCTGGCAAGGTGCTTAGGCTATCCCAAATCGACACAAAAGCGCGACAAGGCGTCTGTTGATGAGATAGTCAACACGATGTCAAGACGCGGCCGCCCGCGGCATGACACTCGACGGTCGTGCATTGGCGGATCCGGATCGCGGGCCGGACGCGCCTTGCCGGAATCACGGTCGGGGACAACCCGCGGATTAAACCCGAATCGGGAGGAATAAAGATGACTACGACTGACGTTGGTACCTCGGCCTCGACAGCCGCGCGTTCTGCGCCTGCAAATGGCAAGTTTTCGGTGCGGAACCCGTGGACGGGCCGAGATGCCTTCATCGTCAGTCCATGCGGTGCGGCTCAAATCGAGCGCAGCGTATACGCGGCGAAAGCGGCGTTCCGGAAATTCATCAAAACCCCGGCCCATCAGCGCGCCGCTTGGATCAACGGCGCCGCAGCGGCGATGGAGCAGGTAGCTGGCGAACTCGTCGAAATGACGATTGCCCATATCGGCAAGCCGCGCAAAGCGGCGGAGATGGAAGTCAAGCGCAGCGTCGCCTTTGTTCGAGCTTGTGCGACGCATCTGCATAGCGTCTCGGGCGAGGTAGTGCCGATCGACATGGTTCCCGCCGGCGCGGGGCTGTTCGGATTTACCCGCCGCGTACCCTATGGCGTTGTGGCCGCGGTCACGCCATTCAACGCGCCCTCGAACCTCCTGGTGCAAAAGCTGGCTCCGGCGTTGATCACCGGGAACGCCGTTATCATCAAGCCGTGCCTTGAAGGCACGGAGATCGCGCAGGCAATAGCCAAGGCGTTCATCGCCGGCGGCCTTCCGGAAGGGCTGGTTCATGTCGTTCCCGGCGACCGCGAGGAAGCGCTCGGCCTGGCCGCGCACCCGGATGTCGATGTCGTCACATTGACCGGCGGAACGGCGGCAGGCGATGCGCTGGCAAGGGCGGCCGGCGCAAAGCGCTTTGTTGGGGAGTTGGGCGGCAATTCGCCCAATATCGTTCTGGCCGATGCCAACGTCGAGGACGCGGTAAAGCGCATCGTCCCGTCGTCGTTCGAGGCGAGCGGTCAGCAATGCATTTCGACGCAACGGATCATTGTCGAGGCGCCGGTATTCGATGAGTTTCTGTCACGTTTCATTGAAGCGGCAAAAAGCCTCAAGGTGGGCGATCCGGCATTGCCGGACACCGATCTCGGTCCCGTCGTATCGTCACGCGCGGCCGAACGGATCATGGCGTTGATCGAGGATGCTCGTAGCCGCGGCTGTCGCATTGAGACCTGCGGTGACGTCATCGGTTGCATTATCCCGCCGACGATCTTGATAGACCCGCCGGCCGGCACCCGGTTAATCCGGGAAGAGGTGTTCGGACCTGTCGTCGTGGTGATGCGGGCCCGCGATGTTGATGATGCGGTCAGCATCGCAAACGATTGCGAATTCGGGTTGCAGGGATCGTGTTTCACCTCGAGCCTCGCGAATGCGATGCGAATGTCCGAGGAAATTCGTGTCGGTTCGCTCTGGATCAACGAGGCCAGTCGTTTCCGGCTCGACAATTATCCGTTTGGCGGCGTCGGCCGTTCAGGTGTCGGGCGCGAGGGATTGCCTTACGCGTTCGAGGAATATACGCAGCCGAAGTTTACCGGTATTCGCCTTTCCTGAGACAAGATCGCGTAGAGGGTTGTGGCACCGGGCGGATCTGGTCTGTTTAAGGAAAGCGCGCCGAAAAACGCGACTTTGACGCGCCGTTTCGGTTCAATCGGAAAAATTGGACTTTTGTCGCGGTTCGGTGATGAAGTCGAGGCAGGCGCGGCCGAGAACGTCCTCGGCGGTGTTGAAATGCGCGATGATGGACGTGTGATTATGGCCTTTTAGCCAGACGAAGGGCGGCGCGTGGCCTCTTGCTGCGGCGAGACGATAGGCAAGCTCGAAGCAATACACATCAATCAGCGGATTCTCGAACTCCGAGCACGCAACGAAGGTCGGCGGGCTCTGCTCGTCGACATGCGAGATGGGGGAGACATCGTCATAGATCGAGCCGTCCGATCCGTAATACTCCGCGACGCGCTTGGCATTGGGGTTGTCCGGTCTTGCGTCCGCGCGTACTCGCCCACTGATGATCAGTACGCCCGCCAGTCCATGCCCCTCCGCGGGCTGATGCCGTCTGTCATACGCATAGCTGCCGGCGTGGGCGCCGCCCGCCGAATGCCCCATCAGGAAGATGCGGTCGAGGTCAACATTTAGGCGCGCTGCGTTGTCCCGCACCCATTGCACGACAGCGGCGATGTCGCGCGTTGCTTCGGGGTAGCGAGCGTCCGGCGCCAAGCGATAGCCAGCGTTGACGCCGAGTATGCCATGCCGCGCAAAGTAGTAGAGGACATTGGCATAGATCTCGGCGCTGCGATGGCGACTGCCTTCGGTGAAGGCGCCACCATGGACAAAGATCAGGGCGGGCTTCGCCGCGGAACCGGCGCCGGCAGGATGGAACAGCTCGAACGCCTGTCGTTCGTGGGGCCCATAGCTGGCGGTTTCGACTCGAATCTCGCCGTTCGGCGAAGATTGCAGTACTTTGCTGAACTCATCCACCATCTGCCGCACATGGCCCTTGGTGTCGCTTGCCCATTTCGGCCCGATCTCCGCCATCAGTGCGCGGAGATCGGCAGGAATCTCAGGGAGCTTGATCATGAGCTGGTCTCTTCAGTTTCTACAGCTTTAACAACCGCCTGGCGTTATTGCCCACCAGCTTACGCTTGTCGTCGAT